>Ga0187878_1001916_pt1 | contig 19230 bp, 20 predicted proteins | sample June2016WEW_17_1_FD_132979 | JGI IMG/M metagenome (GOLD analysis project Ga0187878, IMG submission 132979) | Peatland microbial communities from SPRUCE experiment site at the Marcell Experimental Forest, Minnesota, USA - June2016WEW_17_150 | ecosystem: Environmental > Terrestrial > Soil >...
ACCTTTCCTTCGTTAATCTGCGATACCGTCAGTCATGGCAAGTTATTGATAAGTAGGTGTAAGCGATAACCTACGTAATTCCTCCAAAGACAGCCTGCTCAACTATTGATGCAATTAAAGTTGTCATCACGCTGACTTTGAATCTGAGCCACAAAGCCGCAGCATCGATTAATCTCCTCCCTTCGCAGATTTAGTCGCCAGTGATTTTTTCCTGAAGAGTTGTTTCTGAGAATCTCCTGCCTTTTTCGGATTTCCAGAGATGACCATTATGGCAATTTACAATATCCCGTTTTAGAGATTGACAACTACAATACCAGTGGTATCTTTAGCACAAATGCCTCAGATAGAGAGGCAGCGCTGTGTAAAGAGCGAAAGACAACTGCAAAGAAGGGAGATTTGCTATGGCACGAGATATCTACAAGAAACTGGCTGAGCATCTGGACAACCTGCCGGGAGGTTTTCCACGCACCACAAGCGGCGTCGAAATTCGCATTTTGCACCGGCTTTTCGTCCCTGACGAAGCCAAGCTCGCGGTCCATTTGACCCTGATTCCCGAGGAGCCGCGGATCATCGCGCGGCGCGCCAAGGTTCCCGTCGAGGACGCCGCCCAGATACTGGAGGCGATGAATAAGAAAGGCCTGGTTATAGGAATGCAACGAAAAGGCCAGCCGCTCCAGTACATGGCCCAACAATTTATCGTGGGTTTCTGGGAGGCGCAGGTAAACAAACTGAGCAGAGAGCTTGTCGAGGAATTCGAAGAATACCTGCCCTCTTTGTTTGACCCCGGCGCCTGGCGCAAAGCGCCGCAGATGCGTACGATCCCTGTAGAGAAGAGCATTACGGTTCAGCCCGAGGTGATGCCCTATGAGCGGGCAGAGGAGCTGGTGCGCAATAACACGACCTTTGCCGTCTCCAATTGCATTTGCCGGCAAGAGTTTCGCATCCTCGGAAAAGGCTGTGACAAGCCTGAGGAGAGTTGTCTGCAGTTTGGCTTAGCGGCTGAGGGCGTCGTGCACATGGGACGTGGCCGGGCCATCACTCGGGAAGAAGCCCTGGCGATTCTTCGGCGGGCCGAGGAGACGGGGCTGGTGCTGCAACCGGCGAACTCCAAGAATCCCCTTTTCATCTGCACCTGCTGCGGGTGCTGCTGCGGTGTGCTGAGACTTCTCAAGCGTGATCCCAAGCCGGCCAGTTTGGTGGCGAGTCCATTTGTGGCGAGCCTCGATCTCGACACATGCAAAGGCTGCGGCATCTGCACCAAGCGCTGTCAGATGGAAGCCATTCATGTAGACAACAAGAAAGCTATACTGGATCCGGAACGGTGCATCGGATGTGGACTGTGCGTCGATACCTGTCGCACAAAATCCCTCACCCTGCTTCGCAAACCGGAGGCCCAACAATCCTACGTGCCCAGGAACATCATTGAGACGAGTATCAAGCTGGGAAAGGCTCGCGGCAAGCTGGGCATTGGCAGATTGGTCGGTATGCAGGTCAAATCAAAGTTGGACAGGCTATTGGCCCAGCGATAACTTAAGCCGCGGGAATTACGCATATGCCAATCAATTTCATAAGAAATTCCTGTGGAAAGGGGTGACGCAAAGATGATTAGACGAAGTAGTGAGATGCGCGAAGAGAGTATTCATGGATTGAAGGGAGGAAGGGGAACATTAAAGTTATTCCATATCCTCGAAAAAGATGAATTGTCGGGAAAGGGACGGCTCTGTACAAGAGAAATTATACCTCCGGGAAATTCCGTTGGGTTTCACAAACACGAGGGAGATTTTGAGTTATACTATGTCCTCGAAGGAGAAGGTCTTGTAAATGACAATGGTTTTGAAACAACAATAAGAAAAGGGGACGCGGTTCGTACCGGTCATGGCGAGTCTCATGCCATTAAGAATATCGGAGATAGAAACCTTGAGCTCATTACTGTCATATTATTTGAATAGCAACGGAACGGGAAATACAAAGGAGGATGCTTGTGGATACATACGAACAATTAAGGGAGATTCTGGATTCGCATCCCGCGACGGCGCCCAAGACGAAGTCCATTGACGAAATACTTCGCACGCTCTTTACGCCCGAGGAGGCAGAGGTCGCCGTAAACATGAGCTTCAAGCCGAAAAAGGCAGTAAGCATCGCCAAAGCAGCGGCTATTTCCGAGGATGAAGCGAAAAAGAGGCTGGAGTCCATGGTCGGCAAGGGTATCATCTTTTCCAAGGCCAAAGAAGGTGAACAACTATACGGGTTGGTCGGGCTCATTCCGGGAGTGTTTGAGTACCCCTTTATGAAAGGGGGCGGGACATCCATGCACAAGCGGCTGGCACGACTATGGGAGGAGTACCATCAGGAAGCCCTCGGCGCCTCTTTTGCCGGCAATCCCACGCCTCTCATGCGGGTCGTTGCCGTCGAAAAATCCGTTATGCCGCGAGACCGCGTTCACCCCTACGAAGAGGTTAAGCATCTCATCAACAACTCAACCTATCTTGCGCTCACGCAATGTGCCTGCAGGGTCAGCGTGGCGAAATGCGACAAACCGAAAGATGTCTGCCTTGCCTTCGAAGGTGTGGGTGAATTTCTCGTAGAGCGGGGTTTTGCCCGCCGAATCAACAAGGAGGAAGGGCTAAAGGTCCTGGACCAGGCGGAGGCTGCGGGGCTGGTACATACGAGCAACAACAGCGCAGACGGGGCCCATGTGATCTGCAACTGCTGCCCATGCTGCTGCACCATTCTGCGAGGTAAAACCCAGTTGAATCATCCCCATGCCTTTGAGCCCAGCCGATTTGTGTCCCGCGTCAATAGCGATGAATGCACAGGATGCGGCATATGTGCCGCTGAGCGCTGCCCGATAAAGGCAATCGAGATAAAAGATGATACCGCCGTCGTCGATACTGCGAATTGCATCGGCTGCGGGCTCTGCGTGACGGGCTGCCCGGCTGAGGCTGTTGAACTTTTACAGAGGGATCAGATTCCCCCTGTTCCGGCTACGGCCCAGGAGATGATCTTCAAAGTCCTGCAGGAGAAGGGAAGGTTCGATAAGTTCATGAAGATCATGCAGCGTTGAGATGCATGATTGAAGGCAGAATTAATGATGGCGGCCATAATGTTTGTGGGGACGCCTTACTCAATTATTGACGAGATCAATTTATCATCAGGCTATCTTTCATTCTGAACCACAAATCAAGGCTAGATTACAGCGGTATGAGCAAGAAATGAATTTACAATTAGTCTGGCCTGATGTAAATTTTGTAAGCTCTATAGAAGCGCGGTGACCATATTAGATGCTTCATAATCCTTTCCCGTTAAAGCTATAGTGAAAATGCTTTTTTGAAGCGCTTCCTTTTCGGACCCTCTCCTTTTATTTTCAGTATTAACAACACGGCACTTGATCGGTTTTCGTCCTTAGTCAAAACGTCTTTAATTGAAAAAGGAGGTAGGCGAGATGTTGAAAGTAAAGAATGTCGGCGTCGTGGGCACGGGATTGATCGGGGCAAGTTGGGCGGCTTACTATGCGAGCAAGGATTTTAAAGTGAAGATGTTTGATAAGATCGGCGCGGCGCAGGAGAGCGGCCTGCAGAGGGCAGTCGGCTACCTCGACGGGCTCGCCCAATATGGTCTTATCGAAAAGTCGCGGGCTCAAAAAATGAAAGGGAATATCAGCTCCGCCGGCTCGTTGGAGCAGGCTGTTTCCGATGCGGATTATGTCCAGGAATCCGCGTCAGAAAATTTCGAAGTCAAGATACCACTATTTTCCGAGATGGATGCCATTGCGAAACCCGATACGATCCTCGCCAGCAGTTCCTCATCTCTGCCCATGACGCAGGTGCAGAAATCCGCGAAGAGGCCCGGGCGCTGTGTTGTCGCCCATCCCTTCAACCCGCCGCACCTTGTGCCGCTGGTTGAAATTGTGCCCGGAAATCAGACGACCCCACAGACCGTTGAAGACGTGAGGACGTTTTTTAACGGTCTCGGAAAAATGCCCGTCGTCCTGAAAAAGGAAACAACTGGGTTCATCGCCAATCGCCTTGCTGCCGCCCTGTGGAGAGAAGCAGTCGATCTTGTGCTGAAAGGCGTCGCCAGCGTGCAGGACGTCGATCGGGCGCTATTCGCCGGTCCCGGCATACGATGGGCATTCATGGGCCAACACCTCATTTATCATTTAGGCGGCGGCGATGGGGGCTACGACTATTTCATCAAGCATATCGGAAAGGCCTTCGGAGATATCTGGAAAGATATGGCAACCTGGAATGAGATTTCCGATGATGCCAAGAGTAAACTTGTGCAAGGTATGGATGAAGTAATGTCCGGTAAGAAACTGACCGCCGTCGCCCAGTGGCGTGACAAGAAGATCGTTGCCCTGCTCAAGACGATATATGGCGAAGAGCCGCCAATCGAATAGCCTTGACATAATCCGGCGGCAAGCCAAAATCTCAAAAAGTTGTTGTGTAACAATTATTGGTGATGTAAAGTGATAACTAAAAGATAAATGAAAATGGAGGTTCAATTTATGTTTGCACCAAAAAACATTCTCGTCCCGACAGATTTTTCCAAGTATTCAGATGCAGCCTTGAAGAAAGCCATTGACATTGCAAGCCGCCATGAAGCCAAAATCTACCTTTTGCACGTTATAGATAAGGGAATTCAGGATTGTGCAATCGACTATTGTCTCGATTATAGGCTCATCGAGGCACTAAAAAGGGATAGTCTCAGAGAAGCCAAGGCCAAGCTGAAGAAGGAAGCGGATGAAATTGCCAAGAAGAAGAAAATTAAAATTTCTTTTGACATCAAGAGGGGCTTCCCTGCTGAAGTTATACTAAGTGAACAGAAGGCGAAGAAGATTGATTTAGTCGTGATATCATCGCATGGAAAAACAGGCATCTTAAAGCAAATGATGGGCAGTGTCGCAGACAAAGTAGTCAAAGGAGCTGCATGCCCTGTCATGGTAGTTAAACCTTGAGATACCGGTTTGAAAATATTTAAATTACTGAACGTGTCATAACAAAGCTAATACAATCTTCTTTCCGCAAGTCACCATTGAGCCGCCTGTTTCCATATGGGCGGCTCTCGCATTTCAGGAAACTTGTCCGGTTCGCACCCACCGATTGTCAACCATATTTTTCTTGACAAGCCAGCGTGAGTTATCTATGTACGCCGCGACTATCATTAAACAGGAGGATATCAGATGAGCGACAAGAAACTGTTTGGAATGGCAGAGGAGTCGGGACGATGGCTCTTTGTGGTATTTGGATTCATCATCAATCTCTGTTTAGGCAGTGTTTATGCGTACAGCGTCTTCGCCAAACCGGTGCGAGAGCTGATGAAAGTCACCGCCACGGAAGCGGGGCTTCCCTTCATGATTTTCCTGGCCTGTTTTGCCGCACTGGTGTTTGTCGGCGGCCAGTTGATAGCGAAATTGGGGCCGAGGAATCTCGGCATCCTGGGTGGCGTTATACTCGGCATCGGCTGGATGTTGGCGAGTCAGTCGTCAAGTATCCTCATGCTGGCCATCAGCTACGGCGTCATCGGCGGCGGTGGGGTGGGGTTAGCCTACGGCGTGCCCCTGGCCGTTGTCGGCAGATGGTTCCCCGATAAGAGAGGTCTTGCCCTTGGCCTCACACTGGCCGGTTTCGGCGGGTCACCGTTCGTTTCCGCAAACGTCGCGGCTGCCCTCATTAAGTCTGTCGGCCCAATGCAGACGTTCCTATATTTAGGCGCTGTCTTCCTCGTTGTCGTTTGCGCTCTGTTCATCCCCTTCCGTTATCCCCAGGAAGGCTGGAAACCTGCAGGTTGGACGCCACCGGCTGCCGCCCATCTTGGAAGCGCGGATTTCGACATGAAACAGATGGCGGGCACATCCACATTCTACGGCCTTTTCCTGTGCTACACCATCGGCTGTCTTGCCGGTCTTATGGCCATCGGTATTTCCAGCCCTGTCGCTCAGGAAATTATCAAGATAGACGCCAGCACGGCCGCTACTCTCGTCGGCGTGTTTGCCATCTTCAACGGCGCCGGGCGGCCCCTCTTCGGAGTTCTCACAGACAAATTTAGTGCCCGGATCGCGGCCATCATATCTTACGTTATTATCCTCGTCTGCTCGCTCGGTATGTTGATGGCAGGCCAGGGAAGTATTATTCTCTACGTCATTTGCTTCATAGGTTTCTGGCTTTGCTTAGGAGGATGGCTGGCCATAGCACCGACAGCTACGACATCGTTCTTCGGTGTGAGGAACTACGCGAAAAACTACGGTCTTGTCTATTTTGCCTACGGTGTGGGCGCTATTCTCGGCGGCATCATTTCCGGTCAGGCGAAGGATACCTTTGGCTCTTATGCCGTTGCATTCTATCCTACGGCAGCTCTCGCCGTCGTTGGTATAGTCATTGCCTTTCTGCTCTTGAAGCCGGCTAAGAAATAGGAAAAAATCACTCCCGCAGTCTCAAATGGGAAAATGTGGGACTCACATCAAACCAAACATGAAGGCCATGGCTGAGACAGCTATGGCCTTTTCTGTTGAGCCTGCAGCACGCAAATTAGTAGTCCGGATATGCCGCATGATTGATCCCATTGATAAATATTTTTGACGCCTTCTCAGTCTTTTTGAAGCCGTAAATCAGGTTATTCCTGATTGTGACTCGCTGCTCAACTATGTATCTTAAATTCAGATTTCTGTAGGAAAGTTAAAACCATGAAGAAAGCGTCGATTATCATATCGTGCATCATCGCCGTGATATTGCTGACAGGACAAGCCGGATTCGCGGACAGCAAGATAGCACTCGAGAAACTTCAACAAACAAAGAAATGTCAGGCCTGCGATCTGTCACTCATGGACTTTTCCGGCGCTAACCTTACCGGTGTAGATCTGGCAGGGGCAGATGTATCCGCCACAGATCTTTCCGGCGCTGACCTCACTGGCGCTGATCTGACAGGTGCAACACTGACCGGAGCAGACCTGTCCGGTGCAAACCTGTCTTTCGCAAAATTTCGCGATGCCAGCCTGGCTAAGGCAAATCTGTCCAATGCGAACCTGACCTCCGCAGACCTCTCCGGCGCTGACCTGAGAGATGCAAATCTGGTCGGTGCGGACCTGATCGATGCTACTGTGAATGGTGCATATTTAACTGACGCGAATCTGTCCGGAGCTGTCTGGATTGATGGGATTAAGTGCCAGGACGGCTCCAGCGGCGACTGCCTGAAGTAATTCCTTCCAATTTGATCCCTGTAATTAGCCTGAGGCAGATCAACATGTGGTTTACTGTTCCGCCCGGCGATTTCTCAAGAAAGCAATGGCGCCCAGGAGTCCTATTCCTGAGAGGATTAAAATTATGCCAAGGGCCTCGCGCGAAGACGGGATTTCGCCGAGCTGAATGCGGGCTGAGACAAGGGCAAGCACCGGAGTAACAAGCGTTCCCATCGTCGCCATCCCTGCCTGAAGCTTCTCCAGTATATAAAACCAGAGCAGGAATGCAATGACGCATACAAGAAAGATATTATATAGCAGGGCGACAATGAATACGGGGGTCCACTGGATGGGAGGCGACGGCATCAAAATGGAAATAATTATAAGAGGCACTGTGCCGTAAATCATCTGCCAAGTCGTGACCGACAGAACGTCAAATTTAGGATCACGCCTCATTATCCTGGTGATGATGGCGCTTCCCGCCCATGATATTCCAGCCATCACCGCGAGGAAACTCGACCAGAGGTTTGCCCCGATGGCATCGACAGCAATAATCAACGCAAGTCCTGCGAAAGCGAGAATTACGGCCAGCCATTCAAAGCCCCTTATCCTCTCGCCCAGTATAGGCCAGGCCAGAAGGATAACCCAGAAAGGCATCGTATAAAGGAGTACGGCCGTCTTCCCCGCAGCGCCGCCTGCGAGCGCCCACAAGGGAAGGCCGTAACCCACTGTCGTGGAAAGAAAACCCAGAAGAACTGTCCATTTCACCTGCCGCGGACGCCAATCTTTCTTGGTCCAGATGAGTATAACGAAAAGGCAGATAGCGGCCGGGAGTATCCGGACAGCGGCAAACACAAATGGATCGCAGAAACGGAGACCCTCCTTCATGACTACCCAGTTATAGCCCCAGATGGCGCTCATGACTGCCAGGGCAAGAACGGGTTTCCCGGTGGTGGTTTCGGAGGTTGTCTTGGGGCACATGGTTGGCAAACTTAGGAGATCGCGCTTGTCCTGTCAAGTAATTCTATCGCAACAAAGAAGGGCAAGCGCCACTCGAACCAGCAGTTCCGGGGACAGCATTTTCGGATATACGCGGACGGACGACGCCGGCAGACGCGCCGTCCGCGAATTGCGCCAAGACCGGATGTTGCCGTGCGACACGTTTCTCTCAGGCCGGTAACGGTTTCCCCTTGGTCTCCGGCAGGAAGAAGCACGCTGCCAGACCCAGGAAGTAGATCATGCCCAGGCTCATCGCCGCCGTACTTACGCCGCCGAAGCTCTTGACGATCGAGGCTGCAACGATAGGACCCATGAAAGCTATGAGCCGGGTGGCGTTAAAGATGAAGCTCGCAGCGGTGGAGCGCACAGCCGTTGAGAATAACTCCGGAAGATAGATGGCAAACCATGAATACTGTCCCAGGGTGAAGAACCCATTGATTGCCGCGGCGATCAGCACCGCTTGCAGATCATGCGTCCAGACGTACGTGATCGGCGTCAGAATAAGTGAACCGATGAAAAGGAATGCGAGGTATTTGCGACGTCCCATCCAATCAGCCAGAAAACCCGATGACAGATAGCCGGCGATTGCGCCGGCGTTGTATATCATACCCGCCGTGCTGCCCCAGAACGCGAGGTTCTGATATCCTTCTCCCTTTGCAACAGAAGCCACGTAGCCGGGAAGTAAAGAGGAGACTGCATACCAGCCCACCATGGTAGTCAAAGACATGGCGAATGTAAGCAGCACGCGGCGGCGGCTCTCCGGCGCCTGGAAGATCTCAGTCAGCGTGAATGGTCGTTTTCCCGCCGGTCCCGATACTTGTAAATCCACCTCTGTCGCAGCCCAGCGCTTCTCGCGCACCGTGTCGATCCAACGCTGCGACTCGTCAATCTTTCTTCTGATGTAGAATACGAAGAATGCCGGCATAACTCCGACGACAAACAGCCATCGCCAGGCCTGCGGGCCGAGCGGGTGCACGAGGTACCACACGAGCGAAGCGAGGAATGTCCCGAAGCCGAATCCGGACTGCATAAAGCCAGCCCCCTTGGGACGGGCACGATCGGGCCATGTTTCAGCGATCAACGTCGCTCCCGTGCTCCACTCGCTTCCCATGGCCATGCCGGTGAGAAACCGCAATGCGATCAGCGACTCCACGCTCCAGCTCAAGGCGGTCAGTCCGGTAAAAAACGCATAGCCGAGAATTGAGTAGATCATCATTCGCTTGCGTCCGATATAATCGGTTATTGTGCCACCGATTACACCGCCCACGCCCCAGCCGAGCAGGGTGACGCCGATGGTCAGCCCGGCGTAAGCCCCCAACTGCGAGCGGGCCTCCGGCGGGAGCAGAGTGGTCAGAATGGGCCCTATAGCGACGATGAGTGCAAAGGTTTCGTACCCGTCAAAGATCCACCCGAGGAAACTTGCCCACAGCACGCGCCAATGTTTGGGGGTGAGTCCCTGATACCAAGAGCCTTTCTCGACTGATGTTGCAACTGCACTGCCGGCCATTGCTCGCACCTCCTTTTCTGAACTAAGCAAAGTGATTGTAATTATTTACTGTGACAGTAAGGTTCTGTCAATCAAATGTTTGAAAGACATTCCCGCGTGCCTCAGATTGACAGGGGAACGCCGGAAACTACACCCAGCTAAGATTTGACTTCTCTTTTCATCGCCTCCATGTCCCGGAGTTCCCTGCGCAGAATTTTCCCGACGACGCTTTTGGGAAGGGCGGCGATGAATTCAACGAGCTTGGGCACCTTATATCCCGCAAGTTTTTCTTTGCAGTAGTCAATGACTTCTTCCGCCGTCATGGTTTGACCCGGTTTTGTGACAATAAAGACCTTTACGGTCTCTCCGCGATAGGTGTCGGGAACGCCGATGGTGCATACTTCCAGGATCTTCGGGTGTGTGATGAGAAGCTCGTCGATCTCTTTGGGATAGACATTGAAGCCGCTCGCATTGATGACATCCTTCTTGCGGTCCACAATGGTGACATATCCGTCCTCGTCCATGAAACCAACGTCGCCCGTCTTGAGCCAGCCGTCCTCCATGACTATTGCCGTTTCTTCCGGCCTCTTGTAATAGCCCGTCATGACCTGAGGGCCTTTGAAACATATCTCACCGATCTCGCCGATTTTAAGCTCCTTCTTCCCCGTATCGAGGTCCACGATTCTCAGATCCGTGCTCGGCAGGGGGACCCCTACAGTTTCCGGTTTTTCCTTTCCGCCCCAAGGGGTAGCTGTTCCCATGGGGGTGATTTCGGTCAACCCATATACATTGATCAAGGGCACATTGCGGACTTTTTTCAGCTTCTCGATGGTATCCATGGCCATGGGAGCCGCGCCGGTAATATAGGCCTTCACAAAGGAGAGATCCATATTGACAAATTTCTCATTATTCAGCAGGGCGACAAAAATCGTGGAAACGCCGGGCAGCAGGGTCGGCTTGAACTTATCGATAAGGTCGAGGATCTGGCCCGACTCCGGCCGCGGAACCAGGATATCCACCCATGCGGCATAGACACAGGTATTGTGCATGCCTGTCCAGCCCGCCGCGTGAAAGAAGGGATAAATGGCCAGCATCCGCTCTTCCCCGTCCTTTCCGGCACTGAACCAGGTGCGGAACTGCTGCGTGTTGAAAGAAATATTGGCATGGCTCAGCATGGCCGCCTTGCTGATCCCCGTCGTGCCCCCTGTATATATGAGGGCTCCCAGGTCGTTTAGCGTCGGCACGTTGCGCACATGTGTGTCGCTTTGGGCATTGAGCAAATCCATGAAGTGGTATACCCCCTCTTGCGGCGGAACCTCTGCCGGCGGGAACGCGGGCTTGAGCTGAGGTGGAAGATAATCACTCAAAGAACAGAGGATGACTTTTTTTGCCTGCGTCCGTTCCTGCAGTTTCTTGGCCACAGGGAACATCACGTCCAGCGTAACCAGAGACGTTGAATTTGAATCATTCAATTGATAGGAAAGCTCGGTCTCCGTATAAAGAGGATTGTTCATCACCGTAACGGCTCCTATGCGGAATGCGGCAAAATCAGCGATCACAATCTGCGGAATATTGGGGAGAACCATGGCCACCTTGTCGCCTTTTTTCACTCCCAGTGAAAGAAGCGCTTTTGCAAATCTGTTGACCAGGCTTTCGAGCTCCTGATAAGTGATCTCGGTACCCATGAAGATGAGAGCCGTATGGTTCGGGAATTTTTTGGCCGTCCGGGTGAGAACCAAGGGCATGGTTATTTTCTCAAACTGGATTTCTGCGGGTATGCCGGCCGGATAATTCTTATGCCAAATCCTCGTAAAGCTCATGATAGCCCTCCTTCATGTGGACATTCGAACGCTTCCTGGTATTGATAAAGAATTATGTTTGACAGGTGGAGAATAAGGGTCTCGGCACTTGTATGTCAAGAGAGTTTTTCCAAAAAGTGCAGTGGCCACGATTGCAACACAGAAGGATGCGATAAATTGCCGTATTGATTTCGGTATTCTTCGTTTGAAAAATTGTAGAATTTATGCGAAATTGTAAATATAAATTAGCAACAACCTTCAAGAATTGTAAAGACCAAATATGTACTTCATTGACTATCTTGCAAAAAAGCCAACCCCCTTCATTTGGGCTATCGCCCTTCTCTTAAATTTGATCATCGGTGTCATTGATTATCTGACGGGTTACGAAATAGGAATGGAAGTATTCTATTTAATGCCTATCGGTCTTTTATCCTGGCTTGTCAATAGAAACGCAGGACTTATTATGTCGGTTATCAGCACTGTAACGTTCATAATTGCAGATCTTCTTGCCGGAAAAGTTATTCAAAATTATTTGATTGAATCTTGGAATATTCTTGTCCATGTCGGCTTTTTCATAGTCGTTGTTTACTTGATAACCGAGGAGAAAATTATTTCGGATAATAACAAAATACTCATAGGCAAACTTCAGAAGTCCGTTGATGAGATAAAAACACTGAGCGGATTGCTGCCCATGTGTTTTGCCTGTGAGAAAATTCGTGACGATGATGGTTACTGGAAGCAGATAGAGCATTACATCAGTGAATATACGGATGCAAGATTTAGCCACAGCATTTGTCCGGACTGTAAGGAGAAACTATATCCCGGACTCGGAAGGAACAAGTAAACAAGTTTGCGGCAGAGCATGATGTTTCAAGCATTTATCTTCACTACGCCGAATTTCAGGAATGGTATGCTTAATTATTGCGCTTTGCGGATCAGCTGATGGCGCCCTTCTTTAACACTTGCGCTTATCTTTCCATGCGATAATCAAGAGTTATTCATCAGGTTGGCTCATAACAATTTGTTATTTGACATATAGACATCGGTAATATAGTATCGCCCAATATTATCTTCGCGAAAGGAGGTGATCGCATGACTCGTTTCCAATTTACGCAACATCAAACATGAAATGATGTTCAAGGAGCCCCAAGGTTTGGGCTGTTGAGCACGATAATGCGGGACCGTTGTATGGATTGTAACGGCAGGTCAGGCAATCACCTTTTTAGAAGCGCTTCTCAGGAATTTTGCTGAGTTAAAAGACTATACCATCCTCCCCGCTCAATCCATATCCCCGGAAAACATAATTCCATTTTATGTCTGACGGCAGATGAAAATCTGTGTGAAAATCAGAACGTCTAAATAACAGGGGGAAATGATGAGCGACTATACAAAGATGTGGGAAAATCTTGGATTGAACCTGAAGGCCCATTCAGGACTTTTAAGCGTTCTCTCCGATGCATACAAAGATATTTACCTGTCCCAGAAGGACAGGCCAAAGGGAATGGGCTATTTCGACTTTGTCGTCTCCGAGATCCATGGTCTCAGGATCGAAGAAATCATCAAGGCAAAAGAGGAAGGGAAAAAAGTAGTGGGCAGCTTTTGCGTCTACGTACCTGAGGAGCTTGTTCTGGCGGCTAACGGCGTAAGTATCGGACTCTGCGCGGGCGCAGATGCGGGCACTGAGGAAGCGGAAAGATTCATACCGAGGAATACCTGCGCCCTGATAAAGGCCTTCATGGGCTTCAAGCTCGCAGGACTCTGCCCATATCTGGAGACGACGGACCTCATCGTAGGAGAGACGACCTGCGACGGCAAGAAGAAGGCTTATGAAATATTCAATGACATCACAAAAAAGGTCTACGTGATGGAATTGCCGAATATGAAGTCGGAGCAAGGGAAAAAGCTCTGGCTTGAAGAAGTGAAAAAATTCAAGGAAAAAATAGAACAACTCTCGGGGAAGAAGATAACGATTGAAGACCTCAGAAAAAGCGCGGCCCTCGTCAATGGAAAAAGAAAGGCCCTTAAAAGGCTGAGCAGACTCAGGGCCTTTGACCCTGAACCCATCTCCGGGCTTGATGCGCTCTTGGTCAATCAGGTTTCCTTCTATGACGATCCGGTGCGGTTTACGGAAATGACGAACAAACTCTGCGATGAGCTTCAGGAAAGGGTAGACAAGTCGGTAGGAGTCGCTCCGAAGGGGTCGCCGAGGCTGCTTATATCCGGCTCCCCCATGGCCATTCCCAACTGGAAACTCCACTTCATCGCGGAGACAAGCGGCAGCATCGTCGTTGGAGAAGAATCCTGCGTCGGGGAGAGAAACTTCCGCGAACTCCTCGATGAAAACTTTACAGACATGAACGATGCGCTGGAAAAGATCGCATCACGTTATTTGAGCATCAACTGTGCATGCTTCTCGCCGAACGACGAGCGTATTGAAAATATTCGGTCTCTCGTGGACAGCCTTCACGCAGACGGCGTGATCCATTACAGTCTTCAGTTCTGCACACCCTACATGATGGAAGCCTATAAGGTGGAAAAAGCATTGGAAAATAAGACTCCTATCCTGAGGATAGAAACGGATTACAGCATGGGTGATATGGGGCAGCTCAAGAGTCGCGTTGAAAGCTTTATCGAGATGTTGAAAAAATAGCCGCGAATACTCATAAGCAGATCCGCATAGAGATCGATTTAAAAACATTGGAGAATAACAACATGACTATTGACGCACGTGATTTCGGGTGTAGTTTGCCCATTACGATGGCACAGGCTGCGCTTTCGAAGGTGACAGTGGGAGTCATCGAGGTGCTTGTGGGCGGAGAGGATGTCGTACAGAACCTTCTGGAGTATGCGAAAAGCAAGTCCATGACGGCGGAAGTCGAGAAGATCGAAAACCATTGGAAGGTCAAGATCACAAAGGGAGCGATTCGGGAAGCCCCTCCTGAGGAAAAGACCGAACCGTCAGGTAACGGCCTTTTTCTGATAGTCGGCACGGATACCATGGGCAAAGACGAAGCCCTCGGAATAATCCTCATGAGAGGGTTTTTCGAAGCAATGAAAGCAACGGAGGACCTCCCGCATACGATTTTCTTTTTGAATGCCGGTGTGAAGCTCACCACCATTGCGACTAACATTTATCCGGTATTGACAGAGCTGCAGGATAAGGGGGTTGAAATCTATTCCTGCGGGACCTGTCTTAAGTATTACGGTCTCGAATCGGAGCTTAAGGTAGGTGTATCGGGCGGTATCCTTCAGACGATTGAGGCGCTAAAGGGTCCCCATAAGGTCATTTGGATTTAAATTTAGGCGTTGATTGCATAGCGGTAATTAACTCTATGCTATAGGAATACGCCGTGGGGATGGAGAGTCGAAAAAAAAGAGAATCTGTAGGGAATGGCTTACCGGACATCAATGGAAAGATGGGAAAAAATCAGCCACAAATGCCTTTAAGAAAAAGGCATTGGCAGCAAAGATTAACTGGTCAACTGTTTATTGTCCTGACCGATCTCTAATTATTAAAAATTCAATCTGCCGTCTTCCATTAAGTCAACTACTTCTTTGTGGCCTCTTCTCGCCAGGACTGAGTCATTATATTCTTTCATATAATAAGAATGGTTTACATCGCTCTTGCCATTCTTATCACACTTATAGACATGTGTTACATATTGCTGTGTGGGGGCAGAATTTTCGTTTATGCTCTGGTATATTGGATCTGACTTATCTTGCCATACACGCGTTGTCGATACACAGTAATAGTCCCAAGGCCACCACTTTGCTACGATTGCAAAATCAACCTGTGGGAGTTCCGGCCATAGAGTGTCAAGCACCCAACGCGCTTTCATTATTATTTTCAAGGCCTCTTAAGTTAGATAAGCATATACAGTTTTATGAAAAAGGCACTCCATCACATGGTAAACCATATAGGAGCGCCTCTTTCTTTCCGATCATGAACCTATATGGGTTTCACGTTTTCCGCTGCCGGGCCTTTTGCACCCTGCGTAACATCAAAACTGACTCGCTGGCCTTCATTCAACGTCTTAAAACCTTCAGCCTGAATAGTACTGTGATGAACGAACACATCACCACCGTCATCTTTTTCAATGAATCCGAAGCCCCTTCGTTCATTAAACCATTTTACTTTACCTTCTGACATCGCTTTCATCCTCCTTTCTTAAAATTTTATCAAGTCTGATTCCAACCATGACAGAAAGAAAAAGGCCACCAAGACTAAAAAAGCTTGGTGGCCATCTTTACGATTCAAAATGTTATATCCAAACTTATATCTTTTAATTAGTATATGATGCCTCTTAGCGGAAGTCAAGGATTATTATTTAATTATTTCAATAACTTTTCCTGCGATTTGAGAGAGGCGCCCATGGAGGAAGCGGGCATTCTGATAGACTTTTTGGCGTATCCTCCGGTGACAACACTTAGCGATATCTATGCTCCGTTGTCTGCTTTTTAGTGGACGAGTTTCAAATTACTAAATCCTGCCACAAGCTGACAGCCTTTTTAATATCGGCAATTGACAGCAGAGATTTATTATCAAGTCTGGCATAGGTTATTCCACGATTAACATACGCCATGGCATAGTCAGGTTTCAGCTCTATGGCTTTACTGAAATCAACGATCGCTCGCTGGTAATCTCCAACATATCCATAAAGGTCTCCGCGGTTGTTGTAAGCTTCCGCGTAGCCGGATCTTAATTCGATTGCTTTGGTAAAATTCCTTATTGCTTGCTGGATATCATCAACATCTTTTCTATAGGTGCATGCCCGGTTATAATAAGCCGCTGCACTCTCAGGTTTCAGTTCTATGGCGCTATCGAAATCCCTTATTGCTTCTCCATAATTATCATAATATTTGTAGATCATGTCGCGAATATTGTTTGCTTCGACGCATTTTGAATCACGCAAGATAAAACTGTGAAACGCCGTTAATGCAATATCGTAATTTCCATTTTCAACTGCCGATGAGCCAATCTCCAGCAAATCGTCTTTGCTCATCATGTCATTTGTCATTTTACACACGTTGTGTCTCTCAGACCTTAAGCCTTTATATTATCAAGACTGCCTTGCTTCATCAGAGCCATATCATTCAGAAATAAAAAACCCTGCCTCGTTGTAAAAGACAGGGTTTCAATATTTGGTTCATTCCCCCTATATGAGGGAATTAGCAGAGGCGAATGCTTTTCTACGGTGTCGATTACTTCTTTTTACTTTGTATAGTACGCTTAAAGTATGCAAAGTCAATGGAATTATTTAATTATTTTCAAGGTATCAGATGTGTCCGTTAATATTCACTATTGATTGAATTCGGTAGCGAGCGAATGAGAAACGATACTGTTCCCTAAGAATCGAAGCTTATCCGCAGCTTCCCGCGGAGAGCTTCAATCCGAGAAGCAAGTGGTTACGCGTAGCCTTCTGAAGGTTCCATTGACGAGTTTTACTTGACATATTAGAATATGTATTCTAATATAATGGGACATATGGGACGGAATGCACAATTCAAAAATGAAGAGTTTGTAGATGCAGCATTGAAGATCGCTGCGGATCATGGTCCTGCGGCCATGACCATTGCTGCCGTCGCCAAGGAAGTGGGCGCACCGGTCGGATCGGTCTATCACCGTTTCCTGTCGCGGGATGTACTTATGGCCGAGGTGTGGCTCCGGGTCGTTGCGTCGTTTCAGGAGGCGTTTCTTGCGGCGCTGGAGAAAGGCGAAGGGCTTGAGGCTGCCCTCCACACGCCGCGCTGGGTTCGTCAGTACTCTGCCGAGGCCCGTATCCTTCTTCTCTACCGGCGGGAGGAACTGATGGCAGGCCCTTGGCCGGAAGAGCTCAAGGAAAGGGCGCTTGCGATCAAACGCCAGCTGGACGCTGGCATCCGTAATTACACGGCACGGACCTTCGGCAAGGCCGGGAGGGAGGAAATGAACCGGACGGTCTTTGCGCTTATCGACGTGCCTTATGCCGCTGTACTTCGTTATATAAGGCTGGGGAAGAAGCCGCCCGGGCCTGTAGACGGCTATATAATGCAAACCTATATCACCATCATGGGGAGGGAGAAATGAAGATATTCAACAAGCATGACAGAATTATCCCTGCAACGCAGGACGCCGTAGGCCGGGTTATCGACAGTCTTTCCGGCCCTGACGATGCCTTATGGCCTTGGGAAAAATGGCCGCCGATGATACTGGATTCTGTCCTCGGAGTGGGGGCGTCCGGAGGTCATGGACCGGTCAGGTACCGGGTGTCCGAATACATGCCGGGGCGCAGAGCCGCATTTCAGTTTGACGATGCAGGTCTGCTGAAAGGCGTGGACGGCCACCATTATTTTGAAGTCATATCCAGGCGCAGATATGTCGTCATCCGCCACGTTCTGGACGGTGACTGCAATTTCGGTACGTGGTTGAAATGGACCTTCCTTGTCGAGCCACTGCACGATACGGTGATTGAAGATGCTTTTGATAAAGTGGAGAGCAAGTTCAGCGGTACAACTGTGAAACGCTCACACTGGGGCCCATGGGTTAGACTTCTGCGCTGGATGAGAGCCCGGCAACGGCTTCGTCTGGAGGACGCGAGGGGATAGCGAACAGTGAATTCGAAGGAAAAGCTTTATGCCGGAGTTTATCCTGAACGAAGTAGGGTACGCCCCCCCAAACCGCTTCTTCAGTCTTCCGGTTTCACGCATGATTTCAGTTGGCCGTCGACGTAAAAAGAAATCAGACCACCGTCCTTGCATTTGTTCTCGCCTATGGCAGCCGGCGTAGAGAGCACACAAGATTCTAAGTTCCCGTTGCTGTAAAAAGTGATGGTACTTTCATTTTTGCACCGTATGTCGTTCTCATTGTAATCATCTTTGAGTTGGCAGGCTTTTACTGACCCGTTCTTATGAAATACAACTGTTGCCTCAGAATTACAAATTGCTTGATCAGCGGCGTAGACGGTAAAACCGGCTAATACTATGGTTATTGCTAAACTCTGGAAGAACAAAGTCTTCATAATTTTCATAAAATATTGCCTCCTTTCACTCTTTGTATAGAAGAATACGTGATGCAAGGAGCTATGGGCAATGGTAATTAACGGTGCGTTTATTGGTAGATAAATTCTATTACCGGATAACGTCATTGATCATGATTTGAAGTAAAGAAAGCAGCGTCCCATCTGGCAGGCATTGTGTCTTATCCGAACTCAGGGCCGAGGGAGGCGCAAAGCAACTCTACTTGCCCGGCATACCCATTTGTTCCACGGAACATCCTGGTCAAAGGGCGAGAGAATTCAAAGCCGTGGGCTTTAACCAGCGGAACTGCCCAGGGGTTCAGCCGCAGGCAATCAACAAATATAAGTTCTCTTGACGATCGCAGCAAGAACAAATTCAGCAGCCTCTCCGCCGCGTCTTCATTATGAGCAACCCACGGCCCCATGTGATCGGCACGCGAACCCAGCCGACCGAAACTGTATCCGGTGATTTTCCCCGCTTGCTGATCTGCCAAAGTGAGGTGCGGCGCCTCTTGAGCGAGAGAACGGAGGAGTCCGCTTCTATCAGCTCCGAAAACTTCCCTGTCAATTAGCAGAACGTCGTCTATTGATATTGGCCCATTCTCCAGTACATTCTCTTTTACTGTGCGATTGAGCATCCATCGTTCGATGTCATATTCGCCTATGAAGCCAAATTTTTCATAAAGGGGTTTACCCTGCGGTGTGGCATCAAGCTTCATGGTAGGAACTCTTTGCGAATCGAGGAAGTGGATTGCGCGTTCGAGCAGAGCGATTCCG
>Ga0187878_1001917_pt1 | contig 19222 bp, 24 predicted proteins | sample June2016WEW_17_1_FD_132979 | JGI IMG/M metagenome (GOLD analysis project Ga0187878, IMG submission 132979) | Peatland microbial communities from SPRUCE experiment site at the Marcell Experimental Forest, Minnesota, USA - June2016WEW_17_150 | ecosystem: Environmental > Terrestrial > Soil >...
AAAAATCGATAGCTACACTGTACGCCATATCCTTTTGCGATTGATCGGCCTAGAGGAGTTCGAAAAAAAGCTTTCCATTCTCTCCTGAACTTGTTAAAAGTCCCGCATAATATTTGTGAATGATAATTGTTATATTTGGTAAAGCGTCTGGGGAACCTCTAAGTTTCGCAGGGGACCTTGAATACCTCTGCAGTCTGTAATTTAGCTACGGTGACATTATAAGATATTAGGTGACCTGAAGGTCACAAAGACTCAGATTGTGTAGCGATGCCATCTGCAACTCAGTATAATGAAAGGACCCACTTACTCTCTAGCAATGCTAAAATTATGCTACAAATACGCCTTGTCGAGGCAAATCACAGTACATGAAGGAGGTCTGAGTATGGATGAACTCAGTTGGTCAGAATGGTATCGGCTGACGCCGCCGATTGTCAATGAACTTGTTCCAGACCTTCCCGGAATATACCAGATTGGGATAGACCGCGAATTCGGGAGACTGAAAGGTGCTTCCAAAATAATATACATCGGCTCAGCGGCAAGGAATACTCCAAGCCTAAGGAGAAGGCTCTTAGGGCGCATTTCGAATGCTTCCCTAGCTGAGAAGCGGCTTTGGCAGCATGAGTGTAACCTCCAATTCCGCTTTGCAACGGTGAGCAACGGCGAGACTGCTCAACGGATGGAAGCAGAAAGGCTCATAGACTATGAAAGACAGCATTGGGAACTTCCGCCGGGAAATGGAGCCTTTCCGCGTCGCTACTTTAAACCGTAAATCGTAGTGGCGAGTCTCGGCGCTCGATGTAAGAAACGTGTAGGTGATGATTTGACCACGAATTTCTCTATGTCTAATTGCACAATCTAGCGGAAAGTGCAACTGTAGATTATTTCTCTTTCTTCCCACTTGCTGTCAAACAATTCTCAAGGTAGAATGAGAATTACAGGAAGGAATTCGAATTCTACTCGGCGGACTTCGTACACCATGAGAGTCCAAGTGCCATGGGGAAGATATTCAAACTGTAGGTGGAACCGAGCTTCGCGTTATAGATATCGAGATTGAGTGACTAACTGGAAAGGAGTGAAACATTCATGAAGGTTTTAGGCATTGTGGCGAGCCATAGGCGGCTAGGTAATACGGAGATATTGGTCAAGGAAGCATTGATGGGCGCTCAGGAACAAGGGGCTGAAGTGGATATCATAAGGTGGACAGACTACAAAATACTCCCTTGCGAAGGGGATGCAACCTGTATGTTCATGGGGAGAGAGTGCAAAAATAAAGATAAGGACGACCACGACTACTTACTGAAGAAGATGTATCAGTTTGATGGTGTTATTTTCGGCGCTCCGTGCTATATCCTGGAGGTTGCAGCAATAGTAAAGCAGTTCATAGATCGTCTGTTTGTGCTATCAAGTCAACCTAGTCAAATGAGGGGAAAGCCGGCTGGTATCATAATTCCTTACGCCACGCGGGGTTGGACATCCTACTCTTTTCTTCAGCCAACCATACTGCTCAAACAGTTGGGAATGGAAATTATCGACCAGGTTCTGATCCATATGCAGGCTATGGCCGAGGCAGCAAATGACCAGAGAGCTCTGGACAAAGCACATAAAATCGGTGTTGAAGTAGCCACAGCGATTAAAACCGGGAACAATAAATATCTGGGAGATCCTGGGGTATGCCCCGTCTGCCATGACCGTATCATCCGTATTTTTAAAGATAATGAGTCGGTGGAGTGCCCCACCTGTGGTATCCGTGGCCAGCTCAGAATTGAGAATGGCAAGATCATGATTCATTTCCCCGAAGAGGAGACTAAATGGAGTCGTTTTGCGGAACAGACCGCATATCGCCACATAACATATGAAATAAAACCCTCGAAAGACTTCTTTGTAAGAACGTGGCCGATTCTTAAGGAAAAACGGAGGAGGTATAAAGACTATCTTAAAATCGAACGGGAGCAGGTAATGCCAGATGAGAGGAGATAGTAACATGGAAGAAATCATGGCTAAGCTCAGATGGTTACCTCTCGGTCCCACTTGCGGTCCTGCAGTGCCCATCAAAAAAAATGACCTGGACAACATATCCAGAAAGCATGGGGTGAATATCTCACTGGAAGAAGTGGTAAGCAAGAATCTGAAGGTGGAAGGAGATGTGATGAGAGAGGAAACCATGGAGAGCACCCTCGAGGAGATCACCCAGACGGTGGTTACGGTGTCCGCCAAAGATGAAGGAGCATTCCGGAACGCGGTGCGGGCATTGATAAAGAAATACTATGCCCCGCGTACCACCCAATCTTTCTGGGGTAGCACAGATAGAGGTAAATGGATCATTACTGAGTTGCTTGACGAGCATGACGGCTGGTTATAGCAATGATAAACTCAGCAAGAGACACCTGGCAACGGAAACCAGAGCAATAGAAGGGTTTTTTGGCAGTTAATCCGCCTACCCGCCTGACCTCCTATGAAGGCCCAACAAAAGGGCGAAAAGTTCAATCGTGCACCTCCTTGGTTTCCTCTTGTCGGTAAATAGTCCTGGGTGTAGAATGCAAAATGTGGGAGAAAGTTCGGAACCTGGGCGAAGTAGTCAGGATTAGGCGTAGGTTTCACAGGGGGCAAAATGGCGCAGAGGAAGTTCAGATTGCGAGCAAATGTGAGCAGCGATAACTTGGCTGTTATCAAAGCAGCCCTTGAACGAATCATCGCTAATAAGGGAACCATAAGACAAACAGATCAAGGATTCGAAGTCGAGGCAGACCTTGAAGGAGAAAGTGCGAGAGTTCTCAACCGTATGATTCTGTCCGAGTTGCGCAGAGCGGAGAAGCGAACGAGGATTCGAGCAGAATGGACCTCGGGTGATGCCACTGAGAGGTTCTTCGACTATGTCCCAAAGGGCACTCGCAATACCCAAGGGAAATAAAACGATAGGACGCATGGTGCAGCGACTGCCCATATAATGTATATTGTGTTGGTATGTAGTCTGTAATCATCGAAGGAGAATCTACATGGAAACAAGTTATAAAGAAAAATTCACAATGCTCTGGAAAAAGTACTTCAACGGTGCGGAGCTACCCATCACCTTCTATTACACCGACGAGGAAGGCCATGCCGACCTGGTTAAGCCCGGTTCGGTGCATAGGTGCGTAATTGCGGCATTATTGAAAGTCAGGAAGGGGACCTCTCTGTGCTTCGGCGCGGATTCAGTGGGCTGTTTCGGAGGGAAAAGGTACCTGGGGTTCGAAGAAAATATCAGGCCCGACTTTGAGTATTTTCTTTCCTGCGGAATCCCCGGCAAGATGGAAGGGGAACGCTATAAGAAATCGCCGGAGCTGGTTAAAGAGTCGATGCAGTATTCACCCGCTTCCAAAGCGACCGCCCGTTATATCGTTTTCAAGCGATGGGATATGCTCGAAACGTCGGACGACCCGCAGGTGGTCATCTCTTTCGCGGAACCCGACGTCCTTGCTGGCCTTTTTACGCTTGCAAGTTTTGATGAAGCCGATCCAAGCGGTGTAATGGCTCCATTTGGCTCTGGCTGTTCTACAATTGTCTATTACCCTTATCTTCAAATTGAGTCCATGCGTCCCAAAGGCATCATCGGCATGTTCGATATCTCAGCACGTCCTTTTGTTCCGAAGAACGTACTAACGTTTTCGGTACCGATGAATAAGTTTATTAGGATGATTGAGAATATGAGAGAGAGTTTTCTCATTACCGATTCATGGGCCAAGGTTAAGAAAAGAATAAGTGTGGTTGAACATTAGTCCAGATTGGACAGTTTTAACAAAAAAGCTGGGCATTTGTAAGCCAAACACCCAGCTCTGTCTGATCTCAGAATGAACTGACTTAACTCTTGCCAATCCTGAACATCTTAGTTCCGCATTTTGGGCAGGTACCTTGTGTTGCCGGCTTACCATTCTTCATCTTAACGGCTTTGGGATTATTCATTTCCCTCTTTGTCTTACATTTCATACAGTATGCTTGCATTAAACACCTCCCTTTTGTATTTGAGTGTAGGATATAATACATTCAAGCTAAGTGTCAATCATTGTGCTTTGAACATTAGCCTGGTTTGTTCAATTTATCTAGTTAGTAATTCTGAAGTTTAAGCTGAAAGTTCTACCTATTGATACCCCAGGTCCAACTGTGGGCCAACTGATGCCTACGACAGGAACTCAGAGCTTTGTATTCTGGATGTAAGCATAAACTTGCATTGATATTGCAACTATGTTAGATTATGTAGGATGGAAAGAACGAAAACTTGTGATATTTGTGGCAAGGTATATCAGGGCTCCAATGCGGGCAAGGCGCTAGCCGGACACGTTTGGCTGAAACATCATAAGCGCATAGGCTTGCGCCATGAGTTAGAAGCAAGAATTGTAGGGTTAGAAGCAAAAATTGTGGGGCTTGAAAAGGAACTAAGTCAATGCCGAACTCGCATACCTGCATTGGAACGTACGCTAGCTATTACAGAGTTCGAGCTGGAAAATGAAAAGAGGATGATTAAGCCCGTAGCCAGCGGCAATTATTGCCCTAAATGCGGCAAATTAATGAGCAACCATGAGGTTAGGCATGACTTAGCATGGGGCGACAAATACCTATGTCCCCCTAAACAATAATTTTCTCATTTTGTTCGATATTGGCCTGGAAATTCAGATGTCCTTGCACCACGAAGACGTCACCGGGCGTGCCAGCCTGTATCAATTCAAACGGCAACCATGTCTGGTTCCATTGTTCAGATTGCTTATTTGCGGTGGCCGTTCTGTACTGGCAGACGACGTAGTACTGACCGTCTGGCTTATCCCAGGTCGGCGTCCACTCTATCTTCTCACCAACCATCAGGACGGTCTCGCGGCGACCCTCTAGCGAATTCCTGTGACTGTCGAGCAGCCCTACCTCAAGTTCGATGGCCGGAGTCTTACCCTCGTTTGATACCACAAAATGCGAGAGGTAAGTTGGCGCCGGCAATACCGTGGAGACCGTCTCAGCTGATTTGTAAACTGCCTTAACGGTGACTATTGGCCTGTCTACAGGTTCCTCCGGCAACTCGACCTTCTTCGGGCTCCTGCCCCCTTCCAGCAGGTTTACCGCCTCCCTTAACCGCTTGTCTGTAACCGCCAAATACACCTGCGTCGTGGATAGATTCTCATGGCCCAGCAGCTCTTGCACAGACCTGATATCAGCGCCGTGTTCCAGCAGATCGGTGGCAAATTTGTGCCGCAAGGCATGGGCATGCAGATCAGCGAGTCCGGCTTTCCTGGCAAATTTCTTTATTTTCATGGTGATAGAAGGGCCTTTAAGATTAAATACTTTCTCGGCAGGCTCCTTGCCCTTAATGTAGCTACCCAATCGCGCCGTCAGGTCAGGTGGTAACGGGATAGCCCTGTCCTTCTCATATTTGCCCCTTCGCACCACCAGAAAGTCACCGTGGATATCCCTGACCTCCAGACTGGCCAGCTCACCGCGACGCATGCCGCTTTTTAGCGCCAGTTCAACCAGGAGCCTGTCTCTGGTGATGAGCTTCTTGTGCGTCACCTTGCTTTCGATGGCCTGGAACAGCCTGTCGATGTCGCTGTTGTCGGTATAGGGCGGCAGCGACTTGGGTACCCTCACTTTGAAATCAGTTATCGGTTCCCCATACCATTTCATAAACATCCGTACCATCTGCGCATAACGGTACAGCGTCCGTGGCTTCCTATCGAGGTACCGGTAAATAAATGACTTTGCCAGCTCTGCCGATGGCGGGTAGTCGCCGAGATGGTCTTTGAACAATACCAGAATTTTCTTGGTATCGCTGAGATTCTTGGCATTGCGCAGCCGTAGAATGAGATCTTTGTCGTAGAGCTGGAAGAGCTCGTCGTTACCCATCTGTTTCAGCATCAGCCGCCTCCGCCCTTCAGGGCCTAAAAGTAATTCTACCAGCTCGATGAGGTGCGGATCAACTTTATGTAAACTGCGTACATGGTGGGCGGTACTGGACTTGAACCGGTGACCTCTGCGATGTCAACGCAGCGCTCTAACCACTGAGCTAACCGCCCTCCACTGCTCGCATTTTATCAACGCTTTTATATGCAGTCAAGCCTCATCCATCTTGAATAAAGAGCTGGTCTCATCTATACTTTCACAAAGCAGAAATAATAAAGATAATCTGGAACTATTTGATTGGAGGGAAATATAAATGGGTAAAAAGGAAGACGAGGCCAAGGAATATGTCCTTAAAAGGACTAAAGAGCAAAAAATTAAGTTTATCCGTCTATGGTTCACCGATATTCTGGGCTTTCTGAAAAGTTTTTCCATCACCGCCGAGCAACTCGAAGAGGCATTAACAGACGGTATGGGCTTCGACGGCTCTTCGATTCAGGGCTTTGCCCGCATTGACGAAAGCGATATGATTGCGCTGCCCGACCCCAATACTTACCAGGTGATACCCTGGCGACCCAAAGAGCAGGGTGTGGTCAGGATGTTCTGCGATATATACTGGCCCGGCGGACAACCTTTTGAAGGCGACCCCCGCTATATATTGAAGAAAAACCTGAAACGGGCTGCTGACCTGGGCTACACCTTCTATGTTGGGCCGGAGCTGGAATATTTCTACTTCAAGAATTCCGAGAGTACAGAATTTTTGGACCTGGGCGGCTATTTTGACCTGACACCCCCGGAGATAGCCTCAGACATACGTAGAGAAACGATTCTCTTCCTCGAAGAAATGGGCATCGATGTCGAGTACAGCCACCATGAAGTTGCGCCCAGCCAGCATGAAATAGACCTCCGATACACCGACGCCTTGACTATGGCCGACAATGTGATGACCTATCGCTTAGTAGTAAAACAGGTAGCCCAACGACAAGGTGTTTATGCTACCTTTATGCCTAAACCGGTAATCGGCTGTAATGGCAGCGGCATGCACGTTCACATGTCCTTGTTCAAAGGCAACCGTAATGCCTTTTTTGACAAGGATGCTCCCTACTACCTGTCGGAAACAGGCAGGGGTTTCACCGCCGGCTTGCTGAAACATATCCCGGAAATCACCTCAATCTGCAACCAGTGGATAAACTCCTACAAGCGAATCGTCCCCGGCTATGAAGCCCCCTGTTACATCACCTGGGCTAAAAGAAACCGGGCCGATTTAATCAGGATTCCTGAATATAAGCCGGGAAGAGAAACCGCCACCAGGATAGAACTCAGGTCTCCGGACCCGGCATGTAATCCATATCTTGCCTTCAGCGCCATGCTGGCTGCCGGGCTGGAAGGAGTTGAGAAGGGATACAAGCTGGGGCCGCCTACCGAGGAGAACGTCTTTGAACTCAGCGAGGAAGACCGCGACAAAAAGAAGATAAAAACGTTGCCCGGCAGTTTATACGAAGCTATACAGCTCACCGAAAAGAGCCAACTGGTCAGGAAAGCTCTAGGTGAACACGCCTTAAATAGCTTCATCCAGAATAAAAAGGTGGAATGGGATAGATACCGGACATACGTAACTGATTACGAACTGAAGAATTACCTGCCGATTCTGTAGCTAACTTTTAACGGAAGAACCGATACGAAGTCTACCCGGCACGATTCCGAATGTAAAATAGATTAACCCTTGCCGGTGGTCTTTGTGTTGCTGGTGAGCATAATCTGGACAACACTACCGCACTTAGGACAGGTGACCTCAATAGTAACCGGCTGCCTCATTACCCTCTCCACCAAAGCTGTAACCACGGAATCGATGTTATCCAGCCGCTTATCTAACATCTCCAGGCGTTTTTTTGTATGCTCCAGGTCCACAGCTGTGCTTTTCTTTTCAGTCTTTTCAGGCATCCTATCCTCCAATATGAAAACAAAAGAGGAGAGGTTCTTGGAAATCCTCTCCTCGATATAAAGTCAGCTTGCTTGCCATGCCCCTCACAAGCTCTTCTCAGCCACTCCCATAGCGGACAGATAGTCCTTATCAGCCTTTATCAGGTTGTCTACCTTGCCGCCAACCGTGCCCTCTAGATATTTGCGGAACGCTTCACGAGCGCCGGGAGAACTTTGTAGTGCTTCCTTAGCTCGCTGCCATTCCTCACTGGTCAGTTCACCTATGCGCTCCGGACTCAATGGGAATTCTTCACCCATCACACGCTCAGCTCGATCTAGAACGCGGCTGGTAACTGCCCGCTTCAGGCGATCGAAAGAGAGGAATTCCTCGTTAGCATAAGGCCTCGGTGCCCAAGTCTCATCTTTCATAACACAACCTCCGGCTCATTGTTTATTATGAACCCTATTATCGCTATAATATGCCCCCTAAACTGCTGTGTCAAGTCCATTCGAACTGCAAACGATCTCAATTTATAAAGCACTCTCCGCGCCAATCAATGCTAACTGCTTATTAACCTGCTACTGAATCTCATAAACCATCTGCACGCTGACTTGAATCTCCAGCTCGCCGGGACTGATTGGAGTGGGCGCTGGAGCGGCGGCTTCAGCCTTCATGGCATAGTCTCTGATTGCCACCTGCGGTACATACGGAGTGCTTTCAGACATATATATCAGCTTTCCCAGCTTAATACCGGCTGAGCCGGCCATCTGTTTCGCCTTGTCCATAGCATCCTCTACCGCCTTGGCTCGCGCCTCATTGTAGTTAGGCGTCGGGTCATCGATAGTGAAACCGATATTATCAATCCGTGTCAAATTACCGCCGGCTTCAGCAACAGCATCGATAACAGGTCCGGCTTTATCTACTTGCCTTATTTTAGCAATTACCACATTGGTCACTCGATAGCCGGTGGTTATCTCCCTCTGCTGGTCCTCAATCCATTGCCGCACCGGATAGATGCTAAATCTCTGCGTTTGAATGTCCTTGTCAGCCACCCCGCTAGCCTTAAGTGCCTTCATAATCGCATCCATAGCCTGGGCTGCGTCCTGCTGTGCCCGTGCCACGGTTTTGGATTCAGCTTCAATACCAAGGCTGAGCAGCACTAAATCGGGCGCTGCCTTCGACTTACCTTCACCGCTTACCCACAAGCCAACTTGCTGCTGGCTGGAAGCTATTACCGGTGCGCCTACATAGCCCGCGATTGAGGGTGGTGAAACCTGGGCGCCTTCGCCGTATACGCAGCCTCCCGCACCAATCAAAATCACCGCCAACATGACAACTGATAAAATTAACCAACGCTTCTTCATTAAAACCTCCTGAAATTCCTTAGCTGTGTTTTCCGCCTCTTCTATTATAATAGCATGTAGTGTTGGTTACCACTACATATAACGCTAAACCTGATTTCAGGTTTAGCTAAAATGGCAGAAAAGCTACGAATAGATTATAATACCACCAGTTTAACCGCAAGAATCTATGAAAATTTTCCGTGATATCATTGCCCCGGTACTACTTGGGATCGCTGTCTTCGCCCTGTTTCATGTCACCGTCGGAAGCTTCAAAGTATATGGCTCATCGATGTTGCCCACTATCGAAGAGGGCGAATATATCATGGTCAGCAAAGCTGCCTATTTCTTCGGCGAGCCGCACCGCGGTGACATAATTGTCTTCGACTCTCCGCAGGACCCCAGGTCAGACCTCATCAAGCGAATCATCGGTTTACCAGGCGATACCGTTGAAATCAGGGACGATAAAGTTACCGTAAACGGCACTACTTTGGCCGAACCTTATACTCTCGAGCCGCCTCACTACCTCATGATGCCTGAGGAAATCCCCGCAGGTCACTATTTTGTACTCGGTGACAACCGCAACAACAGCTCCGATTCACACCGGGGCTGGACCGTACCTCGCCAAAACATAGTTGGTAAAGCCTGGATTACCTATTGGCCACCATATAAATGGAGGCGAATACCGAGCTATGCAGTCAATGTAGGTACGCAAACAGCCGACCTCAACATACTCACTCTGGCGCTGAAAACGCTATGTCCGACGAGATAATACAAATCTTCAGAGATGCCGGCGCCATATTGGAAGGGCATTTTCTGCTGACTTCAGGACTACACTCACCGGTATACTGGGAAAAGTTCCAGGTTTTACAATACCCGCATTACACTGAAAGGCTATGCCGGCTTATTGCCAAACACTTCAAGAAAGACAAAGTCCAGGTGGTTGCCGGACCGACCACAGGCGGCATCATCGTGGCTTTCGAAGTCGCCAGGCAGTTAGGCATAAAGGGCATCTTTGCCGAGAAAGAAGGTGAGGCGCGGATTTTTCGACGCGGCTTCACCATCAATCCGGGTGAACGCGTCTTAATCGTGGACGATATTTTAACTACCGGCGGCTCTATCATCGAAGTCATCGAAGCCGTCAAAAAGCTGAAGGGAGATATCGTCGGTATCGGCGTGCTTGTCGACCGTTCCGAGCAAACGAAGGACTTCGGAGTGCCTCTTTTCAGTTGTCTCCGTTCACAAACGGTGACTTATCGCCCAAACGAATGCCCTCTATGCGCCGCCGGCATACCTCTGGTCAGACTCGGCGGCTAGATATAAAACCTGATAGCCATTATCTTGACACCTACAGGGGAAAAATCTAAAATGTCGGCGCGCCGAGGTAGCTCAGATGGTAGAGCAGCGGACTGAAAATCCGCGTGTCCCCAGTTCGATTCTGGGCCTCGGCACTTCAATCCCGAATAAATAAGTCAGAGCTCACTTTTTCCCGTGGCTTGCCTTGCGCGCTACCCAGAACGAAACCGCTTCCTTTTGCTCTTCAGGTGACAGGCGATGCGTTGTCCACACGTGGGCAAGACCGGCCAAACAGGGCAGAACCACTGAGTAGATTATCAAGGATATGCGCTCTTTGAAAAGCACGCAAAGCAATACCAGGGGGATAAACATGGCTACCCCGAACCAGATGGTGTTTCGCGTGGCATAAAGCACCAAAAGACTTATGGCGGCAGCGATTAGCATCTCGATAGGCAACAAAGCCAGTAGAGCACCTATTACTACCGCCAGGCCTCGACCACCCCGGAAATGCAAAAACACGGGCCAGTTATGGCCGATAACAGCCGCCACACCGGCACCGAACACCACCAGTTCATTGACGGAAAACAGCTTCGCCGCGACGATAGCCAGCGCCCCTTTCCCCACTTCAGCTACCAGCGTAGCTATACCGGCGCCCATCCCGGCATGACGGAACACATTGAAGGTTCCTACATTTTTGTCGCCGACCTGGCGAACGTCAAGACCGCTCAGCTTACCAATAATGTAGGCAAAAGGAATAGAGCCCAGAAGATAGGCAATTATTATGCTAAGTACGCTTAATGCCGCGTTCATGTCTGAGTGGGAAAATACCTCGCTACACTAGGTTAATTCATTCTACCATATGCGAACCAAAAATCTCCAGAGCAATCCAGCCCTTTTGCATACGTGTCTTTTATTATCTGATATAATATAATTAGGGTTGATATCTAAGCATTTGGGAGCAGACTGTTGGCTAAAGAAACAGACGGGAAAATGAGTGACAAAAATTCAGGGCCTGGATTCGGTATCGGGCTTATCCTGGGGATAGCCGTTGGTGCAGCTCTCGGGTTTCTTTTTGCGCCTCGCTCCGGAAAAGAAACAAGGGACATGGTAAAGGATAAGGCGGCTGACGTCTCCGCCTCAGTAAAAGACCTTACCGCCGACCGGCAGAAAGTCTACACAGAAACCTGGAAGAGGGGCAAAGGGCAACCTAAGGTAAAACCCACCTACTTCGAATAGCAGCCTGGACGATTCAGCCTACCTAAACGTCTCTCCTATACGGCAACATACCTGCAGCCTTTATTGCGTAGCCCAAATAACAATGGTAGAATTTCGGCGCAGCTAGTGTGCATTACCAGCCGAAGTGGCGGAATGGTAGACGCGGCAGTCTCAAAAACTGTTGAGGGGCAACTCTCGTGTCGGTTCGAATCCGACCTTCGGCACCATACTAAAAACTGCCGAGTTGTGTAGTGGTAGCACAGGGGACTTTGGATCCTCTAGCCCAGGTTCGAATCCTGGCTCGGCAGCCAGTCTTTACACATTCAGAACTGTTATTTCATAAGAAACCACTTATCCCGGACTTACAACAGCTAATTCTCTCACACTCTAAGCGATGAACTTAGGCTCTACTGGGTATAGCATCGATAAAAAAGACTTTGGTTCAAATCCAATCCGGCAACCGCCATTGGAAGGATACCGAACTTGTGTTTAATAACAAACACCTTGATTTCATCTTTGCATCAGATATTTGAAACTCATACCTTAGTTTTAGGCATAGATTAATATAAATAACATATGTTTAAAAAAGCCTAAATACCCTTCGTAGCAGCCAGATAATGATGAGAATAATTCCAATAACAAGTGCTATATAGATCAGCCCGCCCAAAGAGGGGAGAGCCAACAAACCTAGCAACCACAAAACTAAGAGAATAATGCCGATAATTAATAAGATATTCACGGTGTCCTCCTTTCTAATAAATAAACTTTTAAGTTGAAATCGTTGTTAGATGGCCTGGTCTTCATTTATGGCTTTTATTTCACTATAAATTTTTCAGCCAACTCGTTTTATTTTTTTCCTTGTGCTCCTCTAGGCCCTTGTAATGCCTTATAATTTCTTTGATAGCATCCTCGTTGTTTTTCTTCTTGTGTTCGATTCTGTAAACCTCCACAATCCTGTCCTCTTCGTCTGATAATTCGAGTTGAACTCTTACTCCCATGCTATTTACCTCCTATAATTACTATAGGATAAATAATAGCAGCATAAACATATAATAGTTATATAATCGGGGTGGGATATATTAAATACTTATGATATTTGGCGGTTTCCCCAGTGGTCGATTGATGAAATAGACTATTTTGAAGTGTTTGATTGGAGATGAAAGGTATAAATAGTTATTGTTAAGCTGCAGTGATTTTATGATGCGGTTGACATGTATAATGCCATCCAATAATGCTACTCTTCAGGCCTTTTTGGTATCAACCACAAAATGGAACACCTTGAAACTATGATCGGAATCATTCTAATTGTGGCATTTATTTCAAGTATGTATAATGTCAAGTAGGTAAGCTAAAATTATGACCAAGAAACATAATAATCCATCAAAGACCAATTTAGTCACGAATAGCAAGGCCTCCAAAGCAACTATCTCATCATTAATCGCCGATCTTGCGAGTGAAGATGGGATAGTACGTGTGAAGGCACGTCAGCGGCTTGTTGATTACCGGGGGAGTTCCATAGCTCCGTTGATAAAAGCACTGTCGAATGAGAACTGCTGGGTACGGTGGGAAGCAGCTAAATCCCTGAGCCAGATCGGCAGTCCTTCCTCAATCCAAGCGCTGCTAAAAGCCTTAGAAGATAAGATGTTTGATGTTCGTTGGTTGGCTGCTGAGGGATTAATTCGGATAGGACGCAAGGCGATAGTCCCGCTACTAGAGGCATTAGTCAAGAATTCGAATTCATCCTGGCTATGTGAGGGTATCCATCATGTACTACACGATATGAACAGGGGGAATCTTGGCACTGTACTGAGGCCGGTCTTACTAGCACTTGAGGACACGGGGCAATCGTTACAAGTCCCTCTAGTGGCACGGGCAGCTCTGGATGCCTTAACAAAAAAAGCCTAGTCCAATCAACAATTCACTATTTAAAATTAGCATCTTCAAAGTGAATTAACCAATCATGCTGCAGTAAACCGTGTGGGGATACAATAAATCGCTATCAGTTCTTGCACCTACCCCCCACGGCGGATCACGATTAGATTATAGTACGTTTTCGAATAATGGGTAACTCACGTTGCGTAGCTTTTCAGCATGGAAGAAACCATTGACATATTTCCTAACCGGCACTATGCTTGAGCAGCACAGGGTATTATGTTTGGGAAATGGGTTATGGTTAAATCGGGATTATTCATTGGTATCGCACTCTTAAGCATATTGACCATGTTCTCCGGCGCCTGCGCGCAACAATCCGCGCCGGCTCCAACGCCGACAGTCACCTACTCGCTGCCCGAGCTAAAATACCTTCTGATCGCTAATTTCGATGACGTTTTTTACGTCGACCCGGATTTCTATCCGGTTGCGCGAGAGGGACAAGAAGAAAAGAACGCCCTGCAACAATTCCCCATCATCAAATCAAATGGCACCGAGTTCTCTGCGATCCTGAAACACCTCGGCTTGCCGAATCAAGCCGAGTACACCAACGAGGAGAAACTGCTCATCTACCGGGAGCACAAGAAACTCACCCTCGCGGTAGAGATCGCCGCTTCAGGAGATGTTTACCACTTCGTTATGCGAGTGGGAGAAACCCAGGGGGAGCGCATCGAGGGGACCATCACGCCGTCCGGTAAGATTACCGTACTGAAACGGGAACCAAGCTTCAACACGCGTCCGATTTGCCTGGCAGTGGGTACTCTCATAGATACACCGGGTGGGCCGCTGCCGGTAGAACGGCTGCACAAGGGGACAACTGTATGGACAGTGGACAATTCCGGAGAACGTGTTCCGACCGCGGTGCTGGAAACCGTAGTGACCCCTGTTCCGCCATCCTTCCAGATGTTAAGGATCAGTCTGAGCGACGGGCGCACCGTGTCCGCTTCGCCGGGCCACCCATCAGCTCAGGGACGGGCGCTGGGCGATTACCAGACGGGCGCCATCCTGGATGGCGCTTTGGTGATCACGGCGGAGTATGTGACCTACCATGGCGATGCGACATACGATTTTCTGCCTGATGGCCTGACAGGCCTGTATTGGGCCAATGGGATCTTATTGAGAAGCACGCTGGCTGTCAAATGAGAATTCAAAAGGGTTGGGTCAAATGAATGTTTAAACATACTCTGTTTCTCATCTCAGTGGTTATATTGACCATTTTATCCGGTTGTCAGAGTAGTGAAGGTACGATCAAAGTCTCTCTCAATGATGAGTTCTCCCTGGCCATAGGCCAAACCGCCGAGTTACAAGAGGAACAACTTACTATAAAGTTTGAGGGAATCCAAGAGGACAGCCGGTGTCCCAGGGGTGCGACCTGTATCTGGCAAGGTAGAGTGAGCTGTGTCTTGCAGGTTAGCGATAGCAGTGATTCAGCGAAAATAGTGCTGACCGAACCGGGTTTGAGTGACCAGTACGGCAAGATCATTTACAAGAAATATGAGTTCACCTCACACGTACAGCCATACCCGGAGTTAGGCAAGAAGATATCAAGCGAAGAATACCGGGTGCTTTTGACCATAAAGAAGACCCCCTTTGGAAGTGATTAAGAGAAATTAAGCTTGACCGGGGACATACGTAAGCCCCGTTCGGGCCTGCATATGTCCTCGGGGTCAAGTCATCTACTGCATTACTTATCTTGTGCTGTAGCTGCGCGGACCGTAGCTTGAGCTGCCGTTCAGACTACGAAATATATATGACTGGAATTTAAGGGGATGCCATAACGACTTCCCAATAGGCCCATCCCCAGTCGTTTACTGCCTCCAACCTGTACAATTTAGTTTGTCCTGAGGGTACTGTGACCACTGTGCTACCTGTTGGGTTAACAGGACCTATATCAGGCTGGATGACTATCTGTGTGGCGTTTGATACATTCCAGTTAAGTTGCCACGAAGTACCTCCGCCATAGCTGGCGGTGAAATTGATAACAGGATTACTAGGTGTAGTTTGTGGCGGTGGCGCTGGCGCTGGCGCTGAGACGATAATAATCGCCGATGATCTGATAACGGTACCAGCAGAGTTGGTGGCACTTATAGTATACGCAGTGGATTTAGTCGGTGATAGCACCCTGGTCCCCGCAACATTAACCTGACCTATACCCTGGTCTATACTCACCGATGTAGCCCCGGTAACATTCCACAACAGAGTTGACGTGCCACCGGCATTAATGGTAGATGGATTACTGCTAAATTCCATGATAACCGGTGGCGTTCCTACCGGTGGGATAGGATTTGGTGACGGGGCTGGAACTGTAATACAACTTGGGATAAGAATCAGTAGTAGTAGTAGTGATAGAGAAAGAAAAACAAACCTTTTCAATGTAGTCACCTCCAAAAATATGTTGCCTGCGACATCGACACGTCCTTAATCTTCGTATTGCTAACAGTTGCCATAAACTTCTTATAACATTTTCTTATTGATTGCTGCCTGTTATTGAGACGTGTCAGTCGCTAATAGCAATTACGAAAATCTTATCATTCGAGATATGGATTAGTAATATAATAAGAAGGCATAAAGTTAAATAGTTATGATATTTTTAACGAAGGAGCAGGCTCTGGTCTAAGTCTTTTGGGGAAATACACTCGTTAGGAATAATTTCTTACAGGCGGCATATATCTATCAATCAAACCAGCCTTTACGCTTGAAATACCATAGCTCCGCAGCAGCAATAGCAACCATCAGGATTATCACGATTATGAATCCGTAGTGATCCTGCGTTCCAGGCAATCCGCCGACGTTCATCCCCAGCAGGCCGGCAATGAGCCCAAAGGGCAATGTGATCGTAGAGACAATCGTCAGTGTGCGCAACCGCTTTTCCATGCGGGTGCTGCCCGCTATCTGGTAGGAATCGAAGAGGTCTTTCACCCGGGTTTCAAGACGGTAAATGCCACGTTGGGCAATCTCCACCTCAGACACAAGGTCTTGAATATAAGCTCTGCGGTGCGGCTCCTGGAGAGCGGCATTGTCGGAGGCATTCAGGCCGGTGACGCAGTAGAGCTGGTTTTCGATCAGAGAGACCAATTTTTCCACATCCCAGCGAAGCGTGGTAAGGTCCCTTTCTTTCACGCTGCCCGGGTTATCGGCAATGGTCCTGTGCGTGAGCATGATCTTATCACGGATATCTGTCTCCGCCTGCACTGTCAGATCCGTAAGTTCATCGAGGATCAAGTAAACAAGCTGCACAAGGTTGTCCAAACCCGACACTTGTTCCAATATGAAGTTTCGTATCAGGTCATTAAGAGCGGGCATCGTGCCGGGCCGCAGCGTTATCAGCACCGGGTGTCGAAGGACGATGGCCAAGTAGGATGGGTCTGCAGCAGCCAGATCCAAAGCAACCGGGTATTCCAGCAGAACAGCTTCACCGAAAGATATGACACCCGGTGTATTGGCCTTGTCCAGACAGCGGTTTAGCATGAGAGGGTGAAGCTCGAGAGTTGAAAGAAACCGCCTCAATTCATCCGGTTCTGCATCTTCGATATCATACCAGGTCTCCGCCGTTTGCCCGGGGTCTATCTTCGGCAGACCATCAGTGGCGGGTCGTTCCTGCAGCCTCCCAGAAGTGATCAAATACGATTTGATTTTCATTTTACCAATGCCGCGTGTCAGGCCTTCTTAAAATCGATAAAACCTTTCTCCACATCGGTGTGGATCAACTGCACTTTCAACCGGGTGCCGACGTCGATGCCCTGAAAGCCTCTGAGCAGCCGTCCTTCAACGGGTGGGTTGAAGATTCTCACCCATGTCCCTTTGTCTGCAGCACCGGTGCAGATTGCATCAAACTGGTCTCCTATTCTTGAAGAGAGGAGCATGGCCGCAGCCGATTTGGCAACCAGCCGTTCCACCTTGTTGGCATCATCTTCTTTCTGCGTACAATGTGTAGCCAGCTCCACCAACTCGTCCTGTTTGTATGGTATGGGTGACCCTGCCAGGGTAGCCTTAAGGATGCGCTGGGTGATCAGGTCAGGGAACCGGCGGTTGGGGGCCGTAGAGTGTGTGTAGTCCTGGACGGCGAGGCCGAAGTGGCCTGGCGCAGTCTCGTTTGGGAGCTCGACGACGTATTCACCCGAGCCGAGCAGCTTGATAACGGAGAGGGAAAGGTCAGGAAAAGCCACCGGGTTGGCTGCTTTCTGTGCGCTCAGAAAGATCGAAAGCGCCTTTGAATCGGGTTCTGCGGGAAGCTGGTAATTATATTGGGCGGCGATCTCCACGATCCTGTCCCACCGCTTGGGCGTGCGGACTACACGTCTCAATGAGGGTACCTGCTTATCGCGAAGAAAACGCGCTGTCACGTCGTTTGCCGCTATCATGAAATCCTCGATCAGCTCCGTGGCTCTGTTCTTTACCTCCACCTGCAGGTCATTGATCACGTCTCCCGCAAAGACCGGGCGGGCTTCCAGTGTCTGCAAGTTCAGGGCGCCATGTTCATGCCTCTTGGCCTTCAACTTCTGGGCCACCCGGTCCTGCATTAGGAGATTATCGGCAAGAGCGGGGACAGCTGTAATAGCGTCCGGAATAGGCCCTGTGCCGTCCAGCCAGGCCCCCACGCTTCTGTAGGCCAGCTTGGCATAGTTATGCACCGTGGCAAGGTATATATCCGGGTTTTGAAACTCACCAGCGTCGTCGATCACCATGTCGATCACGATGGCCGGGCGGTCTTCCTGAAAATTGAGGGAGGTGAGACCGCTAGACAGCCTCTCCGGGAGCATGGGGAAAGTCTTACCGGCCGTATAGATCGAAGTCGTGTTCTGGTGGGCGTGCTCATCGATGGCCGTGTCCCTTTTTACCAGTATGTCTACGTCAGCGACTGTCACGCGGATCCTCACCGCATTATCCGGCAGGGCATCTGCCACCGTTAGCTGGTCCAGGTCAAGGGAATCGTCGTTATCGATCGATGCCCAGGGCAGGTGGCGCAAGTCCTTCCTATGAGCTTCCACCCCCCAATCAATCTGCTGAATCTTTTCAAGTTCATTGAGGGCAGCCCTTGAAAAATCGGGCAGAAAACCACGTTCTTGCATAACCCGACGGGCTATCCGCTCCAGGATACCTTTTCCACTTCCACTAGGAGGAGTTGACATGGGTTAATTATGACCCTTGCCTTTCAATTTTTCAATCACCAATCTAAGGCTGTTTGTTTAAGGTAACCTACACAAAGGCTGGACTGGGTTAAAAAAGTCTGAATACTCTTCGTAGCAGCCAGATAATAATGAAAATAACTCCAATAACAAGTGCTATATAGATCAGCCCGCCCAAAGAGGGGAGAGTGAATAAACCCAACAACCACAAGACTAAGAGAATAATACCAATAATTAATAAGATATCCATAACTACCCCCCTTTTTATCGCTTACATTTAAAACCACAGCTATTTTAGTAGTGGCAAGAAGAGCAACTATAGAGCACTCTAATTATTTTTACGTTATTTACTCTTCCAGAATAAACGTTACTTTCATCTGGACCCGGTACTCAGCGATTAGTCCTTTGCCATTAAGTAGAACTTCCTGATTCTCGATCCATGCAGATTGTACATGCGTAAGAGTTTTTTGGGCGCGAGCAATGCCTAACTTGATGGCATCGTCGAAACTCTTTGTGGAAGACGCTTTGATTTCAGTGACACGTGC
>Ga0187878_1001918_pt1 | contig 19221 bp, 13 predicted proteins | sample June2016WEW_17_1_FD_132979 | JGI IMG/M metagenome (GOLD analysis project Ga0187878, IMG submission 132979) | Peatland microbial communities from SPRUCE experiment site at the Marcell Experimental Forest, Minnesota, USA - June2016WEW_17_150 | ecosystem: Environmental > Terrestrial > Soil >...
ATTTTTTGCAATTAATAGTTATGCTGGTAAAATACTATGAAAATATATTTGCTAAACAAACGATTATCCTTGTTCGTCGAAATACTTTTTCTCACCCTCTTATTAGTTATTTCCTACTTTCTGTATCTTAAACCAGTTATAAATTCTTTAGGCTTGTATCTTTTTACGGGCGGAGCTGATGACTCGACTTACGGAATCATGGCCCAAAAAATCCTACGTGGGGGTTTTAAAGCTGCCTTTAATTTCACCTGGCCGCCACTTTTTCCTTATTTTATGGCTACCCTTAATCGACACACTTACTTTTCTCTAGAAGATTCTGGGCGGATAATCGCTTCGTTAGCTATTTGTCTAAATATTTTACCTACCTATTTTTTAGCCAAAAGTTTATTTAATGAGAAAGTGGGTTTTTTAAGTGCATTTTTTGTTACTTTTTTCCCCATGAGTAATGTCTGGCTTGGCTATGCCCGACCTCAAACTCTCCAGGTTTTGTTTTTCTCAACAGGACTATTACTCTCACTCTTAGCGCTTAAAAATAAAAAATTACTACTATTTTTCGTATCGGGGAGCTTATGGGGATTAGCGTATTTAAACCGCTTCGAAAGTTGGTTGCCTTTATTAGTTTTAATTTTATTGATAATCCTCCAAATTAAAAGTAAGGCTTCATTATTCAGATCAATTGTTAAAATAACAGTTCTTATAATCGGTTTTTTAATTGTTACATTCCCCTACCTTAAGTACGTACGGCAATATTATGGCTCATGGACTTTAAACCCCAGAATAGATATGGACATCACATCTGAGACGGGAGGTTTTTCCCCGATTTATGACAAACACGGTCTGACAAACCTTATCCAAATTGTCGGTTCATTTAATACAAAATATTATCAATATGATATTTTTCACCCTTCACCGTTAAAATTTTTGTCCCATTTAGGAAATTTCTACATGCTTGACAGTCCAATGTTTTTTATGTATTTAAACATTCTTATTAAAAGTAGCAAGGAAATTGTTATTTTTTCATTACTAGGCTTATTACTAATTCTATTATCTGTTCTTAAAAAAAGTATCTATAAGTTTAGTCTAATTTTGTCTATTTATAGCTTAATATTTGCATTTACAAATATATTAAGGGTGATGTTTGTAAATTTAAGCGGCGTAGGTGACAGAAAAACATTAGATTTCATCCAGGTACTTTTCTACCGCTCATTCATAAAAAACTTTAATTCTTACTTAGGACTAAACCTGTCAATCTTAATTTTATCTTTATTTACCCTTTTCCTTAATAAAAGAAATTATTTTAAAGACATACAAACTTTTATTAACAAGTACGTCTTAATTTTATTTGTTCCGTTCTCCTCTTTTGTTTGCCTTTTCCCGTTAATCATGCACTCAATTGATGAATGGTACGTATTGTGGATCTGGCCGGTGATATTTATTTATTGCTCTTACTTTATAGTAAAATCGGTTACTTTCTTAATTGGTAAATTAATAAACAGTCATAGTTATCTTACTAAAATTAGCTCATCAACTTTGCTGTTTCTCATAATCATATTATCTTACCGGGGATTTAGTCGGATATATAACAACGTAATCGAAAGATCAAACAATATTTATAGACCTAACTCGGGCGATACTAATTCGTACTTGATGGGTTTGAACTACCAAAATATTGGCAATAAAATACTTGAAGACCATGGCCCGGGAGCTTCAATTGTAGTTATAAGTACCCCGCCTATTTTTTACGCTCAAGGAAATCCTGACTATTTCCTGACCGGAGGTAATATTTCATTTATAGATTCTGTACATTATTTAGAAAACAATAATTTTGAATATATGGTGGTAGTAAATAATGAAATTAACCGGTACAAAGACCTTATGCCCCTCCTCAATCCGATGACAAAAATTGACAATTGGTCAGTTTTCTACACTCAACCATCTTTGGAAACCCTTAAAAAAGATCCTGGAAACATCATCTCAAACATCAGTTTTGTTATTTGGAAAAATAATAATCTGTCGAAAAACTAAATAGATATTCTCAAGTTTTCAAAGCTAATCGAAGAAATGAAAATTTTCCCCGGTATAGTAATAGGAGTGGTAATTAAATCTCTTAAAAACTGTCCACCAGCAGGAATAATAAAACTATAATTCCTTTCTTTCCCATCATAAATAATAGGAAAAGTCGAACCAACTGCTGATTTTAAAGTATCAGACTCATCCGTCTTCCAGGAAATGCTCATTAAACCGCTATTTCTAAAATTATCCATTAAGTTTTGCCACTCATCGATGGATGAAACAAAGGAAAAAGGGGTCCTAAAAAAATTTAAGGCCGTGTAATAATCTATATCTCTAAACTCATAAGGCAAAACTTCAAACTCGGCTATTCCCGGGGCATCATCATACAAAGTTTTATGGAACGCAACTTTCACAAATCTTGCTGGGGACGGTGGAAATACAATTTTTTGATATTCATCCTTTTTAGCCAGATCCGCATTAACCGTCTTTATTTTTGTAAAATTGGTCCCATCTTGAGAGACTAAAATGTCGAAAAATGTGGGAATTAGAGACGAAGGCCCATTTTTGTAAATAATAGCCCCAACATTAACACTCTTTTTTAAATCAACAGTAAATCCCTGATCATGATTATCCCAAAGAATGCGATCAGCCTCCCAATAAGTGTCAGGATCATTATCAATAATATTATTTACCAATAAATTTCTCCATTCGGAAGTGGCCGCAATGCTTACATTTTGATAATAATATTTTTCCCATTCCCGATAATTCAAATAGTTGTTTCTAACCGATTCATCAGAGATAGAATATTGCTGACCACCCATCTCAAACGGAAAATCATTCTGATTCACACCTAAAGGATAACCGGCAAGATTCAGGGTTACTTTAACCGGCGTCAATATAGAAACATCACTCACTCCAATATTTATCGGTATATTCTCAACTGTTGTTATACCCCCGATTTTAACGGATTTTACTTCAGAATTAACGTTAATCGACTTTACCTCAGCATTAGCCTTAGTAAGCAGATCTCTAGTTTTATCAGTCTCATTTATTAGCTGGTCAGGGTCGGCAATAAAAGCAAAAATTTTACTAACTGGTGTCATATTCTCCTTGGCATATTTTTCTAAATCATCGTAATTGTTTACAATTTTTAAATCATAGCGATCAATACCATATCGCCAGGCAATAGCCGTCTCCTCGGGCATCTGGGCTACATCAAAACCGGCATCATAATGCTCTTGGGCAAACGGCTTATCTTGGGGAACATAAAAGTACAAAAGCGAACCTTTGGGGAAGAAAGTGTAATAACTCATCAATTCTTTAAAAAATCTCTTCGAAGGCAGGGACCGGTGCTCAATTATAGTCTTCTGCGATGATAAAGATGAATAGACGTTAATACCAATAAAACTAACTATTAACAGAAAAGGAACGTACCGGACAATTGTGGAACTATGAATTTTTTCGTAAATAACAAAAGCCAAAGAGCTAAAAAGCCCAGCCAAAGGAATAAGAGAGTGCAAAAGATATCTATTATCACTCGGATAAGCAAAAATAGGGATATAGGTTGCATATGCCCCCAGATTAATTATCACCCAAAAAAACAGCCAGAAATGATCCTTTTTTTTCGGCAGCAACATCATTATCGGTAAAGCTATCAGGATAAACGCAATTCCGGTATCCAGAGATATTTTTTCGGTTAAACCTCCGATTAAACCCGGATTGGAAAAAACACTTCGGGAAAATAACAGAACTACGGCTGAAAATATTCCGGAAATTACTGCCAACCATGTGGATATAATCCTCTTACGCCAGCAAATATAGAACCCGACTAAGCAAACCAAAATAAAAAAGGCACAGATGCGGAGCTCTGTTAGGGGGTAATTAAGAAGTTTACTGGGTATATAGGCAATCTTTGGAAAAAATTCATTCGATAAAAGCATATTACCTAACGTGGTAAAAAATGAGTAGGTTACATAAAAATTACCCTTGATTAGAGATTGAATAAACAGTCCCACCTGTTTCAAACGCAAGTCTGCTCCAATAAACCACTTATCAAATAGCAGAAGAAAGGGTGCAAGCCTAAGTAACATCAAGGCTGCCGATTTTATTATTTGTTTTATTCCTAAATATTTACGGATGAAAAGATATATAAACTCAAATGCGACAATGACTAAAATTAAATAGTGGGTTCTAATATAGCCGAATTCTATAGCTGCCAGGTAGCCCAACAAACTCAGTAAATACCATTTGATATTTCTTATTTTCGAGTATTTAAAATAAAAGCCTAAAGTTAAAGTTACCAAAATAACCGATAAACTGGCTAACACCGAATTAAAAAGACGGATAAAACCGTCGGAGGCAATGTAGCCTGAGGCATAAATAAGACCGGCGACAAGAGCTTTTTTGCGGTTTTCAAATAAGACACGAAAGAAAAAATAGACCGCGTAAACACTTAGAATATAAAAAAACAGGCAAAACACAAAATAGGGAACAGGATTATAGCCAAATAATTTGAATATCGGATAATACGGAGTCACTGTATACCGATAAGGGCCGGACCCGAAAATTCCCTTTCCTAAATAACCGGCGTCTTCGTTAATGTGGGTAAACTTGAAAACTAAAGCATTATCGTCCTGCCAAAAATTCATTTTTACTAGCTGGCCATAGGTGATCAGAGAAAGAATGAGAAGAATTATTAATGGCCAATACCTACCGAGTAATCGGGAAACTCTTTTAATTAGATCCATTTAAAAACCTAGTATAACATTAAAGAATAGTTTTATGATACCATTTAGGCTGTGAAAATAGGAATAATTGGTAGCGGCTATACCGGTTTGTCTGCGGCGTACTATCTTTCCCAAAAGGGACATCAAGTTACAGTTTTTGAAAAAGAGAAATATTTAGCCGGATTGGCTGCATCCTTTAAAGACAATTCCTGGAATTGGCCATTAGAAAGATTTTATCATCACATATTCCCTTCAGATAAATATTTTAGAAATCTGGCCCAGGAATTAAACCATCCCATGCTGCATCTCGATCTTAAAACTTCAATATTTTTCAACGAGAAAATTTTGTCGTTTGATAACCCAATCTCGCTTTTAAAATTTCCCAAGTTATCTCTCATCGATAAATTACGCACTGCAATTCTTATTGCTATCCTCAAAATTACCCCCTTTTGGCAACCCCTTGAGAATATTTCTGCCACCCGTTTTATAAAGACCGTCGGCGGCCAAAATTCATGGAAAGTTTTGTGGGAACCTTTATTTAAATCTAAATTCGGCAACCACATTAATCTGATACCTGCTTCATGGTTTTGGGCCCGTATCAAAAAAAGGGAAACGACTTTTTATTATCCAGAAGGAGGATTTGACCACTTTGCCCAAACGCTTAAGTCAGCTGCACAAAATCTTGGTACAAGATTTTATTTTAACACCGAAATAGTCAAAATAAATAAAACTAAAAAGGTAATTCACCTAAAGACCGGTAAAAGAGAATTCAGTTTTGATCGTATAATTGTTACTTCTACCTTTTCGAATTTTTATAAAATAGGGAAATTCCGGGATAACAATTACAGAGGAAAAATAAATAAACTTAAATTCCGCAGTACCCTAATTATGATAGCTTCATTGAAAAAGCCTTTTCTCAAAGATAGTATCTACTGGCTAAATATTAACGATCAAACTTTTCCTTTCGTCGGAGTGGTCGAGCACACTAATTTCATTAATTCCAAAAAATATAATTCGGAACATTTAATCTATATTGCCAACTATTTGGATCCCAAACATTCGTTTTTCAAGTCAAATAAAACACAATTAATAAAAAGGTACCTTCCCTACTTACAAAAAATCAATCCGGGTTTTAATCATTCGTGGATTAATAAAATATGGGTTTATAAATCCCACTTTGCCCAGCCGATTATTACGACCGGATATTCAAAAATTGTCCCAGGCTTCACTACTCCGCTTAACGGAGTTTATATTGCCAATATGCAGCAAGTTTATCCCTGGGATAGGCAAACTAATTATGCCATTAAAGCCGGCAAGGAAATTGCGAAGCTGGTAGATAATTCTACAGATTCCCGTTAGTGAAGGGAACTAAAATATTGTCAGGCAGATGGTAATTAAAGGCTCCGTTTGTAGGTAGAGGCGCAGCTTCTTTCTGACTTTCGTAAATTTCAATATTATCCAGCCAATAAGAGCTGCCTCTATTTGAAATTTCAAAACTAAAAGTGGCTAAATCATTACCAAAGGGGGCAACAGAATCTACTTCAATATCTTTCCAAGTATCGCCGAAATATCTGGAGGAGATTGCCGCTTTATTGCTTTCGGTTTTTTCATCCCATATCGGAGGGGTAACACTATAAAAATCAAGCCTTACAAAACCATCCCGGTTTTTCAAATCTATTAATCTATCAGACTTTACCGAAACTTTAACTTTATAGGCATAACCGGCCTTAACAGGGAAAATCGGAGAGACCCACCGGACAAAGGGATATGGGGAATTGGCAAACGTTAATTTCAATGACCCAGAATTTTCCTGCCCTCCCTGCGGATCATAAACACCCAGGAGGCCCAATCCGCCGGCTCCTCCAATTTTTTCTCCTTGAGTTGCTTCTTTTTCTTCATTAAGAGAATAAGAAGCAATTAATTTATAATTCTCGTCTAACTTAGCCGGTATTTTAACAAAAACATAATTATTATCGGGCGCTTGCCAGGGTTTAACCGAAGCATGGAGAGTATTTTCAAATAATTCATTTGCCGCCAAGGCAGAAAAGGTATTACTAGATATGCGGTCAGGTTTCTGCCAAAAAATATCGTCATGGCTCGTAAGCCACCATAAAGAAGTAGCATCCGACAACACGTCTGTACCAATAAGGGCATAATCAGCACCTTCGGCCCGCAATTCAGGCAAAGAAAAAGCATTGCTATGATCAAGCGGCAACATCGTTAAGTTTTTCCGGGTATTAATACCAGGTAAAGAAAAAAGTATGTACCAATCCCAGGGATGAGAGGCAATTTTTGAATTATCAGCAACCCCGGAAGACAAAAAACCCCGCATATCTGTCAAACTCCAGGGTTGACGATAGGAAAAAGTGTTAACCAGGGAGTTATAGGCTGAATCAAAAAGGATAATCAGGCAAACCAGGCTAAAAAGCAGTGACTGGATAATCCGGTTATCTACAACTTTTTTTAGTCCCAAATACAGAATCTCTAAACCATAACCGGCCACCAGCGAAATAGCGGGAATAATTGTCACCAGGTTACGGGAATAAAAACTGCCCTCAGTTAAATAAAAAAAATAATAAACAAAGGGAATAATCAGAGAAAGCAAAATAACTAGGGCTAAAGTCTTATTTTTCGGACCCCATATAACTCCCAAAAGACATACGAAAAGAATAAAGGGAGTAATCATAATTTTACAAAAATACGATAAAGCCGAAAGGTTGAGCTTATAGGCTCCAAATCCATATTTCGACACTTCGTAACCGATCCTGGAAATAAAAAACTGAAAATTTACTACCTGGTAGAAGTTAATTAACAAAACGCCGATTAATAAGACTGCCACTACTGCAAATACTTTGGCCGAGAAAAATAACTTAAGTTTTCCCAATAATGCCTTTCCGTTTTTAAGAGCTATATACGTATGCACCACTGCAAACGGAATAAAACTAAAAAACTGCAACTTAACCGAAAACGACACGGCCATGGCAATGCCGGACAAGAGGTAATTTTTCCAACCGGGCTTCCGGATAATCTGAATTGCGGCGTAAAGAGCTAAAAGAAGGAAAAAGCTATTATAGATATCTGGAAGATCAAAATGGCTATTTTCTACCGCCCGAAAATTTACCGTTAAGACCAGAGCTGAAAGCAAACCGGCCAGCCGTGACTTAAATAATTTACGGCCCACAAGGTAAGTCAAAATAACAGTTAATACACCAAATAACGCAGTCAGATAACGGCCCAGGTACATAACCTGCAAATCATTCAAATTTGTGATCAGATTTCCAATTACTGACGGAAAATGGCGCAAATTGGAGACCAGATTTCCCGGCTGAATAATTAATTGCTTCAGATACATCAGAGGACTGATAACTAAAACCAACACTGATAAATCCAATATCGGAACTAACGAGGGATAGTCATAGTCCATCGGGTCTAAGTTTTTATTTTGGAACATAAACTTGGCCGAAATTAATCCATCCTTTCCTTCGTCAGGGTGGAAGGCATTATAACCGGGGTTAACTCCCCCCAAACGGAGTAATACTGCCAAAAAAACTACAAATATTAAACAAAGTTTTACGGGATCGCGGAGTAGTTTCATTAACATAAACTAAATTTTTTGAAAAGCGGCAAATATTTCGGTAAAAAAAGCGGTTAATTTGTTTTCCAGCAATTTTGTCTTGGGAAAAAGCTTAATCAACATCTTCAGATCATAAGGCTTATCCGGAAACTCATCCACATTTTTCCTACCGGTTAGGAGTTTCCGTACGAAAGAATATCTTACTACCGGGTGCCATTTATTGGGTACCGTAACATAAACCCGGCCATTTTTCTTAGCTACCCGCAGGGCCTCTTGGACCACCTTATCAGGGTTACCTACATGTTCAATAACATCCGAAATCAAGACCAAATCAAATGTATTTGACGGAAAAGGCAAAGAACCCGCATCGGCAACACGGCATAAAGACGGTGAGAATTTATTGGCCCTTAAATATTGCTTGGCTTTCTTGATATCCTCCTTAGAAATATCAATTCCTACCGCTTTTGCTCCCCGATCAAGTAGTGGCACTAGTAATATACCCGTATTGCAACCGATATCCAGAACTTTTTTCCCAGCGTAATTTGTGAGATTAAGCCAGAATTTTAATCTTGAACCATGATAAACCCGCTCGAAGAAATTACCCTTTTGCATGGCTTTAGTCAAATCGTAATTAAATCCGTCTTTCATTGTTAGTCCTTTGATTAGACAGTTTTTCCTGATCAGTCAATTTTATTTTCCATACCAGTGTACCATCAGAAAAAATTTTAACCAGCTGTAAGTTCGGATTTTTATATTTTACATCTGCAATCTCCTGAAAATACGGATCAACATCATCTTCCCGAATAAAAAGGTACTCCACCCCCCACTTTTTTAGATACGCAACAATTTTATCCGGTTTTTCCGAAGGCATATACACTGTCTTGGCATCCCCATAATAGCCCAAGGCCTCAAAATGAGCGCTTATCACCTTGATATTATTTTCCTTAATCCAATCGCCAATTAATTTATAGTTCCTGAAACGGGAAACTACTCCCGGAGATTGAAACATCTGGAAACCTCCATTGTCATTAAAATAAATATAGGTGGTTGTCAAAATCATTAACCCCATCACAACTCCCGCTACAGGTTTTATTACTTTTAGGTGTTTGAGCGGGGGAAACCATAAAATTAATTTATATGCGGCCTTCGCGAGCAAAAATAAACCCAATGATTCCAGATAAATAAAAATCGGATAAGCAAAAACCAGATACCGGTATATTGCAGCCATAAATGTCGCTGTCCAGAATAGGCCGGCTAAAAATAATGCAAGGAGATATAAATTAAATGCCCGGAATTTAGTAATAACTAAACCGGATATCAGCCCAAATATTGTTAGGGGGAGACCAAACCCAACAAAAAAATTGTCGGTATTAACAGAATGATAAAGTTGTAAGCATTCCATCAAACCCTTTTTGGTAAAATACCACCAGCTACCGTTCTTAAAATTCAAAACAATACTTTTGTAAGCTCTGTCGGGATTATAATAAGAAGAAGCATAATCAGGATAATCTACCGAAAAGATATCCTGGATAAATAATGTCGGACGATTTTTTTCAATAGTATAGGGGTTACCGGTATTTATATATGCGTACTTCCCCGACAAAGTCGGCTTGCCTAAATGAATGGAGTTAATTATTATATAAGGCGAGTTGATAGCCAGGAAAGCTAAACCTAATATTCCTAAATTACAAAAAGATACCCGCAAACTTTTAAAAAAACCGGTTTTGAGAACGGCAAAAAACAGATATAAAAAGGCTATTCCGATATAAATAACAAAGATACCTATGACATCAGTTCTGATCAGGTAAGTTGCGCCAAATAATAATCCAGTAATAATAAAATAACGCAACTTTCTAACCCGGAGCGCCTCCCAACCCGACAGAATAGAAAGCCATAAAAATAAGATATAAAGCGGTTCGGTTATTCCGGCGCCTAATACCAACTTCTGTAGTCCACTATAAAAGGCCATCAAAAAAGCTGTTAGTAAAGCCAATAATAATGAATACTTTTTGAAATACCAAAACATTACCCAGATTACCAATGAGGCACTAACAATAGACACTAATAATTCTGCCTTTTCCCAGCTTCCGGATACCAAGAACATCAGGACTGTAGCCAACGGAAAACCGGGATTCCAATAAGGATTAATTGCTCCCATTAAGTCTCCTTGGAAAAAACGCTTGGCTAAAATTGCGTAAATAGCGCTGTCCGAAGCAAAATAAACGTCCCATCCCCGATAATAATTAAAGTAGATATATAATCTTGAGACAACCAGTAAGAATATTCCCAGCTTTGATATTAATTTATAATCAAACCTTAATTGGATTTTCTTAAATATTTTTTTATATCTATTTTTAATCACAATAATAAATTATTATACAAATTAAAAAAATGGGAAGCGAAGTAAAACAATTTGTTTTATCAATTTACTCGGTACTTTATAACTTAGAAAGATATAATTTGGTAAGATTTTCTAAAGGCTGAACAGATTGGTATTGCCGATCGGATCTGATTACGAGTGAATAATCATAAATATTATATGAAAGGTCCTCTACTAAGAAATAAAGCTGATCCGGGGAAGGATTGTATTTTTTGACAGCATTCACTAAATCATTCGGATCCATATAAATGCGGATATCGATATCTCCCCGAAAGATCTGCTGGAAATTACTGATTGCTATATCCAGATTTTGTCTTTTAGAAGCTGCATAAATAAATTCAGTCCGATTACTCCTGGGGATATATTTTAATAACTGACTATCCCTTTTACGCTGCGGATAAACATAAGACTCATTCCAGTTGATGCTTCCTTCGACAAAAGTAATGATATTTATGCCGATTAAGCCTATCATAATAATCCTGAAATGCTTTGCCTTAACCAAAGTACCTATAGCGATGACTAAAAAGGCTAATCCAAATGCAGGATAAATACCATAATGAGTTGACTCCTGAGGATAGGTTGCATTATTTGAAAACTCAACAAATTTGGCAATATCTCTTTCTACCCTAACACCCATCATTGACGGAAAGAAGATCGAAGCCGTTATTATTGTTAAACCAATTAAAAATAACTTTGCCTGCAAATAATTTTTCTTCAGAAATAATATAACCATCATAAATGTAATCAGTAAAACCGATAAATACCCGATAATAATCGTAATGAATGATTTTTGCCCCCAAATTAAACTAAGTAATTTTATAACCGGATGCGATATAAGAAAGGGAATAATAACACCGGTAAACATATCGCCTAAAATTAGAAGATATTTAGGATCCAGCAAATTATTTTGTGTAACGGAAGAGTGGGTTAATAAAACCGGTAGATAAAAAGCAGACATTAGTATTAATATAAATATAAATAAAATCATTTTTTTCCCGGTTTTAATAAAATTGGGTATAAATAAGATTGCCAATAAAATAAGTGGTAAAGCAACAAAATAATTTCTAGCACCAGCAATCTCCAAACCAATAGCTGTAAATAAAAGGCAGCCTGGAAAAAACTTTTCAATTAATAAATAGACTGCTAAAACAAAAGTAAGAACGGCAAAACCATCACTGATAAAACTGGATATTAAGATCGTATTCTGAAAATAAGTAGAAGCGGTTACAAAAAAAACGGCTGCCAATAAAGAAACTTCTTTCCTTTTCTGCAGATGATTGGAAATCGCATAAATTACCAAGCCAATAAGGAAATGTAATAATAAACCAAAAGAATTATAGAAAACAAAATTATTTTTAAAGATCGGTACTACTAAATGAATTAAACCAACCTGCTGTAAAGGGTAGGTAATTGTCTGAATATCTCCTGCTGGGGGCGAATAATAACTCGATATAAACCGATAGTCATCATGAAAAAACCAACCGCCAAAACTTAAAAATCTACTAATAAATAAAGTTAAAAATATTATTAATATTGGCTTATAATTCGATTTTAATAATGAAATTATATGCTTGTATTTAATTAACCAATACAAAAGAATAGGTAAGGCAATAATTGATAAAAACCATTTTTGGGCTAAATAACGTCCATAATGAAAATTGTTAAACCATTGAAATAACCAATTATAAATATGGCAGTATAATTGGTTATCTTGAACCATACATTGAAGGTAAATCGCCGAAAAAAGGTAATGAAGCACTAACCCGCATATGGTAATTGCCCAAATCAATTTACCCTTTTTTACCATAACAATATGTATAGAGTCTAAACCTGAAAATATAAATTGGCAATAACAATATAAATGTAAATTATGAGAAAATAAGTATACAATTAATGATTATTTTATGACTAATAATACATTACCAAAAACAGATAAAGAAAGAATCTGGTATTTTATAAAAAAATTACCTTAGATATACCAATGCAAAAGATAGTTCTTATCCGACCAAAATACCAAAGTCATATTATTACTCCGCCTCTGGGAATCGGCTATTTGTCTTCCTATCTTAGAAAAAATGGAATTGAAGTAAAAATAATCGATGCTTTAAAAGATAATTTAAGTTTAAACGAAGTTGTGAAAATAATTCTAAAGGAGAAACCGAATGCGGTGGGAATTACCTGTTTGACAGCTTTCTATATCGAAGTGTGTAAATTATCCCGAATGCTGAAAAAATATAATCTCAAAGTGATAATAGGTGGAGTTCACCCTACTTTTTTGCCTTATCAAACCCTCAAAGATTCCCAAGCCGACTTTGTCGTTTGTGGTGAAGGTGAAAAAGCCTTGCTTCAAATAGTAAAAGCAAATTTTAAACCCAGCCGGATAACCGGAGTATATTCACCCAAAAACATTAATAAAGTAAAAAACACCCCCTTTCCGCTTAAAGCCGAGGCTTTTACCAATCTTAATAAATTGCCTTTTCCTGATTGGGAACAGCTGGATCCGAATACCTATCCTCTGGCTCCGCATGGCGCAATAGCTAAAAACTTTCCGATCGGCATTATCATGACCACAAGAGGTTGCCCCTATATGTGTGCTTTTTGTGCCAGTCAAAAATTTTATGACCGCAGAATTCGCTTTAGAACTATAAGTAATGTTATGTCCGAAGTTAAATATTTAATAAAAAATTACCATATTAAAGAAATTCATTTTGAAGATGACAATTTAACTTTAAAAAGAGAACATGTGGAAAAACTTTGCCGGGCGTTAATTAAGAACAGAATTAATATCAGCTGGGCTTGCCCTAACGGCATCCGGGCAGATAGAGTGGACGAAAAACTACTCAGGCTAATGAAAAAGGCAGGCTGCTATTTTGTGGCCTTTGGCATCGAATCGGCTAATCCGCAAATCTTAAAAAACATTCACAAACTTGAAACTATTGAAACAATTACAAAAGCCATCGGTCTGACTAATAAGGTGGGAATAGAAAGCCAGGGCTTCTTCATTTTCGGATTGCCCGGAGAAACAAAAGAAACGATTCAGGAAAACATCGACTTTGCTAAAAAATCAAAACTTTCCAGAGCCCAGTTTATGATCTTAGATATCATTCCCGGTTCTGAACTCTGGTACACACTTGCAGGTAAATTTAAACCTAACTGGAAAAAAGATAGTTATAAGGAACCGGAGTGGCTGCCTGAAGGCTTAACCAAAAAAGATTTAATGGATGCGCAATCCCGGGCCTTCCGCGAGTTTTATCTGCGACCTGTCACCCTTTATAGATTCCTGAGATTTGTTAAACCCAATCAAGTCCGTTTCCTGTTTCAACGCTTCAGGGAATACAGGTTATTTAACTGAGCCTTTATTTCTTAATTTTTGATTTAAAGTTCTTAATAGCTTTTTTAAGAGCTTCATCGGCTAAGACCGAGCAATGAATTTTGGCTTTCGGCAAACCTTTTAAGGCGGTAACTATTGTCCTTTTACTGACTTTTGCCGCTTCTTTAAAAGATTTACCTTTCACTAACACCGTCATCATGCTTGAAGTGGCAATTGCCGCTCCGCAACCCAACGTCTGAAATTTAATATCTTTAATATAATACTCCCCGTCGATCTGACTAACTTTTATATAAAATTTCATAATATCCCCGCAAACCGGGTTACCAATCATTGCTTCCCCGTCCGGATGAGTTATATATCCCATATTTCTAGGCTTCCTTATATGGTCCATGACTTCATCCGAATAAATTTGGCTAAATGGATTATTTGTCATAATTTTGTTAATGGCGACATATCTCTTAATTTAGTTATAACTTTTGGTAATTTTTTGATGACCTCATCAATTTCCGATTCGGTAGTTTCCTTACCCAATGAAAATCTAAGAGATCCATGCGAAGTTTCCGCTGATACCCCGATAGCCGTCAAAACATGTGACGCAGTCAGCCGGGCGCTAGTGCAGGCCGAGCCGGAAGAGGCAATTATACCCATATCCGATAAAAGGAGAACCATTGCCTCGCCTTCGGCGCCGCTTACGGTAAATGAAGCTATATGAGGTGCCCTTTTAACCGGATGGCCGGTTAATTTAACGCCTGGTATAGCCAATAGCCCTTTCATCAGCCTTTTCCGTAACCGGCTGATTTTAGGAAGAACTGACAACCTTGTGCGTTTCGCTATTTCCACTGCCCTGCCCAGACCCACAATATATGGCACGTCTTCTGTGCCTGCCCGTAAACCCCTTTCCTGATCCCCTCCGTCACTTTGCCTAATAAGAGGGGTACTCTGTCTGACATATAAAACTCCAATTCCTTTTGGAGCATAAATTTTATGCCCGGTAAATGACAAAAAATCTATACCCAAAAAATTAACCCGGCAATTTAGATATTGTATGGCTTGAGTGGCATCCGTATGGAAAAATATCCGATGCTCCCGCCCGCTTTTATTAATCTTACGAATAGTATCCCCTATTTTCGCCACTGGTTCGACAGTCCCAATCTCGTTATTAACATACATGACGGAAACCAAGATTGTGTCGGGCTTAATTGCTATAACAATATCCTCAGGGTTCACCAAACCGTATTTATCTATAGGCAAATAAGTTACTGTTATTTCTCCTTTTTCTTCCATATGCCTACAAGTTTCTAAAACTGCCTTATGTTCAATCGGTGTAACAACAACGTTTGGCTTGCTCCCCGGCTTGAAATCGCTTGACACAGCCTCAACTAATCCCTTATGGGAAAGGTTTATGGACTCGGTAGCGCACGAAGTAAACACAATCTCATCCGGATTACTGCCTAAAAACTTAGCTATTTTATTCCTGGATTCCTCTACAGCTATTTTTGCCATCCGGCCTGAAGAATGCCATTCGGAAGGGTTTCCGTAATCATTATCGAAATACGGCTCCATAGCCGTTATAACTGTTTTATCAACAGCAGTAGTAGCCGCGTTGTCCAAGTAAATCAACTTCATATAAATATCGTGCAATCCCCCCAGCCACACTTCGGATTAAGCTGATAAAAAACATTTCTGCCTTGTTTTTCCGATTTTACGATACCGGCAGTTTTTAAATAATGGAGATGATGAGTGATAGTCGGCTGAGAAAGTTTAAAATGACTGGAGATTTCCGAGACTGATAGCTTTTTTTCCTCCCGAAGTAAATTTACAATTTGTAATCTGGCTCCGCAGGATAATCCGGCAAAACATTGAGAACAATCGGGTTTAAATTTCATATTATATAGATATACGTCTATATAATATCATATATGAGTCTATTTATCCTTGTAAGATATTGCACCAACCGGGCAGGAAGCAATAGCCTCGTCGCATTCCTTGGTTCCTTGTAAACTTTGATTAATAACCGCGGATTTCCCGTTTTTCCCCAATTTAAAAATTTTAGGAGCGATAAATGAACAGGCACCACAACCAATACACTTGTTTTGATCGACCACAATTTTTTTCATATTTGGTTTTACATACCGGCCTGACTATTTAAAAATAAATGACTGTTTAAATCCAATCTTGATACATAAATTACCTTCTCCGGCTCATATAAATTATTTGACTTATATAACTCTATATCATCTAACCAAAAGGTAGGTGATTCAGATTGTAATACCTGATAAAAAAATTGTAAATATTGTGCTCCCTCAGGAACAATAAAAGTAAAGTCACGAGAAATCCAAATATTTTCTTGATTTATCATCGATCCTATAATCGTGGCCAACTGCTTATTATTATTTGCATAAAGATTAACGCCAACAATTCCATCCCCATTTCCGCTGTTATACAACTGCCCGGAAAATTTTATTTGGTATCGAGCTTGATACTCTCCGGCCGTAACAGCAATGTATTCGGATACAAACCTTTGGCTATATAAAGGACTACCAATAAGATTAATTTTAAGCGACCCATCATCTTGGTAACCGGATGTTTTATCCCAAAGGAAACCATTCTTCAATCCAAAACTATCATTTTCAATATGCCAATCCTGATTATTATTAAAATTTTGCTTATAAATAAGCTGGCCGTAGCTAAAATCCAACTTCGGAGGAATCTTAACAATAATATAATTGGCGTCCGGGGCTTGCCAAGGATTTAAAGATTCAAAAACAATATATGGTTTTAACTGGTTGAGCATTTCCGCTAATGGCGTATTAAATAAGATTTGCGTAGGCTTATTCCAAAATTTCAACGAGGTGGCTGAACCTGTTCTCATCCACCAATAAAAATAATTGCTTAAATAATCAAGATTGATAACCGCATAATCGTACTTCTTTCCCTGCATCCCGGACAAAAATAATTCATTAGGACTATTAACCACCTCTAATTTAATCACTGGATTTGAAAATAATTCCGGACTGGTGGTAATAACTGAAGATTTTTCTTTAATATTCTTGGCTATCCATTTTACCGTACTTACCGAATTCCATTCCTGCGAGTATTCCCGGGCAACAACAATTGAATTAGACAAAGACTCCCACACAACAAATAATAAAAGAAAAAACCACAACCATAATCCTATGATCTTCAGATATTTAAATAAAATGTCCATCAAGATAAACAAACCGACTGCTGACATTATTAACAATAAAGGAGTTATTGTGACAAAATTACGGGTATAAAAACCGCCTTGGGAATAATATGTCCACATCCAAAAAAGAGGAATAATTGTTAATAAAAGTAAGCCGATTTGCTTAAAGTATTTAAATAATCCTAAAACCAAGCCGATCAAAAATAGATAGGAAGTAAGGGGCCCAATACCGATATGATATAGATAAGAGAAAGGGTAAAAATCCAATTGGAATACCCCTGCATTATATTTCCCCGCGTCATAAATTAAATGACTTAAAACAACTCTCCAACTAAGCAAATGGTAGATATTTAAAAGCAGGGCAGGGAAAAGTGCTGCTGCAATCAATAATAAGATTTTGGCGGTAAACTTCCAAAATAAATTTTTCCGATAATATTTTTTCCTGATAAAAATAATTAGTAGTATCGCCAGTAAAGTGAAAACGGTAAAAAATTGAAACTTAGTGGAAAAATACAAAGCAATTCCTAATCCCGCTTTCAGATAATCAACAGTCTTCTGCCGATTCATAAGTCCAATTAACCAATAAAAGGAAAGCAATAAAAAGAAAGCATTATATATATCTGGTATTCCGATATGACTATTAAGCACCTGGCGATAATTAACAGCTACCAATAGTGTAGATAAATAACCAATATATTTATTATTAAATAGTCTCCTTGAAAGAAAATAGGTTAAAATTACTGACAGAATACCGAAAGTTGCCGTAACGTATCTTCCCCAAAAAACAATATTAATATTTTTGAATCCCAAAATATTATTATTGTAAATCTTATATATTTCGATATTAATAAAATTATCCCAACCACTATGGCTGATATAGCTGGAAATTTCTTTTAAATGAGATAATAAGAAAGAAGTAATTGATGAAGGAATAAAAACAAATAAATAAAAAATAGCGTTCAATAAGGGCACCATCATCGGGTAAGTAAACGGATCGCTACTGGTTGATTTTTGAGGGTTAAGGGATAAGTTTTTTAAAATAGCATAACCCCGTTCATGACTTATCCCTTCATCAGCTTGTGTGGGAGGATACCCAGGACTAATACCAGAAAAGCGAAGAATAGCCGCCAACAAAACAATAATTGTAACTAAAGAGAATTCAATTTTTTTATTTGAGTTAACCTTGTGGAGGAACTTAGGAAATTTCACAGAAATTTAATTCTGGTCTTTAAAATTTAATACTAATTGGGCTACTCTTTTAACTTCCTTATCCGAGATTGTCGCATCTAGCGGCAAAGTAACCACCCTGGCTCCGATATATTCTGTATTGGGCAACTTCGGTGTTTTATAATTCAAAAAAGCGGACTGCAGATGCAAAGGCGTAAAATGAAAAGAACAGCCAATCTCATTTTTTTGCATATAGGCAAAAAATTTATTCCGGTTCTCTACCAATATGGGGTAAAGGTGAGTTCCTTTATTCTTTAAACCCAAGAGTTTATTATACAGACCAACAGCATGCCGACGTCTTTTTTCAAATTGGTCCAGCTTCCTTAATTGGACTCTCCCCAGAGCCGAATTAATGTCAGTGGTATTAAATTTCCAGCCGGAAAACTCCACCGAATAGAGCCATTTAGCCCCTACCCCATATCTTTTCCAAGCATCCCGGGAAAGACCATGCAACCGGGCCATTTTGAGCCAATCAGCAATTTTCTCATCCACGCAAGTTATCATTCCCCCCTCCCCAGTGGTCATATTTTTAGTAGCGTAAAAAGAATAGCATGAAGCAAAAGCTTTCTGGTTATCCCCGCCTTTTCCAATCAGGTGGGCGCTATCTTCAATAACAGGAATATTTGTCTTTATGTGGGCCCGATTGGCTGCATAATGAACCGGGATAACCGCTCTAGTTTTGGAGGAAGTCGCTGCATCTAAAGATTTTTGATCCATGGTGTAGTCATCTTTTCTTATATCTACAAAAACGGGCACAGCTCCGCAGTGTACTACCACATTTGC
>Ga0187878_1001921_pt1 | contig 19207 bp, 17 predicted proteins | sample June2016WEW_17_1_FD_132979 | JGI IMG/M metagenome (GOLD analysis project Ga0187878, IMG submission 132979) | Peatland microbial communities from SPRUCE experiment site at the Marcell Experimental Forest, Minnesota, USA - June2016WEW_17_150 | ecosystem: Environmental > Terrestrial > Soil >...
CGATTGAACCTCGCGCGCAAGACGGCGCTGACGCTTGCGGCGATCCTTGCGATCGTGCTGCCGCTCATCGTCGGGATGCTGACGGCGCCCGCTCGCGCGTCGCTCGGGCAGGTACCGGCATTCGAGGTCGTCTCGGTCAAGGCCTGCGATCCCAACGCGGTCGCGCCTGGGGGCCGCGGCGGCGGGGCGGGAGCGAAGTCGCCGGGAAGACTGCGGCTGGAATGTCAGCCCCTGTCCTTCTTGATTCAGTCGGCGTATCTCACTTATGCGAACGGCCGCCTCAATCCACCAGGGACATACCCGACCGTCGAGTGGTCCAAGGAGTCTGAACGGCTGAAGTGGGAACGATTCACGATTGAAGCGAAGGCCGATGGCACGCCGCCGTCCGCTGTCATGCAAGGTCCGATGCTGCAGGCGGTTCTCGAGGACCGGTTCAAGTTGAAGGCCCATTATGAAACCCGCGAGGTGCCGGTCTATGAGCTCGTCGTCGCCAAGGGCGGCTCGAAGCTAACACCGTTTAAGCCGGGCGCCTGCGTTCCGTTCGATTGGAGCTCGTATCCACCGCCGCCCCTCGAGCCGGGTCAGCGCCGGTGCGAGAACTCGACATTGAAAGACGACAACGGCAACTGGGTGTGGACCGTCGAGGCGACGACGCTCGATGACATGGTCGCAGGGGTTGTCCGCGGACCCGACCCCGAGCGGCCGGTAGTCAACAAGACCGGGCTTACGGGACTGTTCGCCTTCCGTCTCGTCTATGAAAACCACGACGACTTTATCGCCGGGCTCAAGAACGAGCTCGGATTGGAGCTGCGAGCGGCAAAGGGGCCGCACCGTTTTCTCGTGATCGACCACGTCGAGCGGCCGACGCCGAATGCTGCATCAGCGATCGGCAACCTGCCAAGGCCAAGGCGGGTCGTATCCCGCTGACTCATCATGGACCTGACCAGTGGGAAGGCGCATGGGCCGGTCCATTTGGGCCCGGAAGCGCGGCAGCGGACGTTAAGGAATCTGCGCGCCGGAGGCGAAAATGAGACGCCCCAGCATTCTGATTCTATTGACCGCCTTCACCTGGTGTACGGCGTTCGGACAATTGCCCTCCCAAAAACCGGTATCCGGGGCCGCCTCAGTCAAGCCTGCTATTCCACGCAATGCGGGCTCCGCGGCCGGCCTGCGGTCGACAGGAGCTCCACCTGCTTCGTCCCAGGGTGATCCGAGTCTGGTCATCTACGCTGGCATTGTTCTCAAGGACCTCTTGATCAGGGCTTACGGTCTGCGATCATACCAGATCGTCGGGCCATCCTAGCTCGAGAGCGCAGCACGCGGATGCTGCTACGAAGTCAAGTGACAGTCACTCGAAAGACGACCCATTATGAATGAATTGAGTAGCATGAGGTACGTTCGACAAATTGCTCTTGCGGCCGCCGCATGCCTGTATCTCCTTTCCCTCGGCGCTGCGGGCCTGGCGGCCTCGGAACATCACGGACAGGTGAAGTTCGCAGGCGTGCCTGTGCCCGGCGCTACGGTTACTGCGGTCCAAGGCGAGAAGAAACTTGTAACCATTACAGACGCCATGGGGAACTATTTGTTTCCCGATCTTTCCGATGGAGTCTGGACGATTCAGGTCGAAATGCTCTGTTTTTCGGCCGAGAGACGGGACGTGACCATCGTGGCGGAGGGAAACGCTGCGGAATGGGAGCTGAAGCTGCTCCCGCTGAAGGAAATCAAGGCGGAAACTGGAATGCCTGCGGTATCCGAGGCCGCATCAAAGCCGCAATCCGGTGTTTCTGCCGGTGCAAAGGATGCGAATAAAATCAGAGGCCTGCAAGTAGAGCCTCGCAAGGCCGAACAAGCGCAGCCGCCGGGAGCTAATGCGCAGGGGAGCTTTCAGCGCGCTGAGTTGAACGCTGCTGCAGCCGATGCTTCGGTCGGCGGTGCGGCAACGGATCGCAATTCGGGGGCGTTCAGCGGCCAGAGCGCCGACGAACTCGTCCAGCGCGCCTCCGACGGCTTTCTCATCAACGGCAGCGCCAATAACTCAGCCAGTTCTCCTTTTGCCCTGAGGCCCGCGTTCGGCAATATGCGCAAAGGCATGCGGTCGCTTTACAACGGTAACTTTGGTCTGGTCCTGGACAACTCCGCGTTGGACGCCCGCTCATATTCCTTCACCGGACAAAACACGGCCAAGCCGTCCTATAATCGCCTGTCGGGCTCGGCTTCGTTCGGCGGCCCGCTGAGGATTCCGCACCTGGTGAAGAATGGCCCTATGTTCGTGGTCACCTACCAGTTTGCATGCAATCGGAATGCCACAACGCAACCGGGCCGGATGCCGACCCAGGCGGAGCGCGGCGGGGATTTCTCGCAGACCGTGAATTCCCTCGGACAGCCCGTCCAGATCTTTGATCCCGCCACCGGGGTGCAGTTTCCCGGCAACGTCGTGCCGAAAGATCGGATCAGTCCTCAGGCCAAGGCTCTGTTGGACCTTTATCCGCCCGCGATGTTTGCCGGCAGCGACCGCTACAACTATCAGATCCCTATCGTCGGGACCTCGCATCAGGACGGAATCCAGTCACGCCTCAGCCGCACAATCGGCCGCAACAATTATCTCTCCGGCGGCTTCGACTACCAGTCGACGCGTTCGAGCAGCCCGAACCTTTTTGGATTTCTGGACAAGGCTAATTCTACCGGCGTCAATGGGAACGTCAACTGGCGGCGCAGCTTCACGATGCGGTTCGTGATGAATTTCGGCTACCAGTACAGCCGCATGGTTTCCCTAAACACGCCGTTCTTTTCAGGCCGCAGCAACGTTTCCGGCGAAGCTGGGATCACCGGCAACAACCAGGATCCGATAAACTGGGGGCCGCCGAGTCTGTCGTTCTCGGGCGGCGCGACGGGATTATCCGATGCGCAGGCATCCTTCAACCGCAACCAGACAAATTCGTTCACCTTCAGCACCTTCTGGAGTCGGGGCCGCCACGGCATGACCTTCGGGGCGGATTTCCGGAGGCAGCAGTTCAACTACCTGGCACAGCAGGATGCGCGCGGCTCGTTCATGTTTACGGGTGCCGCCACACAAGCCAAGGCAAGCGGCCTCCCGATACCGGGCACGGGCTATGATCTGGCCGATTTCATCCTGGGAATACCCGACACCAGCTCGATCGCCTTCGGCAATGCCGACAAGTACTTTCGCGCGTCGATGTACGATGCCTACTTCACGGACGATTTCAGGGTCAATTCGGGATTCACGTTGAACGTCGGGCTGCGTTGGGAATACGGCTCGCCGATCACCGAGCTTTACGGCCGCCTGGTGAACCTTGACATTGCTCCCGGCTTTACGGCCGCGGTCCCCGTGATTGCGTACCAGCCGGTCGGCGGCATCACCGGGCGAACATATCCTGACTCCCTCGTTCATCCGGACAAGCACGCCTTCCAGCCGCGCATCGGCATCGCCTGGCGTCCGTTCCCGGCGTCATCGCTGGTCATTCGCGCCGGCTACGGCATCTATTTCGACACTTCAGTCTATAACGCCATTGCCATGCAGATGGCCCAGCAATCGCCGCTGTCGAAGAGTCTCAGCGTGCAGAACAGCCCGGATCATCCGCTTACCCTGGCAAACGGATTTTATGGCTCGCCGGCGACCACACCCCAGACCTACGCCATCGATCCGAACTTCCGGGTCGGCTACGTACAGACCTGGCAGCTTTCCATTCAGCGCGACCTGCCGTTTGCCTTGCAGATGAGCGCCACGTACCTGGGAAACAAAGGCACGCGCGGAGCGCAGCGGTTTGTGCCCAACACGTATCCTGCCGGCGTGACAAATCCCTGTCCTCTGTGTCCGGCGGGATTCATTTATCTGACCTCGAACGGCAACTCGAACCGGCACGCCGGACAGATTCAACTGCGGCGGCGGCTGCACAACGGCTTTACCGCGACCCTCGCGTACACTTACTCGAAATCGATCGACGATGCGGCTCTGGGCGGCCAGGGGCAGGGAAGCGCGGTGCTGGCGCAAAACTGGCTCGACCTCAGCGCCGAACGCGCCCTGTCGAGCTTCGATCAGCGGCATCTGATGAACCTGCAGCTGCAGTACACCAGCGGCATGGGTGTTGCCGGGGGGGCGCTCTTGGGCGGCTGGAGGGGACTGCTCCTGAAGGAATGGACCTTCGCCTCGCAGATCACGGCAGGAAGCGGTTTTCCGCTGACCCCCGTTTATCCTGGAGCCGTCGGCGGAACCGGAGTCACCGGGCCGCTGCGGCCGGACTACACCGGAGCTTCGCTTTATGCCGCTCCCCAGGGGCTTTTTCTGAATCCGCTCGCTTTTGCGGCTCCCTCGGCGGGTCATTGGGGGAATGCCGGCAGGAACTCGATTACCGGTCCTGCCCAGTTCTCACTGATCGCGTCGATGGGCCGCACGTTTCGGGTGCGGGATCGCATCAGTCTCGATCTCCGCATAGACGCCACCAATGCTCTCAATCACGTCACCTTCACCAGCTGGAACACGACCGTGGGCGGGCTGCAATTCGGCCTGCCCAACGGCGTCAGTCCGATGCGCAGCATCCAAACCACTCTGCGGGCGAGGTTCTGAATATGAGGCTGATTGCGGCAGCGACTCTGTTTCTGTGGGCTATTGCGGCGGAAGGGCAGCAGGTCGGCCAGAACGCGCCCATGACTGCGACCCCCCAGACCACGTTCAAAACGAGCACCCAACTTGTGATCGAGAACGTCACCGTCACGGATAAAAACGGCAACTCGATCGAAGGCTTGACGGCCAAGGATTTTACGGTCACGGAAGACGGCGTGCCGCAGGAGATCACTGTTTTTGAATACCAGAAGCTGCCTGAAGCTCCGGACACGACGCCGACGCTGGGAGAGGTCCGGCCCATACTTCTCGATAAGCTGCCCCGCACCCAGATCTCGCCCGAAGTGTCGGGAAAGATCAAATACAGCGATCGCCGCCTGCTGGCGCTGTACTTCGACATGACCGCGATGCAGGCTCCCGACCAGCTGCGCGCGCTCAACGCGGCCATCAAGTTTATTCACGCGCAGATGACGCCTGCGGACCTGATGGCGATCTTCATGTTCTCCGGCGGCGCGGTCCGCGTGCTGTCGGACTTTACCGCCGATCGGGACCGGCTGCTGAGCATCATCGAAACCGTGATCGTCGGCGAAAATGAGAACGCCGACGCTACCCCCGACGACGCGGATACCGGCGCGGCCTTCGGCCAGGACGACAGCGAGTTCAATATCTTCAACACCGATCGCCAGCTGGCCGCGCTCCAGACAGCCGTGAGCTACCTGTCGACTCTGAGCGAAAAGAAGTCGCTCATCTATTTTGCCAGCGGCCTGCGGTTGAACGGCGTCGACAATCAGGCGCAACTGCACGCCACCATCAACGCCGCGATCCGCGCGGGCGTCTCTTTCTGGTCGATCGATGCGCGCGGCCTTATGGCTCAGGCGCCGATGGGCGATGCGACCAGGGGATCGCCGGGCGGCGTGTCGATGTATACCGGCGGTGCCGCTATGGCGATGATGACGAACTTCCAGCGATCGCAAGATACCCTGTGGGCTTTGGCAGCGGATACCGGCGGTAAGTCGTTGCTCGACAGCAACGATCTGGCGAGGGGAATCGTCCAGGCGCAGAAAGCCACCTCCAGCTATTACATCATCGGTTATTACGCCAGCAATCCGGCTCTGGACGGCAAATTCCGCCGGATCAGGATCTCGCTCAACAACGGGCAGTCAGCCTCTCTGGACTATCGCCAGGGCTATTACGCCGGCAAAGTGTTCGGGAAATTCACCGCTGCGGACAAAGAGAGACAGCTGGAGGAAGCGCTGATGTTGGGCGATCCGATCACGGAACTCACGATCGCCATGGAGATCGACTACTTCCAGCTGAACCGCGCGGAATACTACGTGCCGCTGGTGGTGAAGATCCCGGGGCGAGAACTGGCACTGGCCCGGCGCAGCGGCGCCGAGCACACGCTCATCGATTTTATCGGCGAGGTGAAGGACGACTACGGCACGACCATCCAGAATGTGCGCGACAAGGTGGACATCAAGCTGAGCGACGCGACCGCCGCGGAACTGGCGAAACGTCCGATCCAATACGACACCGGGTTTACGCTTCTTCCGGGAAAATACAAAATCAAGTTTCTGGCGCGTGACGCCGAAACCGGCAGAATCGGGACTTATCAGACCAACTTCACGATCCCGAATCTGAACAAGGAGGAGATACGGATTCCGATCAGCTCGGTGGTTTTGAGCAGCCAGCGCGTTGATCTTCGGGATGCGCTTTATAGCGCAGGGAAGGACAAAGATCGGGAAAAGATCAATGCCGTGAATCCCCTGGTGCAGGACGGCATGAAGCTGATTCCCAGCGTGACGCGGGTGTTCAGCGAATCCCGGGACATGTATGTCTATCTGCAGGTCTACGACCGGGCCACGCCGAGCCTCCAACCCCTGTTGGCATATGTTACTTTCTATAGAGGGCAGACCAAGGCGTTTGAAACGGCGCCGCTCGAGGTGACCGACACGCCCGACCCTACCTCGAAAGCGATGGATTTGCGGTTCATTTTATCTCTCAGCAAACTACCTCCCGGCGAATACAACTGCCAGGTGACGGTGGTCAGCGCGAGCGGCAAGAAAGTCGCATTCTGGCAAGCCCCGATCATGCTCATCCAATAGCGCGCAACGCCGCAACAACCCCGCATTCGCCGAGTGCTTGCCGAGTTGTTTGCTGATTCAGGAGGATAGCGACGGAAAGATGCGGAAAATTCATGTTAGCATCGCGTAAGTGGTTGATTGGGCCGAAAGGCAGTTCGTATTCAGCAAGTCCGTGATGCAAATGCGACCGTTATCTCCACCAGAATAAACAACTTACAGACATTTGTCAAACTTATTTAAATAGTGAGGCGCGGCCGCCCGCAACGGTAACTTCCAAAGAACCCAACCATCAGCAGTCACAAGCTACCACGGGCAAACAAGGCTGTTATCGGATGAAAAATTTCGTCTAAGATCCAGGGCTACTGGGGAAAACTTCGTTCGCAGAGTCCTAGGGATATCCCTGTTGTTTTTCCGCGCCCCTGCGGCTCCAAAAATCAGCAAATAACGACAGAACTCGACACAATCGATTGACAATGCATTGCTATATCGTTAGAATGCAGGCATGAACAATAGGAAATTTGAAACAGACATTCAGAGGGAATCATGGACGCCAAAGTCGAAGGTTTGAGGCAGTATCGCATTCCTTGTTACAGAGTCTCCTTGGTGCGTGAAGGCTCGGTTGCTTCGCCGCATCAGAGGTTCAGCAATTCGAGGGAGGTTTTCGAGATCATGCGTCCGCTCACGCGGGACTTGGACCGGGAGCACTTCATCGTTCTCATGCTCGATTCGAAAAACAAGCTGATCGGCATGAACACGGTATCGGTCGGATCTATAAGCACATCCTTGGTGCATCCCAGGGAAGTCGCGAAGCCTGCCGTGATCCACAACGCGGCGGCGGTCATCGGAATCCACAACCACCCGAGTGGTGACGCCGCACCCTCCACGGAAGACAGGCAATGCACCGAGCGGCTGGTAAAGGCCTTCAAGCTGCTGGGGATTCGGCTGTTGGATCACATCATCATCGGCGACGCTGACTATTTCAGTTTCGCCGATGCTGGACTGCTAGGGCAGATGGAGGTGGGTCAATGAGGATGACGATCGAGGTTGATATGAATAACGCAGCGTTTACTGAGGATGGCCCGGGAGCCGAGAGTTACGAGGCAGCCCGGATTCTCCGCGATCTAGCTGACCGGATCGAGTGTCATCCCCACTTCTCGCCGGGGCACAGCCAGGCGTTGCGCGATATAAACGGAAACGAGGTTGGACGCATGGGCATTCACGGAGACCGAGTGTAACTCCTTTTGCCAGCGACATTGGCTATGCGGAAAGAGCGCAACAGATAGGGCCAAGCGGATGATGACCAGAATGGACATAGAGATTGACAGGCACGAGGCGGCAATCGAAGCCGGACAGCTTCCGGCGTATTGCCCGTTTTGCGAAGACGCGGATTACGCGTGGGTACGATGCGAGGAGTGCGGCGTTCGCGTGTGCGAGTACTGCGTAATCACGATCGACGGCAACGGTCACTTCTGCCCAGACTGTGCCCGAAAGCCAGTCTGCAGGGAATGTGGCGGCGTAGGCAAAAATCACCTTCCGAGCTGCGCCTTTTTAGGGTCTGACAGGGTTGACAATGCATTGGTTACGTAAGGAGATGCGTCGATGGTCTGCGAACTGAAATCCTGCACGTGGTGTGGGCTGCCAGATCCTGAACACAAGAGCAACTGTCCGTACGACCGCAGTTGGGAAGACCGGACGTTCTACAAGGATTTCCGGGTGGCGGATCTCCGCAAGGTGTTCGAGAAGGTAGCGGACCCGAAAGACTGGAAAGGCCCGATTGCGGCACCGATGCCGGGCGAGGCCGTCTTGGGCGCCTGCGCGGCAATCGAGTATTTCACGGCGACGGTTCCCCGGGTTCGCCTGGACACGCGGACGATGACCTACGTGGTCACGAGCGAAGGCTACCGAATGGGGCCGGCAGGAGATCACTGAGACCGGAGCGAGCCATGCAAGTGCAGTTGATTTCGTGGAACCGGAGGAGGCAGCGGTCGATGGCTCACATGATCGCGACCGGCGGTGCGAAGACGCTCTGCGACAACATGCCTGGAACCGCGACCGGGCCAGCCGATTTAAACCAATATCCGCTCTGCCGCTGTTGCGTGGTGAAGGCTCGAAAGTTGGGGGTCCCGACGGAGTTTGTGCCTATTGTACCGGCGCCGCCAACGCCGAAACTGTTGAAGTCGCCCGGCAAGGAGAAACCGTTTCTGCCTAATCCATACAAGAACATCCTGTGCGCGATTCAGTATCTCGGCGGCATCAATCCGCGCAAGCTCCGAAGGGCGGGCTGGTGGACGGAGTTTTATGAGTTTTTGCCGGCCAGTATCCGGCGGCGAATCTTCCGGCACGCCAGCACGAACAGTGTCGACTCGATCGCCACGGAACTTGGCGGGTACGGCTATCCGGTGGAGGACGCTGACAGCCTGCTCGAGTACCTGAAAGACCAGAAGAAGGTCAACTGGTCTCAGGAACCGCAAGAAGTGCAGATGACGAACGAAGACTGCCTGGAACTGCGCATCAACGAACTGCTGATAGAGAACGAGACGCTCCGGCAGCAAATCGAGAACCTGACCCGGGCGGAGGGATGCTTCGATCCGGTTGAAATGGAGGAGCCATTTTGAAACTTGACGAATTGGCACGCGAGATGACCGAAGCACAGACCCGGCAGCGCGAAATGGTACGCAGCGAGGTCGTCAACCGGGTGCTCCGTGCGCCCGAAACCCCAAATCAGAGCAAACGAACCATGCTTGGTTTGGATCGAAAACGGCGGTCGCAAAAATCGGCGCCGATGTTTGAAAACAAAGGACTTTTCTAGAGGAGGCGTCATGTCATTACCAGCGGAGGAATTCCAGGCCCTCGCCTGAGCGGTAGCGGCTGAACTGGGCTGGACGTACTGCGATCGGGAATCGGACAGACGGGACAGCGCGGATATCCAAGGGCCGGACGGGATGAAGCTTTACCTGAACAACGGCTATTGGGATCACAGCCGGATCACGATCATGGGTAGCAGGCCCCAACAGAACAGCGGCAGTCATTTCAGCGTGGGCTGGCCCGATAACCTGAGGATCACGGTCGCGCCTACTCGACCTGCCCGGGCGGTGGCCAAGGATATCGAGCGTCGGCTGCTGCCCAACTACAGGGAGGCTTTCCAAAAGGCTGCTGAAGACATTGCCGAGCGTCAACGGCAGCGGACAGAGGCAGAACGCATTGCCAACAAGCTCGCCGGCATCCTCGGCTGCATGGTCTCTGAAAACAATGGAGCCGGCTCCGATTTCCAGATTCATCCCCGCAACCTGCAGAACGGCTACGCAGACATCAAAGTCAGCGAGTACTCGAACGAGGTGGAGATCAACCTACGATGGATTTCCCCGGAGCTTGGAGAACGCGTTTGCGCTGTCCTGAGACAGGATGTATGTCACGAGCCCGCAATGGAAGCGAAACAATAGCAGAGTCAGCGAATTGTGGAGCACATGAAACCGAAGAATCTCAGGGAGCACGAGCATGAGACGTGTTAGCGCCGAACGGATAGAAAAATGGGAGGCAGAACTGGCGAGGATCGAGGACCAGATCCTGAAGAGTATCCGATGGGGGGAGGCGCGCCGCTTCGCGGCCCGGGCCGGTTGGAATCGGCATCAACGCCGCAACTGGTTGATTGATCGCATCTCTTTCGCGAAAGCACAGAAAGTTGCATCTGCTTCCCATACGACCGCAGTACCAAACCCCTGACTGACTCTTGAACAACCGACGCATTAGGCGTTACTGGGGGGTGACGAAGTCGGCGTAGCCGCACTCAGGTGCGATGGGGAAAATCCCATCCCCGCATTTTTGTCGATCGCTTCATCAATAAGATCTGGCGCGACCCTCGAGCAAGAATCTCTCATTGAAAAGCTCTTGTTGACATGTCCTTTGGCCTGATATATCGTGTGTCCTACAAACGTAGGACGCATAACGCAAAAACAGGAGGAACGCAAAAAGTTCATGAAAGACAGACCAAAGGACACGTTCGGCGAACGAGAACTCGATGTTCTTCAGGCGTTATGGCGGCTTGGATCCGCAACGGTGACGGAGGTGCAAGACGATCTACAGAAAAAGGGGCATGAACTCGCCTACACCACCGTACAAACGATTCTAAATCGACTCGAAGGAAAGGGCCGTGTTGTGCGTGACTCTTCCGATCGTGCGCACCGCTATCAGCCGCTGTTTCAAGAACCCGCAGCAGTGACGGGTGCCATCCAGCGCCTGGCAGATCGGTTTTTCCGTGGGTCGGTAGAAGATCTGGCCACCCATTTGGTCGAACGGCATCTCACACCAAAGCAACTTCAACGCATACGAGCGATGGTCGAAAAGAATCGCAAGGAGCCCCAGAAATGAACTCGACCTCTTCCCCGATTTCGGTGGCCATCTGCCTCCTGATCAATCTGACGCTGTTCGGGGCCTCTTTGGCTGCCGGAGTGGCATTGGCATTCCGGTTCATTCCGATCGGCCTGCCGAGGTTGCGATACCTGATCGCGCTCACAGTGTTTTTTGCAGCTTCAATAATTCCGGTCCTTGTCACCTTGGGATTGCCTGCCGCCATGCAGCCTTTCGGCTTCCCGATCGTGATTCAAGAAGATGCAATTGACAGGTTGCCGGATCATGCCGCGCAGGGACTCTATCCTCCGTCGGTTTCATCGGCACAGTCGGGCATGTCTGACTTAAGCGAGCGCTTGAGGGCATCTGTTTATCGATTTTCTCAATCTGCAGCCGCACCATGCTTGTTCTGGTTATGGCTCGGCATTTCTCTCTTGCTCATGGGCCGGGAACTTATGGGACATCTTCACATGGCACGCGCAAGGCATGGGTGGATGGAGGCCCCCGCGGCATTGCGAGAGCAGTTGAGCTGTCCGGCATGGACCCGTCTTTACATTGACCCGCACATTGGACCATGCGCAGTGGGATCGCTGCGTGCCGCGGTCATTCTGCCGGTGCGGATCCTCGGCGGCACGACGCCCGCGGCATTGCGTCAAATCACGCTGCACGAATCATGCCATGCACGCTGGCGCGATCCGCAGATCAACTCTCTGTTGCGGCTGCTGCGGGCTGCGCTGTGGCCAAGCGTGCCGCTATGGTATCTACAGCACCTTATTCAAATGGAGCGAGAGGCCGCCGCCGATCAGGCGGCCATCGCAGCAGGGACGCCAAGGAAGGGCGAGCCGGACCAATTAACTTTGGACTATGCTGCCGTCCTCATCTCCATAGCGCAATGGCCGCGAAATAGCAGATGCTCATCCTTCAGGCAGGCGGCTCCCCACGCTGGAAGCAGAACCCTCCTAGAAAATCGTGTGTCTCGCTTGTTGAAGGAATCGCCGCATTTGAGCCTCACACGTTCGACGTTTGGGGTGGTTGCCTTGCTGAGCGGATTCATAGGAACTGCGTTCCTGCCTGCAGCGGTTTTTGACCCTGCAATCCCTTCTTCGGGAAATGCCGCCAGGTCGATTGGGGGGATACCGATCCGACCTGACAACCAGGCCGAAGGGCCGCTGCTGATCTCTTGCGCGGGCTTCACGTCAATTGATAATGGTCGAATCCAGGCAAATGTGGCTCTGCTGAACAACACAAGCCGCCGCATAGCAGGATTTAAAATGCGCCTTGCACATGGGCACCTGCCGTTCGAGAGAGTGTTCCATATCCACGGAGTGAAGATTGAGCCTCGCCAATCTTACCTGGCAAATCTCGATTGGCAGCAAGGCCACCGGCCGGATTGGCACGAGCCAAATGTGGGACTCCTACAAGTTCTCGAAGTGCAATTCGAGGGTGACGCCCGAGCTCAATCCGAGAATCTGCCCGCACGGATCGTCGTGAATAACCCCGGAGGAGGCACGATCCTTGTCTCAAAGACCGCCAGTGGTGAAGTGGAAGAGCCGATTCTGAAGAAGTCCGAGGCAGAGCTCACTTCCTCTGCCACTGAACGCGCCGCCCCTGCCTATCCAGGCGGCGGCATAAGCGAGCAGAATTCCAATGCGATCCTGGTTTCTGTATTAATCGACGAGTCCGGCAACGTGATCCGGGCGCACGCGGTCGCCGGAAACAGGAATCAGCTTGCTCAAGAGAGGGCGGTCGAGGCCGCTCGGAAGTGGAAGTTCGTCCCGGCAGTTGCAGGAGCGGTGCCGATCAAGGAATTCGGCAGCTTGACCTTTTTCGGACAGATGGATTTCTCCAGGGGATGGATCAGCATCCGATAATTGCGCTCAACCATCCGGCGCGAAACATCTTAGATTAAGGAGATTGGCGACTATGAGACCCGCTTTCATAGCACTATGGTTGACGTGTGTGTTGACGACAGGAATCGCCAGCCAGACCGCTGACCTCGGGCGGCATCTTGATGACCCCGTACCACAAGCTGCGCGTGACCTGCTCAAGCGTGGCATCGACCTCGCCGGCCGCGACCGCATTGATGAAGCGATTGCGACACTCAGGAAGGCGATTGATGCAGCTCCGACTTCGCTTGAGGCACATCGTGCCTACTTACAGATCAGGATCAATTTTCAAGCCAGGAAGGACGCCGCAAAAGCAGAGTACGAAACTCTGATGGGCAGGGAACCGGATAATCCTGTCTATCCGACAGCGCTGGCATTGGAAATGAGAGGCAAGAATGAGCTGCCTTGGTTGAGAAGAACGGCATCGCTCGCACCAAATTGGTCTTGGGGCCACTACGCAAAGGCAATCCTCACATTGGGCCGATCGTGGATTACCATCAACGACACACTCGACGGCAAGGGGGACCAGGTCCTGGCCGAGCTTGCCAAGGCCACTCAGATGAATCCCCATGTTGAGGATTTCTACAGGACATCGATTTTCTATCAGGAAACTCTGGGGAGGATCGACGACGCGATTCAGACGGCGGAGAAGATGACCGCGCAGCCGGAGCTACGCTCTGCCGGACTTTTCCAATCATGGCGCTTGCGCCTGACCAAGGCCAAGGCCTCAGCAGCTGCCAAAGACGTATTGCAAGGCGAGCTGGCGCAGCTGTCCCATGGAAGCAGGGACATTGACCTCTTAACATCTATCTATCAAGCGTACGTCACCCTGCTGACAGACGCTTCCAATGGCAATGCAGTAGCCGCCGAGATCCGTAAGCTCGATCCTTCCTGGTATCCCGAACGCGGCAAGGCCATCACCATTGTGGAAACGAATACCAGCGGCATCCCTTATGCGATTCTAGCGGCGAACCACCAGTTCGCAATTTATCAAAGGGTCAAAGAGACTGTGCTCAGGCGCGACGCCGACTGGAGGAAGACCGCAAGCCAGTTGGAAGGCGTCCTTGCACTCCATCCCAACACAGGTCTGAAGAAGCTGATTAACTACATTCTTTTCGGAACTGCCCGGAACGCCGGTGATGCAGCGGCCATGATCAAATATAACGACCAGATTCGCGCGATAGACGCCAATGATCCGTCGCCTTCGGCCATGATTGCATTGGTGCTGACAGACAATAAAGCTGAATTATCCAAAGCGTTGGACTATGCCCGACGGGCAGATCTCGCCCTCGCAGAACTTCACCCAATGAAGTGCCCTCCTGACATTTCTGCAGATGATTTTGAATCCAGGTTCTCATTGGAAAAGCAACAAGAGAACTATCAACGCCAACGATCGCTCGCATTGGACGCCAATGGATGGGTGCTTTTCAAGCTGGGGAATGGGAAGGAAGCCGAAGGAAAGCTCCGCCAGTCGGTTGAGATAAATCGCAATGAGACCAACCTCACCCATCTCGCTGAAGCACTCAAGCAGCTTGGCCGAGCGGAGGAAGCACAGAGGCTCGAAGCGGAAATCACCGATAAACTGGCGGAAACCGTGCGGAAGGAGTTCACAAGCAAGCCGTCGACAGATTTCCAACTCGAGGCAGTGAATGGCAGGAAGTACCGCCTGTCCGACCTCAAAGGGAAGATTGTCCTGATCAATTTCTGGGCAACCTGGTGTGGGCCTTGTGTGAGTGAGATGCCGCTCTTTCTCAAGATGTACGAAAGGTACAAAGACCAGGGATTCGAGATTCTGGCCATCTCCGGCGACGATCCTGGCGACCGGGCCAAAGTTGGGCAATTTGCCAAGGAGCACCAGTTCAGTTTCCCGGTCCTCTACGATGACGGCGTGGGAAAGCTCTACAATGTCACGGGCTATCCGACCAGCATTTTCATTGATCGCCAAGGCAACATGCGATACCGGATGGAGGGAGGATTTGGATCCGACGAGCGCCGCATAGAAATGATCATCAGTGAGTTGTTGAAATAATGTCTTATCATCATGTCCAGCACCCCGCGCCTGCACGCAGTTGCGGCGCGGATCGGTTCCGATCTTTCCCAATCGGATTTTCAGGTTGGGACTGAGAGAATGTTCTGGTCCTCCCAATGCCGCAGCCAAGAGATCTGCTTTTCGTCTATATCCCCTTCATCTCGTTTATCCCTGGCGAAAAAGCTTTTGGCCGGGGATAAAGGAGATGAAGGGGATGGATCGGATGAAAAGCGCGGCGCATCATTCCTCCCTCAGCGCTTTCGCCGGATCGATGGATGCGGCGCGGAGGGCGGGGATGAGGGAAGAAACCAATCCCAGGAAAAGCAGCAGCGATGCGACTGCGCCTAGTGTCTTTGGATCGTTGGCGCGGATGCCGAACAGCAGGCTTTGCAGGTAGCGGCCCGAGGCCAGCGCGGCGGCAAGGCCCAGACCTACGCCCAGCCCTGTGCGCCAAAGGCCCTGGAGCATGACTTGGCCGATCAAGCGTTCGGATGTCGCTCCCAGCGTGGCGCGAATGCCCAGTTCGCGCTTGCGCCGGGAGACGCTATCGGAAAGCAAGGCCGAGAGGCCCAGCGCAGCCAGCAGGATGGCTGCGCCCCCGAAGACTCCGAGCATGGCGATGATTTGGCGATGCGGAAGCGATTGCTCGCCGCGAATCTCGTTCAATTCATCAATGCTGCCGGGCTTCACGCCCGGGAAGGTCTCGCGCATGACCGACGAAATCGTGGCTTCGAGATCTTTTTTGGAAAGCGTGGAGCGCACAAAAAGCGCGTCGGGTCGGAATCTACCTAAAGGCTCGAAACGCATAGGCATGGTAGAGCCGCCATCCTGAAAAAGATGGAAATCGTTTACGACGCCAATGATCTCCGTAGGCTCTTTGCCCAAAAAACTCTGGCCTTCGGCCTTCCCTCTTGGAAAACCCGCGAGGCGCTCGGCCTCCCGATTCAGAATGCAAACGTGTCTTTGCGCGTCTTCCGCCTTGAAATCACGTCCCTGGATGAGTGAAACCCCCAAAGTTCCAAAGGCCTCCTCACTCAGCCCAACAAGCTGCAGAGGGGTTTTTGCAAGCGAATTACCGTCTTCGCCGATGTGCGCGTTTCTGCCAACAGTGGAGACTATGCCCATACCCGCAACGCCCCCAAATCCAAACGTGAGCGCCGCGCTCTGGATGCCTGATCGAGCGCGCAAAGCGGGTAAAAAGGCTGGATTCTCCCAGCGTTCCCCTGGTTTGGGATGGTGGTCGTAAAGCAGCCTCACCATGGCCAGTTTTTCCGTCTTGAAGCCCAACGGACGGTGAGCCATGGTCCAAAGACTGCGCCCCAGCAGAGCCGTGGCACAAAGCATGAGCGTAGCCAGCGTCATCTGTGCAACGACCAAAGCTGTTCTTCCCTTGGTGCGAACACTTTGGCTGCGGTGCCCTTCTTGGACGGCAAGCGACAGATCCAGACGCCGAATCTGAAGCATGGGGATCAGGCCCAAAAGCAGCGTGATCAGGATGACCAAGGCAAACCCAAACAACGCCACACCCAGGTGATCCCAAGTGCCATTCAGCCCCGGCAGGGTCTCACCGCCCGGCAGCCAGGCGCGAAGCGAACCCGCCAGAACCATGTTGAGCCAGAACCCAAAACCGGCAGAAACCAAGGCCACGACCAGCCCTTCCACCAGGAATTTGCGGAACAGCGACAAGGTTGGAGCGCCAAGGCAAAGCCGCACGGAAGTCTCCCAGGATTTTTCGGCCGCTCTCGCCAGAAACAGGCATGCGACATTCGCTGTTGCCAGCAGCAGAAAAAGGGCAGCTGCGCCGCAGACAATGAAGAAACGCAAATCCGCATCCTCGGCCATTGCCTTGCGAAGCGTTTGAAGACCGGGACGTTCCAGGAATCCTAATCCTTGCTTCAGGCTTTGAGCCACTGCCAGAAAGCGGGGCAGCACAGCTTCTGGCTGGATTCCGCTTCGCAGGCGCAAGAGCGCTGTGCAGGTAGTGTCGTTCATCTCCTGTTGGCTTGTGAGGGCTTTGATGGGCCGGTAAACATCTGCTTCCGGGCTCAAGGGCACCTCCGCTCCCTCTGCCAGCACGCCCAGAATGGGCTGGCGTTTATTATCGATATTCAGGGTGTGTCCCACGACAGTCGGATCACTTCCAAGTCTACTCTTCCAGAAACGATGGCTCAGGATCACGCCATTACCTGTCGCGAAGGCATCATCCTTAAAGAGTGATCCTAGTGAAGGCTTCAAGCCCGCTATATCCTGGGTACCGGCATCAAATGACAAGGTCTGCACCGGAACGCTGCTGCCGCCATCCAGGATCCAGTAAGACTGAATGAATCCTTCCAGCAAACCAACGCGTTCCACATCGGGGGACAATTTCCCCAGCTCCATTGCAAGGCCGATGGAGGGCCAAGGATTCGGTCCCGTGGGTGTATTCGTCACCAGGCGATAGATCCGGTTCGCGCCGGGAAAGGGCAGCGTCCGCAGGAACACGGAATGAAAAGCACTGTAGAACGTCATGGCGCCGCCCAACCCCAGGGCGAGCGTGAGCACAGCCGGAAGCGTGAAGCGCGGAGTCTTGATGAGCTTCTTTAGTGCGTGACCTAATTCGGAGCCAAGGGCGTCCAACCATCGCCATCGCCTGGCTTCGTAAAAGCGTTCCCGGGCGATCGTGACATTGCCGAATTGGCGCAACGCCGCATAGTGAGCCTCACGCTCGTCGAGGCCCACCTCGTGGAATTGTTGAGTTGCCAGATCCAAATGAGATTTGATCTCTGAGTCAAAATCGGAAAGTCGACGCTTCTTACGGCCAAACATAGCGAATTATCCCTCCGCAGGTTCGGGTCCGAGAATCCTCCCAATTGCTTTCGACATACGTCGCCACTGGCTGGTTTGTTGAGCGAGATACTTTCGACCTTGTTTTGTCAAGGTATAGAAGCGCGCCTTCCGGTTGTTGTCTGAGGAACCCCATTCTGCGGCGACCCAGCCTCGGTTTTCGAGGCGCTGGAGCGCCGGATAAAGGGAACCGTGATCCACCAGAAGCACATCATCACTTTGGGATTGAATTGCGCGGGCAATCCCCTGGCCATGCTGCGGGCCGAGGATCAGGATGCGCAGAATCAGCAAGTCGAGAGTGCCCTGCAAAATAGTTAGTCGTTCTTTCTCTTGGGTAGTCATACGACAGGAGTATGTGATTGTTCGGGTCGAATGTCAACAGGAAAACCGCAGTGATCCGTGGTTAGCCGATAGGAAGAACAAACGCCCTTTTTCAAAATTCTCCGATTTACAGCGTAAGCACTATGGAGAAATAGCCGGCGGATGTTATAGCACCACCGCTAGGTCAATATCGCCGCCGTCCAAATGAGAAGAGCGCCATCGCTGTTTGGCCAACGACCGATTTTTCGGCCAATTCTAATCTGACATTCTGTTTTTTGTTGACAGTTGCACACCAGGGTCTTAAGGTATGTTTACGACCATCTACAGGAGTGAGCGATGACGCAACCTAAATCCGAAGTACTGCAGGGCACTCTCGACCTCCTCGTGCTCAAGACCTTGGAAACCATAGGACCGATGCACGGCTGGGGCATATCGCGTCGCATCCAGCAGGTGTCCGACAATGCCCTTCAACTGACCCAGGGCACGATTTATCCGGCGCTCCTGCGCCTGGAGCAACGGGGCTGGATTACTGCGGAGTGGGGAATATCCGACCAAAATCGCAAGGCCAGGTTCTATTCGATCACCAAGGCAGGCCGCAAACAACTCCGCGAGGAAACGGAGAGCTGGGAGCGCATGATGGCAATCATCAACAGGGTACTTGAGGGTGCGTAAGGAGGCGGCGATGCTGGCATCCATTCGAGCGTTCCTGTGGCGTATCTTGCATCTCAACCGTTTGACGAAGTCAGAGGCCGCACTTAACGGAGAGCTGGAGTTCCACCTGCAGATGGAGATTGAACAAAACCTGCGTCAGGGCATGAGTCGCGAAGAGGCAAGGCGACAGGCTCTCATCGCTTTGGGCGGCCTAGAGCAGACGAAGGAAGCGTGCCGGGAAACGTGCGCAATCCGATGGGCTGCGGAATTCTGGCAGGACCTCCGTTACGGAGTGCGCATGCTGCGCAAGTCTCCAAGGTTCACTGCCATCGCCGTCCTGACACTGGCGCTCGGCGTAGGCGCCAACACCGCCATTTTCAGCGCCGTGTATGGAATACTCCTCCGACCGCTGCCGTACACCGATCCCTCGCGGCTGGTGACAATTCAGCGGGAACAGATAGCCTATGGCATCACCTTTGCGCAATTGCGCGAG
>Ga0187878_1001924_pt1 | contig 19181 bp, 18 predicted proteins | sample June2016WEW_17_1_FD_132979 | JGI IMG/M metagenome (GOLD analysis project Ga0187878, IMG submission 132979) | Peatland microbial communities from SPRUCE experiment site at the Marcell Experimental Forest, Minnesota, USA - June2016WEW_17_150 | ecosystem: Environmental > Terrestrial > Soil >...
CAGGTCGAGCGGCTCGAGCACGTTGAGCATCTCGACCAGACCGACCCCGCCGGAGCTCGGCGGAGGCATGGTCAGAACCTCGTAGCCGCGGAAGGTGGCGCGAATCGGTGGCCGCAGCTTCGCCTGGTACTGGCGCAGGTCGGCGGCGGTAATGAGGCCTCCGTGCTTGCGCATCGAGGCCGCAACGGCCTGGGCGACGGGGCCGCGATAGAAAGCTTCCGGGCCTCCCGCCGCGATGCGACGGAGCGTCTGCGCGAGATCCGGCTGGCGGAGAATTTCACCCGGCTCGTATGGATGGCCGCCGCGCAGGAAAATGCGCCCCGTCTCCGGAAACTTTTCCAGGTTATCGCGCTCGGACTTCAACAACTCGCTGAGTTCGTAGCTGACGGGGAATCCCGCCGCCAGGCGAATCGCGGGCTGGAGAACGCGTTTCCAGGGCAGCTTGCCGTATTTCTGGTGCGCGAGGGCAAGGCCGGCGACGGTCCCGGGCACGCCCGCGGCGCGCGCCCCTACCGTACTCGATCCCGCAACCGGGTTCCCCTGCCTGTCGAGGTACATGTTGGGTGTGGCGGCCGCGGGGGCTTCCTCGCGGTACTCCACGGCGATGGACTCGCCGCTCGCCCGGCGAATCAGCATGAAGCCGCCGCCGCCGATGTTCCCCGCCTCCGGATACGTGACCGCCATAGCAAAGCCCACCGCCACCGCCGCGTCCACGGCATTGCCGCCGGCCTTCAGGATCTCCAGACCAGCGTCAGCGGCCAGGGGTTCGCTGGCGACAACCATCCCGTGCCGCGCGGCAACGCGGCTCTGCGAGAATGCCGGAGCTGCGGAGAACGCGATGAAAGAAAGGAGGAGAGCCGCTCCCGCAAGCCCTCGAAGTAGTGGCATCGTGCAACAGGAGGGTAACAATTCGCTCTCGGCCTGAAACGAGGACTTTCTGCGACGACGCTGAGGCTTCGCGGTGAACATTGTCGAAGGGAAGGATATTTCCTCAGACGCTCCAATCTAGGGGAAAAGATGCGGAGCGTCAAGCGAACCGGGCTTCCGGTGGTGGGTCAGTTCGGCGGAGCGACGGCTTTACGCCGGCCGTCAGTTGACGAACGAGGGAAACTCGCCTCCATAACGGGCAGGATGAGCGGTGAATCCTATTCACAGCCCTCAGTTCCCCACCTTGGTTGCGAAGCCGGCGATATGCGGGCCGACGATGGGAAAGGGAACGCGGAAATGCTCGATCTCGACGTGCTGGAAGCCGGCAGCCTCGATAGCGCGCCATGTCGCACGCTCCGGGCTACAGCCGTCCCCAACCACGCGCCAGACGGGGCGGATCCAGCGCTGCGCGCGACGGGTAAAGGTTCCTTCCGGCGCAACGACGTGTTCGATAAAGACGTACTTCCCGCCGGGCCGGAGAACCCGCTTGATCTCCTCCAGCACCCGCACCTGGTCCGCGACGGAGCAGAGCACGAGTGTCGTGACCACGGCGTCGAACGCCTGGCTGGGAAATCCCAGCTCCTCAGCTCTGCCCATACGAACGTCAATCTCCCGCCCCAGGCTCAGAGCCTTCTTCCGGAGGTAGGAGTGCATGAACGGATTGGGCTCGACGCCGGTCCAACGAACATGGGGAGCAAAGTGGTCCAGGTTGACGCCACCGCCCGGACCGATTTCGAGCACGTCGCCCTCAAGGCTACCGAGCAGGCGCTGCTTGTGCGCGGCGATTGCGCGCTCGTACTTGGCGCTACCCTTGGAGAGCATCCAGGCGTGGAGGCGCTTACTCCATCCGGCTTCAAAATGCTTCTCCGATATTTCCGGGCCTTCGTTGTTCATCAATTCCGACGGTATCACAACATCGCGCCGCGGCGCCGGTCGGTGACCGGCGCTCTTTCATTCGTTCGCTCCGTCTGTCTACTGACCGGCGTCATCGGGCCGGGAAATCTGCTACACTCAGCAGTTCGTGCGAGCGGCGCCTGGCAGATGCCATCCAAATCGCTCCGTCGTGCGGAAACATCCCGGAGCTCCTCACATGACCAAACGCCGCATTACTTCCCTGCTTTGCATTCTCGCTCTGAGCTGCGCCGTCGTACTCTTCTGGAGCTCGACGGGCGAGACTGAGACCGCCAAGCCTTCCACGCGCCCTCGGCTCGTCATCTTAATCATCATCGATCAGTTTCGGAACGATTATCTCGACCGCTTCCGGCCCTACTTCGTGGAAGGCGGGTTCAACCGATTGATGAGCGGGGCGCGCTTCACAACCTGCCGCTACAATTACGCCATCACGGCCACCGGCCCCGGCCACGCCTCCATCGCCACCGGGACCTATTCGAACATCCACGGCATCATCGAGAACGAATGGTATGACCGCGCACTCAAGCGCCCGGTCAATTGCGTCGAGGATCTGGACACCCGGATCGTGGACTCCGCTCAGGGCTCAGGCGAGAAACGAGGAGCATCCCCGCACTTCTTGTTGGGCAGCACGATTGGTGACGAGCTCCGCCTGGCATCGAACTTCCAATCCAAGGTGATTTCTGTCTCCCTGAAAGACCGCGCGGCCATCCTGCCCGGCGGCCATTCCGCCAACGCCGCCTACTGGTACCAGGCATCGAGCGGAAGGTTCGTGTCCAGCACTTACTACATGACTGCCTTGCCAGGCTGGGCGGTCGGATTTAATGATGGCCTTCCCGCCAAGGAATATTGCGGCAAGGACTGGAAGGCGTTGGATGACACGCCGGGAGCCTCCGGCCGGGTGTTCACGGAATACAAGGGCGAGCCCGGAGAGGCCTGCCCGTCTCCACGATTCTTGAGCTGGATTGACGGGACGCCCTACATCTCGGAAATTGAACTCCGGTTTGCCCGGGAAGCGATTCGTGACGAGAAGCTGGGGCAGGGCCCGCCGACGGAGACCGACCTCCTTACCATCTCCCTTAGCGCGAACGACTACATCGGCCACGCCAAAGGCCCCTATAGCCCGGAGGTAGCCGACATGACGCTCCGCACCGACCGCGCCTTGGCCAGCTTCCTCACCGATGTGGACAAAATGGTCGGTCTGAACAATGTCTGGATCGCTTTATCGGGCGACCACGGGGTCGCACCCACGCCTGAGGTCATCAAAGACCGCCGCCTGGGAGTGGGGAGGTTCAACTCCAAGGGTGTTAAAGAGGCCGTGGAAGTAGCCCTTTCCAGAGTTCTTGGAGCTGACAACTGGATCGAATCCCTCGATCTCCCGTATATCTATTTGAATCTAAACACGATTTCGAAGCACGGGGTCAGCCCGGAAAAGGTCGAAGCGGAAGCCGCTCGGGCGGCAATGAGTGTTCCGGGGGTCAATCTGGCAGTTACCCGGAATAGCCTCCTGACTGGGAGCATCCCTGATTCGCCGATGACCCGAAAAGTGATCAACAGCTTCAATTCCCAGCGCAGCGGGGATGTCTTCATCGTGCTCGACCAGTTCGCCGTCCCCTCCAGCAGCGACACGGAAACCACCCACGGGAGCCCTTGGAACTACGACGCCCAAGTGCCACTTCTCCTCTGGGGATCGGGCTTCAAGCCGGGAACGTATACGCAACCCTGCCAGCCCATTGATTTGGCACCAAGCATCGCTGCGGCACTCGGCCTCACCCAGCCCTCCGGGGCGACTGGAATGCCACTCTCGATCGCCCTAGCCATGAAGTAGCGGTCTATACACTCATTGAGAGACTCCACCCTCCACCTACCGACCAGACGGTAGACCTAAGCCAATAAGTTCCTTGACAAAATCTTCCAGATTTTGTAGATTTAACTCCGCTCAAAGCCCAAAGCAAGCTCCTAATTAAACGGAAATGGGGATCTGATCCCCTAAGGAAGGTGTATGAGGAAGTTTTTGATTGGCTTTGCAGTTGTGGCGACAGTGGCTCTGTCACTCGCCTCAGAGGCAAGAACTCCAGACCACGTTGTTTCCGCTTTGGCGAAGCCCGTAGAAGCTAAGCATGATATCGGAGTGGCAAGCTGGTACGGAGAGAAGTTTCAGGGTAGCCCCACGGCAAGCGGGGAACCCTATGATATAAATGGACTTACGTGTGCACACCGAGAACTTCCGCTGGGTACACGGATCCGCGTGACCAACCTGCAGAACAATCGATTTGTGGTCCTGCGGATCAATGACCGCGGGCCAGTGATCCCCAACCGCCTACTCGACGTCTCCAAGACTGCGGCAAGGTCGCTCGGTTTCGTAAGGGCCGGGTTAGCGACCGTCCGCGTTGAAATCGTTCCGCCAGCCTCACTCTCAACTCCACCCATCCCCCCCTCCACCAAGCGCGTCGCCTTCTGAGGCTCCACTAAGTTTGAATCCTGGATTCTTAATCGTTATCGGAAGGCAGCGCCCAAGCGCCACGTTCCCATGCTGTGCTCTCAGTGGGTCAGTGAGTCAGCTTGGGAAGGCTGCAATCCGAAATTGCGGATCGCTCCGCCGACACCGAATGAGATGTGGACGATGGAGGTCCAGCGCTCCAATTTGTGGTGGCCGCTGCGGTGAAAGAGATACGAAACCGCGATCGACGCGGCGGTTCCCGCGGCTTCGATGGCGACAAACAGTGGCTTGTTGTCGACAATCTGATTGGAGAGCAGGAGCTCGTTGACGCCCCGGCTTCGCATCTGCTGGGTGGAAACGTAATCGAGAGCGCGTCCGCCCGCCACGCCCAAGAACAAGACGGAGTTTGTCGCGTCCCAGAAACGGTGTGGGGACTTTGGAGCATTCTGCGGGGCAGTTGGCTGCGGGCCGGGGCTGCTTTCATATTGCGGACTTGCGAGTGAACCCTCTGCAGCCATTCCTGATGCTGGAAACACAATCAAGCAGAGCCCGAGCGCCATTGCCCTGGCTCGGCCGAAGTCCACGGAATATCCCGTCTGAAATAGCACGATTGATTCCGGCGGTGTCTGCAAGAAGCACGTTCTATTCCCTGCCCGCCAATGCGCATCCATTCTCGCATAAAGCGCCGCGGTCATGCCGGGCCGTGTTGGATGTCCGCTACGTTCGGACATTTCGTTCGCAGAGACTGCTATTTCCAATGTTTCTGCGAACAAACCTCTTCCTTTTGAAGCCGTCCCGCCTTACTGTTGTCCCTTTCGGTGGCTGGAATCTGGAATCAACCCGGCGCGTTTCGGACCGGCGCAGCAGGATGAGATTCCTGGCCAGCAAAGTTTGTCGGATCGTGGCTGCTTCCGCCCTGAGTTGGCTGGGGCCCACGAAGTCCAAGAGAAGTTAGGGAAAGGCCCTGTTCCGGAGCTGCGTGGAATCAAGAAATCATGCCTGAGACCTTGTCCAGCCCCAAGACCAAACTTCACTTGCGCAACGTTTCCCGAACCTTCAAGACGCCGCATGGGACGCTCGCGGCGCTGGAAGGAATCGATCTGGAAGTGCGCGAGCACGAATTCCTTTGCGTGCTCGGGCCGTCGGGATGCGGCAAGTCTACCCTGCTCAATTTGATGGCGGGGCTCGATGAGCCGACCCGCGGTGAGGTCTGGATCGATGGTCATCTCGTCGAAGGCCCGGGGACGGATCGCATCGTCATCTTCCAGGAGTTGGGACTTTTCCCGTGGCTGACCGTGCGCGAGAACGTTGAATTCGGCTTACGCATGCAGGGCGTGCCCCGGGCGGAGCGCCACTCGCGCGCGCAGAAGTATCTGCGTATGGTGCATCTGTCTCAGTTCGAACGCAGTTATGTCCACCAGCTTTCCGGAGGCATGAAGCAGCGCGTGGCTCTGGCGCGTTCGCTGGTGACGGAGCCTGACGTGCTCTTGATGGATGAGCCCTTTGCCGCCCTGGACGCGCAGACTCGCGATCTGCTTCACGAGGAGCTGGCGCGCATCTGGGAGGAGACCGGCAAGACCATCGTCTTTGTTACCCACAACGTCCGCGAAGCCGTTCGGTTGGGCGACCGCGTTATCCTGCTGACCTTCCGGCCGGGACGAGTAAAGAGCGAATTCCCGGTGAAGCTCCCACGGCCGCGGAATCTGGAAGACCCAGAACTGACTCTGATGGCGCGTACGGTCGTCGCACAGCTCAAAGAGGAGATTGACAAGGCCGTGGAGGCGGAATACGGCTATGAGGAAAAGCGTTAGACAGTTGGGCTTCTACATCGTGCTCGTCGCTCTCTGGCACCTGGTGGCAGAGTTGAAGATCTGGCCGCCCTATCTGTTTCCCTCGCCCTTGAGTGTCCTAGATTCGCTGCGGGCGGGGTTCGGCGATCGGACGTTCCTGATCGGCATGGGCATCAGCATGAAGCGCATTCTGATAGGCTATGGCCTCTCCGTCGTATGCGGCACGGCGCTGGGATTCCTGCTCGCCGCCAGCACGCTCGTGAAGGACACGCTGGGAGGATTGGTCCTCAGCCTGCAAAGTTTGCCCAGCCTCTGCTGGCTGCCGCTCGCCGTGCTGTGGTTCGGATTGAGCGAGAAAGCCATTATCTTTGTGGTGGTGATGGGATCGCTCCTCGCGGTCACGATCAACACCGAAACCGGCGTACGGCATGTGCCGCGCATCTACATGATGGCGGGGCGCAATCTGGGAGCGAGCGGATATCGCCTGTTGCTCCACGTCGTGCTGCCGGCGAGCCTGCCGCACATCGTTACTGGTCTCAAACAGGGCTGGGCGTTTGCCTGGCGTTCTTTGATTTCGGGTGAAATGATTTTCGTAAGTCTGGGGCTCGGTCACCTGCTGATGATGGGGCGCGATCTGAACGACATGAGCCAGGTCCTGGCTGTAATGATCCTGATCATGGCCATCGGTTATTCCGTGGACCGGCTTATTTTCGAGAACCTGGAGAATCGTATCCGTCGCCAGTGGGGATTGGTCGCTGTGTGAGTGGCGCGTCCTTCAGGGCGGCTCTCCCAGGGCGAAGCCCCGCGCTACCCCTCTGGGACGGGCGGGCAGCCTGGAAACTCCGCCAGATAATCGTTTCCTCTGTAACCCAAGTATTTGATCCCGATTTCATTGGTAAAAAAACCATCCGCGGTGAGCCGACGGAGAAAGCCAAAGAATTGTACGCCCGTTTGCAGGCCGGGATTGCTTTCGGCATTGCGGCGGTAAGAGATGAGATCGAGGATCTCCTTCTGCTGCCCGGGCGCGCAGTCCAGGTAGAGCTTCCCGTAGCGCTGACTGCACGTCGCGTCAAGCCAGATTAGCCCGCCGCCCAGACGCCGCTGATACTCCTCGTTCTCGCTCGTGAGAAGATCGATGAACTCCGGGGCGCCCGCCTCAATCGCGCCGCCGGTCTGGTCATCGGGGGGAATGATCGTCTGGCAAAGGGAGCGCAGGGTCGCACACTCGTGAGCGTTAAAGTACTTTGGCGAGTACTGCCCCGTGGGCAAAGCGCGCTTCTCCTGCTTGACCATCTCGTGAGCATGCTGGCCGGCCTGCAGCGGAATCAAGCTCAGCACCGAGCCGGCAGGGACTGAGACTGCCAGAGTCTTCAGGATGTCGCGCCTGGAGATTACCCGTTCCATGTGATTAGCTCCGTCATGAAGCAGCAGTGAGAAAGGCGAAGGGCCGCCCGATCGGTCTATCTCTTTCAACCTTCGTCCTTCAAGGGCTTTCGCTCACAGATTTCCGCTCTTTGCCTGTTCCAGGAGGTATTCCGACGCCCGCCAGGAAATGGCGGTGATAGTGAGCGTCGGATTTTTATCGGGATTCGAGACGAAACAGGCGCCGTCGGTCACAAACAGATTCTTCACGTCATGGGCCTGGCAGAAGCCATTTAGCGCAGAAGTGCGCGGGTTCTTCCCCATGCGCACCGTCCCCACTTCATGGATGATTTCTCCGCCCTCGGAAATTCCGTAGCGATTTTCTCCCGAGGCCTCGGTGCGTGTCACATAGGTGCCACCCGCCGCCTCGACAATGGCACGGAAGGTCTCTTGCATGTCCTTCGCCATCTTGATTTCGTTTTCGCCCCACTTAAAGTGGAAACGCAGGGCGGGGATGCCCCAGCGATCGACGACGTTGGGGTCAATGTCGCAATAGGTTTGGTCGTTGGCGATCATCTCGCCGCGCCCCGAGAAGCCGATCCGGGTGCCATACATCTGGCGGCACTTCTCCTTCAGGGAGAGGCCGTACCCTTCGGAGTGCTCGCAGACTCCGTGAAACTGGCCCACGCCCGGCAGGCTGCGGCCGCCACCGAACTCGATGTGATAGCCGCGCAGGAATTCGTTCTTGCGGTCAAACTTCCACCAGGGCATGTAGAGGTGCAGGCCGCCCACGCCGTCATGGTTATGGGCCGGCATCCTCTCGAGCTGCGGGAAATATCCCGCGCCATCGGACCCTACCGAATCGACCAGGAAGCGGCCCACGACGCCAGAGGAATTCGCCAGCCCATTCGGGAAGAGGCGCGACTTGGAATTGAGCAACAGCCGGGTGGACTCGCAGGTGCTTGCTGCGACAACGAAGGCTCGCGCGCGCACCTGCTGTTCGTTTCGGGTTCTCTTGTCTATGTAAGATACGGCCACGGCCTTGCCGTCCTGACCAACCAGTATCTCGCGCGCCATGGCATGGGTGATTAGCGTCAGCCGACTTGTCGCCAGGGCCGGTGGAATCAGCACCTGGCTGGAACTGAAGTTGGAAGCCGTCTTGCACCCGCGCCCGCACTGATCGCAATAGTGGCAAGGGGGGCGGCCATTCAGTGGCTGGGTGAGGATGGCGAGGCGCGAAGGCACGCAGAGAACGCCAAGCTTGTCGCAGGCCCTCTTCACCATGAGTTCCGTACAACGCGGCTTGGGTGGGGGGAGGAAAATGCCATCCGGAGCGCTGGGGATTCCCTCCTTGGTTCCGAAAACTCCGATATAGCTCTCGACTTTGTTGTAGTAGGGGCAAGGTCCTGGTAGGTAATCGGCCAGTCATCGCCGACCCCGTCCGTCGAACGTCCTTTGAAATCCACCTCCGCAAATCGGAGGGAAATGCGGCCGTAGTGATTCGTGCGGCCACCGACGACTCGCGACCGGAACCAGCGAAAAGTCGTTCTTGGCGCGGAAGTGTAAGGCTCGCCTTCAATCGTCCAGGCGCCGTATGGCGCCATGAACTCCGTTTGCCCGAAATCCTCGTAACCGGCACCACCGATCCCGGCGCCTCGATGAGCGAGATCGTAAGGCCAAACGTGCTCCTTATAGTCCTTGTCGGGGTCGATGTTCGGCCCGGCTTCGAGCAACACGACCTCGATCCCACCCTCGGTGAGAACCTTGGCTGCGGTCCCGCCCGCTGCCCCAGAGCCGATAATGCAGACGTCATACACCTTCGGCGAGCGCAGGATCTCCGGCATAGAATTGTTTTCCCCTGTTTGCCCTGAACTGTGAGTTGCTTGCACCGCAGCGGCGCTCGGCGCCTATCCCCGACCCACGGGAGAGTGCCGAACTCGCTTGCTTCCAAGGACGACGGTTATCGACCGCCGTTACCTCAAAGTTTTGTCACGCTAACCCTGTAGGACAGCAGATGCCGGCCTCGCTCAGATTGGGACAGGCCTTACAGGTACTTCACGAGTTGGTCCAAAATCTTCTGGATGCCTTCGTAAGGGTCGCCGTCACCCGCGAACTCGGCGGAGTAAACGCCCTTGAAGCCTGCTGTCTGGGCGATCTTCATACAGCGTGCAAAATCAAATTGAATCATCTTTCCGGTCATTTCAGCGCCACCGGGGGTTTCGTAGCGAGCATGGCATACCACCGAAGCGTATGGGAACATCAACTCCAGGCCGTGATAGCGATCCGCGTCCGGGAAGTTCCCAAAGTCCGGAGCGGCGCCCCCCCATTTCGGTCCCGCACCTTTGATGATGGCCACGATGTTTTCGGCCTTGCCCGCTACGTTCCCGTGGTTCTCGATCAGGACCTTCACTCCTTTGGATTTCCCGTAATCGCCAAGAGCCTTGTACGCGGCGATGGGCCGGCTGAAGTCGGTCATCTTCGTGGTGCCACCGGGATTGGGACGGATGGACTGCGCGCCCAGTTCAGCCGCAATATCGATCCATTTCTTGCGCTCCGCGATCTCCCATTGCCACTGCTTCTCGTCCGGGTTGCAGAGTCCGGTGCCCTCCCAGTCCGCGGGATAATCCACGGGCATATTCGTCACCCGGGAATGCGTCGTCTGAATCGCGGCCTTAAGCTCCTTGATGTAAGAAGGTTCCGTCGATTCAAAGTGCGTACTGCACAATTCAAGATTGTGAACGTGATATTTATCCGCCATCAGCTCGGGATACTTGCGGAGGTCGAGCATCTTGCCCGGCCATTTGAAGTCCTTGGGCCGCGTCTTGGGAAAATATCCGTGCAGGCTCCACGAACAGACTCCGATCCGGCGGAGCTTGTCAGCTTCCGTCAGGACTGGATCTGCTCCGGCCCGACCCCTGGGAGCCGACATCGAGGCTGCCACCGCTCCGAGCGCGGTTCCCTGCAAGAAGCTTCGCCGATTCATGACCTTCTCCTCTCTCTGACCGGGGCGCAGGATCTTAGTCCCCTATAAATATTTGAGCAATTCGTCGAGCACGTTCTGAATACCTTTGTAAGGATCCCCAGGGCCCTCGTATTCGATCGAATAGACACCCTTGAACCCCACTTTCTTGGAGATCTCAATGGCCTTGGGGAAGTTGTATTTCTTCTCAACGCCGTCGGGGCCGATGTCAAGTCCCTTGGCGTGGCAGACCACCTGGGCGTAAGGGAGCAACATCCCCAGGCCCTTTTCGCGCGTGGCCTCGTCCGGAAAGTTTCCGAAGTCGGGGAGCGCACCCACGTGACTCAGGCCCACGAGTTTGAAGAGTTTCACCAGTTCTTCCGGGTGCTCCGAGCCAACGCCCCCATGGTTCTCGATGATGACGTGAACATTCTTGGGTTGTGCGTAACCCACCAGCGCCTGGTAAGACTCCGCGGTCCGCGCCAGATCGTTGGGGTCCATCTTGCCGGGGTCGCAACGCACGGACTTCACACCCAATTCCTGCGCGACGTCAATCCATTTCTCGTAAGCCTTGATGGCCCAGTCGCGTTTCTTTTTGTCCGGATCCGACAGCCCGCCCTGGTCCCACAACTCATCAATGTCGACGGGCATATTCACGACGGACGAGTGGGTGCGAACCAGCCGATCCTTGACCTCCCGGAGGTAGCCCGGTTCGCTGGAAGTAAAGTGCGGGGTGCAGAACTCAAAGTGACGCACCTTGTACTTGTCGACAATCAATTCCGGAAAATGCAGCAGCTCGAGCATCTTGCCCGGCAGAGTGAATTCCTTGTCGCGGGTGGATTGAAAATAGTTATGAAGGCTCCACGTAGAAACGGCGATACGGGAATGCTTGTCGGCGGCATCCGCGCGCGAGGCGTGTCCCTGCGCATCAGCCCCGCGACCGACCACTCGTCCGGACAATCCTGCGGCGGCGAGCCCCCCCGCCAGGCGGGAAGCAAATTCTCGACGATTCATAATCAATCCTCCTTGGGCGAGGGCTCAGCAAGGGTCCTACGCGTAAGATGGGAATTATACGTCCTAATCCACGTTTACGCTGCGCAAGAACGCAGCGTCGTTTTCCGGCAACGAGACATTGATAAACATTCCCGAGCCAAGCTCGAAGCCCGCCATTTTCGTCAGACGCGGAATGACGCTTACATACCAGTGGTAGTACTTCACCCCGCCGTATTCCACGGGCGCGGTTCGGATCACATAATTGAAATCCGGATCGGAAAGGCCGTAATGGAGCTTGGCGAGCGAACGGCGCAAGATGCGGGCCAAATCGCCCGCCTCCGCGTCATTCAATTCAGCAAAGCAAGCCATATGCCGCCGCGGCATGATGAGGAACGAGAAGGGCGTAAACGTCGCGAATTGGACATAGGAGACGAAGTGCTCCGATTCCAACACCACGCGTGTACCCTCTTTGACCTCCTGGGAAAGCACGCGGCAGAAAATGCATTCGCCGTACTCATCGAAATGCTCGAGGGCATGGGATAGCCGTAGGCGTAACTGCGAAGTGATGACCGGCGTCGCGATCATCTGCGAGTGGGGATGCTCGAGAGAAGTTCCGGCGGCCTCGCCGTGATTTTTGAAAATGGTCACCTGGTCGACCCGCGCATCGGCGGAGGCGACCCGGAAGCGATCCAAGTAGGCCTGGATGATGAGTTCCACTTCCTGATCTTTAAGGAGCGCCGTGGGTTGGTTGTGGGCGCGAGTCTCCACAATCACTTCATGTATGCCGACTCCAGTCACGGTCCGCCGAATTCCCTGCACGACGCGTTTGCGTTCCCCTTTGAAGTTGAGGGCGGCGAATTTGTTCGGGGTTACGCGAACCTGCCAGTGCGCCTCGTCAGGAATGGCATAGGTGGAAGGAGGCGTCATCGCTTCGTTCCCCGGGCAAAATGGACAATTCGCGTCGTGGGCGGGAAGCGGCTTCTTTTCGTCTTTTCTTTTGAATTGGTCGGGGCGTTTGGCGCGCTCCGTGGCGATGATAACCCACTCGCGGGTGACGATATTAAATCGAAGTTCCGGCATGGGGGCCTTTCTACTTCAGGATTGGATCAACTCACTTCTCGGACCACTCGAAAGCCGTAGTCGGCGTATTGGAAATGGGGTGGAATGCTGGAACGCGCCGCACACCGGCTGGCCTTCACGTGGTGGCGCCACGACCCTCCGCGCGATGAGCGGCGGTCGCCACTCTCCGGCCCCCGTGGGTTGCGGGCCGGAGAAACGGCGTAGTAATCATCTTGAAACCAGTCGCTGCACCATTCATGGACGTTCTCACAAAGGTCAAAAATGCCGAACGGATTTGCCCCGCCCTGCCCGACCGGTAGCGGACCGCGAACTTCCCCGCCCCACCTCCCCTGGTACTCCGGGCGCGCTTCGGGAGGCTCATCCCCCCACGGATAGAGCACCTCGGGGAGGCCACCCCGCGCGGCGCGCTCCCATTCGGCTTCGGTGGGCAGACGGTAATGGCGCCCAGTCAAACCGCTGAGCCAGTCGCAGTACTTTGCGGCCTCAAACCAACTCACCGCCACGACCGGCTGATCCGGACGGTCGAATTCCGGAAGGTTCCACTGCGGGGGCGCCGGGTGATTCGTCGCCTCGAGAAAAAGTGCAAAGTCCCGGTTGCGCACTTGATAGATCGCGATCTCAAAGGCGTCCACCCACACCCCATGGGCCGGCCGCTCGTTATCCGGGCCTGGCTGCGAACCCATGATGAATTCGCCACCCGGAATGACCCGGCATTCCGGCTCCAGGACTAGAAAAGGATGAATGCGCTTCGGCTCGTGCACGGCGCTCGCTAGAAGCACGCGACCCTCGCGGGATTTTCTGTTTCCAAAAGAATGCGCATTTTATACCATTCAAGCGAGCAATGGTATCCATACGCAAGGCCTTTGCTAGACGCTGTGGACGGGCGAACGTCAATTCAACTGAAGCGAGGCAGGATGGCAAAAAGACATCGAGAAGTCGTTCAAAAGCAGTTTACGAAGACCGCGGGCGCATTCTCCGAGTACGCTGTCCGCGACACGCCCGAAGTCCTCGCTGAAAAGGTCGAATATGCGCGACCCCAGCCCACGGACCTGGTGCTCGACATTGCCTGCGGGCCAGGGGCGTTCGCCCTCGCCTTCGCACCCAAGGTTCGGTTCGCGCGCGGGATCGATCTGACTGAGGAAATGGTCCGCCGCGCCCGGGCCTTCCAGCTCGAAAGCCGCATCGCCAATGTCGCCTTCGAATGCGGTGACGCGGAGCAACTGCCTTATCCCGATTCCACTTTCGACCTCGTCACCTGCCAAATGGCCATTCATCACATGCCCAAGCCGGAATTGGCGCTCCACGAGATGGTCCGGGTCGCGAAGCCAGACGGGCGACTGCTTGTCATTGACACGCTCAGCCCGGAACTGGACGCAAAGTTCGAGCTCCACAATCGAATCGAAAGCACGCGCGACCCATCCCACACCGAGTCCCTGCGCTTGACGACGTTTCTCCGGATGTTTGACGATTGTGGTGTCGAGATCCTGCGTCAGACGATGAAGCGCCGCCCGCGCTCCTTCAACCACTGGATGCTGCGCGCCGGCCTCGAACCCAAACACAAACACTACCAGGAAACCCGCAAGCTGCTGGAAGACTCCATTGCCGGCGACCGAGCGAGTTACTCACCTCAGATCCAGGGCGACGACATCCTCATCACACACAATGAGGGCTATTTCCTTCTGGCGCGCCCACTGGCCGAATAAGGTTCGAGATCAGATTCCGCCACCTCGGCTCTCAGCGGCGGAGGGCGCTTGACGCGCCACAAACGGCCATTCCTTACGGAGTCGCGCTCTGATGAAGAATACGGCGGAGCCCAGAAGAAACACCACCGCAGCAAAAGCCAGCGATCGCGGCCGGGAAGTTCCCAGGATGTAGAGCCAGCCCAGAATAATGACAATCCCCGGCAGCGGATAGAGCCACATGCGGAAGGGACGCGGCAGGTCAGGCCTCCGATAGCGCAGCACGAAGAATCCGATAGCCTGTGGCAGATACTGCACCAGCACCCGCGTTGCGACCAGGCTGCCGATGACATCGGGGAGATGGCCGAGGCTGAACACGGACGCGACAAGGCCGAGTATTACCAGCGAAACGTGCGGGAAGTCGCCGCGCGGGTGTAGGCGCCCGAACACGCGGAAAAAATTCCCGTCCGCCGCCGCCGCATAGGGAATGCGTGAGTAACCTAGAAGCAAGGAAAAGATCGAAGAGAAGGCAATCCAGAGCATCAGCAGGGTCATAAGATTGCCAGCCCACCCGCCGTGGAGCTTTTCCATGTAAGTGGAGACGATGAACGTGCTGTGTTGCGCCTCGCGCCAAGGGACGACACTCAGGATGGAAACATTCATCATCAGATAGAGCGCGGCGACGGCGATGATCGAAAAAAGAATCGCGCGCGGCACGACGTGGCCCGGGTCACGAATCTCCTCGGCCAGGTAGCAGACGTTGTAGTAACCAAAGTAATCGTAGAGGGCGTAGAGGGTCGCGTGGCCGAGTCCCACCCCGAAAACCCAGTTCAAGCGAAAAGCGTCCGGAGGAAAATCCAGAATTCGTGCGGCGCTCAGGTGGGGCAAGCCCGAAGCCACGATCCAGGCGCAGCCCACCAGAACCCCAGCGAGCAGAATCACCGAGAGGTTGCCAATCGTGCGGATTCGCCGGTACAACAACAAAACCAGGACCAATGGGACACAGGAAGCCAGAACGTGAATCGCCCGGTCTGAAAGCGCAGGGACCAGGTAATGAAAGTAGTTGGCGAACCCGATAGCGCCGCTCGCCACGGATAGCGGCGCAGAAAACATGATCTGCCAGACAATCAGGAAGGAGAACCAACGCCCGGCGCGGGCGGGGCCGAAGGCCTCGCGCAGGTAGTTGTAGCTGCCTCCGGCCTTGGGCAGGGCGGCGCCGAGTTCGGCCCACACCAGGCCGTCGCAGAACGCCAGCACCGCTCCGATCACCCAGCCCAGCATCGCCTGTGGCCCACCCATCGTCGAGAGAAAGAGAGGGATGGTGATGAACGGCCCGATGCCAATCATGTCGGTAATAGCGAGGGCCGTCGCCTGGATCAATCCCAGTTCACGACGCAGTTCCGGTCTGGTTGTCGACTCCGCCAAGAAATACTCTCAGTCTGTGAACGCCCGCCCGGCATGATTCATGCTGGCGGAAAGAATGTCAAGCAAACCTGTTCGCCCGTGATCCGTCAGCCAGGTTGAGATTCGACCAAGATTCATTGCGACGGGTCCGGTGCCGGCGGCCCCTCAGGCCGATAGCGCAGTACCGTTCGCACAATCTTGCCCGGAGGTATTTTGCGAAGCAGATACACGTAAGGGTAAGCCGGAGTTCCTGGGGGTCGCTCGCCAACTTCATAGAGCTGATCCAGATACTCAATCGTAACCAAATGGTCCCATCCGGGTTTCGCGCGGCGCGAGGCAATGCGGAGATCACAGTCCGGTCCGCTGAAGGTCTCAACGATATCGGGCGCTGGCGGTTCGGTTTGCTCCCGCAAGTCGGTGAGCCGTCGCTGAGCCTGCTCACTGAGCCAGGAAAGAAATCCGGGTGGGCGCTGCTCTCCGTGCATCACTTCCTCGGGATCATAACGATGGACATGGCGGACCACTCTGCCAGGCGGCGATTTCCGTAGCCGGTAGATGAAACGGTGTGGAGGCTTCCCTGCCTCTTCGCGCATCACCTCATAGAACTGCTCCTGCCAATCCACTGTCATCATGCGATCCCAGCCGCGCTTGCGCCGGCAAGTGAAGATGCGAAGGTCGTAGTCCGGGCTATACACGGATTCAACGATATCGGGAACGCGCTGGCCCAGGGCACGCTCGGCGCTCGCCTGGCTGAGACGGTCTTCCACCCATGCCACGACATAAAGCGGCAGTGTTCCCGTGATTTCCTCCGTGACGAGGGCAGCGAGAAAACGAGCCGCGCCTTCCACGATGAAGTAGATCAGCAGAAGCGTCAGCGGGTGGAGGACATACTCGGCCGCAGCCACGGCCCCCATACCGAAATGGACAACCTCATTTGCGAGTGCGCCCTCCTGTCCACGGGCAATCGCCCGCTGGCTGAGGTCGCCCACGCGGTACTGGATGAAACTGAGATAGCGAAGAATGAAGACCGCGAGACCGACGAGGGAAACAGCCAGGCCGGAAGCGATCGCGCCATGCCTGAGATCGGCCTCTACGGACACAGGCAGCCGATCCCGGTAGCGCTTGGGGAGAAGGGAGAGAATCATGCCTAGGAAGAGGCTCATCACTGCACCCATTCCTCACCGGTCTTGAAGGTCAGCGTTCCGGCCGGGTCTCCGCTCCTTGCGGCATGGCCGAGAGGTGTATCCCCCGTTCATAAGTGCGGACACCGCTCGCCGTTTGCCTCGCAAAGAATACCCCGAGATGGGGAAGGGATGTTGCCAGTTCCTGCGCCTCATCAATCCCCAGGACGCTGAAGGCTGTTGCCATCGTGTCTGAGGTCGTCGCATCCGGAGCAACGATGGTCACGCTGCTGTGCCCGGTCAAAGCCTGGCCGGATCTGGGATCGATGATGTGGGAATACCGCTGCCCGGCGATTTCAACAAACTGTTCGGCATCTCCGGAAGTCGAAACGCCCGCGTGCTGGAGTGCCAGGAACCGCGTGGGCGGCTGGCTTGGAGAGTCGAGGGGGACGATGCCCACGTTCCAACCCGCTTCTCCGGGCGGCGGTGCACTGACCGCGATGTCACCCCCGGCCGCCACCAGCGCACGCGAGATACCGTACCGCTTGAGGACGGTGAGTGCAGCATCGGCTGCGTATCCCTTGGCAATGCCACCGAGATCGAGCAGCATCCCTCGTTTCAGAAGCTGCACCGTCCGCGATCCCGGATCAAGCCGAAGGTTCTTATATCCCACCAGCTTTTGCGCTGCCTGGAGCTCATTCTGATCCGGCAATTCCACGCGGCGGCGCGCCCGCCGCCACAATCGGACGACGGGTCCGACCGTCACATCAAATGCTCCGTTTGTCTGCTGGGCGATTTCCTGCGCCCGCGCCAGAACATGGAATAGGTCTCTGCTGACGCGCACGGGTGGCCCGCCAGCGTTCCGGCAAAGCCTCATTAATTCGCTGCTCGTTTTGTAATCGCTCATGCTATCATCCAGCACGGCGATTCGATGGAACGCCGCGCGGGATGCGCGCCAGGCGGTGGCTGCATCCGGCGCATAGACGACGACCCGGACCTGCGTGCCCATGTGAGGCTGGGAGAATTCGAACCGCTGCGGCCTGGCCCGGAGTATGGGTCCGGAAACGATCGCCGCGATCATCGAGAACACTGCTAGATTGTGCCGCCCCAGAATCACTACCGTTCTCCCCAGCTTGACCCAACGCAGCCCGGCAGCCGCCTCGCAAGTATACCTATTCCCAATGGAGCAGGAAGTTGAAGAAGCTCACTTATCTTGCCTTGTTTCTAACCCCCATCTTACTACTTGTGCCCTGGCGCTTTTCCGGTCAGCCCTCTCGGACGCCACAAGAAACCACTCCGGCCACGCCTGAGCCGATGCAGGCCTACACTGAAACGCTCCCCGGGGGCCCCGCCGTGAAATTCGACATGGTACCCATTCAGGGAGGGACTTACACGATGGGCAGTCCATCCGCGGAACGCGGCCGCCAGCCGGATGAGGGCCCGCAACACAAAGTTGCCATCCACCCCTTCTGGATGGAGAAGACGGAGATGACCTGGGAGGTGTTCGACCAGTTCGCATTCAACAAGAACCTGTCGAAGCCTTCAGGAACCAACAACAACGGGAATGGCGCCGACGCCTTGACGCGCCCCACCCCGCCTTATGCCGACCCCACTTTCGGTTACGGGCGCAAGGGCCATCCCATCATCAGCATCTCTCACCACGCAGCGATGGAGTTTTGCCGCTGGCTTTCCGAGAAGACGGGCAAACTCTACCGGCTGCCCACCGAGGCCGAGTGGGAATACGCCTGCCGCGCGGGCACGAAAACCGCCTACAACTTTGGCGCCGTTCCCATCAAGCTCTCGGAATACGCCTGGTTTCGGATGAACTCGCAGGACGAACCCCACGCCGTGGGACTGAAGAAACCGAATCCCTGGGGCCTGTACGACATGCACGGGAATGTTGCGGAATGGTGCGTCGACCTCTATGATAAGGGGTATTATAAGACCTTTGACCCGCTCGTCCCCGCCGAAGTGCCGGTCTTGATTCCCGGTGAGCAACACTATCCGCATGTGGTACGAGGCGGCTCCTGGGATGACGACGGCCTGGCGCTGCGCAGCGCGGCACGCGCGTACTCCAAACCCTCCTGGAACCGCCAGGATCCGCAGCGGCCGCAGAGCATCTGGTGGCTGACCGATGGAACTCAGATTGGCTTCCGCGTGGTACGGCCGTTGGCAGGACAAGAGAACCTTAAAGATCTTAAATCACTGGTCACACCCGGCGGAGATTAACTGCTATCGCTCCGCAGGCTCGAACTCAAGCGATTTGTTCAAGAAAGACATAGGCCAAGTCTAAGCGGACATTCGAATCGAACGACGGAGGACTCAAAATGACCAAATCCAAGGATAGTGAAAGTCAAGGCTCCACCCGGCGCGAGTTTCTGCAGAAATCGACCGCCGCGTTGGTTGCCGGAGGAATCACCTCCCGCCTCGGCGACGTGCACGCCGCCGGCAGCGACGAGATTCGCGTCGGCCTGATCGGATGTGGCGGGCGCGGTACGGGCGCGGCGGAAGACGCTA
>Ga0187878_1001935_pt1 | contig 19101 bp, 16 predicted proteins | sample June2016WEW_17_1_FD_132979 | JGI IMG/M metagenome (GOLD analysis project Ga0187878, IMG submission 132979) | Peatland microbial communities from SPRUCE experiment site at the Marcell Experimental Forest, Minnesota, USA - June2016WEW_17_150 | ecosystem: Environmental > Terrestrial > Soil >...
ATTTTTGATGGGACAACCTGCTTCTTACAGCGTAAAAGAGGGCTCTTTGAATTAGGCAAGTCGCGTTTTACTGGAGGATTTTAACACTTTTTCTGATATTTTAAGTTGGCGGTCGAGTTTCGCCCCCAACGGAGGGTAGGAAAATGAAAACTATTACACACTCGGCAGGTAATTGGTTGCTTGCGACGAGGGATTACGCACTTCTTTTTGGTCTGGTTCTTACGATTTGCACTTCTGTTTTCGGCGAAGAGCCGCCGATTGAGGAGTGGGTGGCACTTTACAGTGTACCTAGTATGCCTGGGACTGGTTACGGCCTGGCTATTGATAACTCCGGCAATGTCTATGTTACGGGCTTCAGCATGGGAATCGGTTATAGTAATGATTACGCCACGATTAAATACAGCCCTGATGGTAATCGACTATGGGTGGCAAATTATAACGGACCGGGAAATGGCAGCGACGTTGCTAATGCCCTGGTAATAGATAACTCGGGTAATGTCTATGTTACGGGCGGCAGCCTTGGCAGCGGCACAAATTCCGATTACGCCACGATTAAATACAGCCCTGATGGAAATCAACTATGGGTGGCACGTTATAATGGCCCCGGGGATATCAATAATAGCAACGATGCAGCTGTTGCCTTGGCAGTAGATAATTCGGGGAATGTTTATGTTACAGGTTGGAGCGTTAGCATAACAGGTGCTACTGACTATGCAACGATTAAATACAGCGCTGATGGCAATCAATTATGGGTGGCACGTTATGACGGGCCGGGGAATGGCGACGACAAAGTTCAGTCCATCGCAGTAGATAATTCGGGAAATGTTTATGTTACGGGCTATAGCTACGGCAGCGGTACAAATAACGATTACGCCACGATTAAATACAGCCCTGATGGTAATCAACTATGGGTGGCACGTTACAACGGACCCGGACATCCTGGTAATGACACTGCTAAGGCCCTGGCAATAGATAACTCGGGTAATGTCTATGTTACGGGCTACAGCCACAGCGACACAGGTTGGGTTTACGCCACGATTAAATATGACCCTGACGGCAACCAGTTATGGGTGGCACGTTATGACGGGCCGAACGCATATAGTAACGACCAAGCTTGTGCCCTGGCGGTAGATAATTCGGGCAATGTTTATGTTACGGGCTACAGCAACGACAGCGGCACAGGTGCTGATTACGCTACGGTTAAATACAGTCCTGATGGTAATCAGTTATGGGTATCATGTTATAATGGGCCGGGGAATGGCGAAGACAAAGCTCAGTCCATCGCAGTAGATAATTCGGGAAATGTTTATGTTACAGGTTATAGCTCGGGCAGCGATACAGATCACGATTACGCCACGATTAAATATAGCCCTGACGGCAACGAGTTATGGGTAGCACGCTATAGCGGACCGGAGTATAGCGACAACAAAGCTAATGCCCTGAAAATAGATAGCTTGGGTAATGTCTATGTTACGGGATATTGCTTGGGTGGCGGCGCTAGTTGCTACGCCACGATTAAATACAAACAGGAACTTTGCAATGTCCTTTATGTTGACGCCAGCGCTAGAGGCGCAAACGACGGCTCAAGCTGGGCCAATGCGTATAATTATCTTCAGGAAGCCCTGAATCCGGCCCCCTCAGGTTATGAGATTTGGGTGGCACAGGGCACTTATAAACCCGATATGACCGCTTGTCGAACTTCCACTTTCCAGCTTAAAAACGGTGTAGCGCTCTATGGCGGGTTCCCCAGCGGCGGAGGGCGAGGGCTATGGACAAGCCGAGACCCAAATACATACCAGACCATTTTAAGCGGCGACCTTGCTAGAAACGACGGACCGAATTTTGCTAATAACGGCGAGAATAGTTATAACGTTGTTACCGGCTCCGGCACCGATTCCACGGCAATCCTCGACGGTTTCACAATAACCGCCGGCAATGCCAATGACGATGTGTACAACTATGCCGGTGGCGGGATGTATAATTCCTACGGCAGCCCGACGGTAACAAACTGCACATTTACCAGCAACTCGGCATATTGGTACGGCGGCGGGATGTACAACTATGGCAGTAATCCAATGGTAACCAACTGCACTTTCAGCGGAAATTCGGCGGGACAAGGCGGCGGGATGCTCAACTTTGATAGCAGCCCGGCATTGACTAACTGCACATTCAGCGGCAACTCGGCAGGCGGTGGCGGTGGAATATGGAACTACCATAGTAGCCCAATTCTGGCTAACTGCACATTTACCGGCAACTCGGGGACCAGTGGCGGCGGAATAGTTAACACAGATTTCAGCAACCCGACGCTGACAAACTGCACATTCACCGGCAACTCGGGGACCAGTGGCGGCGGAATGCTAAACATGTATTCCAGTAGTTCGACGCTGACTAATTGCACATTCAGTGGCAACTCGGCAATTCAATACGGCGGCGGAATAGCTGCCATCATCAACAGCGTTATCAACCTTGGAGCAGGTGGAAGTGATTCTATGATGGATGAATTTTATATCAGCGAATCGCAGATTCGAGGTACAGGTAGCATAGTTATCTCGCTTGGCGGGAAAATGATAATTGATTCCAACGCGGTAGTTGACCTCAACGACCCCTATGACCCGAATGTAAAAGGCACAATCCAGTGCGATGGTCTGCTGAAAGTCCAAGGCAACGGACAATTGAAACACGCGACGGTGAATGTCAGCCGGCAGGCAGGTGGATATTTCGGCAAATTCCAGGTAGAGGACTCCGCCACGGCGACAAACCTCGATATCTATACGAATGGCGACCGATTTATGGATGTGAACTCCAGCACATTCACCGGCATTATAGCGAATAACCGCATCTACGTTACGATAACGGAAGGCCAGAATGGCACGGATGAGGGCGTACTTGAACTTCGAGGCCGGGACCTGCAATCGCATCCCTGCGATTTTAATGATGTGAATGTATTGGGCTGTTATCTTGACAGCAACACTATGCCCGCATTTGATACTAATTCCTGGACTTTGGAGCGATTAGAGGTTGCAGCCGGTGCCAAGGTGACCCTTGTGGATCGTTCTGACTCCGGCAACGGTTATCCCGAGGTCTTGTATGTAAAGAACCTTGTTCTTGACGCCAACTGCGTTTTAGATGCTGGCTTTGAGCATCTTTACTATACGAATCTCACAGGCGACCCGAACTCAATCAAGAAAGGGGCGGTATTGGGATTTTCGCTGGGCAAGGTGGATTTCGACAGCAATGCGGAATACCAAAGTCGTGTGAGCAACAACAATTACATTGACCCTGTGGACCCCAACAACAGCAGGATACGCGTCAAAAGGGTAACTGGGCAGGACCCCGACCCCAACGGTATGATGACATTGCACAATTTTGGAGGCGGTGGTCTGCTTACGACTGGTTACGGCCTGAACAACATTGGGACATCCGGGCAGACAATCAACGCTCGCGCCAAGGCCCAGTTCGCGGAGTGCTATGAGGACAGAATCCGGATTCGATTCAATTATCTGTTTGATACAACTGATACCGGCACGTATCTGAATGTCTATCTTTCGGATGTGTCCGAGTTATTGGACTCGAATGACCCCAGTCGAGAGCAACACTATTTATATGTCGGTCAAGTTTTTGCTCCGCCGACGCCTCGGCCTGGTTCAGCAGGCGGCGGCAGGTTCGGCAACTTCGATATGTTTGTCTCGACCGGCGACCTTTGTCTTTGGTATGGAACATGGGTTGAAATCGAGCTTGTTGGGCCCGCGTCCGGCCAGGGCCAGCTTTCTGTGATGGGCAGTGCCAAACAGACGCCGATTAAAGCCGCGTCAGGCAGTACTTCTGCCTCTGTGGACGACTGGGACGCTGGAATTTACTGTTATGGGGGCGTTTGCTTAGACGTGGACCATACTGGAATAGTTACTACCGGGGACTTGCTGAAGGTTGTCAGCAGCACCGGAGGTTTCGGCACGACCGACACGCCTTGTCTGGACGGCGGTTTCACCACCGACGGCTACACCGACGACTACGATATCAAATCATGGGACTGGACGCTGAACCTCAACGCACGCGAGAATCTGTGCGGGGAGATCCCAGTAGGTGGGGGCGTAAGCGGTCTTGGATTCAGCGGACTTGCGAGTTTAAGCGGCACCCCAGAACCCCTCGGCCTTTCCGGTTTGGACGACCTGCTGATATCCGGCAAGAGAGGCACCCCCGGCTATTCGACGATATTGATGGACCAATTATATGTATTCAACAGCAATTACCTCTATCTTCGATTGCTCAATACTACTATGCCGAACCGGTGCAACGTCAGGATAGTTCGCGGCACAGGCGACGACTTGTATCAGGTTAATTCGGAAAGCGGAGTATTGCGGCTCGATGATACCCATGCGTCAATCGTGCCTCCGGGCCAGACCTACGTTGACAGCGAACCACGTTATGGTCAACCAGCCACGGTCTATGTGAGTGTCCAGGAGACGAACGACAACCCCTATGGCCGGCCAATTTTTGACGTCGCCTTTGACGCAAGCTATGTGTATATTGTGCCCGTGGTAGTTGTTCCCCACGGCAACATCCCTTATGCCGCTGCGGCAAAACTCCAACTGGACACTCACTCGACTCCTCCTTACCATGTGGTCAACCTGTTTGATGGGCCTCTTCTTATTAACGACAATCAGCGTGAATGCCGCAACAACCTCCGAGAAATTGAACTTGACGCGGCTGGAAATGTCTATGTGACTAATGCAAATGCCATGAACGAGAGCGACATATTGTGGAAGTTTGAGCCAGACGGCGTCGTTCGCCGGCTTAACCTGAGCGAACAGAACGGGCCTTTGTCTGTGCGGGCTCCTTCCGCTATGTGTGTCTCAAGCGCCACAAATACGCTTTACCTGACGTCATCGATATATTGCGGGGCGGACCACAGCTCATCGGTAATCTACGGGCTGTCAACGGGGAACCTGAATCTTGTCCGGACTATTACGATATCGGGGATGCAGCACATTACGAGTATCACCGAGGACCCTGTTACTAAATCGCTCTGGGTGGTTGGTTTCAACTTTAATTCTACGCCGAATCCTCCTATCAGCCCGTTGGCTGCGCCATTCTACGACCCGTATATGGCAAAGGTGCCTTTAGGAGTAAACAGCGTCTCGGCAGTATGCGTTTTGGGTGCCAGTGACCTCGCAATGCCTCTGTCTATATGCTGGACCGGCGCTCTTCCCCCGCCGGTGAAATGCGGCGGCGCCGACCTTAATAAAAATGGAACAGTAAATATGCAGGACCTGGCAGTCCTTGCGAAATATTGGTTGAGAACAGATTGCTTTGCTTTTAGCAACTGTGAAGGAGCCGACCTTGAACCACAGGGAAATCCGGATGGCGACGTTGATTTGAAAGACCTTGATGTTTTCGCCGACCATTGGCTTGAGACCAATTGTCAATAAAGTTGACGACTGCACAGGTTGCAAGGTAGGATATTAAGAGCGGTGTTTGCTCTAATTGAATATTCAAGGAGTTTCAAAAATGGCCTCATTAATTGTTTTGGATGGCCTGCAGAAGGATGATTATTACCCGCTTGGTCGTCGAACAACTGTGATTGGCCGGGATGAGGCCCTTATGATTCAGATACTTGATGACCGGATCTCACGAAAACATTTGAGGATAAGGTATGATAAAGACAATAATTTGTATTACGCATTAGATATGAGCAGCAAACACGGCGTGTTTATCAACGGGGACAAAATTAAAGAGGAAACACGCCTTGTCGATGGCGACTACATTACCATTGGTGCCATTACGCTTTGGTTCACTGTAAGTGATTTCCCCGATAAAGAAAGCGCGTTATCTCATTACAAAAAAGTCGGGGAAAGGTCTCGCCCCACATTTATTGAGTAACATAGAATTCCCGTTGGCCCGATGCCCCTGAAGACCGATGGGGCTGTGACCCGAAAAGAAACACCGCCCTCGGAAGAACCCGAAGGCGGTGTGAAGCGGCCACTATCAAGCAACACAGAGAACGTCTGCACCAATAATGAAGATTCTGCAAAAAACACGTTCCGGCCAGAGAAAGCCTTTTCCAAATCAGTCAATATCAACTTGCCAATGAGCAATTTCCGCCTTCCGAATCCGAAAAACGTCAACTTTTACGGCCGGATGAATTTTTGAGTAGGACAGCTCACCCGTGCGAATCAGGCCGATAAGGGCGTCGCGGAGGAACTTTTTGTCAGGCAATGGAAGATTTTCGCTGACCTTTTTGAGAAAATCGTGTAGATTGGCCGATAAAGATTCCATTAGAGCATAACGCTTAACCATAGCGCACCTCTTTGTGTAATAATGGCTTATGAATGTTTTTCAAACTACCCCTTTTATCGTCATACACAAGGAGTGCGCCTTGAATTGAATCGCATCCAAAAAAAAATCTCGTAAAACCCTTAACTTTGACCTGTTTTTTCTTGCACTGGCTAAAATCCGTGTTATAATCACTAACTATCAATTCGGTGGTTTCCCTACATGTGCAGCAACCAAGCCGATAAAGCGTTTTGTAGAAAAAATCCGAGGAGGAGAAAAATGCAAAAGGCACACCTAATCACATTCATGGCAATTCTTCTTGCAGTGCAGGCAGCCAACGCCATTACCACAGCCGCGGCTAACCGCTTTGGGATGGGAGAAAAAATATGAAAAAGAAGATTATTTGTATTTTCTGCCTACTAACTGCTTTTGTGTTTAGCGCGAGCGTGGTGCAAGCCCAAGATTACGCCTACACGGACAATGGCGACGGCACGTGCACCATCACGGGATACACCGGCCCCGGCGGTGCGGTGACCATCCCAGACACGATCAATGGCCTGTCGGTCACCAGCATTGGGTGGTCGGCGTTCTATTACTGCACCAGCCTGACCAGCGTCACGATTCCCGCCAGCGTCACCAGCATCGGGGTCTATGTGTTCGCTGGCTGCTCCAGCCTGACCACGATCACGGTGAATCCAAGCAACTCCGCCTATAGCAGTGTGGCTGGGGTCTTGTTCGATAAGAGCCAGACCACGCTCATCGAGTGTCCGGGGGGCAAAGCCGGGACCTACACGATCCCCAACAGCGTCACCAGCATCGGGCAAGGGGCGTTTTTTGAGTGCTCCAGCCTGACCAGCGTTACGATCCCCAACAGTGTCACCAGCATCGGGGTCCAGGCGTTCATGATGAACAGCACCAAGTACACCAGCCTGACCAGTGTCACGATCCCCAACAGCGTCACCAGCATCGGGTACGAGGCGTTCAGGGACTGCACCAGCCTGACCAGCGTCTATTTCCAGGGTAACGCCCCCAGTGCTGATTCGTCTGTGTTCTCCGGTGACAACAATGCGACGGTCTATTACTTGCCGGGGACCACGGGCTGGCCGACGGTTCCAGACACGTGGGCCGGTCGTCCGACAGCGCTGTGGCTCTTCCCTGACTTCCTTTACATGTACAATAACGGCACAATCACCATCACGGGATACACCGGTTCCGGCGGTGATGTAACCATACCCGACACGATCAATGGTCTGCCGGTCACCAGCATCGGGGACTGGGCGTTCCGAAACTGCACCAGCCTGACCAACGTCACGATCCCCGACAGCGTCATCAGCATCGGGGACTATCTGTTCTTCAACTGCACCAGCCTGACCAGCGTCACAATCCCCAACAGCGTCACCAGCATCGGGAACTTTGCGTTCTATTACTGCCCCAGCCTGACGGCGATCACGGTGGATACAAACAATCCCGCCTATAGCAGTGTGGCTGGGGTCTTGTTCGACAAGAGCCAGACCACGCTCATCGAATGTCCAGGGGGCAAAGCCGGAAGCTACACCGTCCCCAACAGCGTCACCAACATCGGAACCTATTCGTTCGCATACTGCACCAGCCTGACCAGCCTCACAATTTCCAACGGCGTCACCAGCATCGCGCAGGATGCGTTCGATTTCTGCAACCATCTGACTAGCGCCACGATCGGCAACAGCGTCATCAGCATCGGGAACGAGGTGTTCTATGGCTGCAGCAGCCTGACGGCGATAACGGTGGATACAAACAATCCCGCCTATAGCAGTGTGGCTGGAGTATTGTTCAACAAGAGCCAGACCACGCTCATCGAATGTCCGGGGGGCAAGGCCGGAAGCTACGAGATTCCCAACAGCGTCACCAACATCGGTTACAATGCGTTCGGGAACTGCGGCCTAACCAGCGTCACGATCCCCAACAGTGTCACCAGCATCGGGTTTGAGGCGTTCTTTGACTGCTACGGCCTGACCAGCGTCACAATCCCCAACAGCGTCACCAGCATCGGGGGCGATGCGTTTGCATACTGCTACAGCCTGACGGGAGTCTATTTCCAAGGTAACGCCCCCAGCGGTGGTTCTGATTCGTCTGTATTCTACAACGACAATGCGATCGTTTATTACTTGCCGTGGACCACGGGCTGGGGCACAACGTTTGGCGGTCGTCCGACCGCCCTATGGATCCGTCCAATGACGGTGGATTTGAATCATGATGGGATACCCAATTTTTACGATTTCAGCGTCTTTGCAACGTTCTGGCAAAATATCTCCTGCTCAGAGCCAAATTGGTGTAATGGCAGCGATTTCGACAAGAACGGAATTGTTGACATCTACGATTTGCAGATATTTGCCGAATTATGGCTTTGGCCGGTGGCAGATGTAGATATGGACCGCGCAGTCAATTTCACTGACTATGCCATTTTTGCAGACAACTGGATGGATGATACGTGCTGTGACCCCAACTGGTGTGGGGGAACTGATTTTGACCACAGCGGCAGCGTTGACATGCTCGACTTGGCGATCTTCGCCGGATATTGGCTTGAGGGTATATAAAGGTGTATGTCGTCAGCTTAAATGAGACAGTAAAAAAGGGTTATTTTGGTTGACGACGTACACAGGCCGCCTTCCTGTATGACTTTAAAAGCCCACCAAGGCGCTCCCGACAAAGGAATTATATCGCGGAACCGAAGGGACGTCGACCAATTTCAATAAAATCAGCTGCTTTAAGGTTAGCTTCCCCAAAAACTTCGAATCAGATGAGTTTTTTTATAGTACAGGTATCAATATGCAGACAGCAATTTGGTACAGAACAACGTGTGTATACGAGGAATTGTGCCCGTTCAAAACTCTATAACTTTTTACTGGCCTAACGAGGAAAATTACAGTAGTATCAAGGCTGAAAGTGGGTCACTGAGTGGGTCAGTCGTCACGTGGTAACCACTTGTTATTGACTTGATATTCACTTGTTAACCACTTGTATGTCTCGTTTTTGCTTAAAAAACGTGTTGTAACTACTTGTTAAACCAGGATTTATGGCGCGACGTTAGGATTCCCAAGCCGAATGCCGTGGGTTCGAATCCCATCGCCCGCTGTGGTTGAAATTGTATTCCACATTCCGTTACTCACTATAGGAGACAATTTATGTTCAGCCCCTCAAAATCAATCACCGTCATATTACTGGCACTGGTCTGGTCAGGATGCGCCTTTTGTACCGAGGCGAACGTTAATCTCAATGACCCATGCGTGGTTAACAAACTAATCGGTCGCGGAGTGAATATCGGCAACGCCCTCGAGGCGCCAAAAGAAGGCGACTGGGACGTTACTTTGCAGGAAGAGTATTTCCAGCTAATCAAAGACGCCGGCTTCAACTCAATACGCCTGCCCGTCCGCTGGGACAGCCACGCAATGGAAAAAGCCCCTTATACAATCGACCCCAACTTTTTCGCCAGGATTGACTGGGCCGTCAAAAACGCGATGTCGCGAAATCTCGTTTTGATAGTCAATATGCACAACTACTACGACTTTTTCACTGACCCCAACAACCACAAGGAAAGATATCTTGCCATCTGGCAGCAAATCGCGGAACGCTACAAGAATTACCCAAATACTCTCCTGTTTGAGGCGATTAATGAGCCGCAGGGCAATCTACAAAGCGTCCCTGCGTGGAACGCGATGCTTAAAGAATGGCTTGGCGTCATTCGCAAGTCCAATCCGAACAGAATGGTCGTTATCGGCTCAGCCAATTTCAACAGCTTTTATGAAGTCAAGTCCCTCGACCTGCCCAAAGACGACCGCAACATAATTGTTACGTTCCATTATTACCTGCCGAATAAATTCACCCACCAGGGAGCACCATGGGCCCCTGATGCCAACAAAACTCTCGGTATGAAATGGAACGGCACCGACCAGGAAAAACGGGCAATAGCGAGGGATTTCAGAGTGGCCGCCAACTGGGGAAAAGAAAATAACCGTCCGATTTACCTTGGCGAGTTCGGTACCTTCTACAAAGCGGACCCAAACTCCCGTTTTCAATGGACCAAAGCCGTCGCGGATGAAGCGGTCAACCAGGGATTCAGCTTCACATACTGGGAATTCTGCCACACCAACTTCGGCATATATGACCCAAAGACAAAAACATGGAACAAACAGTTGCTCGAAGCGCTGATTCCGCCGAAACAATAAACTTATATCACAGGAGAAAAAATGATGTTGAGAATAGCGAAACCATACGCGTTCATTACATTAGCCGTTGTAATCCTGTTCGCAGTTAGCTGCGCCACAACAATAAAAACGTCGAAGAGCTCCGCCGAGACGAGTGCGTTCAAAATTAACAAGCTTCTGGGCCGTGGCGTGAACCTTGCCAATGCCCTTGAGGCGCCCAACGAGGGCGAATGGGGCGTGACGCTCAAAGAAGAGTATTTCAGCATCATAAAGCAGGCCGGTTTTAATTCAGTTCGGCTGCCCGTCCGATGGTCGGGTCATGCGCTTGCTGAAAAACCTTACACCATTAATCCCGAATTTTTCAAACGCGTTGACTGGGCGGTCAACTGTGCAATTAAAAATGATTTGTATGTAATGCTGAACATCCAGCGATATGACGAATTAACGGCCGACCCCAACAGCTACCACTTCGAGCGATTCGTTGGTTTATGGGAGCAGATTGCGGAGCACTATAAGAATTATCCCGATTCCGTTGTGCTGGAGTTGTACAATGAGCCATACAAGGCGTTAACGCCGGAGCTGTGGAATGACCTGCTCAAGAAAACCTTGCCCGTCATTCGAAAATCGAATCCCGACAGAACGATTGTAATCGAGCCCACTATTATAATAGACCCCGCTTTCGTTGTTTGCCTTGACAAGCTCGATATACCAAAAGAAGAGCGGAACGTTATTGTTTCTATTCACTATTATACCCCGCTGGAGTTTACGCATCAGGGGGCCCCGTGGATGGGCGCAAGGTCCGCGGCATGGGTGGGTACAAAATGGACGGGCACCGACGCGGAAAAAAAGGTGGTAACGGACTTTTTCGACGCGGCGGCGGCGTGGGGAAAACTGAACAATCGGCCTATTAACCTGGGCGAGTTCGGCACTTACAAAAAGATCGATACGGAATATCGCGCCAAATGGGCGAAGTTCGTTGCTGATACAGCGGCCGAACGCGGGATGAGTTTGCTATGCTGGGATTTCTGCGCCGAATTCGGCCTGTATGACCGGGATACGAAATCCTGGAACAAGCCGCTGCTTGACGCGATTATTCCGCCCAAATAGTAAAAGGAGTTGGCTTTTATGGCAAAGCTGTTGGCGGTTATTCTCATTTCGCTGACATCGGTCTGTGTGGCCGCCAATGAACCTAACGCCTTTACAACCAACAAAATGCTTGGTCGCGGCATCAATATCGGCGGCGCGCTCGATACTCCTAAACAAGAGGGCGAATGGGGAGTCACTCTCCAGAACGAATATTTCCAGATTATTAAAGACGCGGGATTTAATTCGATTCGCCTGCCTGTCCGCTGGAACGCTCACGCCGCAAACGAGCCGCCTTACACCATAGACCCGAACTTCTTCAAAAGAATTGACTGGGCAATCAATAACTCGCTGTCGCGAAATATCCCCCTTGTGCTTACCACTCATCACTACGACGACCTGTACAGCGACCCCAACGGGCAAAAAGACAGGTTCGTGGCTATATGGAAGCAAATCGCGGAGCGATACAAGGATTATCCCGATATCCTTATCTTCGACCCTCTTATGGAGGCGCTGGAAAAACTCGACGCCGATAAGTGGAATTCGCTTTTGAAAGAGACGATTGTTACTGTTCGCAGATCCAATCCAAAGAGGACGATTGTCATCTGTGCCGCCGGGCTTTCCTGCATTGAGAATCTTTCTCGCCTTGAATTGCCCAAAGATGACCGCAACATAATCGTCAGCATTTTCTATTACTCGCCGCTCGAATTCACCCAGCAGGGCGCAAGCTGGATTAAGGATTCCGAAAAATGGCTCGGCACAAAATGGACCAGCTCAGAAGATGAAAAACAGCGAATAGCAAAGGATTTTGATATCGCTGCCGAGTGGTCAAAAAAGAACAACCGACCGATTTACTTAAACGAGTTCGGCGCTTACGAAAAAGCGGATATGGAATCCCGCGTCCGGTGGACTAAGTGTGTAGCCGATGCGGCGACAGCACGCGGCTTCAGCATATCATACTGGGAATTCTGCTCCGTTTTCGGAATGTATGACCTGCAAACCAAATCCTGGCACAAAGAGCTTTTGGATGCCGTCGTTCCAACCAAACAATAAAACAAATTTAACGTAATATGTTTTTTTGGCATTATTAGGAGTAACAGATTATGTTAAAGCTGAGTTTTTTGGCCGTATGTTTGACAAGTATAGCTACGTTAGCATCCGCCTGTGCAGCAGCAGGCGAGCCAAACGCGTTCGAAATCAACAAAATCATCAATCGCGGAATCAACTTCGGCAATGCACTCGAGGCGCCGAAAGAAGGCAACTGGGGCGTCACCATCAAAGTGCAATATTTTAACATCGCAAGAGAAGCTTGGTTTACTTCATTCCGCATCCCCGTCTGCTGGTCCGCCCACGCACTGACTGAAAAACCTTACACAATTGACCCTAACTTCTTCACAAGAATGGACTGGGTAATATACCAGGCGATGCAGCGGGAAGTAATTGTGATAGTCACTATGCATCACTATAACGAGCTTTATAAAGGCCCCGCGGGCCACAAAGAAAGGTTCCTCGCAATATGGAAACAGGTTGCGGAGCACTACAAGGATTACCCCTTTGTACTCGTATTCGAACCTCTTAATGAGCCGCATGATAATCTGACTGCCGGCGAGTGGAACAAGCTTCTTAAGGAAGTGCACGCCGTAATTCGCCAGTCAAACCCGAATAGAACCATTGTATTCGGCCCCGCCAATTATAATGACATACACCAGCTCAATGCGCTCGATTTGCCAAAGGATGACCCCAACATAATCGTTACCGCACACTATTACCTGCCGTATGAATTTACTCATCAGGGGGCTCACTGGGCAGCCGACTCAAACGCCTGGTTAGGAACAAAATGGACAGGGACGGATTCGGAAAGGCAAATGATAACAAAGGACTTTGACGATGCCGCGGCCTGGGCGAAAAAGAACAACCGCCCGATTTTCATAGGCGAGTTCGGCGCAAACAGCAAGGCCGATATGGATTCCCGCGTCCGCTGGACAAAATTCGTCGCCGATACCGCGATTGAGCACGGCTTTAGCTTCACATACTGGGATTTCTGCGGTGAATACTTCGGCATTTGTGACCCAAATACACTCTCATTCCGCAAGCCGTTACTGGAAGCGTTGATACCGCCCAAAAAACGATAAATATCAATCGGCATTTTTGCTGCTTGACGAATGAGTGACAAAACGTTAATTTAGCCGATGAAAACTGCTCTTTTTAAAATGCTGTTGTCAGGTATGAAAGCGAGATATTACTTTTTGATTCAGGAAAGGGGTTAATAAAATGAAAGGTAACGCACAATTACTTAAGGCGCTCAACGGATTGCTCGCCGATGAGCTGGGCGCAATCAACCAGTATATGGTTCACGCCGAAATGGTCGAAAACTGGGGCTATGGGAAGCTTGGCAAACTGATACAATCAAGGGCGGTTACGGAGATGAAGCACGCCGAAAAGCTCATCGAGCGTATGCTTTTCCTCGAAGGCACGCCGACAGTCAACAAGCTCAGCGACATTCATATCGGTGCAGACGTGCCAAAGCAGTTCGATAACGACCTCGGTGCGGAAATGGGAGCCGTCAAGTCGTATAACGCGGCGATTAAGCTTGCGCAGGAAGTGGGCGACAACGCCACGAAGGAACTTCTGGATTCGATTTTGAAGGACGAGGACGCCCACGTCGATGAAATCGAGACGCAACAGGACCAGATTAAGCAGATGGGGCTGCCTCAGTACCTGTCCAACCAGGCAAGCTGATAAGCATTACTTCTGCGTCCCGGGTCTGGCATCTTTTAATTGCGGGTCATTTCCGCTTTATCTTCCATTGCGCTGCCGTCGGGCATCGTATATTTTTCAGTGGAGATAAACTTGTCGTCGCTTATTTTTTCGGTGACGCGAGTGCTTGAACCCTGCCCCTGGCCTGACCAGACCCAATTTATAATCTCTTTATTACCTTCGCGTTTGCCTGTTCCTTTGGCGACACAACGCAAACTGTCAAAAAGGTATCCGGTAATCTCGCTGGTTTTCGTGTCTATGGTGTAAACTTCCATACTCTCGAAGGTTGAATTACGCATCTTTTCAATATCTGAATCGGACAGGCGCTGCCCTTTAAGTTGTTTTATATATTCGTCGGACAAACTGGTTATCTGGGACTGGCCTTTACGGACAAGGAACTGACCATTCAAGGCCAATTCAATACTCAGCCGGCATTTGCCTTTTACCCAGTCCTTGTGCTCGCCGAAATCCGATTTAGCCGTGCCCTGCCAGTTGCCGACAAGCCATTTGCTCCAGCCATCATTAAGTGCTTTAGGCGGCTCAAGCGAAGGCATATTCTCCTTGCCCGATTCGTTACACACGAAGTTGTAGCCAGCATTATAACAGTAAGTGCGATAGACAACTTTTTCATTTAAGACCTCCCGTTGTTTTGCCAATTCCATTAATCCTGTGACCCGGCACGAGCAATATAATCTTTCAATATTCGGTGGGCAAGTGTGATTTGCTATTGTTTCCGGCCGGTGTATAATAGCCGACGATGGAAACGCTGAAATCGTTATACGAGTATTTCCCGACGGCCGTTTATACCGGCAAGTGCCTGGTTTTTATAAGCGAGGACTGGCGAGTCGAGCTGACCGAACACAAAGACAGCGACTACACCAGGGCCGCATCGCAGCCGTCGGTTATTCGCGTGCGGGTCTTCAAAAAGGCCCTCAACGGCGAATTCGTGCCGGGACATTTCGAGGATTTCCAGTTGCCGTCATTTAGTGAATTAGCCGAACAGATTGAAAAATACGTCCAGCTTGCCATTGGCGCAAACCTCCGCGAACGAACGGACATGTCCTGAGCAGAGCCGCGATATATGGACCAGTTGAAAATACAACAATCGGCTAACGCGGTAGTTTTCTCAGTCAAGGTCGTTGCCCGTTCGAGCAAAACTGCGGTTGCAGGCATATTAGGGGGTATGCTTAAAATTAAACTTGCCGCTGCGCCGGAAAAAGGCAAAGCCAACGAATCGCTTGTCGAATTTTTAGCCGACACACTCGGCGTCAAAAAAAACGCGGTATCAATAACCTCCGGCCTGACCTCACCCGTCAAAACAATTCAAATCACGGGCGTTTCGACTGAATCCCTTTTAGATAAACTAAATCGTTGCTGTAGATGAACACACAGATCAAACCGCCCATCGTTGATGAGACCTCGCTAAGGTTTATGCTCAAGCTGGCGGGGCCGATTGTCATTACCACCATTTCTTTTACGCTTCTGCAGTTCGTTGACCGGATAATGGTCTCGCGACTGGGGACAGCTGCTCTTGCCGCAGTGCTGCCCGCGGGATTCACCGCCTCGATACCCGCAGCGTGTGTGATGGGCGTTTTCGCCGGCTTGGGCACATTTGTAAGCCAGAGCTTCGGACGGGGACAAAAAAAGGAATGCACCAGCTACTTCTGGCAGGCAGTTTATATGGGCGTGGCGTTTTCGCTTCTGATTATGGCGATATGCTGGCCTCTCGCGCCGGCGATATTCCGGTCCTTCGGCCACGAACCGGAGGTCGTCGAGCTGGAGGTCGTCTATTTTCGCATTATGCTCATCGGCAACATATCCGTGGTATTCGTATGGGCGGGAGTGCAGTTTTTCATGGGCATTCACAGACCCCTGCTTTCGATGTATGCCGCATTGATTGCGCAGGTCGTCAATATCACGATGAATTACGCCCTGATTTTCGGCAAGTTTGGTTTTCCCGCGATGGGAATAGCGGGCTCCGCGTGGGGGACGGTCATCGGCATAACGGTCGGCGGCGGGATAAGAATGGCGACATTTCTCAGCGGTGACTTCAGGACCGAATACGCCAGCAGCCGTATGCTCAAACCAGATTTGCGAAAAATGGCAGACCTGCTGAAGGTTGGACTGCCCGCGGGGGTTGAACTGGCACTCAGCGCAGGCGTTTGGGGCGCGACATTGTTCTGGTTAGTCGGCAGGTTCGGCAAAGAGGCGCAGGCCGCGACGAGCGCCGCGCTTGCCTGCACAAATCTTTCCACAATGCCCATCGAAGGCCTGAAGACCGCGATAACCGTCGCCGTCGGCAAATCCATCGGCGAGGACAAAGACCTCACGGCAATCAGACAAACCCGATTGTGTCTGCGTCTTGCGCTTATATATATGGGGGTTGTGGGGCTGAGCTTCCTGTTATTCGGCAGGATATTTATGCGGCTGTGGTCATCCGACGATATGGTAATACAGATAGGAGCGGAAGTGCTTGTTTTCGCCGCTATCTACCAGCTCTTCTACGCATCCAGAACCGTTTACAGCGGCGCATTACGCGGTGCGGGCGACACGGTCTGGCTGGCCATTTTCGCTCTCGGTGCGGCGGCTATTCTCGCACTGGGCGGATTTGTTATAATAAAGGTGTTCCCGAACTACGGGTCGCTTGGCCCCTGGGCCGCGGCAACAATGAGTATCATCGCGGCAGGGCTGGCCAACCGTATAAGATTCAAGAGCAACAAATGGAAACAGATAGATCTGTTCAGCCGTCGGCCGGTCGAATTGGAAATGACTGAGGAATAATTCAGGAAGCGTAATTTTATGAAAACGGTTTTTAACCTGATAATCTGTTCGATAATCGCTTTAGCCGTTACGCCCTGCCTTGCAGATGAGCCACTGGCAAACGCGAACCTCGACGGTCTGTATGCCAAGTCAATCGAGCAGGTATTGCGACTGCCCCCCGAACAGATTGACACGGGCACGGCCGCCTTGATTGTCTCCGAGGCCTGGAGCGATATGGTCGCGGGCAGGCGTTACCAGCAGCAACTCGACGACATCGCGACGGAAATCCGCAGCCGGCTCAAAGCGAAGAACACGCCGATGGGCGCTGCAGCAATCCCCATTATCAACGATTACCTGTTCAATGAATTGAAATTCAAAGCAATTAATAAAGCCACCGACCCATACGACCTGTTTCTGCACTCCGTTATGGACAGGCGCCAGGGTTATTGCCTGAGCTTGTCCGTTCTATACCTGGCTATCGGTGAACGGCTGGGTTTGCCGCTCTACGGCGTAGTTGTGCCGGGACATTTTTTTGTCAGGTACGACGACGGCCACGTGCGTTTCAATATCGAAACTACCGCCAAAGGCAGCAGCGCCACCGATGATTACTATATCCAGAAATTCAATGTCCCCAAAAACAACACCATTTATATGACCAATCTCAACAAGCGCCAGACACTCGGCTGTTTCTTCAACAACCTCGGTAACGTCTATAACGACGTTAACAACGTTGACCAGGCAATGGCCTCACTGCAGTGGGCCGTTTATATCAACCTATCGCTGGCCGAATCCCGAATAAACCTCGGCAATATCTACCTGCGAAAAGACCGAGTAGATGACGCTATAGCCGAGTATCAGGCCGCCGCGAGAATCAACCCCGACGACAGCAAGGCACACAACAATCTCGGCAACGCCTACCAGAGACGCGAATGGTTTAACGATGCCGTGGCTGAGTACACAAATGCTATTCGCCTCGACCCAAATTACCCCGACGCTTATAAAAATCTCGCAATTGTATATGTAAAACTCAACCGGCTGGGTGACGCCAAAACCGCGCTCATCCAGGCACTATCAATGGAGCCGAAGAACGCGATGCTTTACTGCCAGTTGGCCGATGTTTACAGCCGGTCAGACAACTGCAACGAGGCAATCGCCCGCTATCAACAGGCCCTCTCAATAAACCCCGACATAGCCGAAGCGTACTTTGGCCTGGGCATCTGTTACAAAAAACTCGACCAGACGGGCAGCGAAATCGACGCATACCTCAAGGCGCTGGCGATTAACCCGAATATGTTCGAGGCACTGGCGAATCTCGGCAACGCGTATTTCAACAAAAGCAAATTTGACGCCGCCATTGAACAATACAACAAGGCCGTCCGCGTAAGCCCGGGCAACGCCGGACTCCATTACCAACTTGGCGCCGCGTATTCCAACAAGGGCGACTATGAAAACGCCATCAAGGCACATCTCAGGGCCGTGGAGCTTGACCCAAAAATGGCCGATGCGCATTATGGCCTTGGCTTTGCCTACTACAAGTTGAAAAATTACGACCTGGCTCTGGAACACATAAAGACAGCCGAACAACTCGGCAAAACAATCAACCCAGACCTCATCACCGCCATCGAAAATAAAAAGTGATTGTTCATGTCCGGCAGTATTCTCGATTTTACGGACCTCGGCTGTAAGTCGGGACATACGCATATTGACAACCCCCCGTAAAACCGTACGATTTCACTCACAGCACTTCAACTTCGCAACAAACGGCGAGCGATTTAATATCAAGTGAATTAATTAAAAGGAGATGGCTATGAAATGGTTACAGGAATTCAAGACGTTCGCGGTCAGGGGTAACGTGGTGGATATGGCGGTTGGTATCGTAATAGGCGCGGCATTCGGCAAAATCGTGTCATCTTTCGTGGCTGACGTGATTATGCCGCCGATTGGGCTGCTCATAGGCGGCGTCGATTTTAGCAAGCTCGTGATAACAATAAAAAAGGCCACGGAAACGACCGCTGCCGTAACGCTCAATTACGGCAATTTCATCCAGACC
>Ga0187878_1001936_pt1 | contig 19094 bp, 14 predicted proteins | sample June2016WEW_17_1_FD_132979 | JGI IMG/M metagenome (GOLD analysis project Ga0187878, IMG submission 132979) | Peatland microbial communities from SPRUCE experiment site at the Marcell Experimental Forest, Minnesota, USA - June2016WEW_17_150 | ecosystem: Environmental > Terrestrial > Soil >...
GTACTGCTTCTGCGCGTGCATGTCCACTCCTCGAAGGTGTCATGCCCCGCGCCCACTTGGGTTACATTTCTTCGTGACCCAACGGCTCGAGTCCTGGTGACATTTTAAGCGACCCAATTCGTCCTTCCGATTCCCCTGCCCGTGCTGTGCTATACTCACGGAATCGTAACCTGGTATCCAAAGAGGGGCATTAACCGGGCTTTTTTCCGCGAGCCACTGCTGCGGCATTTTCTTTGGGAGGTTCCTTGGATTGCGACGACTCATCATCTGGACGGGCGTGCTCACAGCTTCCGCCGTGTCTATTCCCGGCCAGGGACTCCCTCAGCCCAGCTACCGGAATGACCCCCGGCTGGTTCTCCTGAAGGACTTCTTCCGTGCTTTCGGCAGCCCCGTCCGTCACCTGGCGCCGGACTTCCTGGCCGCGGCGGATCGCCACGGTCTGGATTGGCGCCTGTTGCCCAGCATCTGCGTAGTCGAATCAGGTGGGGGAAAGAACCTCAGCAAGAACAATATCTTTGGGTGGGATTCGGCCCGGCGAGGCTTCACCTCGGTCCGCGGCAGCATCTACTGGGTCGCTTCGCGCCTCGCCGACTCCAAGCTTTACAGAAACAAGGACTTAGACGGAATCCTGGCAGCCTATAACCCACGCAGAGGATACCCTGCTCGCGTCAAGTCCGTCATGAAACTCGTCGCTCCGGACCAGCCTCTGGGAACTCGGTACGCCCTCCACCCCCGGATCAACCCAGCGAACGGACCCCGACCACAAGCCCGCCTAGCACCAGCACCGTAACCGCAAGCGCCAGGGCCCAACGCAGGATCCGCTGCGTCCGCGTCGACTCCATTTCAGTGTCGTGCTTTATTTGATCGTCCAACGATTCAAACATCTCGTCTCACCTCCTGATGGATGAGGGTTCCCCCAAGAGACTTATACGTTTGCCCCTCCATTCTAGATCCGAACTTTTTAAAAGGACAGAGAAATGTTGCCGTAAGCCCCCAGGACCGTACTGGCCACCTCGTAAGGGTACTGCCCGATGGCCAGCGCCTCCTGACGCACGCCTGTCCGCCGGAGGCGGCATGCCGCGCGGTTGGCGCCTAAAGTCCCATCCGATCCAGCTTCCGGTACAGCGTCTTCCGCTCGATTCCCAGGATCTTGGCCGCCCGGCTCTTATTCCCCCCGGTCGCCGACAGCACGCGCCGGATCTGGTCCGTCTCGGTGTCGGCCAGCGACTCGCTGGGCTGTTCGCTCGGCTCGCTCAAGGCGATGGCCTCCTTCACCGCCGCCTCGTCGATCCACCCGTTCGGCGCCAGGATGCTCAGCCGCTCGACCATGTGCTGCAATTGCCGCACGTTGCCCGGCCAGATGTGGTCCAGCATGGCCTTCAGCCCCGAGTTGGCGAGCCTGGTCTGCTGCTGGTAGCGGTCGTTGTATTTCTTCAGGAAGTACTGCACCAGCAGGGGCACGTCGCCGCGGCGCTCCCGCAGCGGCGGCACCACGATGCGCACCACGTTCAGCCGGAACCACAAGTCCTCCCGGAACTTGCCTTCGTCCACCTTCTGGTGCAGGTCCTGGTTGGTCGCGGCGATCACCCGCACGTCCACCACTTTGGCCCGCGGCGCCCCCACCGGCCGGATCTCCCGATCCTGCAGGAAGCGCAGCAGCTTCAACTGGAAATTCAGCTCGACATCCCCGATCTCATCCAGGAAGACCGTCCCCCGGCTGGCCGCCTCGAACACGCCGATCCGGTCCCGCTCGGCGCCCGTGAACGCGCCCCGCATCGCCCCGAACAGTTCGCTCTCGAGCAGGCTGGGCGCGATCGAACCGCAGTCCACCGCCACGAACGGATGCGGCGCCCGCGGGCTGTTGCGGTGGATCATCCGCGCGATCAGCTCCTTGCCGGTCCCGGTCTCCCCCTCCATCAGCACCGAGGCATCCGTCGGCGCCACCCGCGAGACCACCTTGTAGATTTCCACCATTCCCGCCGAGCTGCCGATCATCTCCGTTTCCGGCAACTCTTCGGTCTCGACCTCGTCCTCGCGCGCGCGCCCCGACACGGTCGCCTCGGCGCGCTTCACCGTCTCCACCATCCGTTCGAGCTCGAAGGGTTTGGCGATGTAGTCGAACGCTCCGCCGCGGGTGGCGGCCATCACGGTCTCCATGGTCCCGCGCGCGGTCATCAGGATCACCGCGCAGGCCGGGTTCTTGGTCCGCGCCGCGTTCAGCACATCCAGGCCCGTCCGCTCGTCCAGGTAAATGTCGGAGATCACGATCGGGTAGTCGTGCGCGCTCAGCCGCTCGATCGCCTCCCGCGTCGAGGACGCCGCATCCACCTCGTAGCCTTCGCACTCCAGCAGCGTCACGATCGTCGTGCGCACCGCCGCGTCGTCTTCCACCACCAACAGTCGTGCCAACTTGTGACCTCTACCCTTTTACGACTCCCGCAAATTGCGCCGGCAACACCAGCGTAAAACAAGATCCCTTGCCCGGGGCGCTGGTCACTTCGATCCGCCCTCCGTGATGCGTCACGATCTGCTCCACGATCGACAGCCCGATCCCCGTGCCCGCTTCCCCGGACTCGACCGCCCGCCCGGTCCGGTAGAACTTCTGGAAGATCTTCCGCAGTTCCTGCTGCTCCATGCCGATTCCCTGGTCCCGCACCGCCAGCCGCACGCGCTCCCCATCGGCCCGGCCCGACACCGATACCACGGTCTGTGCCGGTGAGTACTTTACCGCATTCGTGAGCAGGTTGTATATAGCGTATTCCATGAGCTCGCGGTCGCCGGTCAGCACCGCATTCGTCACGTCGCCCACCTCGAACCGGATCTGCTTGCGCTCCGCCAGCGGCCGCGCCCGCCCCAGGCATGCCTCCAGCACCTCGCGCACTTCGAAGGTCTCCTGCTTCAGCTCCATTTCGCCCGCCGACAGCCGCTCCACGTTCAGGAACGTCTCGATCATGCGCGCCAGGCGCTTGGACTCCGAGTTGATCAGGTCCGCAATCTGCTTCCGCTTCTCCTCGCTCAGGGTGTAGCGCGTCATCAGTTCGCTGGAGCCCTGGATGGCCGTCAGAGGGGTCCGCATCTCGTGCGTCACGAAGTGCACCGCCTGCTGGTAGCGCGCCGTCTGCGCCTCCGACCTCCTCAGTTGCCGCCGCACCGTCACGAACTGGAACGCGCCCGCGCCCACCGTGGACAGCCAGGCCCCCGACACCGCCGCGAAGTACGGAAACACCAGGTCCCGCGTGAACAGCCAGTATGGCCCTACGTGCGCCGCCACCAGCACCAGCAGGGCCAGTGCGTAGGCCTGCCACCCGGTTCGGAACGCGAACGCCGCCACGCCCGCCGCCGCCAGCAGGAAGCACAGCCCCGCCACCGCCAGGTTCGATGCGCTCTCGAGAAACCGCCCGCCCTCCAGCGTCTCGAAGATGCTCGCGTGGATCTCCACCCCCGCGATCTTCTGCGCATCCGAAAGCGGTGTGATGTGCCGGTCCGGGGCCGCCGATTGCGCCGTCACCCCCACGAACACCACCCGGTTGCGGAACCGCTCCGCCAGCTCGGGCTTGTTCCTCAGCTCCCAAAACGAGACCCGCTCGATCGGCTTCGCCGGGTACCGGATCCGGATCGCCCGCGACATCGACGCTGGCGCCGGAATCGTCTCCGCGCCCACCTGCACGTCCCCAGGCGACTCGATCATATCCTTCACCCCGCGGCTCAGCCGGAAAGCTTCCAGCGCCAGCGCCCACCTCCGGTCGATCCCGGCCACCTTCCACAGCGGCGCCTGCCGGGTCACGCCGCCGGTAGTCGGTTCCACGTGCGCGTGCCCAACCGCTGCCGCCAACCGCCGGAATCTCTCGAGCGGAAGCTCCCACCGCCGGCCCTCGTCGATCATGTCGCAAGCCAGCACCAGGTTCGGCGTTTTGCGGAACGCCGCCTCCAGCGCCGCGTCCTGCGCCGGATCGCCCGGGCCCGCCAGAATCACGTCGACCGCCACCGCTTTCGGCCCCGCCGCCGCCACCCGCTCGAGCCCCTCGGCCATGAACCCCCGCAGCTCCCGCATCTCTCCCAGATTCGTCAGCGACTCCTCGTCCGCCGCCAGCACGATGGCCTGGGTTTGCCTCGCCGCCACCGGGTGGTTACGGAACATCCAGTCGTAGGCGTCGTCGTCGATCGCCGTGCCGAGCCAGCCGGCCACCATCGCCAGCACGAAGCTCGCCGCCAGCACCGACAAATACCCGACCGCCCGGCCGCGCTTCATTTCGCCGCCATCGCCTTCTCGATTTCGTCCGCCTCTTTCGGGAGCGCCGCGCTCAGCACCTTCGCCCCCTCCGCCGTCACCAGCAGCGTATCTTCGATCCGGATGCCAATGCCTTCCTCCGGGATGTACAAGCCCGGCTCCGCCGTGATCACCATCCCCGCCGCGAGCGGCTGGGAATACGACGACGGCGGCGCGTCATGCACCTCCAGCCCTACATTGTGGCTGACGCCGTGCGTCAGGTACTTGCCCAGCTTCCCGTGCGCTTCCAGGTAATCGGTGGCCACCTGGCGCAGGCTGTTCATCGTGACTCCGGGCTTCACCGCCGCCAGCACCGCCTTCTGCGCTCCCAGAACCGCCTCGTACAGCTCCCGCTGCCGCGCCGTGAACTTCCCGCTCACCGGGACCGTCCGCGTCACATCGGAGGCGTAAAAGGCGCACTGAGCGCCCACGTCCATCAGCAGCAGCTCGCCCACCTCCATCCGCCGCGAGTTCTTGGCGTAGTGCAGCACCGTCGCGTTAGGACCCGATCCCACGATCGGCTCGTACGCGTTCCCCTCGCATCCGGCCTCCAGCATCGTGTAGGTCATCGTCGCCGCGATCTGGTATTCATAGAGGCCCGCCGCGACCCGTCTCCACGCCGCCCGGTGCGCCTCCACCGTCACGTCCGTGCTCCGCTGGATCCGCTCGATCTCCCCCGCCGATTTCACGGCGCGCAGCCGCGCCAGCATCTCCTCGGCGTCCGGCGCCTCGCGCAGCGGAGCCAGGCTCTTCACCTTCGCCGTATCCGCTTTCAGCGCAAACACCCGGCCATACGATTCCAGCGCTTTCGCAAGCTGCCCCTCGAACTGCGCCCTCGAAAGCACCTGCTCGAATCCGGTTACCGCCCGCGCATTCCGGTCCTCCGCGCTGGCCGCCGGTCCGGTGTACTTCTCCCTCTCCGGGTTGCGCTTGGGCAGGAACAGCGTTTCGCTCGACGGCGTCAGCAGCAGGATCGCATCCGCCTCCCGCCACCCGGTCAGGTAGTAGAAGTTCGGCTCCTGCGCCTCGCCCTCGCGCCCGAACAGCACCAGCACCCCATCTCCCAGCGCCTTCTGCGCCGCCACCCGCCGCGTCCGATACTCCGCCTGCGGGATTTCCGCCGCCCAAACCCACACCGCCGCCAGCAACGCGATCCACGCTCTCCACATACGTATCAGTGTATAGCGATCAGCCAAGCGCTATCAGCCGGAAATGCCGCCGTGCTACACTGAGGCTGTAACGTTGGGAAAGGCAGCGCATGACCCGCACTGGCCGCTTCTTGGGCTGGCGATGGGTGACGAGGTTGAGGGTTCCCGCCTTCCGTGAGGCGGGCCAACTGGGGCGGGTCGGGCAGTACCGCCTCGGGAAAATCGACAGATCAGCGGATGCCCTCCGGGTGTTCCACCACCCGCTTCTTTCCCTCCGACGAACGCTGTGGGGAACGCCGCCCGGGCAACCGGACGGACAAAGCCGCGGCGAGTGGGGTCGACGACATTCAAAGGAGGGATTCCCATGTGCGGAATCGTCGGTTACGTCGGCCCTCAGGACGCCACTCCCATCATCCTGAGCGGCCTGAAGAGACTGGAATACCGCGGCTATGACTCGGCCGGACTGGCGGTTCTGGAAAACGGCTCCATCCAGGTCCGCCGCGAAGTCGGCAAGCTCTCCCGCCTGGCTGCGCTGGTCGAGGAATCGCCCGTGCACGGCCACATCGGAATCGGCCACACCCGCTGGGCCACCCACGGCGTGCCCAGCAGCCGCAACGCCCACCCCCACATCGGCAACACCGGCAAAGTCGTGGTGGTGCACAACGGCATCGTCGAGAACTACCTCGAGCTGCGCCAGGAGCTCACCGCCGCGGGCGCCGTCTTCCAATCGGAGACGGACACCGAGACCATCGTTCACCTCATCGAGCGCTACCTCGCGCGCGGCTTCGGCCTGGTGGAAGCGGTCCGCGAAGCGCTGACCCTCCTCAAGGGCGCCCACGGAATCGTGGTCCTGTCAGCGCTCGAGCCCGACAAGATCGTCGCCGCGCGCATCGGCAACGCCGGGGGCGTCGTCCTCGGCCTCGGAGACGGCGAAATGTTCGTGGCCTCGGACCTGCCGGCCATCCTCGATCACACCCGCCAGGTCGTCTTTCTCGAATCCCGGCAGCTCGCCGTGGTCACGCGTTGCGGGCTGGATCTTCAGACCCTCGACGGCAAGCCGCTCCCATACCAGGCGCACACCATCCCCTGGGACCCCGTCTCCGCGGAAAAGGGCGAGTACCGCCACTTCATGGCCAAGGAGATTCACGAGCAGGTCCGCTCGCTCACCGACACCATCTCCGGCCGCGTCGATTTCGAGGCCGGCCGCATCCGCCTGCCCGAGCTCAACCTCACGCCCGAGCTGGCGCGCCGCATCCGCAAGATCTTCATCACCGCTTGCGGCACCGCCGCGCACGCCGGCATGGTCGGCCGCATCCTCATCCAGCGCATCGCGCGCATCCCCGTCGAGGTCGAGATCGCCTCGGAGTTCCGCTACAGTGACCCCATCGCCGACCAGGACACCGTGGTGCTCGCCATCAGCCAGTCCGGGGAGACCGTCGACACGCTGGCCGCGATGGAGGAAGCCCGCCGCAAGGGGGCCGTGCTGTGGTCGATTGTCAACGCCATCGGCTCGCAGGCCATGCGGTTGGCCGACGGCTTCATCTCCATGCAGACTGGCCCGGAGATCGGCGTCGCCTCCACCAAGGCGTTCACCGCCCCGCTGGTGGATCTCTACATGCTGGCCATCCTGCTCGCCGACCTCCGCGGCGCCATCGACGAGTCCGAACGCCGCCGTCTCATCGACAACCTGCGCCTGGCGCCCGACCTGGTGGGCCAGTGCCTCGACCGGGAGCATGACGTCGAGGCCGTCGCCCGCGCGCTTAAGGACACCACGCACTGCCTCTACCTGGGCCGCGGCATCAACATGCCCATCGCTTACGAGGGCGCTCTCAAGCTCAAGGAGATCTCCTACATCCACGCCGAGGGCTACCCCGCCGGCGAGATGAAGCACGGCCCCATCGCGCTCATCGATCGCACCATGCCCACCGTGGTCATCGCGCCGCGCGATCCCTGGTATGAGAAGATGATCAGCCAGATCGAGCAGGCCCGGGCCCGCGGCGGCGCGGTGGTGGCCGTGGCCACCGGCGGGGATCGGCTCATCCCGCCGCTCGCCACGCACGTTCTCTGGGTGCCCGAGACGCCCTGGATGCTCAGCCCGGTGGTCACCGTGATTCCGCTCCAGTTGCTCGCCTACCACATCGCGGCGCTACGCGGCCTGGACGTCGATCAGCCGCGCAACCTGGCCAAGTCGGTCACCGTCGAGTAGGTGGTAGACTGCAAAGAAAGGCCCTGCTGGAGAAGTTTCCATGCGAACCGAGTGGACAGAGAAGCGGGAGTCTGACAAGATCCGGACGCAAATGCACTACGCGCGTCAGGGCCTCGTGACTCCGGAGATGGAGTATGTCGCGCGCCGCGAGAATCTGGCGCCCGAGCTGGTTCGGTCCGAGATTGCCCGGGGCCGGATGATCGTTCCCGCCAACATCCATCACGCCAACCTCGAGCCCCTGTGCATCGGAATCGCCTCCCGGTGCAAGATCAACGCCAACATCGGCAACTCCGCCGTCACCTCCAACGTGGATGAGGAGCTCGAGAAGCTCCGCTACTCCATCAAGTACGGCGCCGATACCGTCATGGACCTCTCCACCGGCGGCGACATTCCGGGCATTCGAGAGGCCATCATCCGCAATTCGCCGGTTCCGGTCGGCACCGTGCCGATCTACGAAGCTCTCGCCCGCGTTCGCCGCATCGAGGACCTCACCGCCGAGATCATGCTCGAGGTCATCGAGGAGCAGGCTGCCCAGGGCGTCGACTACATGACCATCCACGCCGGCGTCCTGGTACAGCACATCCCGCTGGTCACCCGGCGCATCACCGGCATCGTCAGCCGTGGCGGCTCCATCCTCGCCGAATGGATGGCCCGCAACCACCGCCAGAACTTCCTCTACGAGCGCTTCGAGGACATTTGCAGGATCTTCCAGAAGTACGACGTCAGCTTCTCGCTCGGCGACGGCCTGCGTCCCGGGTCAATCGCCGACGCCAGCGACGAGGCGCAGTTCGCGGAGCTAAAGACCCTCGGCGAACTCACGCGCAAGGCCTGGGAGTACGACGTGCAGGTGATGATCGAGGGGCCGGGCCACATCCCCATGGACCAGATCCAGCTCCAGGTGGAGAAGGAAATCGAGATGTGCGGCGAGGCGCCCTTCTACACGCTGGGTCCGCTGGTCACCGACATCGCGCCGGGCTACGACCACATCACCTCGGCCATCGGCGCGGCCATGATCGGCTGGTACGGCGCCTCGATGCTCTGCTACGTCACGCCCAAGGAGCACCTGGGCCTGCCCAACCGCGAGGACGTCAAGCAGGGCATCATCGCTTACAAGATCGCCGCCCACGCCGCCGACATCGCCCGGGGCCGCCCCGGCGCCCGCGACCGCGACGACGAGATGTCGCGCGCCCGCTACCGTTTCGACTGGAACCGGCAATTCGAGCTCTCGCTCGACCCGGAAACCGCCCGCGCCATGCACGACGAAACCCTGCCGGACTCCGGCTTCAAGGACGCCCACTTCTGCTCCATGTGCGGCCCCAAGTTCTGCGCCATGAACATCTCGGCGGACGCCGTCGCCAAGCCCGGTCAGTGCTGAGCCGCGGGGGTGGGTCCGCCGCTCAGTTCATCCTCGTCGAAGGCCAGGGGGCGGTCGAGCACCATTTCGAGGCTGCTGCCCCGGGGCAGAACGGCGTCAGGGCCGCGAGAAAGGAGCACGCCCGCCAGGCCCGCCACGGCCCCGGCGGCGGCACCGATGCCCGCGCCGGCGCCGGTGCGGGTCGCGAGCCCTCCCACGGTGGCGCCGGCCCCGGCGGCTTCGCCCACCGTGCGGGCGTCGCCACCCTTGTTCCCCTGGCTGCTGATCTTGCCCTCCGTCCGGTCGAAGTCGCCGGGGGCCTGGCCGTCGATGGCGCCCAACCGCGAGCGAAAGTCGCGAGTGACGCCGTTCGGCAGCGTGAGGGAGTCGAAGCGTAGAAACAGCTCCCCACGGCCCGTCGCGCGGCCGGGCCGCTTGACGTGGGTCACCGTTCCCGCCACGTAGCTGCCCGGCGGAATGACCACCCGGCCCTCGGACAGGATGGGGAACGTAGTCCTCAGATAGACCCGGTCGCCCTCGCTGGCTTGCCTGGTGCTCACGCTGTTGATCAGCGCCAGCGGCACCTTGGTCCCCGCCGGGATCACGTAGCGCCGCGCCGGGCGCGGTGACTCGGCGGCCGCCTGCCTGACCGGTTCCGCCGGGCGCGGCCTCTCGTACACCAGCGTCGATTCGGATTCGCTTCCCAGGCGCACGATCTCGCGGTGGATGGTCAGCGTCGCTCCGCCGCGCGAAAGCTCCCAGCGGTCCATCTGCGTGTAGTTGCCGTGCGCGCCGCTCACCAGCGTGTTGATCAGCAGCGCCTTCCCTTCCCATTTCAGGACGGTGCTGGTGACGACTCCGCCGGAATTGGCCTTCGCAGGTCTTCCGTCGAAAGCCGCCGACCAGACCGCCGGCGCCTCGACCCACCGCAGCGTGGCGCCACGCTGCTCGATCTGAAGCTCGGGCCCCGGAGGCGCGGGCAACCAGCCGAGCGCGCTGCGCTCCCGGTTCAGCTTCCAGGTCCCCGAAAAATCCGGCTCGGCGGCCGACGCGGACAGCACGGTGCAAGCGATCAGTATCGCGGGGATGGGGCGGGTCACTTCCTCACCTGGTAGACGGCGACCTCGGCCATCAGGTTGGCCAGGAAGACTCCGGTGCGGTGGCCGGAGAGGAAGATCTTGCGCTCGATGGCCCAGCGCTGCTCGCGCGCGAGCACCTCGAAATCGCGAATGGTGAGGAAGTGGATGTTGGGCGAATTGTACCACTCGAAGGGGAAGCACCTGGTCCGGGGCGCGCGGCCGGTCGCCGCGAGCGAGAGGCGCACCGCCCAGTGGCCGTAATTGGGGAAGGCGACGATGGCGTGCTTGCCGATGCGAAGCATCTCGCGGAGCACCTCCAGCGGGCGGCGGCTCTCCTGGAGGGTCTGGCTCAGGATGACGTAGTCGAAGGAATCATCGGGGTAGCCGGTGAGGCCCTCGTCGATGTCGCTCTGGTAGACGGAGACGCCGCGGGCAATGGCGCGCTGCACCTTGGGGCCGTCGATCTCGATGCCGCGGGCGTCTACGGCCTTGTTCTGGACCAGCCATTGCAGCAGCTCACCTTCGCCGCACCCGAGGTCGAGCACGCGCGAGTTGGGCTCGATGAGATCGCTGATGATGGCGTAGTCGCTGCGGCCGAGAATGTCGGTGACGAAGGGACGGCGGCGGACATCCGAAGCGGTCGACGGCATGGCTAACTCCTCACCTTGAAGGTGCTGGCCAGAAAGCCGCGGACGACTTCGGTCTGCTCGCCGACGTCGACCAGGAAGGCGTCGTGGCCGTAGTTGGAGGGCAGCTCGCAGTAGGCGACGTCGCGGTTCATGCCGCGCAGGGCCTGCACGATCTCGAGCGACTGGTAGCTGGGGTAGAGCCAGTCGGAGGTAAAGCTGATCACCAGGTACCGCGAATTGCCTTTCCCGAACGCGGCGGCCAGCGAGCCGCTGCCGTCGCTCAGGTCGAAATAGTCCAGCGCCTTGGTGATGTAGAGGTAGGAGTTGGCGTCGAAGCGGTTGACGAACTGGCTGCCACGGTAGCGGAGGTAGCTCTCGACCTCGAAATCCACCGAGAAATCGAAGCCGAACTTGTCCTTGTCGCGGAGCCGGCGGCCGAACTTCTCGCGCATGCTCTCGTCGCTCATGTAGGTGATGTGGCCGACCATGCGGGCGACGGCGAGGCCGCGGGCCGGAGGCTTCGAGTCGTAGTAGTTGCCCTCGTTCCAGTCGGGGTCGGCCATGATAGCCTGGCGGCCGACCTCGTTGAAGGCGATCTGCTGGGCGCTGTGCCGCGCGGTGGTGGCGATGGGAATGGCGCTGACCACCGCGTCGGGGTAGGAGGCCGCCCACTCGAGCGCCTGCATGCCGCCCATCGAGCCGCCGGTGACCGAGAGCAGGCGCTCAATGCCGAGGTGGTCGATGAGCATCTTCTGGAGCCGCACCATGTCGGGGATGGTGATGCCCGGGAACAACGTGGCATAGGGGGCGCCGGTGGCCGGGTTGATCGAGCCGGGGCCGGTGGTGCCGCGGCAGCCGCCCAGCACGTTGGCGCAGATCATGAAGTACTTGTCGGTGTCGAAGGCCTTGCCCTTGCCGATCATGCTGTCCCACCAGCCGGGCTTGCCGTCGACTTTCGAGATGCCGGCGGCGTGCGCGTCGCCGCTGAGCGCGTGGGCGATCAGGATGGCGTTGGAGCGCGCCTCGTTCAGCCGCCCGTAGGTTTCGTAAGCGACGTCCACGGGCGCGAGCGTGGCGCCGCAATCGAGAGGCAGCGACTCAAAGCGTACGGTTTTGGACTCGACGATCATTGGCTTTCGAGGTGCTCCCACACCGGCTGAAACTCACCGATCCTTCTTACGGCTCTTGCGAGACTGGGGGAGGATCGCGCAGCCGAGTTCACATCCCAGTATCTTCTGACAAAAACAGCCAAACGACCATTGTAATCCGGGCCTTCGGTGGCTGTGCTGCCTGGGCGTGGCACGATGGCCGCCCTCAATTCCCGGTTCCTTGTTTGCCGCGCCAAGTCTATGAGTGTCCTCTTTGGATTGGGTAGGCTGTCGACATCGGCAGGGACCAGACGCTCACGTATCCCGAGGAAACGCGCCATGCCCTCCCGGTGCGCGAGGAGCCAGGCCTCCACCGCTCTGACCGCCACACGGAAGATCAGGTTCGCGTGCCTCGGTTGCGGCAGCCAGGCGCGAACGAGCGCTGCGGGGCAGACCTCCTGATCGAGATCGGTGAGAACGGCAAAAGGTGTCCCTTTCGCGGCACTGTTGAACCCACGGATGGTCTTTCGCAAGTAGCCGGAACCTCTTCGCCCGTACGGCTTCCCGATCGCATAACCGCGCCCTGCTTGTCGCAGAATCTTCCTGAGTATCTCTTCATCCAAGGAACCCTCGACAGCGAGGTTGATCGGGATGGTCCTATTCATCCGCCAACACATCCAACTGATCAAGGCTCAGAGTGATTATATGCGGCAGGGCGGCGTCGGCGGGACTCAGCCCCGCGTCCAGCAAGTCGCGGACTTCCCGGATCGATGACGCCAGTTGGACTCTAGTGCCCTCCGTATCCGGGGTCAGGAGAAGCACCTCTTCGCCCCCAATTCCTTTCCCGGAAAGCAGATCCGCGCTGTGCGTACTCATCAGAACCTGTCGCTTCCTCTGGCGTTGCAGACGGAAGATCAGTGCCGGCAGTCTGCTGACAATTGCGGGGTTGAGTGACAGTTCCGGCTCCTCCAGCAGGAGAGGCGAGTCACCGTCCAGCAGAGACCAGAACAGGCCGATCAGCCGCAAAGTGCCATCCGAGAATTGGTCTTCGCGCTGCCAGGCGCCGCGCAGGCGCCAGTGTTCGTACAACGCCTCCAAGTGCGGCACGCCGGTCTCATCCTTAGTGTCCCGGAGATTCTTCAACTGCGGTACGGCTTGGCGTAGCGCCTTTTCGATCCTCCTGAGCCGAGACTTGCGAGTCTTCTCCTTAGTCTTGGCAACCCGCTCCAAGAAGTTGCGGCCAAAGGGATCATCCGGAATGCCCGGTCCAACGAATGCTTCTGGATGCCGCAGGAGCTGCGGAACCAGATGCAGGTATAGAACCGACTCGAACAACCTAGCGATCTCCCGAAACCGCTGATTGGCGTTGATCTGCTCAAGGTGCGTCTGGGTGAGCCGCAGTATGTCCTTCTTGTCGTCGTCGTCAGGGCGCTCCAGAATGACCCGGTTGCCTTGGCGCACACGCTCATACACGAGCTCGGGTTGCCGGTAGCCCCGCACCTGCTGCTTGATGCCAACACTGTATTCCCAGGTTGGTCCGCGTTCGTTCTCCGAAAGCTGCACCGAGATCTCTACATCGGGCTCGCGCCGGGCGGCCAGGCACCGGATCTTGGACAGTCCTCCGCGCTGGCTGACGGCCTGCTGTAGGCCGCCGCCTGGTTTCGCAATGTCCCGGAGAAACCTGAACACGTCCAGCAAGTTCGACTTGCCGGACGCGTTCGGGCCGATGAGGAACATCCGTTCGGTAAGCGGGACATCGACGGACCGGAAGTTGCGCCAGTTCTTGACAACCAAATGAGAGACGATCATTGGCGTTCGGTCCTCTTTCCACCGCTGGCGTGTCCGACGGGTGGTTCTCGAACACGCTTGTGTTGTCTATGATAGCAGCGGGAAGGCGGGCAGCGCGGGGGCGGAGCGCCTACCCGCATGATTCGAGGGCAGAAAGCGGTGGGAACCGGTAGGTGAATGCGGCGGGTCCAACGTGGTAGATTTGGCCTATGAATCGAAAACAGTTTCTGAAGATGAGCGCGTGCGGTGGGGCGCTGCCCATCTTCGGCCAGACCGCTCCGGATCAGGCCAAGGGGACCCCCTGCGCCAAGCGGATGGAGTTCAGCGAGACGTGGGTGAAACGATTCATGGATGTCCTGGGCCAGAACCTGGACCAGGAGACGTTCAAGAAGATCATGGAGGCCAACGGGCGGGCCTGCTTCCGGGGCGCGCACGGCGAGCCGAAGGGGAACCCGGCTCCGGATGCGCTGGAGAAGTTCATCGAGCGGTACAACACCTACGAAGCGAATGCGGTGTACCGCGAGGACAACGTCATCCACTACAAGTACATTGGGAATCCTCAAGGGCTGAAGGTGTCCGGCGGCCACTGCCTGTGTCCCCTCGCGGAGACCGTTCCGAAGGGGATCTCGGGCATGTACTGCCACTGCTCGGTGGGGTACGTGGGCGAAATGTTCCGCGGCTTTCTCGGGAGGCCGGTGCGGGTGGAGCTGGTGGACTCGCTGCTGCGCGGCAGCAAGGAGTGCCGGTTCAAGATATACACCTGATCCAGGTTGAAGAGTCCAGGGGCGGCGTGTTGAAATGGGTGTTACGCCATCCCCTGGAGGAGTATCCGGTTGAACACTGCAATCCTGGCCCTGGAAGACGGGACGGTCTTCGAGGGCAGGAGCTTTGGCGCGCGCACCGAGAGCTCCGGGGAAGTTGTTTTCAATACCGCCATCACGGGCTACCAGGAAATCTTCACCGACCCTTCCTATTGCGGGCAAATCGTCGTTCTGACGTATCCGCAGATCGGCAACTACGGCGCGAACCGCCAGGACCCGGAGTCCGATCGCCCCTATATCGAGGGGCTGGTGGTGCGGGAGTTCTCCGCGATCGCGAGCAACTGGCGGAGCCAGCAACATGCCGAGGAATACCTTGCGGAAGCCAATATCCCGGTGGCGGCGGAGATCGACACGCGGAAACTGGTGCGGCACCTGCGGACGCGCGGGGTGATGCGCGGGGTGCTGGCCACCGGGGGCGGCGACGCGCGGGAACTGGTCGAGAAGGCGCGCGGCATTCCGTCGATGGCGGGCCTGGACCTGGCGACGCGGGTTTCGACGCCGGCCTCGTACGAATGGAAGAGCGGCGTGGAGGCCTGTTCGCCATCGGAGCCGGTGGGGCGCGCGGCGGAAACACGCTACCACGTGGTCGCGTACGATTTCGGGATCAAGCGGAACATTCTGCGGCGGCTGGTGCATTCGGGCTGCCGGGTGACGGTGGTTCCGGCGCTGACCTCGGCCGAGGACGTGCTGGCGCTCGCTCCCGACGGGGTGTTTCTCTCGAACGGGCCGGGGGACCCGGAGCCGCTGCACACGCAGCAGACCAACATCCGGAAGCTGATCGGAAAGACGCCGGTGTTCGGCATCTGCCTGGGGCACCAGTTGCTGGGGATCGCGCTGGGCGGGAAGACCTACAAGCTGAAGTTCGGGCATCGCGGCGCGAACCACCCGGTACTGAACAAGGTGACGGGGAAGGTAGAGATCACGTCGCACAATCACGGGTTCGCGGTGGACCCGGAATCGCTGAACCCGGCCGACATCGAGCTGACGCACTTCAACCTGAACGACCAGACGCTGGAGGGATTCCGGCACCGCCGGGAGCCGGCGTTCTGCGTGCAGTACCATCCGGAGGCCGCTCCGGGGCCGCACGATTCGTTGTACCTGTTCGAGGATTTCATCCGGCTCATGGCGGGGTTCAAGAGATAGCCGATGCCGAAGCGCACCGACCTCCACAAGATCCTGATCGTAGGAAGCGGGCCGATCGTCATCGGGCAGGCGTGCGAGTTCGACTATTCGGGCACGCAGGCGTGCAAGGCGCTGAAGGCGGACGGGTACCAGGTGGTGCTGGTCAATTCCAACCCGGCCACGATCATGACCGATCCGAACCTGGCCGATCGGACCTACGTCGAGCCGCTGAGCCTCAAGTTCGTCGAAGAGGTGATTCGGAGGGAACGGCCGGACGCGCTGCTGTCGACGGTGGGCGGGCAGACCGGGCTGAACCTGTCGGTGGAGCTGGCCGAGGCGGGGGTGCTGGAGAAGTACGGGGTCGAGCTGATCGGGGCGAAGATCGACGCGATCAAGAAGGCCGAAGACCGGCTGATGTTCAAGGACGCGATGCGGAAGATCGGCCTGGAGGTGCCGGACTCGAAGCTGGTGAACAAGGTGGAGGACGGGCTGGAGTTCGCCGAGCGGATCTCTTATCCGGCGATCCTGCGGCCGAGCTTCACGCTGGGGGGCACGGGCGGCGGGATCGCGTACAACCGCGAGGAAATGGCCGAGCTGCTGGAGAAGGGCCTGGATCTTTCGCCGGTGCATGAAGTGCTGGTGGAGGAGAGCGTGCTGGGGTGGAAGGAATTCGAGCTGGAGGTGATGCGGGACCTGGCGGACAACGCGATCATCATCTGCTCGATCGAGAACTTCGATCCCATGGGCGTTCACACGGGCGACTCGATCACCGTGGCGCCGGCGCAGACGCTGACGGACCGCGAATACCAGATGATGCGGGACGCGGCGATCCGGTGCCTGCGCGAGATCGGCGTGGATACGGGCGGGTCGAACGTGCAGTTCGCCTTCCATCCGGAGACGGGCCGGATGGTGATCATCGAGATGAACCCGCGGGTTTCGCGCAGCTCGGCGCTGGCATCGAAAGCCACCGGGTTCCCGATCGCCAAGATCGCGGCGAAGCTGGCCGTTGGGTACCGGCTGGATGAAATCCCGAACGACATCACGCGCAAAACGCCGGCGTGCTTCGAGCCGACGCTGGACTACGTGGTGGTGAAGATTCCGCGCTGGCAGTTCGAGAAGTTCCCCGGTGCGGAGACCACCATCGGGACGCAGATGAAGAGCGTCGGCGAGGTGATGGCCATCGGGCGGACGTTCAAGCAGGCGCTGGCCAAGGGGCTGCGCAGCCTGGAGACGGGCAAGTCGTCGGCCTCGGACGTCTACGACCGGGAGCTGATCGCTGGGAAGCTGATCACGCCGAACCCGGACCGGCTGAACTACATCCGGTTTGCGTTCCAATGCGGGTACTCGGTGGAAGAGATCCGGGAGTGGACGGCGATCGACCGCTGGTTCCTGGAGCAGGTGAAGGAGGCGGTGGAGCTGGAGACGGAGCTGGCCCAGGAGAGCCTGGAGACGGTATCGGAGGAGATGCTGCGGCGGGCCAAGCGGGACGGCGTCGGCGACCGGCAGTTGGCGCGGTTGTGGAAGGCCGATCCGATGGCGGTGCGGGCCCGGCGCAAGGCGGCGGGGATCGCGGCGGTGTTCAACCGCGTGGATACGTGCGCGGCGGAGTTCGAGAGCTTCACGCCGTACCTGTATTCGAGCTACGAGCAGGAGTGCGAGGCGACGCCCGCGGACCGCAAGAAGGTCATGATCCTGGGGAGCGGGCCGAACCGGATCGGGCAAGGGATCGAATTCGACTACTGTTGCTGCCACGCGTCGTTCGCGCTGCAAGAGTTCGGGGTGGAGTCGATCATGGTGAACTGCAACCCCGAGACTGTCTCGACGGATTACGACACCAGCGACCGGCTGTACTTCGAGCCGCTGACGCTGGAAGAGGTGCTGAACATCTACGACATCGAGAAGCCGGACGGGGTGATCGTGCAGTTCGGCGGGCAGACGCCGCTGACGCTGGCACTGCCGCTGAAGGCGCAGGGCGTGCCGATTATTGGCACGGACCCAGAGAATATCGATCTCGCAGAGGACAGGAAATTGTTCGGGGCGCTGCTGGACCGGCTGGAGATTCGCGCGCCGGCCAACGGCACGGCGACGAGCGTGGAAGAAGCCTGTAACGTGGCGCGCGGGATCGGGTACCCGGTGCTGGTGCGGCCGTCGTACGTGCTGGGCGGGCGGGCGATGGTGATCGCCTACGACGAGGAGACGGTGCGGCGGTACATGCGCGAGGCGGTGGTGTTCTCGCAGGACCGGCCGGTGCTGATCGACCGGTTCCTGGAGAACGCGACCGAGATCGACGTGGACGCGCTGGCGGACGGCGAGGACGTGCTGATCGCGGGGATCATGGAGCACATCGAGGAGGCGGGGGTGCATTCGGGCGACAGCTCGTGCGTGCTGCCGCCGACTTCGCTGAGCGAGGACGTGCTGGCGGTGGTTCGGGAGTACACGGAGCGGCTGGCGCGGGCGCTGAATGTGATCGGGCTGATGAATGTCCAGTACGCGGTGCAGAACGGGATGGTGTACGTGCTGGAGGTGAACCCGCGGGCGTCGCGGACGGTGCCGTACGTGAGCAAGGCGACTGGGGCGCCGCTGGCCAAGATCGCGGTGGGGCTCATGCTGGGCAGGCGGCTTGGCGATTTCGCGCACCTGACCGGCGGGCGGGTGAGCGGGGTGCTGCCGGTGCCGCAGTTCTTCGTGAAGTCGCCGGTGTTCCCGTTCAACAAGTTTCCGGGGGTGGACCCGGTGCTGGGGCCGGAGATGCGGTCGACCGGCGAGGTGATGGGGGTGGGCGAGAATTTCGGGGAGGCGTTCGCCAAGGCGCAGTTGAGCGCGGGGACGCCGCTGCCGGAGCGCGGGACGGTGTTTATCAGCGTGAACGACCGGGACAAGCCGGCGGCGGTCGAGGTGGCGCGGACGCTGGCGGAGTTCGGGTTCAAGCTGGCGGCGACGCGCGGGACGGCGGCGGCGCTGCGGGCGGCGGGCTTGCAGCCGAAGACGGTCCTCAAGGTGAACGAGGGGCGGCCGAATGCGGTGGACCTGCTGAAGGCGGGGTCGATTCAGCTTGTGATTTACACCGCGACGGGCGCGCACTCGTTCAGCGACGAGCGGGCGATCCGGCGGACGACGGTGTCGCACCGCATCCCGTGCATCACGACGCTGAGTGGGGCGCGGGCGGCGGCCGAAGCGGTGGCCTCGCGGCGGCGCGACCCGATCCGGGTGTGGAGTTTGCAGGAGATTCACGCGGGAGCGGGGCAAAAGGCGGTCGTTTAGGCGGTTTTGCGGCGCTTGTCGGGGGGCGCGGCGGGGTGGCTTCGGCTCGTAACCTGGTGTATTTTCAATCGTTTGGGGCGGGGTGTCCGTTTTTGGGATTGGCTTCGTTTGGTGATTTTGAGTTTTTGGGGGCGGGGAGGGGTGTCTGTGCGCCGGTGTGCCTGTTGTGCGCCGGATTGTGGGGTGGCGGGACGTGGGCGGGCTCCTACGCGTTGACTCGCGACTTCTGCTACCGGGGCGGAGCCGTTGCCTCATAAAAATGTTACCCGTCAAGGTTGAACACAACGGGCGACAGAATCGGGAGGCAACTGAGCTTGGCAACCAGACGAGA
>Ga0187878_1001941_pt1 | contig 19070 bp, 10 predicted proteins | sample June2016WEW_17_1_FD_132979 | JGI IMG/M metagenome (GOLD analysis project Ga0187878, IMG submission 132979) | Peatland microbial communities from SPRUCE experiment site at the Marcell Experimental Forest, Minnesota, USA - June2016WEW_17_150 | ecosystem: Environmental > Terrestrial > Soil >...
GACAGATATGCCTCGAGGTAGTTGTGTACGCCGCCAAGGGTCGTGTCAGCGGCCTTCACTTCGGCAACGGAGCCATCCTCGAACTTGACGATGATGATGCCCCAGTCCTCGACGTCCTTCCAACCGGTGCGAAGGTACTGTTTCTTCTCCTTCTCGAACTCGGGGATCCACGTGAGATGACCGACCTCACAGAACACCGACGCCGGCCGGATCGGCCTGCCGAACTTCGCCTCTCCCTCCCAGTATTTCAGCTGCAGCGCTGCGCCCAGCGGGTGCGATCCCTTCACCATGAGCGATCCGCCTCCGGAGGTCCGCCACTGCTTCGCATAGTCGGCGTGAGAGCCGGAGTGCGATTCCTCGGCCTCGATGCGGAGAATCGTTCCCCCAGCCGCCTTCGCCAGTCGCCACAGTTTGACGAAGGAGGGCGCGTATACCCAGTTCTCGGCATATCCGAGCTTGATGCCGGACTGCTTCACTGCGGCCATCACCTCGTCGCAGCGGGCGATCACGTGGTCCAGCATCTTCTGTCGCGGGACGGTCTTGCCGATCAGCTCGTCCTTCGGTCTGCCTTCGCCGAAGTAACCGGTGAGGGGCTTCTCGCAGAACACGTGCTTGCCGGCCTTGGCGGCCTCGATGATGAACGGCGCGTGCAGGTAGTTCGGCACTGCGAGATCGACCGCATCGACATTGGCCTTCGCGAGCATCTCCGAGAAGTCGTCGTAGACCGCGGGAATGCCGTGGGCTGCCGCGAACTTCTCGGCATCAGGCTTGGGAACGGCGCAGACCGCCGCCACCTGGCATCTTTCAGGGGCGATCTGTTTGTATCCGTGAATGTGCAGGTTCGCAGAGAATCCGGCACCCGCCATGCCGACGCGGACTGGGAGCATAGAATCACAACCTCCGATGCACGTGCTGAGGCGGCCGGGAAAGGCCGCCGCTATGTTCGTTGGTAGACTTCCGGGTTCACGCAGAACTTCGGCCGCCGGCCTTCGAAGACGTCGATGATCGCGTCCACCACGCCATCGCCCATCGCCATGAGAGCGCCCGGCGTGTTGGAGGAATTGTGCGGCATGGTGACCGCGCGTTCGCACCTCAGCAGACGGCTCTGTGTCGGCGGCTCGGTCGCGTAGACATCGATGCCGGCGCCGAAGATGCTGCCCGCATCCAGCGCGTCGGCGAGGGCGTCTTCATCCACGATGGCTCCGCGCGCGGTATTGACCAGGATCGCGGTAGGCTTCATCATGCCGATTCTCTCGGCATCGATGATCTTGCGCGTGTCATCGCCCAGCGGCGCGTGGATGGAGATGAAGTCGGCCTCTCTCATCACCTGCTCGAGGGATGCGGCGCGCTCCACCCCGACCTCGGCCGCGAACTGCTCGTCGAAATATGGGTCGAATGCCAGGATGCGCATGTTGAAGCCGCGGCCGCGGCGCGCAACGCCTTTTCCGATGCGTCCCAACCCGAAGAGCCCGAGGGTCGCGCCATAGACATCGACGCCATAGGTATTCACCCACTGACCGGCCTTGGTGGTGCGGTCGCCCTCGGGGATGTGACGGGCTACTGCCAGCATCAGCGCGAAGGCCATGTCTGCGACGGCTTCGGCGTTCGCCCCGGGGATATTGGCAACCACTATCCCGCGCTTCGTGCATTCGGGTATGTCCACGCAGTCCATGCCAGCGCCGTGGCGGGCGAGAACCTTCAACTGATCGGCATCGTCGAACGCCGGTGGGAACCACTGGTCCACACCGGCCGCGATGCCGTCTATGCCCTTCAGCAGCGGCCGCAACTCCTCGGGCGTCATGGGCCGCCCGTATGGGTTCTGCACGATCTCATAGCCGGCCGCAACGAGCCGGTCTTCAGGCTCCCGCGACACCTGGCTGAAGGAGGTCGCGCTGATCAGCACCTTCATCTACCATCTCTCCTCATCTGCGGGAACCGCGGCACGAGCCCTGCGCCGGCGCTCCGCTCGTTCAGACGGTCCCATCAAGCTGCACCATCTCGATGTTCTGGTTAGGGCAGCGGCGGAAACACATTCCGCAGGCCACGCACTTCTCCTCGTTGATGCGGAAGGCGTCGTTCCCCTGGCGCTCCACCGCGAAGGACGAGCAGATCCGGAAGCAGAGGCCACAGCCCTCGCCGCAGCCACATACCAGGCAGCGGCTCGCCTCCTTCACTGCCTCCTCTTCGGTCAGCGCCGGCCGGTAGGGCTCGAAATCCACCGTGCGCTCTCGTCCCGGCCGCATCGGCAGCGGCACCCGCGGCTCGAGTTCCAGGCCCTTCTGTCGCGCCAGCACCTGCTTCTTCGAGACCTCGGTCAGCTCCGGATCGTATGCCAGGAATGGCTCGCCGTTAGTCAGATAGGCGTCGATCGAGGCCGCTGCTTTCCGCCCGGAGGCTACAGCCGCGATTACGGTGTCGGGACCGGTGGCGGCATCCCCACCGGCGAACACGCCGGCCACGGCCGTCGCACCGGTGTCAAGATCGCAGGCGAGCGTACCATTCGGGTTCACCGCGATCCCCTCGAACTCGCCCTGAACGTCTTGGCTGATGGCGTTGATGACCATATCGCACGGCAGCGAGAACTCGGTCTCCGACACGGGGTCGGGCCGGCGCCGGCCCGAGGCATCGGGTTCGCCAAGGGTGTGGATGCGCATGCTCAGGCCGACAACGCGGTTGCGCTTCTTGAGAACTGCCGTCGGGGCCACAAGGTAGATGATCCGCACCCCCTCTTCCTCGGCCTCGAGCACCTCGTCGGCCTCTGCAGGCATCTCGTCTCGCGTGCGCCGGTAGCACAGGAAGACTTCTTTCGCTCCCAGGCGAACCGCCGTCCTGGCCGCGTCGATCGCCGTGAACCCGCCTCCGACGACGGCCACGCGCTCGCCCACGGTCACTTTTCGCCCGCGGCGATAGGCGGTCAGGAAGTCGACCGCGGAGACGACCCCCTTCGCGTCCTCACCCGGGACGCCCAGCCGCCGTCCCGCCCAGGTCCCAAGTCCCAGGAAGGTGGCGTCGAAGCCATCTTCGGAGAGGCTGGTGAGAGTCAAGTCCTTGCCAAGGCGAGCATTGCACTTCACTTTCACACCCAGCGCCTTCAGCGCATCGATCTCGGCATCCAGCACGTTCTCCGGCAGGCGGAAGCTCGGTATGCCATAGCGCATCATCCCGCCCGGCTTCTTTTCGGCCTCGAAGACCGTAACCGCGTGGCCGGCGCGGGCGAGATCCCAGGCGCACGCTATTCCGGCCGGACCTGAGCCGACGACGGCGACGTTCTTTCCGCTGCTTGGGAGGCGATCCACCTCGGGCTTCCAGCCCTGCTCAGCGCCATATTCGAGCACGAAGCGCTTGATGTCGCGGATGCGAATGGGATCGTCAATGTCGCCCCGCGTGCAGGCCGTCTCGCAGGGATGCGCGCAGATATACCCGCAGACGGATTGCAGCGGGTTCTTGGATGTGATCAGGCGATACGCTTCCGTGAATTCGCGATCCGCGACCTTCTGAACGTAGGCCTGCGCCGGCACCTGGTTCGGGCAGGCGAACTTGCATGGGGCCGAAAGCTGCGGATTCTTGACTCGCCCGTGGCCGGGATAGAGGGTCAGGTCCTCGGAGGAGGTCACTTCCTCCACGAGCAGATCGCGCATCGCCCCCCAGTCGGCAAAATTCATCTTGTCGAGGTACTGCACGACGCCCTCAGCGATATCGCCGACGATGCCGTATCCGTGCACCAGCACCCCGGCGCAGATGCCGATGAGATCCGCTCCGTAGAAGGCCATTTCCACCGCATCCTGCCAGGTCTCGACACCCCCGGTGGCTATCGCCCTGACGTGCGGACCGCCGCGCTTGCGGATCTCGAAGACATCGCGGAGCGCAAGCGGCTTCGCCCATGGGCCGGACATGCAGCTCAGGGAGACTTGCTCCTGGAGGTGGTAGATCGCTTTCTTCGGGTTCCAGATATCGACCGGCGGGATCGCCAGCCGATTCGCATTCGAGCCGACGGCCACCGCCCCAGCGTCGTAAGCGGCCTTGGCGGAGAAGGGCAGCTTCGCGCCCTCGGGACTGAGCTTCACGAACACGGGGATGGAGACCGCTGCCACCGTGGCCTTGACGATCTCGCTTACGGCCTCCGGAATCATGCCCAGAGAGGCGCCGCTTATGGGTCCGCCCTCGTGCGCCTCGCCGGTCAGCGCCACATTGAAGGACATGTTCGGGCAGCCCATGTTCAGCTCGAGCACGTGGCACCCGGCCTGCTCGAACACTTTCGCCATGTTCACCCAGCCCTCGACGCCCTTCTCGCCGGTGTAGCTGTAGTTCGCCATGATCACGAAGTCTTTGCTCACCCGGGGCAGCGAGTCCTGAACCAGTTGCACCGCCTGGTCGAGAGCAAGGCGCTTCTCGGCGGTGAACGAGAGGAAGCCCTGCGGCTCGAAGTAGCCATACCGCGGCTCGCGGTTGATGTATGGCGGAGGGTCGAACGTGAGCTTGATGGACGCCCCGGACCAGCCCAGCTCGCATCCGCGGGCAAGCTGGTCCGCGGAGTGGGTGGTCGGCCCGGAGGCGAGGAAGAACGGGTTCTTGAACCTGACCCCGGCAATAGTCACAGCCAGGCGCGGATCGATGGTGGCGCTGCTCATGAACGGCACTCCTTCGTGATAGCCGCTGACAAGAAAGAGGTGCGCACCCGATTCGTGCGCACCATACGGGAGACGTCTTATCATAACATTTCGAGCAATGCCGCCGCTAGACCTCGCGCTGACCGAGGCCGGGTAAACCAGTGGAGGAGATACCCGGCCGGCAGTCGAACTTGCCTGCACCATCCTCAGAGGTAGCACCCATATGGGAGACTTCAGGATCAAGCCCGCCGGCGGCCAGCTCGATGCCGCGGCTCTGGGCGAAGTGATGATGCGCATCGATCCCGGCGATATCCCCACCCGGCGGGCGCGGTCGGCTCGCATCTGGCACGGCGGCGGAGAGACGAACGTTGCCGAGGGACTGAGTACGTGTTTTGGGCTCAAGACGGCCGTCATCACCGCCCTGGTCGACGATGGAATCGGGCGGAACATCGAGCTGCAGTTGAAGGAAGCCGGAGTCGATACTTCGCACATCATCTGGTTCAACACCGGCGGCAAGGGCGCGCACGCCACCGATGGCAAGGGGACGCTGCACAACGGCATCAACTTCACCTGGGCCGGCAAGGGCGTGCTGCCGTCGGTGACGGAGTACTACCGGGCGCACACGCCGGTCCGGGAGCTGAAACCCGGCGACGTAGACTGGAAGGCTCTCTTCGGCGAGGGAGTGCGCTGGTTCCACACGGGCGGCATCTACACGCTGATCTCGCCGACGTCATCCCACCTCGCGCTGGAGGCGATGAAGGCCGCGGGCGAGAGCGGCGTCTTTCGATCTTTCGATCTGAACTATCGCTCCAAAGTCGAGCCGAGCAAAGACCGTGCGCGGGAGATCAACCGCAGCATCGTCCCGTATACGGACTTCCTGGTCGGCAATCAGAGCGACTTCTTCGACGCGCTGGGATACGAGAGCCGCAAAGTCGCCACCACGGACTCGTTCGATATCTGGCTCACCGCCTACCAGGAGATGCTGCGCCAGGTCGCGAAGGATTACTCGAACCTCAAGATCATCGGCACCCAGTTGCGCGCGGCGATCACCGCCGATCGCATTAGCTGGGGCGCCGTGCTCTACGATGTCGCCGAGGACACGATGCACCAGGCTTCCGTGCGCGAGAGTATCGAGATCGCCGATCGCACCGGCGGCGGCGATTCCTTCATGTCCGGCGTCGCCGCGGCGCTGATGAAGGGCAACGGCCCGGATGTCGCCGTGGAATGGGGCGCCGCCCACGGCATCCTGGTTCAGGAGACGCCCGGCGACACCACCATGGTGACGCAGAAGGAAGTGGAAGCGGAGGTCGCCCGCGCGAAGAAAGGCGGAGGCGTCAGCGCTCTGCGTTGAGCCCCCCAATTGTCATCCTGAGCAACGCGAAGGATCTTGTCGGTGTCTTTGGAGGAACGGCATGGCTGACTACAGACGAGATCGCGCCCGCGTCGATGCGGCGCTGAGGAAATCCGATGTCGTGGTGGTGATGAACCGCGACCACGTGAAGACGCCCGAGGACCTGGTCACCACTATGTGGGAGGTGTATCAGGCCGGCCTGGTTGCCGAATGCACCTTCCGCATCGACGAGGCCATCATACGGGAGGCGATGAAGGAGCTGGTGAAGCGCCGCGCCGAGGCCCCGGCGGATGAGCCGTTCGTGCTCGGCGTGGGCAGCGTCATCAACCCCAGGGAACTCGAGGCCGCGATCGGTATGGGGTTCGACATGGTGGTCGCTCCGGCGAACGTCATGGGCGGCTATGGCGAGGGGATAGAGGCGGGGCGGAGGGCAGGCAACGCAAACGTCGCCATCGCGCCGGCAGTGCTGTCGCCATCGGAGCTACAGTACTTCATCGAGCGCAGCGACGGGCTGGAGCCGGACTGCGTGAAGATCTTCCCTGCGGGCGTGTATGGCCCCAGCGGCGTCGCCGACCTGCTCGCGCCGTATGTGCGGGACCGGCACAAGGGCCGCATCATCATGCCGACTGGTGGCGTCAACAACGAGACCGGGCCGCAGTTCCAGGAGAGCATCAGCAAGCGCGGCTACTTCCCGGTGCTCGGCATGTCGGCGCCGTTGTCCCTGGTCGCGAAAGAGAAGAAGCCGGGCGATGTGGACACGATCCGCAAGTCGCTGGCTGAGTTCCGGGCGAAGTTCAAGCCGTACCAGGCGTAGCTGAATTGGGCAGGAGCTCCAGTCGCTTCCGGCGACTTGCATCCTCCCTGATATTGTTTGAAAGGTTCTCCTATGTGCAAAGCTGACAATCTCTTCGATATCACCGGCAGAGTCGTCGCGATCACCGGCGCGGCTGGCGTGCTCTACGGGACGGTTGCCCGCGAGCTGGCCACGCGCGGCGCAAAGGTGGCGCTGCTTGATCTGCTCGGCGATAAGGCGCAGGAATTCGCCGACCAGATCAAGGCTGACGGCGACGAGGCCCTCGCCGTCGCCTGCAACGTGCTCGATCCCGCGAGCATCCAGAGCGCGCTGGATGCAGTCCTGAAGTCCTATGGGCGTGTGGACGTCCTGATCAATGGGGCTGGCGGCAATCGCGCCGGCGCCACCGTACCCCGCGACGGGAAGTTCACCGATCTCGTGCTGGAGGAAGTGGACAAGGTCTTCGCGCTGAACTACAAGGGCACGTTCCTGCCCACGCAGATCTTCTGCAGGTATTTCGCTGAGAAGGGCAAGGGGATCGTCGTCAACACTTCCTCCATGTCGGCCATCACCCCGCTGACGAACGTGCCGGGGTACTCGAACGCGAAGGCCGCGGTGACGAACTTCACGCAATGGCTGGCAGTTCAGGCCAAGGTGGACTTCCCTGACGCCGAGATCCGCGTGAATGAGATCGCGCCCGGCTTCCTGGACACCACCCAGAATCACCGCCTCCTCTTCGAGGCCGATGATAAGACGCTGACCCCGCGGGGGCACTCCATTATCGCCAAGACGCCGTTCGGGCGGTTTGGCGACCCCAAGGAGTTGCTCGGCCCGATCTTGCTCCTCATCTCCGATGCCGGAAGCTTCCTTCACGGGACCACTATCGCCATCGATGGCGGCTTTTCGATCTACTCCGGCGTAGGACCCCTGGACGAGAAGAAACCGAAGGCGGCGGGCTAGCTGCCTGCAGAACCTGGTCTAAGACGAGCGGCGCTGCCGGCCGGGGCGCTGATAGATCGCGTCTGCCGACGCTCCGCCCGCTCACCAGAGGGGAGGAGAGCAATGCCTCGCTCAGCGTTCCTGACGGCTCTGGTTCTTGCGCTCGCGACAGGCGCGGTCTGTCCCGCCGTGTCGGCCCAATCAGCCAGCACCACAGATGGCCTTTCGCTGCAACTGCAGGCGGGCCAGCTTGTGGGATTGCGGGTTGGCCGCCAGACTCTCGCGGCGCAGGGGGTCGGCGGCTTCTATGTGCAGCCATACCAGGCCGTGACCGGCCCGGATCTGCTTCGAGAACAGGGAATCGCCGGCATCCCCGCGCCCCTGCCGCGGTCCTTCGCCGTCGACACGAAGATGACGTGGCGCGGCAGGCCGACTCTCACGATCAGGTTGCCGGAAACGAAGGCTGGGGATTCCGGCGAACTGGAGCTTCACGTCGATCAGGTTCAGCCTCATCGCGTCTACCTGATCCGGTTCGCGCATCGCGGAGAGCGACTGGCGGGCGAGTACCCTCCCATCCTGCACATTCGGCAATCCGATCCGAATGGCCAGCCGGTCACATCGCAGCTCAACGTGGATTTGCCTGCCGGCACCTATGACTGGAAGGAAGAGGTCATCCCTGTCCCGGCCGTCGACCGCGCCGCCAGCTTCACCCTGATGCTGCACCACCCGAGCGGCTCCGGTCAATTCTGGATCAGCGAGGTGACAGTCACTGAAGTCAGGCAGCAGCCGGCCATGCCTGTCGTGGGGACGTGGACCGGAGGCGTCGAGCCCCAGTTTACCGGCACCGTTCCCGATACGCCGATCGTGTTGAGCGCGCGCGCATCGGCATTGATGAGCGGCATGACGATCCGGACCACGCTCTCGGCCCCCGCCTCGTGGCTGAAGAAGAACCCGACCGCCTTCACCGTCAGCTTCCGCGTCCCTCTCGCGGCCGTCGGCTGGCGCTGGGGAGACTCCCTCCGCGGCGAGCGCCAGATCGAGGCCAGAAGGAGCTACTCCGACTATCAGCTCATCGGGCGGCGGCAGTACCGAGAGGTTTCGCGGTTTCCGATGGCCGCGATTGCGGGCCCGGATCACGGGATCGCCCTGATGGCGCCGCTGAAACCTGTCATCCTGAGCCGGTTTCGGTACGACGCCGATGGATATCTCTGCGGCGAATTCGACCTCGCGGTCGTCGACCGAGGCCTGGGAGCGACCGAGGATGTGAGCTTCTGCTTCGATATCGTACGCTTCGAGCCGAGGTGGGGCTACCGCTCGGCACTCTCCGCGTACTACACGCGCTACTCCGACCTGTTTTCGAGTACGGCCAAAGAAGGCGGGTGGTGGATCGGCCCGAGCGACACGCTTCAGAGCCTCCAGGACTTCGGGCTTCAGTACGCGGAGGCTCACTTTGCCGGGCCCGAGCCGACCAAAGCCAACAACGGGATGGGCATCTACACGTGCTCGTACAGCGAGCCCTGGATGTGGCGGATACTGGCGAGCGAAGAGAACGATCTCGCGCTCGTGAAGCCCGTCAGCGCCTACCTGCCCGAGATCGAGCGTGATGCCAAGCTGCCTCTCACGGTTATGGACACCCATGACTATTGGACCGCTCCCACGCGGGAATCCGCGCGTGCCTTCCTGAATTCCGCAGTGTTTGGAGATGATGACACGTACTTGGAGAACGCCGCGCGCACGTACCAGGGCACATACATCGAGATGAACGCGTCGTGCCTGCCGAACGTATGCAGCTCGCGCTGGGGCGACATCAACCGCGGCATGCTCTCCTACCGTTACGAGACGCTCGCGGATGCGGAGCGATGCGCAGCCGGTGGCGCGAAGTTGAATGGAGTCTACTTCGACTCCGTCGGCAACTGGTCCGACATCGCGGCAGAGGACCACCGCGATGACCATTTCCCGTTCGCCGCCACCCCGCTGACGTTCAGCTATGCCACGGGCACGCCGGTGGTCTCCGGTCTGGCGGCGATGTCGGAGTACATGGACTTCATCCGGCGCAAGGGCTATGTCACGATGGCGAACTCCGACAGCGTCTATGCCGGGTATGCAGCGCCCTATCTCGATATGATCGGCGCGGGTGAGAATTTCGACGATGACGCGGCCTCCGATGAGGCGCTCAGCCACGACCGCGCGGTGGCGTTTCGCAAGAGCGTCAGCTTCGGCAACTCCGGCCTGCTGCAGGCATCGCAGCAGGAGGCGGTCGCGCGGTTCAAGCTGCTGCTCTTCTATCACGTGTACCCGGGCATCTTCTTCTCCGATGCCGAATCCCTGGAACGCGTTCGTCCGCTGTACCGACGCTTCATCCCGCTGATGCGCGACATGGGCCGCGCCGGATGGGAGCCGGTGCCATGGGCAGCCACCGAGGGTGCGCCGCTATGGGTGGAACGCTATGGGCCGAGCAGAGACGGCCGCGCGTACTTTGCCATGCGCAATCCGACTGGCTCGACTCAGACCACGACTCTTGCAGTGGAGGCTTCTGGTTTCGGACGCCCGGTCAGCGCGAGCGTGCGCGTTGTCGACGCGCTCAGCGGCAAACCACTGGACCCTCGGCGGTCGGTGAACAAGCTGACGATTCCGGTTTCGGTTCCCCCGCGAGATACCGCGGTGGTGCGAGTGGACTGGCCCGGTTAGCAAACGGGGCTGGAGAAAGAAGGAGCTTCGTAATCGTGAAGATCGCGATCGTCGGCGGCAGAACCATAACTCCGCTCGAGGAATTCGAGCAGGCCGATGTGCTGATCGAGGACGGCACGATAGTCGCCGTCGGGCCCGGAGTCGCCGCGGGCGCCAGGTGCGAGCGGGTCGACGCGACGGGTCGCATTGTTGCCCCGGGATTCGTCGACATCCATATCCACGGCGGCGCGGGCCATGACACCATGGACGGCACGCGTGAGGCCGTTGAGGGGATCGCCGCGTATGTCGCGACCCACGGCGTGACGTCGTTCTGTCCGACCACCATGACCGTGGCCGCGGACGATATCATGGCGTCCATACGCGCCGTCGACGAGTGCCAGCGGAACCCGGTCACGGGCGCGCAGCCACTCGGCGTTCATCTCGAAGGCCCGTACATCAATGCCGCGAAGAAGGGTGCTCAACCGGAGCAGCACGTGCGGACCGCAACGACCCTGGATTACGAGCGCTTCTTCTCCCTGGGCAACGTCCGCCTGATCAGTCTCGCGCCCGAGATCGATGAGAACCAGGCGCTGATCGGCTATGCCCGCAGCCGCGGCGCGGCGGTCGCCGTCGGCCATTCGTCGGCGAGCTTCGAGCAGGTGGCGGAGGCCGTGAAGCTGGCGTGAACCAGTCCACGCATACGTTCAACCAGATGGAGGGCATCCACCATCGCAAGCCCGGTACGGTAGGCGCGGCGCTGATGCTAGATGATGTGTACGCGCAGTTCATCGCCGATGGCATCCATCTACATCCGGCGATCGTGAGTATGATCGTCCGTCTCAAGGGACCGGAACACGCGGTGCTCGTCACCGACGCCATCCGCGGCGCCGGAATGCCGAACGGGGGATACGAGCTGGGCGGCCAGCTCATTGTGGTGAAGGACGGCGCGGTTCGCCTCGCAGACGGTACCCTTGCCGGCAGCACTTTGGCCATGGATCTGGGCGTGCGTAACATCGCGTCATTCACCGGTCGGCCGCTGCGTGAGTGTATCCGGATGGCAACCCTGACCCCTGCCCGTTCTATCGGCGTCTCGAACCGCAAAGGCAGCCTGGAACCTGGAAAGGACGCCGACATCGTGCTGCTCACGTCGGGCCTGAAGGTTGCCGCGACAATGGTGATGGGAAAGCTGGCGTATGAGGCCTAGCGCCGCTCCTCACGGCGGCGGCAGTGGCATGTCGTGGGCGGCGGGCGATCCACTCCGGCCGCATCGGAGGCGCGGGGCCAGACGTCTTGAGCAGTGCGAGGCCGTAGTTGGAGCCCACACCCGGGATCGAACCGGGGACCTTATCCTTACCAAGGATACGCTCTGCCGACTGAGCTATGTGGGCTCGTGATGCACGGCGGCTTGTGGGAGAGCCCAACTTCGGGCTCTCTCGTTCTCTTCGTTCAGGCAGTGGCCAATCCTGCCTCTGGACGGTGGGCGGGGAAGGATTCGAACCTCCGTAGGCTTCGCCGACAGATTTACAGTCTGCTCCCTTTGTCCAGCTCGGGCACCCGCCCGTTCCTCGATCACGACCGTAGCGCCCTTCCCGGCCGCGCTCGATGGTAACACCCCCACATGGCATCGTCAAGATCACGCGATCCAAGACGGGAGAGGGGGCGGATGGATGAATGGTTACGCGCACAACGCTGTCGATCTTGATTCCCTTTTCCTTGACCCTTGGGAGATCGAGGTGCTATGCTCACGACAATTTCCCGATCGCGGAGACGCCCATGCTTCGATCTGTCCGGATCTGTTGCGCGTTGAGCCTGCTGCTCATGTTGAATGCTCGTGCCGCGTATTGCTTGAAGACCCCGATTCTGCCAGTGAATCAGATTCATGCAGGGCAGCGCGCAACCGCGAAATCCGTCTTTCGCGGCACCAGGATCGACTCGTTCCACCTCGAGATTATCGGGGTGATGCATAAGTTTGAGGGCACGCGCAACATCATCCTCGCCCGTGTCCTCGATGGTCCCGTTGTTGCCAGGAAGAGCGGCATCATCCAGGGGATGAGCGGCAGCCCGGTCTACATCGACGGCAAGCTTATCGGCGCCATCGCGTACGGATGGTCGTTCAGCAAAGAGCCCATCACGGGGATTCGGCCCATCGAGGAGATGCTCGAGGCCTGGCAGACCAGTCCGGGCGCGAAAGCGAGCGCGGCGGGCTCGTCCCACCCCCTCGATCGCCCGATCTCGGTGGCCGGCCGCCGGATCGAGCAGGTGCGCGTGGCCGAGCAGCCGGGACGGCCTGACCCGCCAGGGACGATGAGCCTGGTGCCGTTGAGCGGCTTCATCCAGGCATCGGGGTTCAATCAGCGCGCCATTGGGCGTCTCTCCGAGCTGTTCTCGCCGTACGGCATGCAGGTGATGGCGGGGCCGTCGGGCGGAACCGAGAACATGCGGCCGCCGATCGTGGCCGGAGGTTCCGTGGCGGTGCAGCTCGTCGGCGGCGACTTCGATATCAGCGGGTCGGGTACGATCACGCTGGTAGAGGGCAATCGCATTCTCGCCTTCGGGCATGACCTCTTCGATCTCGGCGATATCGACGTGCCCATGACGGGCTCGTACGTGTACGATATCATGCCCAGCGTGATGATCTCGTCCAAGATCATGTCCAGCACCCAGGTTGTCGGCCGGGCATATCGGGATACGCAGACAGCGACAGCCGGGGAAATCGGGGTGAATGCCGACCAGTTGCCGCTCACCGTCGAGGTGGTCGATCGAGACCGCGGCAGGACCCGGAGCTTCCATCTCAGGCTCGCGCGGATCAGGGAGATGCTCCCGAGTCTGGCGGCGATCTCTGTGATGACCGCGGTGGATGAGACGCGAGGTCGCTCCTCCCGCGGAACAGTGCACGTGATCACCGAGGTCGAGGCAGAGGGCCGTCCCGTGATGAAGCGGGAGGACCTGAGCTACAGCGACGGCGACGCCGCCGCTGCCGCCATGCCGGCTGTGCTGCGCCCGCTGGCGGCCTTCACGGATACTCCCTTCGGGAAGCTGCAGATGCGGCGGGTTCGGGTGCGCGTCGAGATCGAGCAGGAGCGAAGGACCGCCACCATCGAACGCGTGACGATTCCGCAGTCCCGGGTGAGAGCCGGTGACGAGGTCACGCTGAATATCTCCGTAAGGCCGTACGGCAAGCAGATTGTGGAGATGCCCGTTCGGCTGAAGCTGCCGCGCGATCTGCCTCGAGGGGCAGTTCGTCTCGTGATATCCGGAGGCGGCGAGGCCGATGAAGCGCGCGCGTCGGTCGGTGCGCCGAAGCCCGCTCCGGTTTCCATGAATCAGCTCGTGGAGCGGTATCTGACACAAGACCGGCGACAGGACCTGGTGGTCCAGGCCGCGCTGCCGCGGAGCGGCGCCACCCTGCTCGGAGAGGAGTTGCCGGATGCGCCCCGCGGCGCGCTCGAAGCGATTCGCGCCAGTCATCCCACCGACCTGAGACCGGCGACGACAGTGATGAAGATCACCGCGCCGACGCAATGGTCACTGTCGGGAAGGCAGCAGGTAACGCTGTCGGTGGAAAGCTCTATCGCGCCGGCCGCGCCCACACCTCAGCCGCCACAGGCACAGGGCCCGCCCCAGCCGCCACCTGGTGGCCCTCCGGGCGGACCGCCCGAGGACGATCAAGGTCAGGACGAGGACATCAGTTACCAGACACGCGCGGGGAGCGCGCTGCCGGAGGGCGATCTGTATACGGCTCCGGCCGAGATGGGGGCGACGAGGGGAACTGGCAAGCCGGAAGCGCCCGCGAAAGGGGATCAGTCGAAGCCGGAGCAGGAAGGCACGCCGCTCGCGCACGGCCCGCAGACGTGGGTCCAGGAGAACCCGGCCGACTATGGACATGCGAAGCTGAGGAACATCGCCATGGCCGATGACGGCCGGCTGATGTTGGGGCCGGAGCGCAGCGATCTTGCGAAGCTGCCCGCGGACGAGATCTGGAGCCTGGCAGTACGGGACGACACTGTGTATGCCGGCACCGGCAGCGACGGCGTCATCTACAGGATTCCGGGCAAGGGAGACGCTCCCGCGTTCTTCAGAACGGGCGAGATGAATGTTCACGCGCTCGCGTTCGCCAAAGACGGCGATCTGTACGCAGGCACGTCGCCACGAGGCAAGCTCTTCCGCATCTCGCCCGACGGCTCTGGGAAGGTCGTGTACGACTCCGACAGCACCTATCTGTGGTGCCTGGCAATCGGCCCCGACGGCACAGTGTATGCCGGGGGCGGGGCCCCGGCCAGGATCTACGCGGTGGATCCGGCCGGCAAGGCCAAGCTCGTGTCCGAGCTTCCGGCCAGCAATGTGCAGTCTCTTGTCCTGAGTCCTTCGGGCGATCTCTATGCCGGAACATCCGATAGTGGCGTGATCTTTCGGATCAAACCGGATGGAACCGCGAGCGCAGTTGGCCAAGTGCCATCGAATGAGGTCGGCGCACTCGTCATGGACGGGAATGGGAATCTCTACGCGGGGGCGTCTCCGGCCGGGGATATGTACTGGATAGAGCAGGGCAAATCGCTGAAGCTATACGCCGAGACCGATGAGAAAACCGTATACGGGCTCGGCATCTTGCCTGGCGGCGACCTGGTGGCGGCTACCGGGCCGAACGGGATCGTCATGCGGATCGGCTCCGACCGCAAACTGCGGATGGATTTCAGGCCCGAGACCGGCATCGCCACTGCGCTTGCCGTGAGCGGGGGCGCGATGTACCTGGGGACCACTGCGCCGGCCGTGGTGATGCGATTCGGCCCCGGGTATGCTTCGTCAGGCACTATGGAATCGGCGATGCTGGATGCCGGCCGCCCGGCGAAATGGGGTCACATCGAGCTGACGGCGGAAACACCAACTGGGACCGCTGTAGCAGTGGAAACGCGCAGCGGGGACGCGCCGTCACCAGAGGATGGGTGGAGCGGCTGGGGGCCGGTTGCGTCCGGTGCGATCATCAGTCCGCCTGCCAACCACTTGCAGTACCGCCTGAACTTCAGCACGACGGATGCCCAGGTGTCGCCGGTCGTGTGGCAAGTGCATGTGGCGTACCATCCGACCAATCTGCCGCCTGAAGTCACGTTGAAGGCGCCCTCCCCGGGCGACAGGATCCAGAAGAAGTATACTGTCAAGTGGGAGGCACGCGACCCTGACAAGGACACCCTGACTTACGACCTCCTCCTCTCCCGCGATCTTGGCCAGACGTGGAGCATTTTGAAGCAGAACCTGACCGAGATGAAGTTCGACTGGGATACGACACCCACGGCCGACGGGCGCGTGATACTGAAGGTGATCGCCAGCGACCGGCAGAGCGAACCATCCGATCCGATGCAGGACGACGACACGGTGGTGGTCTGGATCGACAACACGCCGCCTCAGGTGATGCTGTTCAAGAGCTCGCTTGTGGTCGCTCCCGACCGGCGGGTGCGATTCAGCGGCACGGCGACCGACAATCTGTCGGCGATACGAAGCGTGGAGTACCGAGTGGACGACGGCGATTGGCAGTCGCTTCCTCTTGCGGCCGTGGACTCGCTGACAGTTGACTTCACTGTCAGCACCGATCCGCTCTCACCCGGCAAACACACGGTTGAGGTGAGGGCATTCAACGCGGCCGGCAATATCGGCAGCGACAAGCTCGCTGCCGAGGTGAAGGGGGCGACGGAGCCGGCGACAGCCGGAACCAAGAAGACGTCCGACTAAGGTCGTCCGCGCGGCGACCGTGTCGGCCGGGAACGCCGCAGCCGGCGTGCGAGCCAGTGCGGCCGCCCCGCGGCGGCGTGCGTCTGGCCGTCGAGCCGTACGTAGATGTCCCGGGCCGTATCTTCGTCCACCGCGACCTGCCCGTTCCCCAAATCGAACACGAAGGACGGGAACCTCTGGCGGAGCGTGATAGGAGCGCCGGGAAGAGCTCCCATGGTCATCAGCCTGTGCAGATGCTCGCGCCGCTGGCTCTGGATGTAGGCGATAACGCCTTTCTCACCTGCCGCCATGTCCGCGAGAGGTGAGACCACTCGGGTCGCGTCCTCTGCCCCCGACCGGCAGCATTCGCCAAGCGGTATCGGGCTGCCATGCGGGCACACTCTTGGATGTCCCAGCAACGTGCATATCTGGTCGTCGATCCCGCGACGGAGAAGGTGCTCGAATCTGCAGGCTGCTTCTGTTGCGACGCTGTCGCCTACGGCTAGCACGTCGGCCAGCAGGCGCTCTGCCAGGCGTTCTCTTCTCACGATCGCAGCGGCCTCTGCCTCGCCTGCCTCGGTCAGCGCGGCTCCCTGGGCGCTGCTGACGATAAGGCCCGCCTCAGCTAGTTCGTGCACCTCGGGCCCGTCACCAGCCCCGCGGGGCACGCTCTGCTCCTCGTGGGCGGTCCAGAGGCTCCCCAGAAGCTCCTCCGCGGATTCGGTCAGTTCACGTTCATCCATCAGATGTGCACCTGCCACGCTTTCAAGAGAGTGTTCAGCGCAAAGCCGACTGCGAATGCCAGTGGGAGAATGATTGCGGCCACCGCCACCGCTGTCTTCAGGCCCCGCTCCTTTTGCATGACCAGGAACTGCGCCAAGCACGGGATGAAGAGCGTGATGGTGACCATCGCCACCACCAGTGCAGTGCCTGTGAGCCCGCCCTGTGCGGATACATCAAACAGGCGAGCCGCTCCGTAGTCGCGGCGCAGGAATCCGAACAGAAAGGCGTCGGCGGCCTCCGGCGGCAGGCCGATCACGTGCACGAATGGTCGCAGCGCGCCCACGGCCAGGGGAAAGAGGTGGGAGAGCTGGCCGAGCCAGATCAGAACGCTCACGAGCAGGAAGAGGGGTATGACTTCAGCGGCGTACCACTTCAGGCGGGAGAAGGTCTTCACCAGAACGTTGCGCAGCGCCGGCAGGCGCAGCGGCGGGATCTCCAGGTAGAAGCGCGAGGCCTCCCCGGGAAGAACTCGGGAGACCAGGAAGCCGGACAGCAGGAACACGCCCAGCACGACGCCAGCCCAGATGAGCAGCCCGAGAGGATGTCGGGACAGGAGGCCAAGTATCACCCCAAGCTGCGCCGAGCACGGAATAGCGAGGGCGAGCAGGAAGGTGGCAATGACCCGTTCGCGCCGGGTCTCGAGGACTCGCGTCACAATCGTCGCCATGGTATCGCAGCCCAGACCCAGGATGATCGGGATGACTGCCCGGCCGGACAGGCCGATCCGCTTCAGGAGCCGGTCCGCCAACAGGGCGAGTCGCGGTAAGTAGCCGCTGTCCTCCAGCAGGGCGAACATCAGGAAGAACGCCGCCACGAGGGGCAATATGATGGCGAAGGCATATCGCAATCCCAGCGTGATCACGCCGTACTCGCCGACGAAGAGCGAGGAGAGCGCGGGCCAGGGCAGCAGCCGCTCGATGAACGCCGTGATCGGCGGGTTCAGATGCTGCCTGAACAGCCCTTTGTCGAGCACGTCCACGGCCACCCCCGCGCCCAACCGGCCGACTACGAGATAGATGAGGTAGAGCACGACAAGCAGGACCGGGATACCGGTGATCGGGCTCACAGTCAACTGGCTCAGCGCCTCCACGAATCGGCGGTCCCTGCGCCTGGCGCCGCGTGTCAGCGCCTTTCGAGCGATGGCGTCGGCTGCTCTCTGCCGTGCCACTGCGACCGGCACGGAGAGCGACTGCGGGTACTGCGACTCTGCCTCGGAGACCACTCGGTCGATTTCGGCCACCGACTCTGGATCTCTGAGGATCACCCGCGAGCGCGCTCCCTGGTCCCGTTGGAGCAGCAGCAGTGCCAATCCCGTGTTGCTGATCCCATACTCCCCGCGGAGAAGCGGCCTAATCCGCGCGACCGCGCGCTCGATCACCTGGGGGTACTGGACCGAGAGCTGCGACGCCGCCGCCGGCGCACCAGCGAGAAGTGCGTTCAGATCCTCCAAGCCCTGACCTGTCGTGGCCGAGGTGGCCACCACGGGGATGCCCAATGCTTTGCTCAGCGCGGCTGTGTTCACGCCAAGCCCAAGGTTCTCGGCTTCGTCGATCACGTTCACGTCCAGCGCCAACCGCGTTCCCGCCTCGATCAACTGGAGCGTCAGCGGGAGCATGCGGTGCAGGTGTTTCGCGTCCAGGACGTGCAGCACCAGGTCCGGCGACTCGTCGAACAGCAGGTCCTGGGCGACCCTCTCGTCCTCGGAGAATGGCGCGAGGGAGTATGAGCCGGGACAATCGACGACATCGAGGAGCGCATCGCCCACTCTCGCCTTTCCGCGCATCACTTCCACAGTGGTGCCGGGGTAGTTGGAGACCACCGCATATGATCCCGTGAGGTGGTTGAATATCAGGCTCTTGCCGACGTTCGGGGAGCCAAACAGCGCCAGCTTACGGGTGGCGAGAGCCGGAGTAAGAGGGCAGGCGGTGCAGCCGCAGCCGCGCTGACCGGTGACGAGGCCGCGTACGAACTGCAGGGCGCGAGCCGTCATGTCACTGCTTCCTCCAGGGCGATCGCACGCACACCGTTTCCGCGATGCTGACGCCCAGTGTATGCGTCTCTCCGGAGGCCTCAACCACAACCGTTCCTGCGGTCAGATCGCGCTGCTTCACGATGACCTGGGCGCCCGGCACGAGAGCACGCTCGGAGAGATGCCTTACGACATCCGGCGATTCGTTGTCGAGACGGGCAATGACCAGATCTACGCCCAGCGGCGCATCGAGAAGAGACA
>Ga0187878_1001943_pt1 | contig 19060 bp, 14 predicted proteins | sample June2016WEW_17_1_FD_132979 | JGI IMG/M metagenome (GOLD analysis project Ga0187878, IMG submission 132979) | Peatland microbial communities from SPRUCE experiment site at the Marcell Experimental Forest, Minnesota, USA - June2016WEW_17_150 | ecosystem: Environmental > Terrestrial > Soil >...
AGTTCAGCGGTCCGACGCCGGCTGGGAGCTGAGATGGCGATAAACGCGATGCGCCAGGCGTTGTTGCTCGATCCACTCCCCATAAATCGCGCTCCGCTGGCCCAGCTGTTCCAGGGCCCGGATTACTTCGAGAGCGATTTTGCCGGGAGGCTGTGCTGAAAAAGCCGTCTGCGGCAGGGGCACGAACGCGTGCGGATGGATTCGGGCTCCCAGGCGAGACACTTTCTCCATGACCGCGATCGTCTCACGCACATCCTGCGCATCCTCTCCCGGCAGACCGAGAATGAAGTCGACAATCACCTTGTAGCCGAATTTTCGCGCCAGGGACACAGCCCCCAGGACACTCTCGACGCTGTGGGAGCGGTGACAGGTCTCCAGAATACGTTGGCTCCCGGACTGGGCGCCGATCACAATCTCATCATTATCCGCAAAGCGTCGCAGCAATTCGAGCGTCTCCGGGACCACATGCTCCGGTCTAACCTCCGACGGGTAGTAGCCGAAGATGATGCGGCCCTCGCGAGAAACGGTTGCGCGCAGCGCTGCCAGCAATGTGCTCATGGCGGTCAGGTTGAGTTGTCGCCCGTCGGGGGATCCATACGAGAAGGCGTTGGGGGACAGGAGGCGCACTACCACCCTGCGGTTCTTCGAACAAAGCGTCTCTGCCTGGCGCACGATCTGGGTGACGGTGCGGTGGCGCGGCTGAACGCCGAAAATGTGGGAGGTCTGGCAGAAGCTGCAAGCGAAAGGGCAACCGCGCGTGATCTCGATCGGTCCGAACATGCCTCGCTTCGGGGAAAATGAGGGAAATGCCTCAACACCCACGGGATTCGCCGGAGGATGGACCACCACTTTATTGTCCTTCCAGTATGCAAGCCCCGTGACGTCCCGGATCTCCTGCCCTCCCGACAGCCGCCTGAGCACCAGTGGAAAACTCTCTTCGGCCTCACCGCGGAATACCGATATCCACGCCTGAATTGAGAACATTACGAGCATCGGCCGTGGCATGTGGCCCGCCTGCGATGATGCTGATGCGCGATCCATAATCCGATCGGAGTTGTCCGGCAAGGTGCTGCAGATCCCCAAGTTGAGGCGTCAGCACAGAGAATGCCACAATGATCCGGCCATGCTGATCCAGAAGGGCAGTCGCGGCGGTTCTTATTTCTTCCGCCGTCCTGGCCAGGGTGACCGGCCATTCCGCCAGGTCGGGATTGCTGTCGAGTGCGCCCGCAAGAGCATTGAAGCTGTAGCGGTTCAGCCGATGATAGTAAAAAAGGAGGGGAGACCTCGCGCTTGACACTGCTTGTTTCACGCACATCAGGATACCAGATTCCGGTCGTGGTTCCATCGATCCTGGTTCGTACTACTTACCCGTAAATCGCTTGGCAGGCGGAAAGGAATTTTCACTGCCAAGACTCTAAGGCTCCAAGGCGCCAAAAGTTTTATCCTTAAATTCTTGGCGTCCTAGCGTCTTTGCGACTTGGCGTTAGCCTCTAGCTGGGGCTATGCAGCATCATGTTCTTCGTGGCCGCTTTTTCCTTGCAGTGTTTGAATAGTAGGTATCAAATGCCCGTGATTTTCCGGCACCTACGCGGGGGAGGAGATTTCATATGCGCAAGCCGTGGCAGACCAACATGTGGTTCACCAGCCCCTGGAACTTCGACGCGGACGTGCGTGCCCGCATTGCCTTTGATCCGCACCCTCAGCTGCACGACGTGACGCTGCGCGATGGCGAGCAACAGGCGGGCATCGTCTTCACCAAGGACGATAAGATCCGGATTGCCGAAGCGCTTGCTGAAGTCGGCGTGCATAGGATCGAGGCGGGAATGCCGGTGGTGTCGAAGTCGGACGAGCAGGCCATTCGCGAGATCGCGAAGCGCCTGGAAGGGTCGGGCACGCAGGTCTTTTCCTTCGCGCGCTGCATGGTCGAGGATGTCAAGCGCTCCCTTGATACGGGGGTCAAGGGAATCGTGATGGAGGTGCCCAGTTCGACCCACATCATCGAGCGCGCGTATCGATGGGAGCCCGCCAAGGCCATCGAGACCTCTATCGCGGCAACCAGATTCGCGAAGGACCACGGCCTCTACGTGGTCTTTTTCCCGATCGATTTCTCTCGGGCGCCGCTCGACTGGGTGCTCCCGATGCTGAAGCGCGTGGCTACAGAGGGGCACATGGACGCGCTCACCATCGTGGATACGTTCGGCGGTCTCGCCCCGCACACGGTGCCTTTCCTGATCCAGCGCATGCGCCAGGTCTTTGCCGACACTCCCTTCGAAGTGCACTTCCACGACGACTTCGGCATGGGCGTGGCGAACACCCTGATGGCGATGGCCGCCGGCTGCCAGGTCGCTCACACCTCCGTCACCGGGATCGGCGAGCGCGCGGGCAACTGCGCGTATGAAGAGCTGGGCCTGGCTTTGAAGACGATGTACGACGTCGACCTGGGCTTAAAAACCGAAAAGTTCGTGCAAGTGTCTCGTTTGGTGCAAGAGCTCGCCGGCGTGCGTGTTCCTGGCAATCGCTGCGTCGTCGGAGAAAACCTGTTTGACATCGAGAGCGGCATTATCGTTAGCTGGCTGCGGAATTGCGGGGCCGAGTTTCCGACCGAACTGGTGCCGTTCCGTCCGGAGTTGGTCGGCAACACCCCGCCGCGCGCCGTGCTCGGAAAGGGCAGCGGCATCGACAGCATCGCGTTCTTCCTCGACCAGATGGGAATTCAGGCCAACCAGGAACAAATGGCGGCACTCTTAACCGAAGTCAAGGATCGTTCGCTTCGAGAGAAGAGACTGTTGACCCTCGAGGAGTTCCGGGAAATGGTGCTACATGCGACGGCCTAGTCCGCATTTCTCACCAGATTTCGTAGCGAGGCAGCAGACGGGCATGGATACAAGGCGCGCGACCGAGGGCTCCGCAGGCATACTCGACAGTACGTCGAGGAACCCGACCGAGCGCAACGCAGTAGATATGCCCGGATCCGCCGCCGCAGTAGAAAGCTGATGAGGAATGCGGGCTTGGAGCCTGCCCGAAAGCAAGGTGAATCGCCTTCGGTTTTCGAGATCGCGTCAGGAGTTCTGAAGTCCTCACATGGGTCTGAAGGCGATGATCGCAAACACGGCGCCAGTCGGATCCTGGAGAACGGAAAATCGGCCGGTATCGGGAACATCCTGTGGCGGCAGCAGCACCTTCGCGACCCTTCTTTGTGTAATGCGCGACGGTTAGCGCCTCATCAGTTCGGACCGGAATAGTTCCGGGGCCGGCAGGCTCGTTTCTTTTGTAGATTTTCGGTATCGGGAGAGAGGAGCTGCTTTCTTGCGGGACAGTTGGGGTGAGTCAGGGGAGCGTTCTCATGCAGTGGCCTGCAGATTCACGCCCAGCAAGGGCTCGAGCAAAACGCGTTCTTCCGGGGGGAGTTCCATGAGGACCCGTAGATCCTGCGTTTCCCGATAGCAGACCGCGGAATCCAGCAGACGCAGGGGAAGACTGAATTCGGCGCGCTCCCTCGCGAGTGCTTGCCACTGGTCCAGCCATCGCCGGGCTGTTGCATCGGTGAAGACCGGCGAAAGCAGATCGGAGATAGACTCCACCAGTCCCTGTCCCAATGCGTTGAGTACTTTGTGTTTGTAGTAAAGCAGGACCAGCACTTTAATCCGGAGTCGCAGGAGCTTCTCGTCGTCGAGAGCGCGCTGCAACAGGCGGACTAGTTCGGCGGTGTTGCCCGCATCGGGATTGTCAGAGCGTGCGAAGCGGGCAAGAGCCTGGTCGAGGGCCGCGCTACCCTCCCTCCACCGGTCCTGCTGGAGCAGGATCTGTGCGCGTTTGAAGTAAACAAAGGACGATTCCTCGCCGAGTTCTATAGCCCGGCCGAGTGAGGCCAAAGCATCAGTATGGCGGCGCAGGGCGGCCAGCGCTATGCCTCGCAGAGCCCATGCCAGCGGCTGGTGGGAGTTGAGTTTTGCAGCCTTCTCTGCGTGGGCGAGCGCCTGCTCATGACGCTTCAGCTCCATAAGGGCTGCGCCCAGATATATGTGGGCCATCTCGTCCTGCGGCGCCAACTCCGCGGCCTTGGCGAAAGAAGAGGAAGCCTCTTCATAGCAGCCAAGGTCCGACAGCGCCATGCCACGGCTTATCCAGGCGAAGGAGTCTTCTTGATCCAGCTGAATGGCTTTCTCGAATGAAGCCAATGCTTGCTTCGGACGTCCGGTATGGAGAAGGATCGCACCGCGCTCAGCCCACGCCCGCCCAGCATTTGGATTCAGTTCAGTCGCTCTGTCGCAGGAATACAAGGCCTCCTGGTACTGCCCGAGCTTGTAGAGTGAGGATCCCCGGAGCATCCAGGCCGGGGCGTCGTTCCCATTCATGGCGATGATCCTGTCGTAACAGGCCACGGCCGCTTCATGCCGTCCCAGACTTGTGAGGCAAGATCCCTGAGCGAACAAATCTTGTGCGTTGCCGCGGATGGCAACGAGCTCTTCCGCGGCTTGCAGCGCGCGAGCAAAGTCCTCATTTTGGGCCGCGGTGTTGTATTGCTGACAGCACACGGACACGCGAGGGTGCTCTCCCTCTTCCTTAGTAGCCTCAAGAGCAGGCAGAGCATATGCCCGTTCGAGCACGGCATCCGGCGGGAGAGACGCCAACCTCTGCTGCAGCTCAGCAGGGGAGTACCATAGGCGCAAAAAATCTATCAGCAACCGGACCGGCTTGCCCCGGTGTTTCTTGACCTCAATAGACAGCCGCATCAGAGGTTCGCGCAATTCGTAATAAGTGTCAGCGCCCACTGAGATGGCGTTCAAGTGGCCCACCTTCTGCAGCATCTCGAGATGCAGGGATGTGGCCTCTGGCTTCATGAAGCAGTGCCGCGCGATCTCGCGCACCGGCACGGGATGGCGGCACTCGCAGATGAACGCCGTGATCTTCCTCTGCTCAGGTGAAAGCCACGCCATGCGCGCTTGGTAGTACGGGGTCAGATCGTCGATCGTCCGCATCAGCGGTTCTATCAGGTCGTCGAGCGATTCTCGCGTGAGGAATTGGGAGAAGATCACGTAGGCACGATGGTTACCTCCTGCGATGTACTTGAGGGCACGCATCCGCGCCGTTCCTCTGGGTGTTGAAATAAAGGCGGAAAGGTCGCGATCACCGCGGTAGCCTGCAATCTTCGAGAGCAAGCGCATCGCTTCCTCGAAACTCAGTTCCTCCAGTTGGTGAACATGAAAGACGCCGCCAAACAGCACTCCGGGAGATGACATGCTTTCCAAGGGACTCTGGGAGGAAGCCAGTATGGAGCAATAGCGATTTTCTCGCAAGTAGCGCTGCAACCGAGCCTGCCCCTGGTTGCCCAGCCTCTGAAATATGTCGTCCAGGTTCTCTACCAGTACCAGCAGGGTCCGCCCACCCACGAAGCCTCTGAGTAACTCCGCCGCTCCACTCTCGGCCCTGTCCGGCGGCAGGCTGTAAAGCGCCTGGACTCGCCCTGCCAGTTCGGTATTGCCCTCTTGTTCGGCAACCAGCGCGTGGAGAATGCGGAATAGCAGGTCCATGAAAGAGGTGACTCCGAATTCCTCCTCTCGCAGCCAGGCGAGGAACAGCCTGTCACGGAGGTCTTCCATCGCGCGGAGCCTGTAATAAATCAAGGAAATCAAATGGGTCTTGCCGATGCCCCGAGGCCCCACAAGCAGCGTGTGTTGGGGTGAGGCACTGAAGGCGCTCTCACGCACCCGCTCCAATAGTTGGCGCGCCAGGCCCTCGCGCTGGACGAAGATCTCCTCCAGCACTTTCGGCGTCATCAAGCTGGGTGTGAAACGGGAGAGGAAGGCTGATTTAGGGCTCATTTTGCTTACCGCGCGTGAACTGATAACGCGAATGAATCCGGAGAGTTCCTGTTGCAGATCCGATACGTCTAGCCGTGCTTCTCGATTTCTACGACTTCAATCGCTCTCATTTCGAAATCGTTCTTGATGCCCAATCGAGCGGCGGCCCCGTCATAGATCTGCTTGACAGACCTCTTGGCCTCCTGCAGATCCCGAATCCTTTCTTTGGACCGGGCTATTTCCGCAGCCAGCTCTTTGTCGAGTTGGTCCAACTCTTCCTGAGCCAGCGCCAGGACCTCTTCATATCTTCGTTTTCGCTCTTCTGTCAACATGATTCAATGCACTTTCGCTTTCTGAGTGTTAGTAGATGTAGTGATTCTGAAGTGTCAACTCCTTACTGAAAGGCTAGCAAAAAGTGAAGCGCTTCCTGAACAAGAAGGACGGATACGTGTGCAGAATCTGCAGCCTGATCATCCTTGAGCTCTGGGGATTGAGCTCTGGTAGCCTTATTCAAATCAGAATAATCGAGTAGATGTTTCATGACCTTCTTAATAAACTCGCTCCCTAGGAACAACTAATTCTGAAAGACGACAGATACCGACACCTCGGCGCTGACGTTGACGCCCTTGAGGACGGCGGGCTGGAAGCGCCAGTGCATTACGGCGTCCACGGCCGACTGACGCAACATCTCGGGTCCACTCACCGCGGTGGCCTTTGACACTCGTCCTTGGCTGTCTACCTGGGCAACGACCATTACTGTACCTGCGACCTTCCACTTCCTCGCGATCTGCGGATATTGAGGGGCCACTTTTGAGATCGCCACGGCGGGGCTGGTCAATCCTGCCGGCGGCGTCACCCCTTTCGATGGATCGGTGGACTCCCTTGAACTCGCGCCGGATCCGGTCGCGGTCTGAGACGCCGGAAGTGCGGGGGGGGTAGAGGGTGGTGCATTTTCATCCGGGGGTTGCCGAACAGTCAGCAGCGGAGTTGGTGTACCCGCGCCAGCATTAGTCTGCGGGGTCGAGAAGGTTGGAGTCTGCTGACCCGGGGTGGCGGCCGGCGGAATCAGGGCCAAAGGCGTCACCGCAAGAGTGGGTTCAGTCTTGGCAGATATCACTTGCCCCGAGGTTCCGGAGGGAGCAACCAACCTGGGTGGTTCTTGTGCGGGCCCCGAATTGGTTCGGCCGGCAGCGGGACTATTGGCGGCAAGCGTGGTACCGGAGTCCGCTTTGCGCGGCTGAGCAGGAGCGGCGCTCAGGGCACCCGTCCGAAGTGCCGGTGCGGACTGGTTCGGTGCAGCAGTTGTCCGCGATTTATCACTCTGGGGCGCCGTCGCATCGGCGCTTATTGAGTTATCAGGCGTATTCTCGGATACTGCCGGCTCCGCTTTCTGTACTGAAGCGCTTGGCTGCGACTCTCCTTGGGTCCTTGCACCTGCTTTCGTTGCGCCTTGCATGTCCGCCGAGGATGGGAGGAAACGATAGAGCACTAGTGCCATGAGTGCTATCAGGATCACAGCTGCGAATCCAACTGCGACTCTCCACCTTATTCGGAGTGGCTCTGGCGCGGCAAAGAGCGTGATCAGAGCCTGGCGCCGCCCCAGAGTCAATCCCGGCTCGGCTGCACTGACGGGTGATTCCCGCTTCTCCTCTGCACCTTTCAGTTTGGGGGCAGGAAGCTGAACCGCAGGAGCCGCTGACGAGGATTCGGAATCCGATACGAGAGTTACGCCCGCCCGCCTCGTGCTCGAAACCTCGTGGATGGGGAGCGTCACGACATTGGATCTATCCTGCATCTCCAACTCATCCAGGGTCCGGGCGAGCTCGGCTTCCACATCTACGAGAGCGCCCCCGGCTTCCCCCGACACCTCCTCTTCCTCAATGCAGGGCCGCAAAGTTGTAGCAGCGCCAATCTCAGGTGGGCCGGCAACCTGGACCGCGGCGATGACCATCGGAGGCTCGGGCTCTCTCGGGTGCTCTAGTCCGGCTTCGAGAACATCCAACTCCCTGAGGAAATCCCCGACCAGCGCTTCCACATTATCCGTCTGGGCGTCCGTTTCACCCGTGGGGGGTATACTCTCACGCTCCCTGTGCATGAGATCGGGTGGCTGGAAAGGAGAGTCTTCGCACTGCTTCTGGGGATCCAAAACCTTCCTCGGCATGCTACTCATGGCGACTACCTCAAAGGCTCACCAGCAAAGTGATCCGCAAAATCCAGAATATCTTTTGGGTGACATCCCCCCCCTTGAACAGCTGTGGACCATCGTAGGTATTTCAGAGCCGTCGCAGGGTGACTCTTGGCCTTGGTTTTCGTCTCTGGGCGGTGCGGTACCACTGCACTGCTCCTATAATCCCGGAATCCAGTCAGCTATAAGTCTCGGGCCGATCTAACTGATAGTCTAAGCATTTGCGGGACTTCTCACAAGCGAAATGTTCGTGCAGCGCCCACCCCCCTTAGCCGGAACCTCGAGAGCACCGTTGCCAGATGATCGGACGTGAAGCGCAAAAGCTCCCGACCTTGCTGATTTGTAGCTCGCCGGTGATTCAACATGTAACCCGCCACGCGGCCGCAATGCGGGCTCTCGACCGGCCCATTGCGATAAGCGGCGAGCACCATGGTTCAGCTGGGCTTGCCTTTTGGCTTGGTTTTTCTGAGCGCCTCTCTTGCCAAGGCATGGGTATATCGGTTGATGACCGATGTGGGCAGGTCCATCTGAGCCTTGACATGCTTCCCAAGTTCCGTGTCTGGTTCGGGCGATGTTTCCGCTTTTAGGCGGCCGCGATCGCGAGCATGGTTGGGGCGTCAACCGTGTGCCACTCTTTGGATCTTCAAAAAGTTCGTCGCTCCCTTGGCGGCCGCAGGCATCCCTCCCAGAACGACAACGGAATCACCTTCCACTGCGAGGTGGAGGGCCAGGAGTTCCAGCTCTACGCGCCGGAAAAGGGCATCGAAATCGCCGACAAAGTCCACCAGCAGCGGTGACACGCCCCAATAGAGAGCCACGAGGTTGTAGATGCGGCGATCGTGGGTGAAGGCCAGAATGGGTACGGAAGGCCGTTCCTTGGACACCAATCGCGCGGTATAGCCGGACTGAGTGAAGGCACAGATGGCCTTGAGTTCCAAGTCCCCGGCGATGGTGCATGCCGCGTGAGCGATTGCCTCGGGATACTCGCGGCGCCCGTGCTTCGCCGCGGAACAAGCCCGGCCGCTGGCCTCGGCCTCTTCGGCGATCAGGCCCATCATGCGCACGGCCTCCAAGGGATATTGCCCCACCGAGGTTTCGGCGGAGAGCATGACTGCGTCGGTGCCGTCCAGGATGGCATTGGCAACGTCGCTGGCCTCGGCGCGTGTGGGGCGGGGATTGTTGACCATGGACTCCAGCATCTGGGTGGCGGTAATCACCAGCGAGCCATGACGATTGGCGGCCTCAATGATCTGCTTCTGCAGGATGGGCACCTTCTCTGGATTCACCTCCACACCCAAATCGCCCCGGGCGACCATGACGCCCGCGCAAGCCTCAAGAATGGCCTCCAGATTCCGCACTGCTTCCGGCTTCTCGATTTTGGCGATCACCGGGATCTCCGCCTGGCGTTCATGGAGCAGGCGACGCACCTGGAGCAGATCTTCGGCCTGACGCACAAAGCTCACAGCGATGTAGTCCACTTCCTGAGCCACGCCGAAGTCCAGGTCAACGAGGTCCTTTTCGGTTACGGCCGGCGCGCTGAGCTTCACTCCCGGCAGATTCATGCCTTTGTGCTCGCCCAGAAGGCCGCCGTGCACCACCCGGCAGCGCACCGAGGTCGCGTCCGTGGCGAGCACCCTCAGCTCCATCAACCCGTCGGCCAGAAGGATGCAGTCGCCTGGGTGGACGTCGGCGGGGAGATGGGAGTATGTGGTAGCGATGAGTGTGGCGGTGCCCGCCACAGGCAGGGTGCTGATGGTAACCTCCGCGCCCGCGGCCAGGTTCACCTCGACGCCGCCCTGAAGCGCGCCCGTGCGAATTTTGGGTCCGCAGAGATCCTGCAGAATCGCTACGGGGCGCCCGAGCCGCGCGCTGATGGCGCGCAAGGCCCGAATCACGCGGCCGTGCTCCTCATGCGTCCCGTGGGAGAAATTCAGGCGGGCCACGTCCATGCCGGCGAGGATAAGTGCCTCGAGCCTTTCCTCGCTGCAGCTGGCCGGGCCGATGGTGCAGACGATTTTAGTTTTTCTCATAGCCTATCCCTTGATTCGTGAAGTGCGGACCGTGTGTCACCCGCTGCGCGCTGCGCATCCATCGACTCCCGTTCATTGACCCGACCCCAAGCCCCGTCGATCACCCGCGCGCCAAAACTGATTTCTCCCACATGCCGGCCAGTTCTGCCCGGATCTCTGAAGCTCACAGTGATCCTCCGGTAAACAAACTTGCAGATCTACATTGTCAGCACTATTTATTACACTCCTTCGCAGAATCATGAAATACAAACTGAATATGCGCCGCGACCGTGCCGTAAATCCGGCACAAATTTTTGCGGAGTTCCAGGAACTTATTCAGCCCCAGTTGCGTATTGAAACACGGGCGGCTTTGTTGCATCGCTATCGCCATGTTCCGCCCTGACGCTCCACGATGATACGGTTTTTGGGTTGGCGACGCCGGTCCAGGAGGATGACATGACCCTTTCAAAAAGATTGTTCCGGTGGAAACGCAATCAACCGGTTCAAAGGGTCAGGATCTGTGTTGAATGCGGCATGCCGGTTGGTGAGCATAAAGGGTGGTGCTCGATCCTCAAAGGAATGCGCGAGCGTCCGGCGCTGACACGCGGCGAAGAGTAACCCCCCAGCCGGGGAAACATCGGATCAACACAAAGACTCGAAGACTCTAAGGCTCGAGGCAATCTTTTGTATTGCACCCTCCTTTGAGTCTTCGAGTCTTTGTGGTTAATGGTGAAGACCGAGTTTTTCACAGCGTCTTGGCGACTTGGTGGTTCTCGGTTCGCGACCAACTGTTCAGGAGGGGCTGGCGAACGGTTGGAATTACCGGATCATACAGGGGGACACCATGAAATGGACGAGCTTTGCCGCGGCGGTATTAATCTGGATCGGGAGCGCCGCCCCAGTTGCAGTTTGCGCCTCACCTGAGAAGTTATCCGCACCCCAGACGACTCCGCCCTCGTCGAGCGTTTCAGCCCAGTCAAAATCGGAATTGACGGATATCGTTAAAAACATCCTCACTCAAAGCGGCTGGGAGGGCAAGGAAGTCACCATTGTTGGGTATTATCGAGGGTGGGATTTGCTAAAAGAAACCAACCAGGCGCCACCCGTGACCCGAAGTGATTGGGTCATCAAAGACAATAGTGGCGCGATCTACGTCCAATCCAAGAGTGTTGATATTAAAGGGCAAGATCTGCTTGGAGCCGGAAAACAACTCCGCCCAAGCGAGAAGGAATCCGTCAACCGCATTGTGAGAGTTACCGGCGTGGTGCGCGTTACCGGGCAGAAACAGCCCTATATCGAGCCGAAAAGCATCGAACTTGTGAAGTGAGCCGGATGCGCTTCAAATAAGGAATCTCGGTCCATCCGGACCAGAGTCCTGATCTACCCGGAGCCGCTGGTCGCCCTCCGCGCATCTATGTGCGCTGTCGACGATGGCGCGGGAGGCAATCGAGCGGCTCAGGAGTATCCCAATCCTTGCCTGCCTTGTAGAGATCGTATCGTGCAAGAGCGGTCCAGTGTTGGCTAGCCCCAAAGGTCGGCAGTATTCACAGGCTTGCCCTGGAGCTTCAAGTAATAGAACAGTTGTCCTTTGTGCGTATCGAGATGGTGGACCATCTGTAGGAGATGGTAGCCGAGGGCGACTTCTACGCCAGGAGCCCAGGGAGCGGCGACTTCCCTATGGGCCAGATCATTCTCGCCGGCATGGTCGATCATCTGGAGGGCAAGGACTTTATCCTCCATGAGTAGCTTCCTGGCCTCCTCGACACTTTGCATCCCCGGCATCTTTTCCGCGGGCGGCAGCATCTCCTCCGGCGGCAGGTCTTCAACCTTCCCGCCTGCCGGAAGGCCCCAATCGCCGGAGACGAATCCCTTGCATCCGACGCCACATGCGTTGGTGATGTGCTTCAGAAGTTGGCGGATGGTCATCCAGTTGCTGCCAGTCTCTGGTTTCCAGTCGAGACGGTCCGGATCGACCCGGTCCAGAAGCCTTGCGGTCGTCGCGTAGGTGCTTTCGACCTCTCTCTTTAATAGCTGAGTCCAGTTCATGACGAGCCTCCTTTTACAATTTTATGCCGGTAAACCCTCAGCATACATCCAAGGCCTCAAATCACGAAAACCACATAAGCCAGGAAACCCATTTGGATGCAGCCCGTGTGGCCAACGCAATCCGAGAACAAAATGAAAAGACGCCGTGGTATAAGAGTTTTTATGTGAGGAACATGCGCTGCTTCCATGAGCATCAGAGGAGGGATTAATGGAAGAGAGTGAAGGCAGAAAATCAGAGGGGCAGGAAATTGTTGTTTTTATGCTACGCAGAGAGTCGGTTTGTTCCGAGTGTGGCGCGGAACTGTGGAAAGGCAGATTTCTGAGAATGGAGAAACAGAAGCCGCTTTGTCTTGAGTGCGCCGATCTAGACCACCTGGCGTTCCTGCCACGAGGGGATACAGCGCTGACGCGACGAAGCCGGAAGTACTCCGGCCTCTCCGCGGTCGTGGTGCAGTTCAGCCGCACCCGGGGAAGATACGAACGGCAGGGACTGCTGGTGGAAGAGGCGGCGTTGGAGAGAGCCGAGAAGGAATGCCTGGGCGACGAGGAGCAGCGGCGCATGGCGCAAGAACGTGCCGCCGAACTTCGTGAGCATGCGGATGAACGTTACTTGGAGCAGTTTGCGGAACAGATAAAGACTCAATATCCGGGTTGTCCGCCCGACGAGGCCGAACGCATCGCGATCCACGCGTGCCGGAAGTACAGCGGACGGATCGGCCGATCCTCAGCGGCCAAGAAGTTCGATGCGGAAGCCATCGAGCTGGCGGTGAAGGCGCATGTGCGCCACACGCACACCAGGTACGATTATCTGCTGACGCAAGGGTGGGAACGAAGTGACGCCCGGCGCGCCATCGCTGAACAAACAATGGAAGTGCTGGAACGATGGCGCAGCAACGCGGTTTCAGCTTGAGGTCGATATCCCCGGCTCAAGCGAGGGCGCGCTCGATCCGCTCGGCTTGGAATAGATCGCCAACCAGCTCGCGAGGCAGTTGGTTCCGGCGGTGCGCGCGCGGATGCAGCGGCTTCGATTTCTCACGGTGACGGCGGTCGGTGCGCTTATGATGGAGGGGCTGGAAGACAATGCGCTCTTGCTTCGCTCCGGTCCGATTCCGGCCTGCTTTCCCAGGTAAGCGATTGATAATTTGCCGTGACTTTTCATCAATTGTATGATAGTTTGCCGGCCATGTTGCGTCCCCGCTATCTTGCTCGCTCCCTCGCCGAGGATGCTCTGGCAAAACGGAAGATCGCCTTCGTGTCCGGCCCGCGGCAAGTAGGCAAATCGACGCTCGCTCGGTCATTGCTCAAGAGTGATGCGAATTATTTCCTTTACGACGATGGGGGTTTTCGGCGCAAATGGGCCAAATCACCAGAGGATGCGCTTGCAGGCCGCGAGCTTGGACCCATCGTACTCGATGAAATTCACAAGGACCGGAAGTGGAAGACAAAACTCAAAGGGCTCTACGATAAGTCGGGCGAGAAAATTCCGATCATCGTCACCGGCAGCGCCCGGCTCGATCTCTATCGCAAGGGGAGCGACAGCCTGCTTGGACGATACCTGCCCTATCGCCTGCATCCCTTTACGGTGGCGGAAACGGCAACGCCTCCCTCTCCGGCGCAAATCCTCGACCATAGGCATGTCTCCTACCCGCTCGCAGACCTGCTGGCCCTTGGAGGATTTCCGGAACCGCTGCTGGGAGGAAAAGAGCTGGAAGCGCGGCGTTGGAGCCGGTTGCGCATCGATCGTCTGGTGCTGGAGGATTCACGCGACCTTTTGAATATTTCTGATGCCAATGCCTTGCACACTTTGATTGAGCTCTTGCCGGAAAGAGTGGGATCCCTTTTGTCGATTAACTCCTTATACGAAGACGTCGGCAAGGCATATGCCACGGTGCGGAGCTGGCTGCTGGTCCTGGATGCGCTCTACTTCACGTTCACGATTCGTCCTTATGCCGGCAAACTCTCCCGTACTCTGAAGGCGGAGCCCAAACTCTACCTCTTTGACATCACGCACATCCCGGCGGAATACCGGGGCAAAAGGCTGGAGAACCTGACGGCTCTTCATCTGCTCAAGGCTTGCCAGTTTTGGACCGACACGGCGCAGGGGGAATACGACCTGCGTTTCGTCAGGACCAGGGACGGACGGGAAGTTGATTTTCTCGTGCTGGCGGACGGTAAGCCGTGGATGCTGGTGGAATGCAAGTCGGGAGCAAAGGAGCCATCGAATCAGCTGTGCCGGTTTGGAGAAATGCTGAAGCCGAAATATCAAGTGCAGCTCGTGCTCGAGAAAAAGAGATACCGTCGCGAGTATCCTGCCTGTGGTGTGACCGTGCTCGACTACGAATCGTTTTTCTCCGGACTGCTGTAGCCTCAAGAATCGGAGGCAGGCCTGGAAAATTTACTTTGGGTGCGCGAATGGGATCAGCATCCAGACTGAAAAGTAAATTTTCCAGACACTCACTTCCGGGAACTACGGCGCGTGGTTGCACGTGCACCGGGCCCGCCAAGCCTGCTCCCCGGCACGGCCTTCGGTTCGATCTGGCGGGGCTCAAACGGAACCTCCCGCCTGCGGGGAGGAAAGCGCGCGCCGCACGAGGGCCTCGTGGGCGCGATTGATCAAGAAGGTTTACGAAGCGGATCCTCTGCTTTGCCGCCGTTGCGCGCGCCCGCTGAAGATCGTGAGCCTCATCGATGCCCCGAGCGTCATCGAGAAGATCCTGCGTCACCTGAAACTCTGGGATCGGCCGCAACGTCCGCCTCCCGCTCCCGGGCGGAGGAGCCTACACTATGATCTCGAAATCCCCGCCTGGGAGGACGACGTCGAATCGGTCGATCAGTCGGGATAAAGATCCCGGCAGCTGCCATTCTCCAACCTCGCATGCCCCCCCGGCGGCGCATGGGAAGAAGTGTGTCTTGGCGCGGACGCGAACGGGGGCTGGGGAGCGTCCCTCGAGCTCGAGGGACGCTCCCAGCCCCCGTTCCCTCCATTGCGGTCCCGAACCGACCTTCGAACCCAGCAGCCGGGACAATTCAGCAGGCTTGCCGCCCCAACCTATGCTATTCTCCACCAAGCACCAAAAAGCGATTTCCTATCAATCCTTCGAATCAAAGTACCGCCGATACCCGCAACTGAGTTATGAGGTCGGGAGACGCGCGCCGGACGATGTCGAGCACCAACTCCCGGACTTCCGGGAAGACACGTTCCAGGATCGAAACATCTTTTGTCCGGATGAACGCCGCCGCTTGGAGAAATGGGTCCAGCAACCTCAGCACACCATCGTTCTTTACCTTCTCGCGAAGCCGTTCCGCATACTCCACAAAATTGCCCGGAGAGATATCGAGCAGCCTTCGCAGGAAGTCGCCGCAAAGTGGGCCAAACCACTCAAATCCGTGGTAAGACTCGAGGGAGAGGAGCGCATTCCACAGTCCGCGAGGAACGCTCGTCTCGTTGCGACGGAGTGCATTTAGCGTAACATCCCTCAGAAACTCGCTTATAGCCAGTTCGGAGCCTGGAGGTATCTTTGACATTAGCAGTTGCGCGGGGAGTGCCTCCATCAATGGCCCAAACTCCCCTAGACATGCTCTTGCTACCTTGCTGCCGGCTCTCATGTCCCAGTCTTCGGCATCTAATCCGAGGCCGGCTTCCAATTCTCGGAGTGCATGTTCATATCGCCCGCAGAGAAGCAAGACATCTCCGCGGGTGTGGCGGATATCCTTATCCAATGCTCCGCAGGCGCCTGCGCGTTCAAGCGCGAAAAGAGCCTCATCTGGTTGGCCGAGATAGCCGTGTATCCATGCTTTGTGGATCCAGCCTGGCGATTCCGATGGAGCGATTATGGTTACTTGGGCAGCTGCGTGTAGCGCCTCATCCATTCTGTTCAACTTTTTGAGCGCTATTGCTTGAAGTCGCCAGAGTACGGCTTCCGATGGGCTGACCCGTGAGGCATTTCTGAGCGCCTCCAGAGCGCGATCATTGCGTCCAAGCTGGAGATCCGCATTGCCGACTATCATCCATGATGTTTGATCTGTGGGATCCAGCGAAACTGCTTGTTCAGCCGCTGTGAGCGCCTCTTCCCATCGGTTCAGACCCGCCAACACACCAGACTTCAGTTTCCACAGCTCTGCCGTTGGTTTGCCTACTTCAAGTGCCATGCAAAACGCTTCCAACGCGCGCTCATAGTGAGCGGTAAACATGGCAGCCTTACCCAGTTCCATCCATGTTGCGGCGTTAGTAGAATCGAGTGAAATGGCCTCTTCGGCCGCCGCCAGCGCTTCTTCGCTCCGTTTTAAGATGAGCAGCGCGATTGCCTGCAAGCGCCACAGGTCAGACGTGGGCTTTCCAAGTGAGGCCGCCTTCCGAAAAGCGTCCAATGCGCGATCGGCGTTTCCGCAGCTGCCCGCTGCGATGCCGAGCGCCCGCCAAGCTTCACAGTCTTTGGAATCAAGATGGACGGCACGTTCCGCCGCCTCCAGGGCCTCTTTATTCCGCCGCAGGCTGCTCAATGCAAGGGATCGGAGTAGCCATAATCGTGCGGTGGCCCCCCCAATTTCAACAGCCTTTTGAAATGCTTCCAATGCACGCTCATGATTACCCAGGTTGCCGGCTGCAACACCCAATACGCGCCAAGCTTCAGAGTTGTGAGAATTGAGATTGACAGCCTGCTCAGCCGCCTGGAGGGCCTCTTCGTTCCGGCCTAGGCCGCTCAACGCTAGGGATTGAAGTGCCAGCAATCCTGCGGTGGGTTTGTCAGCCTCAACCGCCCTTCGAAACGCATCCAATGCACCCTCGTGTTGGCCGAGATTTCCCCTCGCAATGCCAAGCCCTTCCCATGCCAAGGCATAATGGGCATTGTGTTGCAGGATGGTCTCCGCGGCGCTTATTGCTGCGTCGAAGGCATCTTGCTGGAGCAGCCTTGCGAGATCGTCCAGTGCTTCATTTAGGCGCCCTGCTTCGACATGCAGGGCTAATTCCTGCTTGCAGGCCTCAACGATGCCTGCTTTGTCACTCAGTTTTGAAGATTCCGCCTCGAAGTACTTGGCCTCCTCCTCCGCCCACTGCATCTCTCCGAGTTTGCGGAGACTCTCGATGCGATTCGTAAACGCGTCGTATCGGATTTCCCCTTCGCCTCCTGCCTGAAAGTAAAAGAGCTCTTCTACGTGACGAAGGATTTCTTCCCGGGCCGTGTCCGTGCTCAAGTTTAGGCCTGCCACATGTTGGCGATACAAACTATGAATCTCGTCGGGAGTGAAATAGAGCCGCAGGAAGTCGGCAAGGAACTTGAAGCGCTGGCGGCCCGCAACAGTGGCGGTCTGACGCCATATGCGAAACAGTCGTTCCGTGATGTCATAGCGGGTTGCGCGCTGTCGCTTCAGTTTGATTTGCCGAACGAGATGACTGCTCTTGAGACGCTGGAGCTGAGCATTGACCAGCTGCGGACGGACCCTGGCGGCAGCCGCAATCTCAGAGGGGGTTGCGGGGCCCGGCATCTGAGCGATGGTGTCCAGGATTTTCCGGGCCTGGTCGGGCAATTCATCGAACCGGCGCACGAAATACTCGCGCAATTCCTCCAGCAACATCCGAAGTGCTGTCTCAATCTCCCAGAAGGTTGATCCTGTCGCGATCTGATACAGGAACAGGACGAGACGCGGGTTTCCTCCGGTAAGAACTTCAATCGCCGACACCTTCCTGGCGAGCTCCTCTCGCCGGGAATTGAATTCGTCAACGCGCTGGTCTTCCCGGAACCGTCTGGCGAGAAGTTCCATGACCTGATTGGAAGTTAGCTCGGACAGGATGCGAATTTCAAAAAAATCGTGAAGGGCAGCTTTTTGATCGAGGACCTCGCGAAAAACGCTGGGAGCAGACCCGAGGATGACGACGAACCGGCGGACAGAGAGGAACTTGCGTAATTGATGATGCTCCTCAGGGGTCCATTGCTGCAGGACCTTCTGCAGATTATCAACCAGGATGAGCAACCGCTTCCCGATCTTCTCATGAAATCTGTGGAGAGTCTCGAAGCAGCATTCGACTACAACCTTGTCAGGCTTGCCGGCGAGATCGGAAGGCAAACACAGAAGTGATTCACCCGGTATGGCTTCGCCCAGTTTCTCAAAGAGAGTCAATAGGAAATTCGCCAGTGAATTCTGCCCGGCATATTCCTCCTCCGTGAACAGGATGCAGATCCAGCCTGAGGCGGGGAATGCCCAGTCTTCTGGCACCGGCAGCCGGCGAGAGACGTAGTGTCCCGTCAGACAGAGAAGGTGCGTCTTGCCGATCCCTCGCGGTCCCACCAACAGCTGGTGGTTTGCCGAAGATCCCGTGTCCATGGCTGCAAGGCGGGCGAGGAAATCCCGAATGATCTCCTCATTGCCGACGAGGGTGCGTGAAAGCTGTTCGGGATTGGCCAGCCACGGGGAGAAAGCCGGATGAAAGACACCGGTTTTATAGGGTAGAGACATGATATCTCCTCCACCAATCGCGCAGCCACATGGTTTTAAAGCTAAATTGCCCGGCTTGATTCGCGCAAATATAGAAATCATCCGAGAGCCAGGTAAGCATGAAATCGAATCCCGATTCACTCGCAGAGTCCCCCAATTCCTGAGCGTAAGCGCCTAGAAGCTGGCTTCGGCTCAGCGGCTCGATTGAAACTGCAAGTTCCTTCAAGACCCTCTTTGCTGCTCGCGATTCATCGGGTGCGTAGTACCGGTCAAGGCGCTCGTAGAAATCCTCGAAGCAGGATCGGAATTCAGGGCCAAGGGCGCGTTGCTGGTAACATTCGCGGATCAGCTCGGGCGTTGCCGAGGCCCTCCGCTTTTGGACTTCCGCGGCAACAGCGGAGGCGAGAATCTGGATGAAGATCGGCAGGAATGTCCCAACTTGCCCCAGGAAGGCCTCCATGGTTACCTCAGATAGGGCTATGCCCCTAGCCCAACTTCCGAATTTGGCGGAGCAGAATCCTTTGTTTATGCGGGTTTCGGAGTTTTTTCAGTCACTATGTTTCCGGTGCTGCAGGCATTTCCTTCAG
>Ga0187878_1001949_pt1 | contig 19001 bp, 11 predicted proteins | sample June2016WEW_17_1_FD_132979 | JGI IMG/M metagenome (GOLD analysis project Ga0187878, IMG submission 132979) | Peatland microbial communities from SPRUCE experiment site at the Marcell Experimental Forest, Minnesota, USA - June2016WEW_17_150 | ecosystem: Environmental > Terrestrial > Soil >...
CCTCCAAGTGTTACGGTTTTTTTACGCCAGCGCCTTCATTCCTCCTCAGGATTAGCTTTTTCCCGAGCTACCAAATCATCGGCTGGCGGGGAGACGGACCTCCACGAGCGTTATGATTTCGGAGAGATTTCTTTGGTTACTTTCTTTCTCGGAAAGAAAGTAACTGACGCTCCGCTGCTCTACCAAGTGGCGTCACATTTGTTGTAGACTGCGCGCTTCGCTTGTCCCGACTTGTCGGGATTGCGTCGACGAACTCAATGGGCAAGCCCAATCGATTGCTGCAACCGTCACAAAAGCTTCTTAAGACATGTCAACTGTATATCGGCGTTCGAACTCGACCTTGTCCAATGTGCCATTCTTGAAATGCAGCTGGCCGCAGGTAACGAGAATGCTCCCCGGATGGTATCCCTTTTCGACCTTAGTCACGACCGTGATCGCGGCTAAAATCGGAGCGGTTGTCTTCTTGGATTTGGTCTTTGGCTTCGGTGTTGGGGGCATGATGTAACCTTTCGGGAGTGTTTGGGATGAGGGTTCGGGCGAGACGTATGTAACCTAACAAAATCTGTGTGAAGTTACAAGACGCCCATTGTAATAGAGTGGCAGAAGTTGTCGAAAAATGGGTATCAGGAGGGCGTTGGGGATTTGATTAATCAAATCCCCAACCGGAAGTGTTTCACGGAGCGACGTAGCGTACTACGTCGCTGCCAGAAGAATTGGAAATCTGATTCGCGTTATGGTCCCGAATTGGTACCATTGAGATAAATGCTCACCGATTGTAAGGACGAACATGAAATCGACTGGAAAACTAGTGTTGACAATTGCACAGGGTTTCAGGCAAACTCTTGATCGCCGCATCCAATGGCTTACGCACCCAGTCCGGACTGATGTTCGAGAGGCCGAGAGGCAAAAGGACCAGCAAGGCAAACACAGCTACGATTAACACCCATGCGGTCTTATTCGGGTAAGGCCACATGGTTTGCGCCCGTACCCTCTCAATTTCCCTTTCGATTACGTCTTTCTCTTCCCTGTCGGCCGCAACTGCTTTCTTCTCCTCAAGTCTTTTCAGAGTGCTCTGCTTTGCCTTCCGCGTATACGTATTAAAGAACGATCCCGGGATGATAAGGATAGCCAAATAGACCACAAGGAGAATTATCGGCAACAGGATTTGCCCCAGAAAGCCCAGGGATTGCGATCCGAACCAAGTCGTACCCTTCATCGAATTGAAAGCCCTTTGAAATGCAAAGCCAAGTGAACCTATGGACACCACGATCAGAAAAGCATTATACACAGCATCAAAGGACTTCAGCCCAAAGCGGTTTTCGGAGTCATAAAAGTCCAAATCAATTACCAAACCAGAAGTGGTTTTTCGCCGAATAGTTGGATCAGCCTTTCTGATTCCGCTGTTGAGGACGAAGAGCATAATCAGGATCTTGACGATCAACCAACCAACAAATGCAATAAATGTGGCTTGAAGGCCTAGAGCAATCGCGAGAAAACAGTACATCAACAGCGGTGAATCACCCGTCTGAGGGCCTCCGTTGACCTTCTCGATGCGAACTACATCAGTTCTACTTGGTTTCACGTGAAGCGCTGCAGAGACAGTGTCCGGCAGCTGAGCCATACCAAACGAATTCAAGGGTCGTCCTACCCACTCCTGCGAGAACCGAGCTTGTACCCACCCGAGCACATTCTGGTTGTACGTCCGGTTTTCCTGTATTGCGACAAAGAGAAGGCCTAATGCCAGACAGATAACAGGCAGTCTTCGTGCAATCCTACGGTTCAACGCTGCAATCCAGTCGATGGTGGCACTCCCTGCCAGGGTTTTCCCGTCACTGAATTGATAGGACAGCCGTTGTCCCGAAGCCAACTGCTCCAATGCATCGGAACCCGAGAGAATGAATCCATGAGCAACCCAAATGAAAACCGGGACAGCGATGAGGAAGAAAATGCCGTGGTTCAACTCCGCCACGTATCCCACGAGGATGCTGGCAGATTCGCCTGTCACTCCAGCGCTAAGCATGAGCCTCATGCAATCTGAGTGTGACCAGCAGCTGAAAAGGATCGCCAGAAGCGCCCACAGAAATGAAATGCTGGCAAGTATGTATCCACCATACTGTCCTTTGATTGCCACAGACAATCGCGAATTGGATCTGAACTCAGATAGAAATGGGTTCACGGTTTTCCTCCAAAGATTCAGCGCAGGATGACCGATCGCGGCAGATTGCTGCGATATTCATCGACGGCGATGAAATTGACATATGACGAAGTGAGATTCAGGAAGGTTTCCTCGTTCTCTTTGACAGACCAGACTCTTGAAATGCAACCTAAGGAATGTATAGTCGCCGCCAATTTGTAATTATCGGCGTCCAAGTTAAAGAAAACGGTAGAGCTGAGCAACGCTTTGCCAAATTCGCTCGTGCCGAGAAGGATCTCCTTCTCTGACGAGACTTCGGGAGCCACAAACACCAGCGCTGAATCCTCCCTGCTGTCGATATACTCTGCAAGCACATGACCCCTCCCAAAGATTCTACCATCTGTCAAGACCAAGACGATTTTCCCCCTGAGATCCCTGATTGTTGGCCAGTGAGATTTGTTCACTGCGTCACGCAGTGAATGATAAGGGCCCTTAAGATCTCGGGGCGCAAATATCTTTTCTCTCGAAATCAGCGCCTTGATCAACCTATCGAGATCACGAGGACTTCTTGTCTCCTGCCAATCCTGTTTCTTATCTAGGAAGACAGTGATTACGTTATGATTGGGATGCAGATCGCTCCAGACCGCAACGTCGTGAAGACAGGCTGCAAAGTCATTTGATTCGGATTGGTCGCCCGAGCAACAATTATCGTTGCCGAACGAGAGGGGGCTGTGCCGGACGAACCACTTCCCCTTGTCTGCCCCTCCGAGGAGGCTATACGAATCAAAGAAATCGATCTCAACCGTCTTTACATGATCAAGGACTTGACGAAACGAAGGCGATCTTCCTTTTTCATAGCAATTGTGACAGGCCTTACTTGAAACCTGGTCATACCGGACACTGTCGAGAGCTTCTGCTTCATTTTGCGCGTGAAGATAAGAACTCAACGTGCCCAGAACCAAGAAAGTGCCAGCGAGCCTTATCATCCCTCCCTGGTAGCGCGTTGTTACCTCCACATCTCCATCCTCAGCCCCATCAAATCGGGGATTGGTTAATTGGTAAATCGTGATCAGCCCGCCGCCCTGAACTCCTCGTACCTCTTTTCCAGTAGCAGCTTATCCGGTGAAAGCTTCGCAGGTGTAGGCAGGATTATGCGATGATTGTTGATCTCCTGCAGGCCATGGAGAAGCATCGGGCCATCTTCTTCCTTCATAACATCCTTGCGCACCTCGATGAGGTAGTCCGGTCGAATCGCAAATAGGTACGAATCGAACGCAGCATGGTGTAGTTTACATAGCGAGATGCCATTGCTTACGCTTGGCACCCCTTCCGGTTTGGAATCGGAGATGATGTGTGCTGCATCGAGTAACTCGGGATGTCTGAGTTTACAGCACGCGCATTGTTCCCTGTATGCTTGGAGAACACGCTCCCGGAAAATGCGTTGGTGCAACCTCTGGCGGATCAAGACCAAGCTATATTCTCGCGGAGGCGCATAATCAGAGACTGTTTGTGCTGCTCCGTTTGTCTGCAGCGTAGATGCGTAGGACGGGTTCAGGATGTCGATTTGAAATGCCAACTGCTCCGGAAACTCATTGACTACATACGCTGGCCAAAATGCGACGTACTTTCCAGGTACTACTCCGATAAAGTACACCAAGGGTACGTGAGCGACCATAGCCTTGCGTAGGCCCTCGTTGTCCTTATGATGTGGATTTGTTCCACGATAGCGATACAGCAGAAGGTCATCGTTATCAGTGCTATCGTCGTAGGGTCCTTCCGGTGTGGTCACAATTGAAAGCGGAATCTCGGGAAGTACCTTAGGTTTGAATATTCCCTGCGGGCTTACGAGGGGAACGCGTTGACCTTCAAATTCGAATCCCTGCGCGAGGATTTGTCGCGGGATAACGTCTCCATTGATCGCAACGCGCTTCGAGAGCCAGTCAAAGGCAGCGAGACGAACGCGCTGGTCAATATCTTTTGGGGATGTGTATTTCAATTTTGCGTAGTACGAGTGCGAGGATCAGCCTGGCCGTGACAAATTCTTCTTTCTCAGCTGATCAATGTTGACCGATGCTCCATTTTCATCTTGACAGCGCCAAAAGATCCATCCATCCTTCGGCCCTTTTGTCACGTGAGTGGCCGCCGACGACGGCGAATTGAAAGTCAAACCATCAATAATGATTCGTCCCTGGTCGTCGACCAGTGCGATGTATTCCTTGCCTTTATAAACTGCTCGCAGCTGGCTGTTGGCAGGAAGTAGACCCTTGAGTGCGGGGCTCTGTGTTCGTGTGGGCGCGGGGACTCTTGTAGAAGGCGTCCTTCTTCGAAGTTTGATCCTGGCTGAAGGACGCCTTCGACCAGTACCAGACATGATGTTGGTGACTTTTTCCGTGAGCAGTTGTTTCAACTGAGGGCGCAAATTCCGGGATCGAGCGAATTTCCCATGCTGAATATTCCCTTTGGGCTGGGAAATGTGGACAACAAGTGTCTCCAGTTCCTTCAGGTGTTCATCGGTGTGAGTGAGATAAAGACTGAATCTATCCCAACGTTTTGAGTGTTGATCCTTCAGGTGTTGTTTGAGGCGGGTTTTCAGATCTCTGGCCAGACCGACATAGTAGAGGCGGTCTGATTTGTAGAGCGCGTAGACCCCATGTCGTTTGCTAACCAACTGCTTGATGACGTCTTGAAACTGCTCGAAGACACGGGCGTTGATTCTTTCGAGGTGCGCCGAGACTAATCCTTGCATATTGGTTCCTTCTTCTTATGAAGACCTATGACACAATAGCATAGATGCTCTTTCCCTCACCATAATATGCATCATAAACGTGCTGATACACAGATTCACACTTTTGCCTATAGAGTTCTTTGGTGTATACGGGAGGTAGTCTATCCAGCATCTCTTCAATTCCGAGCTTAACCCTCGCCCGTGATTGCAGCCGTTTTCTCCATTCGAGGACGAGCTTGTCTTCCTTCAACGTCTCGAGCAACTCTCTAGCGACCTCCTTGACTTCCTTCACTTCTTTGTCCTTCATCTCCGGAGCGGGTTTCATCAATATGTCAAAGATTGCCAGTTCTTCTTCGGATAATCCTTCTCTGATCCCGCGTTTTTCTTCATCATTCAGCATCTGAGCAAAATCGACAAGCTGCTGGAATATCTGCTCAACATTGGCCGATCCGGCGTTGTACTCATCGATCATCTTTTGAAACTGAGCCATGTAGTCCATTCGCGACTTGTTCAGCGCAACAAGAGCGATGAGCTTCAGAGAAATCATTGCTTTCAGCTTTTCAATTTCGGTTCTCTTTCTGGACTTCTCGAATTGCTTTTTCAACTTCTCAAAATCAATCTTCGATAGATCAACGGCTTTGCCATAGACACCCTTCGTATCGCTGATCGCACTGGGCTGGATCTTGACTGATTTATCGAGGATCGCCTCAATTTGCCCCGTTACCGAGGAGATATCGACCTCTGGCCCCAGCGAGCGTATCTTTTCAGCGATGACGGTGAGAACGCTTTGCTTTGAGTGAAACTCGTTGGCCTTCTTGTCGGGGAGGATGGCTTGAAATATGCGACGAATGAGACTCGCCTGCGAAAGAAAGTTCTTCTTGGTTTCCTCGTCCCGCAGTATTGCCTCAACAGCATCATCGATGAGTTTGATCTTCATCAATGGCTCTGCGTCGATGATAGCGTCCAGGGAGATCTTGAGAGAGCCACAAAACTTTTCTGCTTCGGCGATCCACGTTCTTAGCCCAGACACAAGAGCTTCTTTGTCCTTCACCGGCATCTCGCCGCCAGTCCCGGCTCCGTAGATGGCCAACGCTTTCTGGAGATTGCGGAACACGCCAACATAGTCTACAATAAGACCGTTTACCTTGTCGCCAAAAACGCGATTCGCCCGTGCAATTGTCTGCATGAGCGTATGGTTCTTCAGGGGCTTGTCAAGATAGATAGTCGAGCAGCTTGGAACATCAAACCCCGTTATCCACATAGCGCACACAAACACAATGCGCAATGGATTCGCAGGATCTTTGAACTTCTCATCCAAGTCTTCTGCCTGCATCCGCTTTCGGAGCGGAAGAATGTCAATCCCTCTTTGCCTGAAGTCATCGATTTCGTTCTGGGCAGGAGAGATGATCACCGCCATATCCGTCTGCTTCATGAAGGCGATCTTTGCGTAGAGTTCCTCACGCTCTTTGTCATCCGAGCAAACGTCCAGTTGTTTTTCAAGATTGGCAATGTAGCGAGCCCAACACTTCTTCACCTTGTCGAACATCCGGACCGCAGTAATCCTGTCGATGGAGATGACCATCGCTTTTCCGAACTGCCCCCGGCCCATGAAATGCTGGACGATATCCTCAGCAACTTTCTCGAGTCGTTCATCGCGAGTGAGCAGATGATATTCCCGCGAGAACTCGCGCTCCAGTTTCGCTTCCTGGGCTTCATCGAGCATTGCATCTTCAATCACCTGCTCGATCTGATCGTTGAGATCGCTGTTTACAAGCTCCATCTCTGGAATGCGGTTCTCGTAATAGAGCGGAACGGTGGCGTTGTCTTCAATGGACTGCTTGAAGTCGTATTTGCTGACGTAATCTCCGAAGACATCGCGTGTACGCTCTTCGCCAACGATTAGCGGTGTGCCTGTGAAACCAATAAACGCCGCATTGGGAAGTGCATTTCGCATGTTTAGCGCAAGCGTGTCATATTGTGACCGATGAGCTTCGTCGGTCATGACAATGACATCCTTGCGCAGAGAGATTTCGGGATATTGTTTTCCTTGCTCTGCCTGAAATTTGTGTATGAGTGTGAACAGATAGCGATGGTCCTCGGTGAGGAGCTCTTTGAGATGGACGACACTCTGCGCCCTTACTCGTTTCTCCGACTCTTTCACAACCCCTGCGCCTGCGAAATTCTTATAGATTTGGTCATCCAAATCCTCGCGGTCCGTGACGATAACGAACGTGAAATTGCTGCCGATTTTCCTGAGTACCTTCTGTGCAAAGAACACCATCGAGTAGCTTTTACCGCTCCCCTGCGTGTGCCAGAATACGCCCAACCGCCCTTTGTTTTTCTTAAGGTCCTCGACTTCCTGGAAAGCAGCATTGACGCCAAAATACTGGTGATATTTTGCGAGCATCTTTTCTGTGCCCGAGCGTGTCTCCGAATACAGTATAAAGTTTTCTATGAGATCGAGTAGCCGCTTCTTTTCGCAGGTCCCCTTGATCATCGTCTCAAGCGACACAACGCCTCGTTCACCCTCGCTATTGATCTTCTTCCATTCGGCAAAGTGCTCGTATTTGCTGGTGATGGTCCCAATTCTGCTTTCGCTGCCGTTGGAGATGATGATGAAGGCGTTGTAGCGGAAGATCTCGGGAATCGTGTCTCTGTAATCTCTGAGATTATCTCTGTAGGCGTGTTCGAGGTTCTTGTGGATTGCTTTCAGCTCGATGAAAACAAGCGGGATGCCATTGATGAAACCAACGAGGTCCGCGCGGCGTGTATACATCTCGCCTGCGATCCAAAACTGAGAGCAGAGCAGAAAATCGTTGTTCTCCGGGTTCTCCCAATCTATGAATTTGATCCGCCTGGCATTTAATTCACCGCTTGCCGTTGTTTCATCGATCGCAAAGCCATTTTTCAAGACATCATAGATTTCACGATTGGCATTTACGGCACCGAGCGAGCTGCGATTCTTCGTGAACTCATCTATGGCTCGAGAGACGGAGTCGTCGGAGACATCAGGATTGATGGATTTGAGAGCGAGTCGAAGACGGGAGACGAGAACAACTTCGGATTTGGTCTCGCGGCCGAGAGGACTCGCTCCCCCCGGGCCAAATTCGTCAAAGCAATCTGATGATTCCCATCCGAGCCGCTTGAACAGATCAAACGCGGGTAATTCAACCAGGTAATTCTCAGTGAAATCTCCCATTGTTGCCCTACACTTACTGAATGATGTTTTACATCACTGCCTGAGAACTCCTCATCTGGAACATTCTGCCACTATCTTCTTCGTCGCGATGCATACCTCTTCATCGATACGTTTTCTGTTTAATTCGTATAGAGCATCAAAGATTACTCCTTTTTCGGATCTCTGCAGGAAGATTTGATCTTGAATGACCCTGGACTCGCTTCCGATGCTCTCCAATGTACGCCTACCCGATTTAAGTTCGTTAATCAAAGTCTCAACGGTATTAGTAAGTGCGTCCAATCGTTGAGAGTCTTGCGTGTGAGTCTTAAACTGTCTGAACCCAAAAGTAAAAGCAGGCAACAATGGTAGAATCAATGTTAGGATCAGCGCTTCGACTGTATAGTGAGCACCGATACCCGACCCCACAATTGAGATTACGAGCAGGATCAGGGCAAGGGCTAAGATGTTAGCATACTTCCGACGCAGCTCAGCACCCCAGACGCAGTTAGTCCTTTGACACAGAAGCCTTCCGACTTCGATCGAAGTCCCGCCGACGGCTTCCGGATACCAAGCTTTGAACCGATCTAGATTCTTCTTGGCCCTGACGTGCTTATGGAAGTAACGAACTACGATTTCGGGCCTTGGCTTTTCTCCACATACTATCGCATTCCAGTGCAGACCAAGGACCTGGGTGTCAAACAACTCCTGCACCTGGGCTGCCATTTTCTTCAGCTGGACGATTTTTTGCTCAAAGAAGATCACATCAGCCAATCCGATAATTATTCCATAGCAAGCCGCATAAATTGCAAACTGAGGCTCCAGTTTCGCAATCACGGCAACCAGAATCGCAGTCGGCACGCTGAGGAAGATCTGTACAGCAAGCATCGTTTTTGTCTGAGAGTGAATACTGCTTTGAGCAGCGAGAATTTCCAAGCACTCTGGGCTAGACTGTATTGTGGGGATATCATTCATCTTCAATAGCCAGGAAATTGATCGTTAAACAGCACAGAATACTGCATAAACGCGCGCGCAGTATCCTTTGCTGTTTCGCAACTGCAAGCGGCATCAGTTCTTATAACTGCAGCGGTGATTGCGTCCCGAGCCAGAATTGTTGAAACGAAATCCTTCGAAGCCGATAGGTTGGCTGATATGCCCGTGGGATCTGAAATAGGTGACAAGTTCACTTTTTTTAGCAGCGCAAAGCAATTCTTGAGATCGATGTGGTACACTATCGATTGCTCCGTTGAAGCATATGTGGCAACAAACATCTCAAGATAGAAGGATGAAATGGGAACCTCGTTGAAGTACTTCCAGGCCTTCACAAATCGAATCAGAGGTTTTACTTTTCCACTGAGTTTATCGTCAACCTGTTTCACAAAGGTGTTATGAGTGTCGGGACTCGATATCATCCAGCCATTTGCGCCGTTTGGCATTTCATAATTGTCCAATTTGTATTTGTTTTGTCCGACAAAGTTGACGGGAACCACTTCGGTAGTCTCAGAATCATCTGCGCCAAAAGGCACAACGACTGCCGGGCAATCCAATCGTACCCTAGTGTTGGGGAAACGATCATCCAAGATGCTAGTCAACTCATCGAGGGAGCGGTTAGATGCCTCATTCAAGTTTCCTGTCGGGATAACCGCGAAGTAATCAACATCGCTGTGCCCTGATATGCTGGTACCGTTGCCAAATGAGCCGGTTCGGAAGAAGTTGGTCATCCCAAGATTTGCCACCAAGCAGTCGTTTATCGACTTCCGATGATTCTTTGCAGCCTGAGTTTCGGTCGATGTGGGTGTCAGCCAAGAAAGAAACAGCCGAAAGCCTTCGTCTAGCGTCTTTGCCATGCGAATACCATTTGATTGGACCTGCTGTTCAAGGACTCACCATGGGAACAATCCATTGAACACGATGTCCCATTGTCGTTTCGCTTCTTCGATGTCTTGTGATTTCTCAGCGGAAAGCGCCGACTTTGCGTGATCTCTCGAATATCTTATTGATGTCAAAGAAGCGTCTCGTTGATTGAGCGTTTTGACAGCTTCAATGCTTCCCGAGATATGGAGGGGATCCAGCATTCCACGGCATTCACGCTGAGCAATGAGTTGCAGCACCTCGGTCATGCATTGTGCATAGCTTTTCACTCCTCTACAAATTCCCTCTGAGGCAAGAACCATTTCAATGTAGAACGAAGATAGTGGTATCCTTGGCGATCGACATTCGCGCCAATACTTCATCAGACGAGCTGTGCCCCTGATCTTGCCTATGCTCGCTTCGTTCTCTTGCTTAATATATGCATTATGAAGACCTGGGCTTGTCCGCATCCACCCACCAGCACCATCAGGCATATGGTAAAGCGGCCAGTTTTGCTCGGTAACTCCACCAAAAAATGCAGGAACTACATCCACCTGGGAGTCCGCAAATTCCACTTCGACTGCTTGAACGTCTCGATATACGATGCTATTCCAGAATCTTCCTTCGAGTTCTTGCTTAAAGTTGTCCAGAACCGTATTCGATGACACATAGGAACTTCCCCGTCTTACTTCATCCCTGGATACAACAGCAAATACATCCACGTCACTATGCCCTGAAATAAATGTTCCTCGGCTGAAGCTTCCAACTTTGAGAAACTTCTTCAACTCAAATGTAGATTCAAGACGTGTCTTAACTGTCCCCAGATGCTGGACAACGGAACTCAGTTCTGCTTCCGTCGGGTCCAATGCGCCCAGCATCAATTGGAAGGATTCTGAAATTGTCATGGAGGACACACTAGACCTCCACCTCTCCGTTCACCAACTTCGGCAGCAGCAAATCGCGCGTTTGGCGGAGGTTGTAGTTCGTATCCGAAAGCGTTGATTCCGTTAGCCCCGAAAAGAAATCAGCAAGACCATTGAGCTTGGTGCTATCAACGGGCATGGGAACCGACTCCGTTTCGATGAACCTTGTTGCTTGAAAATTACCTATGCCATTCGCGGCCACGTTTTGATAGAAATTCATCCTGTTTGTTACATAAAGATCCTTCATATGCATCAGGAAAAGCGGTGCCAGCGTCGGTTGCTTGAATCTGAACACCTTGCAAAAGCTTGCGGCTACGAAATCATCGCTCAGGCGCCTCACAATTCCTTCCGCAATGTAGAGGCTGGTACCGACACATCTGCTTTTTGCATTAACGGAATTCTCGACAATGATATCGCCTTTGCGCAGCCTTCTTTTTTGCATGCTTGTTTCCGAAATAAATCTTCTCGGCGTACGGAGTTGATTGCCCCATCTGATGTCTTCGAAATCAGTACCTCGGATAATAATGACCGGGCTGCCTTCACCCTCAGTGGCTTCCTCACCGCCCCAATCACCACCCTGAAACGATTCTATTTCGTCACTGTATCTCCTCAGTTCCCATCCCTCTGGAAACACATCCTTCCCGGTTGTTTTCTTTTCCTCGGCCGTCGCTTTGCGGAGTTTCACACCTGGTGCTTTGAATTCCACAAACCACTCCCGGTAAATCAGCTTCGCCATCTCTTCCAAGATCTTGATGCGGCGGGTATTGTTTTCGATGAGATCGTCGTAAGCAGAAAGGATGGATGCGATGCGGCGTTGAGATTCCAAAGGCGGTATGGTCACCGGAAACTCGGGAAACCCGGAAATCGGGATCCTTTGTACGGTCGCCCCCTCAAGTATGTTCTTCTGGATCGTCGCTCTCCACTCGCTGCCAAAGAAATAGTAGAAAAGGAATCTGGTATCAACTTTCTCGGGGTTTGGCCGAATCAAGGCGAGTCTTCGCCCCAAGCAGCCCCTGAACCCATCGGGAATAATCCCGTATAGGTTCAATGTTGCCTCGTACGAAAACACTATATCACCTGCTTGAGGCTCAACTCTCTTCGTCCATCTTGGAAAATCCTCTTCCTGGATATGTCGGATATCGGTCAGATCAAAGTGACCATCATCCATCAAGTTTCTAATTCCCAGAAAGATCGGTCCCCCCTTGGCCGGTTTGGGTGTACCATGAACACCGTCGAACATTCCGAGGTAGAGATCTCGAATTGGGATTGTCCGCCAATTTAAACGTCGATTCTGTCCCATGTCAAGACAACAAAGGGGCAATATTCCGTTCGATGGATTTTTCCAGATCGTGCGCTTGCTTATTCAATGTCTCAAGTTCTCCATTTAGCCCCGAAAGTCGGTCCTGGAAATCAAAGTCGTCCTCAGCTAGTTCCGAAACTCCAACATATCTCCCCGGATTTAGGCTCCATCCTTGCTTCTCAATCTCTTTGAGTGAAACACTTTTGCTGATCCCCGCCACATCCTTGTACTTGGCCTTCGGGAAGGCCTCCTTTAGCATCTTCTCGCTGCAATTTCTGAACTCCGGGTCCTCTCCGCGATACAGTCGCACAATATTTGCTAGATACTCCAACTGCTGCGGACTGAACTCTCTGTGTGCTCTGTCTATCTGTGTGAACACATTCCGCGCATCGAGAAAAAGCACTGTGTCCTTTTGCAGAGTCTTCTTCTTGTTCTTGTCAAAGAACCAGAGTGTGCAGGGGAGCGTGACGGTATAAAAGAAATTCGTGCCAATCGAGACAATCACATCCACGTCCCCGCTTTGAATCAATTTCTTGCGAATTTCCAGCTCGCTGCCGCGCGCATCGGCGGCGGAGTTTGCCATTACGAATCCAGCTCTTCCTTTGCTGTGTAATGCTGAGTAAAAGACTTCTATCCACAGGTAGTTACCATTGTCCACCGTTGGCAGTCCAAAGGAGAACCGCTTGTCCCCCTTCAGCCGCTCTTTGTCAATATTGTTCACGTTGAACGGTGGATTTGCCATCACGAAGTCATACTGTCCCAAGGCCCGCTTCGGCTCTTCTTCATAGTAGGTGTTTGCCTGCTTAATCTCTCCGGCGAGGCCATGAACGGCGAGATTCATTTTGCAGAGCCGGACAGTTTCCGCGGTCTTTTCGAATCCGTACGCCATTATCTCATCGCTCGCACGCTTTTTGTGCGCCTCTACGAAACGTGCGCTTTGCACGAACATGCCGCCGCTGCCGCATGCGGGATCAAGTATGCGACCGTGGTACGGCTCAATGATTTCAACAATCAGTTTTACAATTGACGTCGGCGTAAAGAACTCTCCGCCCCCCTGTCCCTGCTCTTGTGCAAATGCACCAAGGAAGTACTCGTAGATCTTCCCAAACGTGTCGCCTTCGATATCCATTGGAATGGAGTTAAAGATTTTCAGGATCTCGATGAGTGTGCTTTTTTCGAACTTGTGGTACTCCTTGGGGAGCACATCCTTCAGGTCTTCATTTTCCGCCTCGACGGCTTTCATCGCATCGTTGATCGCCTTGCCGATGTCTGCCTGCTCGGGCATCGCCAGCAGCTTTGCAAAGCGCGCTTTTTCCGGGATATAGAGTATACCTTTGGCGTGATAATCCGTTTTGCCAATACTCCGCCTGCCGCTGCTCTTCTTTTCAATTTCCTTCGTTGCTTCGGAGAACTTGAAGTCGGCAAATCTCAGGAATATCAATCCTAGAACGGGTGTGGAATACTCTGATGAAGTGAGATGTGAGTTGGCGCGAAGTTCGTCTGCAGCTTCCCAGAGACGGGCTTCGAGTTCTTTGAGTGGGGTCATTGCAGCCGCCTCAGCTTGATATTATGGTCGTGAAAAGCCCAACGTGGCAAAAGGGGGTCGGAGACTCATAATTTACCACCCTTCTGAAGTTGTCAGTCCTTCTTACGGAAGATGTGTGGCTCTTATCCAGCAGAGCCTCAATTTCTTCACGATTCCTGTCAGACATCATCAATTCAGCGTTTTTTCTTACGTCGTAGATCCTTGTTGAATTTCTCATACTGTTCATCTTCTTGTTGCTGCTTCGCAATTCGCTTTTTCTTGTCGTACTCCGTTTTTTCCCTATACCATCGTGACCTCCATTTTCGCCGTGCTTCTGAAACCTCACCTTCATCTGTCAAACCCTTGAGCGCTCGTGCAAGATCTTCATGCCCCTTGGTGCGGGAATATGGATAGTCCTCAGGAACCAGAGGATGATCTGAGATCTGAGGCTGCAATGATCGTTGAATTTCTTCAAGCAGTTCCTCAAGGTCTTCGAGTTTTTTTTGCTGCGGCTCCTCAGCTGCCATCTGTAAAGCCGTGATTACCTCTCGAAGATAATCCAGGTTCCGATGCGTGCGTATTTCGAGCTCGATCTCGTACGCACCGACCCTCCAGTCGGCCGCATTCATAACCTGTTTGGCAAGATATTCGAGCCCAATAATCTGGCGCGGATCAAGCATCAATCTCGCATACAGCGTAGAGAATGTTTGGGCTTTCAGTTTTACATAAGTCCGCGCCAACAAGTTCTGTGCTCGATACCTCTTTTTCAACATGTTGGTTAGTGCGTCGAAGGATAGTTCATGCCAATGCACGATAAGCATCTGTAAGAAGAACGTCTGGGTTTCATTGGACGCGAGTCGCTCATTGGCTTTGATGGCGTGCTCTTCAAGCGGAAGATACCAACTCGTTGAGATATCGTCGCCTCCCTCAACGACTCTGCGAAACATCGCGTGGGCTAGAAGGTACTCCATGAAACTCCTATGAACAAAACTGTAGTTTCCATCGTGGTCACGCTTTAGAAAATTGCAGGTTCGCAATTCATAGTCCAGTTCCTCAATCGAGTGTACCTTCGCAGAGTGTGGGCTCAGCCTCATCCCGAGATCGGGAATTAGGGCATAGCCGACGGCTTCTAGGTCATTCATAAGAAGGTATTCGCTCAAAGCTTCCGCCAATGTCTCTCTCTCACTCATCTTCAGTTCGGATCGCCAGTCATCTCGATCTAACCAAAACCTTACATACAGCTCATATAGACTCGATGCGTTCACAGTCTGCATCTCAAGTTTGTCCAACTGTGGGACCGTTTTGGCGATAATGTTCAGAAGCGCTGGGCGTGTAGCCAAATCGGAGAGGTTATAGACATTTCTGATCGTCTGTAAATACCTCTCCGCATCTTGGCCCGCCCATCTTCGGAGATATTCCTCGATCTGCGGTTCACTGAAAGGATCAATAAAGACCATCTTATAACCGTACTTTTGGTCAATCGAATTGTATAAAGCCGTTCCTTCATGTAGTCGGTGAACTTCAACGTTGTTCTTAAAAAAGTGCGTTCGGCAGGTCAAAATTACTTTGGAATTGTGTTCAACAAGTTTGTCAATCTGCCGAAATGCATGCAGCACTCTTTGTTGCGCCAACATGTTCGGAATTTCATCAAACCCATCCAATAGAATGAGGAAACGGCCAGCTTTGTTTAGCGCGTCGAACGCCCTGTAAGAGAGGTCGATCCCTAACTCGTTGACAAATACATTAGTTATTGCAGATTCTATCGAACGCGTCGTTCCCAAATCTTTCAATCTCAAAAGGACGACTATTCGCGAGTTGCTTTGTTTGTTTAGAAACTCTTTAGCTGCTACATGAGATATCCTTTCAATGAGTGTCGTCTTGCCTGCTCCGTAATCACCGAGTATTGTCAGATGTACTTCTTTGCTACTATTCACCCAAGTCACTATGTAGGTTTCGAGATCTCCAACCCCTTCACTTGATTCGAGCGAACCTGTTGGATGCACAAACAAATCCCGTTTGTAGATGTCTTTGTCCTCATAGGCTCTAATGTAGCGCGTCATCGCTTGGTCAAACTGATAAAGATCCCCTACGAAACCATCCATAGACATCAGAGGGAATCCATGCGCCGCCAAGACCGAGGAGGTTTCCTCGTTCGGTACCTCTTGCACTACAACTAGTCCATGATCGATAAGGCCATCTTTTTTAAGGTGCGAGAGCACCCCCCTGAGCTCATATGCTGCCGACTTGTCCACCTGCATTCGTACTATGATGGCACTTCTATGTGTATTACCTAGTCGTCGGTCCTTGCATAAAACGCTGATCTCGGAACCCCCGATATTGGTGAGGATATCAACAGTAGAATATCGGCTTTGAGCAAGCGATGCTACGGTCTCGACCATGTCATAGTAGAGTGTGGTATCTTCGGGAGGACTCAAGGGTTTGAAATAGTCATCAGGCTTTAACCATATCTGATAGTAGTCTAGACCAATATCTTCCAGGTACTTCGATACTTCTCTAATGCGTCTTTGGCACCGGTCTTTCATTCTCAGAAGCGATGCCCACTCTTCCCAGGTTTTCGGCTCGGCCTGTATCTCAATCAGGCACTTGCTGGGGACCGGATTTACATCCCTTATAATATTGCGAATAGATAGTTGTTCAGCCGAAATACCATCGACCCGCACATACGCGTTATCCAGTTCATCAGCAATTCTTAGCAGAGCACCAAGTCTCTGCAGGTTGAAGGTGCGGCCCGAGGATGAGAGCCCCGCGATGCCATAACTTCTGTCACACTTTTCTATCGCCCATACAGATTCATCCGCATGTGAAGCACAGATTTGCGCAACTGCCTCAGCCACAAATGGATTTTGCAGATGGTACCGAAGATGGTCTCTCCTGATCATTTCGTAGCTATTGAGTTCATGGTGCTCACCAACTTGTTTTCTCCCGATGTCATGTAAGTAGACGGCGGCTAGTAGAAGGAAAATTTCACCATGATCAAAGATCTCTTGGTCCACTTTGACCGAATCCGGCACTAACCTGTCCAGCAACATTTCGATGCTTTTCGAGTGGTAGAAATCGTTCTTCCCTAAATCCCTGAGCCACCCATTTTGTGCGTCATCGACAAGTGCGAGGAGTTGCGAATGTAGCATTTGGTTCTTGATCACGTCTCGGAAGTGAGTCATGGCGTTTGAGCCTCTTTCACTTTGGATAGAAATTCAGATTTCCCGCGCGGTGTTCACTCATTACCTGGACACTCTTAAGCCACTTTCTGACAAGAGGATTTGTCACAGAGTCTGTGCGATTTGATGGTTTTCATAGTTGTTTATCAACTGAGATGGCAAAAATATGCGGGCTTGAACAGCCATTTTGAGCTCATTCCTCCGTCCAAAAGCGAGTTGAGCGGAGGCTCCACTTAATTAGACCTTCTTCATCAATTCGAACGATTCTACCTTTGGAGTACTCCAGCTTGCATTGTTGTCTCATATCCGAACTTGCACTACTCTTGTGGCTTCGACTGATTGAGGTGGAGGCATGCGTTATGATGTAAGAACGTCGAGGAATGGAAGCAATTCGTGTGCACCTGCGGATCAAACGATGAGCGTCCTCACATTGCCATCGAAACATAGGTGGCGTCATCGGCTTGGCCTTAGAGAGTGCAACTGCCACCGACAAACATTGTCGCGCCAAACGTCGCCAATCTTTTCGCCAAAATCAACGTCCCAAAAACACGTACAAACATGTCGGTACAAATACGTACACGGAGGTGAATAGTAAACAGTGAATCGTGAACAAATTGCTCCGTGTCAAAACTTAGGGAGTCGACAAACAGCAACTGGCAGATGACAGACTCGAGAGGATCCATGAAGAAAGGGTCTCCGGCTGTCTGAGATTTCCGGTTTGCCTGCTTTTGTTCTCAATGGCTCCTTCGTTGCCCGCGTGTTCGTCCCCCCAACATACTATGATGCGTTGCTCAAGTCTGTTGCTCACACACGATCTCAACGTCGGGAATACAGAAATGCGCTCGAGAGAGTCACGGAGTGTTAGCTGACATCACAGCTTCGTCCGAGTTTGCATTTGAAGTCTACTCGTCAGTCCAGTGAAGCGCAATACCGAAAACTCGGTATATTTTGTGTTTGAGAAGAAAGTGGAAAAACAGGGGAGTAAACAGTGAATAGTGAATAGTACATAGTGAACAGTAATGCATAAGACGTTAAACGAAATAAGGGCGACGATAATAGTGAGTCTCAGGATTGTTACGCAGAAGCGACAGTCACGATTGGGCGGGAACATCCTTCGACTCCGTTCGTCCCGACTCCCGTCGGGACTCACTGCGCTCAGGATGTCTACCCTCTTTTCTGGCGGACCCCCTAAAAACCTTAGACACCCTGAGCGGAGTCGAAGGGTGTTCGGCGCCTGTACATCCTTCGACTTCATTCGATCTGAGAAACGATCTCACTTCGCTCAGGATGTCTCATTTCTTTTTTATTTGGCCCAGAAGAGGGCAGGGAGGCAGCGAGCCTCCCCACCTTGTCATGAACAGACATTCGGAGCGGGCGTGAGACAAACTCCCCGCTACTTCTTGTCCAAATACCTCTCTTTAAACGTCGTGTTCTCCCCGGCCATCTTCAGAAACACATCCAGAGGAACAATCTCGAACCCGCTGCCGAGCCTGTCGGTGATCGACTTCACCCTGGCTACGTCGCTGTTCTCGCGCACGTGGACCAACAGGAAGTATGGACGAACGGAATTGATCCCGGCAAGTTCCTTCAGATCCGCAGCAACTTCCGCTTCCGGCTTGTCCGCGGGAAGATAATAATCGTACGAAACAAACGGCACTTTGTTCCTCACAGAGAATGTCTCAGAGGCGTAGTAGCCGTTCAAAAACCCGATCGCATCCGGCATTCCCTTATAGTACGCGTCGACGATCTCCTTCGTCAGGTTGTTTTCCGCTGCCTCCGTCTTCTCGCCTGAATAATCCATAATCTCATACACGTTCAGATCGAGCGACTTCATCGCCTTGTGCGCCTTTTCAATTTCCTTCGGCAGCCATTGCTTCGGAAACGCCTTCGGATACATGTATGCCGAGCCTGAGAGCGCTCCGATGAAATAATCGTTGGGGGTCGCCTGCGTATAATAGTATTCCATCATCGCGGGAGAAAGCCACTCGAAGTTCGGGCACACCTCCCACGCAAAGGGGATCGATCCTCTCCCCGGCCTGACCCAGGCGCCGAGCCCCAGGCCATCCGTCTGCACCAGGGCGATATACGTCTTCTTCTCCGGCACGTACTTCACTCCCGGTTTGACGTTGTGGTGGTTGGTGTACTTGAATCCCGGTGATGCCGGGACTTTGTACAGGAAGCTCGTATTC
>Ga0187878_1001951_pt1 | contig 18993 bp, 19 predicted proteins | sample June2016WEW_17_1_FD_132979 | JGI IMG/M metagenome (GOLD analysis project Ga0187878, IMG submission 132979) | Peatland microbial communities from SPRUCE experiment site at the Marcell Experimental Forest, Minnesota, USA - June2016WEW_17_150 | ecosystem: Environmental > Terrestrial > Soil >...
GTCCACGGTACGGCCCCTCAGCACTCTGGATGTCCGGGAAGCAATTCTGATATCAACGTCAAGTTTGAAGCGGGGCTGGCGCCGCGCGTCAGCCATGCCTTGCCTGGGGCCGGCTGCGAGCTGATTTTGAGCTTCCAATTTCTACGCCCTGACTAGAGCAACTAGACCCGTACGATGAGATGGAGCATGGCCTGCCTTGTTGTTTTCAAGGCGGCAAGACTTATATTCCTTATCGGCACGATGGCGGCGAAGCATTAGACATGAGCGCTCTTCGCACGAGCCCATTCCACTTTCCCTGCGGGTTGGGTAGGATGATTGTCCAAGCCGCAACTGCACCTTTGAAAAACTATGGCCGAAATCACACTGCGCGTTAACGGTAGCGAGAAAAAAGTAAGCGTTCCCCCGGAGACCCCGTTGCTCTGGGTCTTGCGCGATACGCTGGAACTTACGGGGACAAAATTCGGATGTGGCGCGGGGCTCTGCGGGGCTTGCACGGTGCATGTTGAGGGTGCAGCGATTCGGTCCTGTTCGACGCCTGTGTCGCAGCTTGCGGGCAAAAGGATTACGACGATTGAAGGGCTGGGCGCGAATGGCTTGCACGTCTTGCAGCAGGCATGGATCGCCGAAGAGGTTCCGCAATGCGGTTATTGCCAGACCGGACAGATTATGACGGCGGCGGCGTTGTTGGCGAACACGCCCAACCCCAGCGATGAACAGATCACACAAGCCATGAACGGAAACCTCTGCCGCTGCGGTACCTATGAACGCATTCGCAAGGCGATCCGTCGCGCCGCGACTGGCGGTGCCGTGGCTGCGGGAGGTGCGCAATGAGCCCGCTAAGTCGACGCGAGTTCGTGGCTGCTGGAGCGGCTGCCGGAGCTGGGCTGGTAGTTGGGTTTTACCTGCCGCACGGCATGAGATCGAGCAAACAGTCCTTCTCCCCGAATGCCTACGTGCGGATCACGGCGGATAACAAAATCACCATCGTGGTAGCGCGCTCGGAAATGGGGCAGGGCGTGCGCACGGCATTGCCCATGATTCTGGCAGAGGAACTGGAAGCGGACTGGAAGCAGATTGAGATCGAACAGGCCGGAGCGAGCACACTGTACGGAGACCAGACGACAGGCGGCAGCGCCAGCGTCCGAACGACTTGGGATCCGATGCGCAAGGCGGGTGCGGCGGCGCGAGAGATGCTAATTTCAGCCGCAGCCCTCACGTGGGCGGTGCCACGCTCGACCTGCGCCGCGCAGAACGGCAACATTTTTCATGCCGCTTCCAGGCGGCAACTCAGCTACGGCGAGCTTGCAGGAAAGGCCGCCACGTTGCCGATTCCTACCGATGTCATGTTGAAGCAAAGCAAGGATTACAAGATTGTTGGGCAGCACTTGGCGCGCGTGGACACGCCCTCGAAGGTGAAGGGAGAAGCGGTGTTCGGCATCGACTTTCGGATGCCGGGGATGAAATACGCAGTGCTGTCGCGGTGTCCGACGATCGGCGGGAAGATGCTGAGCTTCGACGATAAGGAATCGAAGAAGAAGATTTCTGGTGTGAGCCACGTGGGCAAGATCAGCGATTCTGCCGTAGCTGTTGTGGCCGATAGTGTTTGGGGTGCGATGGAAGGTCGCCGCCTCCTGAATGTGAATTGGGACGATGGTCCGAATAAAGAATTGAATACGGCGAAGGTAATGGACTCACTGAAGCAGGCCGCAGGAAAGAAAGGTGCGAGTTTATATTCGGCGGGCGATGTTTCGAAGGCCGCGGGCCCAAAGGTTTCAGCTGAGTATCAACTGCCGTTCATGGCGCACGCGCCCATGGAACCGGGAAACTGCACGGCGTATTTTCTGGGAACGACGTGCGAATTGTGGGCTCCGACGCAGGTGCCGCAAGATTGCCGCGATTCCGTAGCGCAGGCTGTGGGGTTGGATCCCGACCAGGTGAAGGTAAACGTCACATTGATGGGCGGAGGCTTTGGGCGGCGGCTGGAACACGATTATGCAGTGGAAGCGGCGCTGGTTTCGAAAGCGGTGCGGGGACCGGTAAAAGTGTTGTGGACGCGCGAGGATGATATGCGGTCTTCGACTTACCGTCCGGCGAGCTTGCATCAGTTGAGTGCGGTGCTGGATGGAGCAGGCTGGCCGGTGGCATTCACGCACCGGATTATCGCGCCCTCGATCAGCGGACAAAAAGGTCAGCCGGGACCGAATGGAATCGATCCGGATTTGCCGGATGAGGCCGCATTCGTTTACGGATTGCCAAATGTTTCGTTGGAATATGTGCTCGTCGAGACGGCTGTGCCGCTAGGGTGGATGCGCTCCGTGTATGCGCTGCAAGCGGGGTTTGCCAGCGAGAGTTTTATCGATGAATTAGCCGCGGCGGCGGGAAAAGATCCGCTGGAGTACCGGCTGCACATGCTGGCGAAAGACCAGGACATTCCATTCTTCACGACGACGTGGCATACGGCGCGAATGCGCGGAGTGCTGCAACTTGCCGCGGAAAGGGCAGGATGGGGCAAACCCTTGCCTTCTGGACTTTTTCGCGGGATCGCCTGCTTCGGATGTTTTTCGTCTTATGTGGCTGAAGTGGTGGAAATTAGCATGGAAAACGATGCGCCGCGAGTGCATCGCGTGGTGGCGGCAGTGGATTGCGGGCAGGTCGTCAATCCAAGCATTTTGGAACAACAGATTCCGGGCGGAGTGATTTACGCCTTGAGCAACGCGTTGCGAGCGAAGATCACGATTGAGAAGGGCCGCGTGGTGCAGGGAAATTTCGATGATTACGCGCCGGTTCGAATGGATGAGGCTCCCGTCGTGGAAGTACACGCGGTGCCCAGTACAGAATCTCCCACAGGGATTGGCGAGCCGTCCGTGCCCCCGCTGGCGCCTGCCCTTTGCAACGCGATTTATGCCGCGACCAAGAAAAGGATCCGGGCGTTGCCGATTTTGAGTTAGGGACGGGGTTCGCGAAGACCGCAAAGAGGACCTTAGGGTCTAGCGCCCTACAACTGATTAAGGAACCTGCCTACGGAACGGCCGCGGGCATCCGCTGTCCAACCGTCATTTTGAAGATCTTGATGTTGTTACCGAATTGCTCGAAACCCAGATTGTGAAACTCAGCGAAGTGTCTCCGCAAGTCCTCGGGAAGATCCGCTTGCCATCCCGCTTGAAAAATCCAGACGGTCTCCCCGGGCTCGAGGCGATACGTTTCGATCAGACGGTGCCACAGGTCCACGAAACTGTTCGACGTGAGGGGAGCAGATTTGTAATTGGCGGAGACAACTCGATAGCCACAGGAAAACACTTCGAAATCCTGGCTGGAAGTCTCGAACGAAATAGGCTGCTGCTGGCACAAGTAGTGACCGAGAATAAGATCGCTCTCGTAGTCCGTGAAGATCAGACCTGAGGCTTCAATGTTCTGCTGCACGAATTCCATCGCCGCCGTCATCTGCATCCGGCTTTGATCGGCACGATCCATTCGAGGCAGTCGCGGCTTTCCAAAAGCGATGCACGCGACGAGGACGAAGGCTGCGATCGCAAGTCCGCGCGCCCATCTTCCCGCCGCCAGACGCGCCATTGCCACGCTGGCACCAGCCACGCCTGGGATGATCAGGAACGCGATGTGCCGCGTGCCACCGTAGGGATAGACATGCGCCAGGCTAGCACCGCCTGCAATCGCAAACGGCAGGAGCAGGACTATTCCTAACCAGCGCGAAGAACTTCGACCGTACAGGAAGCCCTTCCCGCGCAGAAGCAGCGCCACTCCGACCACGAACAAGAGGCCGATTGCATCACCAACGGCAAGCTGCCCAAAAAAATATTGAAAGACTCCGAAGCTGTGTCCCACCAGGAACAACACGGGGTTGTCATGAGCGGAATCGAAATAGGAGCGGCGAAGGAAAAACTCGCTCATCCAACCTTGTAGAACGGTTCTTGATTCACCCAGCCCCAGCTTCGAAATGTGGGTCTTGTACAAAAGAATCGCGAGAGCCAGTGCGCCGAGTTGTCCGATTGCCCAAACCGACGCCAAGCTGGCGGGCTGGCGTTCCCTGAAGATTCTGAGCAGGGCGTAAATGCCGAGTGCCGCGGCGAACAAAAAGGCCGAGTAATGCGACAGCATCGCGAGGTAGAGGCACAGGGTAAAGGCCGCCATTCTGGCTGCAGATTTTTTCCCGAAAGCGTCATCCAGAAAATACAAAGCGCTCGCCAGGAAAGCCAGAAGCAAAGCGTATTGCCGCACTTCGGCCGATAGTAGGACGATGGGCGGAAGCAATGCAACGAAAAGAAGCGCGATGAAGCCGGCGAGATCGCCCGCGGCATTGCTGAACCATTTGTAAAACATCCAACAAAAAGCCACTCCCGCGAGCACCGAAGGAAGCCGCAACCAGAGTTCCGATGTGCCCAACGCGCGCCAAAAGTAAAGCAACAACGTCAGGAGCGGAGGATGCGAAGCGGTCAGACTTTCTTTGTAGGCGAGGGCAAGAGAAAGCTGATTGGCCAAGCGGAAATGCAGCGCCTCGTCGGGATTGAGGAACGTTCCGGAGGCAGCCCAAAGGCGCGCCAGGAACCCTAGGAAACAAACGAAAACTGCGGCCGCTTCGATGTGGATTCGCAACCACGATTCCGCAGTAGCTCCGGGAGCCGCGTTTCTGAGCTGTGAAATTGCCATCGGTCTGATTATTCGATTCCGAACGCCCCCAGCCATTTTACGGGGAGGCGCGCAGCCAAGGCGTGGGCCAGGCGTTCGTCCGCGGTGATCATCTCAGTCTTGAACTGAATGGCCAAAGCCACATAGAGGCAGGCGGAGAAGCTGCAGTCATGGGCAAAAGCGATCTTAAGGGCTTCGGGCAACAAGGTTAAAGATGAGACGGTGAAGAAGTCCTGATGGCTGATTTCCGATGCCCCACCTTCAGCAACAGCTTGCACCCACCTTCGTTGGCGAACGCCCTTCCACAAGACATTGCCCACTTCAGCCCAGAAGACATCCGGCACGATGAAGTTGATCTCACCGTCCGCATAACGTTTCAAAAGTTGAAAGGATTCGGCTGTGAGAGTTTCGCCTGCCGACGGAATCACCCACTTTACCGCCACGCTGGCGTCGAGGACGAGGTTGGTCAACGATCGCGATCCTCGCGGATCATGTCGTCAGCGGTTGGAAAGGAGCCGGAACTCTCGGAATGTCGGGCACGGAGTTCCGACATTCGTTCGTAAAATTTCCTGCGTCGTTGTAACTCTTCCGCTGTAGGTATGTGGCGCTCCAGCAAGGAGATCACTTCCGCCGCAATCGACTTGCGGTTCTCCCGGGCGCGTTTGCGGAGAGCCTTGTAAAGACCATGCGGAACGTTTTCGACGTAAAGTGTTGCCATAGGCTTTCCCTATGCATTCTATAGCATATTAATAGGGAAGAGGAAGAGCGATGCTGCCCGCTTGACACTCCTTTCCCCCACCCTTTATCCTTGACCGTTGATCCTTGCGGTACTTCGTCTTTTTTGACGTGCTTCCGCGGGCTTTAGGCGCGGCCACTGAACGCGTCGCGGAGGTTGCCGATGTTCTTCGAAATCAAAGACTTGGAACTTCATCCGGTTGAATTTGCGGAGAAGTTCGAGCCGGGCGTTATCGACCTGGGAGCGGATTACCGCCAGATTTCTCCAGTGGAGAGCAGCGGCCGGGCGGATCTGGTCGAAGAGCATCACGGCAAGCACAAGATAATAAAAGATATACGCATTCGGGGCCGGTTAACGACTAGCCTGGAATCGAACTGTGCGCGCTGTCTGGAACCGCTGACTCAGGATGTGAAGCGCGAGTTCGACTTACTCTATCGTCCTCAAGGGGCCGACGCAGGGCGGGACGAGATGTCGGTGACCGACGCCGAGGCCGAGATCAGCTATTATGAAGGCAAGGGGATTCTGCTGGACGATGTGGTCCGCGAGCAGATCCTGCTGGCCGTTCCGTTGAAGGTCACGTGCGGCGAAGATTGCAAGGGTCTGTGTCCGCACTGCGGCAAGAACCTGAACCAGGAAAAATGTTCGTGCGCAGTGACCCAGGAAGAACCTCGGTGGGCCGCGCTCAAGGAAATTCGCAGCAAACTGGCGCACTAAGAATTCACGATCGAGATATCGACGCGAGCGAGGCCGAATGGCCTCAGCAAGAGGAATCTAGACCATGCCGAATCCAAAACGAAGACACTCCCAGAAGCGCACCTCCACCCGGCGGGCGCATGACGCCTTGAAGAGCCACTCGCTTTCCGAGTGTCCGAACTGCCACGAAAAGAAGATGCCGCACCGCGCTTGCACAAAGTGTGGCTACTACAAAGGCCGCGACGTACTGCAAGTCGAAGAAGCCAGCTAACTCCCTGCTACCATGCCTAGCGTGATCGCGCTGGATGCGATGGGTTCGGACCGGGCGCCCAAGCCTGAGATCGAAGGCGCAATTCACGCTGCGCGCAATTACGGCGTGCGTGTACTGCTCGTCGGTCCGGAAGCCACGATCAAAGCAGAGCTGGACCGTCACCCGGCAGCATTCCGCCTGCCTATTGAGATCGTCCACGCCAGCGAAGTCATCACCATGGAAGATAAAGCGGTGCAGGCAGTGCGCGCCAAACGCGACTCCTCCATGCACGTCGGTCTGCGGCTGGTTCGCGAGGGACGAGCTGCCGGTTTTGTTACCGCCGGTAACACCGGCGCCGCAATGGCCTCCGCCAAGATGGTCTTGGGCGCGCTACAAGGGGTAGACCGTCCGGCGTTGGCTGCGGTTTTTCCTACGGCTCCGGGAACGGCTGCGATTTTGCTGGACGTCGGCGCGAATGTGGATTGCAAGCCGCATAATCTTGAACAGTTCGCGGTGATGGGCGAGATTTATTTCCGCTCCATGTTTGGCGACCTCAAAGTGGGCCGGTCGAGCTTCGGTGGCGCAAAGCGGCCGCGCGTAGGATTACTTTCCATTGGCGAAGAAGAAACCAAAGGAAACGAGCTGACGCGCGAGTCGTTCCAGTTATTGAAGCGCCTGCCCTTGAACTTTGTGGGCAATGTGGAGGGTCGCGACCTGTTCAATGGCCACGTCGACGTGATCGTGGCGGACGGGTTCGTGGGCAACGTCGCGCTTAAGATTTCCGAGGGTGTCGCGAACCTGGTGCGCACGGTTCTCAAGGAATCACTGAAATCGACGATCACGCGGCAGGTCGGTTATATGCTTTCGCGCAGCGCATTTTCCGATTTTAAGAAACGCATCGACCACACGGAATACGGTGGCGCGCCTCTGCTCGGACTGAAGGGCGTCTGCATTATCACGCACGGATCGTCCAACGCCAACGCCATCAAGAATGCGGTGAGAGTAGCTGCCGAGTTTGCCGAGCGGCGCGTCAACGAGTCGATCGAGCAGGGACTGGCTGCGCTTCGTCCCGCACCGGCGGAAGTGGAAGCCGCCCCGGCTCAATAGTTCCCGGCAAGATCGAGACGATGACCGAATCCAGAGACCTACCCAAGAGCGCAGCACAACGGATCGCATTCATTTTCCCCGGCCAAGGCTCGCAGGCCGTGGGCATGGGCAAAGAGCTTTTCGAAAAGTTTCCCATCGCGCGGAAGACATTTGAAGAAGCCGACAATGCGCTGGGCTACAAATTGTCGCAAGTTTGCTTCGAGGGTCCGGAAGAGCAATTGCGCCTCACCGAGATCACCCAACCGGCGATACTCACGGTATCGGTCGCAGCGCTCCGAGTTCTTGAGGGGCGGGTACCCAAGCCCAGCTTTGTGGCAGGACACAGCTTGGGAGAATATTCGGCCCATGTGGCTTCGGGCACGATGACCTTTGCAGACGCCATACGCACTGTGCGCAAACGCGGCAAGTATATGCAGGAAGCGGTGCCGGTCGGTGTCGGAGCGATGGCGGCAATCCTGGGCTTGGAATTGGAAAAGGTTTCCGCGGTTTGCCAGGAAGCGGCGCAGGGAGAAGTCTGCTCGCCAGCCAACATCAATTCGCCTGAGCAGATTGTGATCTCCGGTAACACTGCGGCCGTGGAACGTGGAACAAAGCTTGCCGACGAGCGTGGCGCGAAGCGCGCGAAGTTGCTGCCTGTCAGCGCGCCTTTCCATTGCTCGCTGATGAAGCCCGCACAGGACCGTCTGGAGGCGGACCTGAACGCGCTGAAGACACAGAAGCCCGTGTACCCCGTCGTTTGCAACGTCGAAGCATCTTTGGTCAGCGATGAAATCCGCGCGCGCGAAACCCTGGTCGCGCAGGTGACGGGCTCAGTAAAATGGGAACAGAGTATGCGCCTCCTGATTGAGAAAGGCGTTCAGACCTTCGTGGAGATCGGCCCGGGGAAAGTTCTATGCGGGTTAATGCGGCAGATTGACCGATCGAAGACCTGTCTGAATGTCGCCGACGACGCGTCGCTCACAAAAGCGCTGCAGCAGTTCGGAAGCTAGCAGTCCGGAGGTGCGGCCGCCAGACACTACTGGGCTGCAGGGACCAATCCAAAGAGGGACCAGACCAACAATACTTAAACAATGCAGACCAGGCGGTCCCGAAGCACCGGGTTTGGGTATTACCAGAACAATAGAGGCAGCCAAGGCTAGCCAAAGAATCGGACCATAAATGCGCAAGTTTCTTGCACCTGTTCTTACCGACCATGCCGCGACCGGTGTGATCGCGATTGAAATTGCCGTGCTGATAAGAAGGGCAACCGGCACGACACCGGGCAGTCGAAGCGTTTTAAATGAAAGACTCCCAGACGCGCAGGCAGCAAATAACAATCCCAACGTCACGGAATAGCTTCAGCTAATTGCCGGTCCCAACAATATTCTGTTCACTGTCTGCAGATACTTTCTAGCGAAACTCCAAATCACAGGGCGGCGAGCTGATCGTCTTATCCGTTTTGTCCACGTAAACCTGGGCGTGTTGCGCTCGGTCATTCACGATCAGGTCGATGACTACTCCACTCCCGCCACCGGGACAATTGCTCTCGCCATAAATCTGATAATTCTTGACGATGCCCCATTGGCCGCCTTGTCCCCAGTCTTGCATGAATTCATTGAATGGATACTGCGAGTGATTCTGCGGATGCTGCTTCCAGCCGGGATCGGCATAGTAGATGCCGTAGGCCGTTTCAAAGTCCTGTTTTTCCAGCGCAGAAAAAAATCTATCGGCGACATGTTTTTCCGGCCAGAAGCGGTTCCACCAGCCCACGAAGGCCAGGATCAGAACCAGAACGATTGCCGAAATAATCCGGATTCTTTTCTTCCGCTCTTTTTCGGGATGGTACTCTTTGGCGTCCAGTAGAGTCATGGCTTCCTAGAATAACGGACGCCGCCGGTAAGTCAAAAGTTGCTGGAATATAGGAGGAATTAGGAAATTGACAAATCCGAGCGTATTGCCAGTTCTCACAGCGTCCGCTTGAACAGCGGGATAGCGATTCCAAGGGTGATGGCCGCAAAGATCGAAAGGAACAGCATGTCTCCCCCCACCGCCGCTAAGGTGGTTTCTTTTAGCAGCAAACATTTGAAACCATCCACGGCGTAGGTGAATGGGTCAACTTTGGCGACCGCCCGCAACCACGGCGGAAACGCCTGGATGGGATAGATGGCGCCGCTAGGAAAAAACAGCAGCGTATTGAGAATGCCAAACATCGCCCGCGGCACCAGTGGGTCGTCGATGCGCACCATGAGCAGAAACATCATAGTGTTGAAGGCGAGCGACGTCAGCACGATCATCACCAGCAGCCCCACCATCGTGACCGGATTAAAGATCGTACTCACACCCGAAATCAGCGCCCCGATCACGCAAATGATCACGCCCGTCATCACCGCCTTGATCGCCCCCGCCAGGTTGAGGCCCAACACGAGTTCGAGCTTGGTGATCGGCGTGACCAGGTAGCCTTCATGAACTCCGCGGGCCTTATCGTCGATATACAACATGCCGCCGCCGATCATCACGGAGACAAACATCGCCAAAGTGAGTGAGCCCGGCAGCAGATACTTCATGTATTCGATGTATGGGTAGAGTTCGACAATCTCAAGCGCAGTCTGTTGCAGGATGCGCGGCTCAACCGTGGGTTGGTTCAGCGAATTGACCAGGTCGGTCAGTTCCGACTCTAGCGCGGAGCTCATGAAGTTGTCGCTGTTATCCACGACTAGCGCGATCTGCGGATGGTTTTCCTCGTAAACGCGCCGCGAGAACTGGGGCGGGATGATCACTGCCCCATCGAGCTTGCCGTTGCGCACGTCCTCCATCGCATGTTTTTCGTTGTCGTAGTAAACCGGCACGAAGGTGCGAATGTTGGCACGCACGGAGTCGAAGGCTTCGCGAATGCGCAACGCCTGCGTCCCTCCGTCCTGATCGACAATGGCAAGTTTGGCATCGCGAATTTTGCCCCCAAACGCGTTGCCCAAAATGATCAACTGCACCAGGGGCATGATCATTGACGCCATCATGAGCGCCGGCGAACGAAAGAACTTCCGCATTTCACGCTCGACGATCGCCATCATCCGGTTCATAGGTTCAACCCCGGGCAGTTCATGGCCGCAACCCCGGGCTCTGCGGCATCACGAAGGCATATGCTTTCTGCAGTTCGTCGCGCAACTGCCTGCCGGTGTAATGCACGAATACGTCGTCCAAGGTCGTGTTCTGCACCGAGAGCGACTTCACCTCAACCCCGGCTTCAACGGCCATTTCCACCAGTTCAGTCGTGGTGCGCGAACCATTGCCAGTGAGCACTCGATACATGCCCGCTCCCTCGTGCTGCACGGACGTGACCTCGTCGAGCGTATGCAGGCGCTGCTCCCAATCCTCTGGAGGATCCTCAAACTGCGCTTCGATCACGTTTGATCCGGGAACGCTGGCCTTCAAAGCCATGGGCGAGTCCAGCGCGACCAGTTTGCCGTGGTCAACGATTGCGATCCGATCGCAGAGCCGGTCGGCTTCATCCATGTAGTGCGTAGTAATAAGGATCGTTAGTTGCCGATGGCTCTTGATGTTGCCCAGCATCTCCCAAACGGCCACGCGTGAAACCGGATCCAACCCGGTGGTGGGCTCATCGAGGAAAAAGATTTTTGGATGATGCACCAGCCCGCGAGCGATCTCCAATCGTCGCCGCATACCGCCAGAGAGCGTCTTGGTCTGCGCATCGCGCCACTTGGTTAAATCCACCAGGCCGAGCAACTCGTCGATTGAGCGCTTTCTTTCTTTCGCCGGCACGTCGTAGAGCTTGGCGTAGATGTTCAAATTCTCTTCCACCGTGAGATCGAGATCGCTGGTCAGCGCCTGCGGGATCACGCCAATCATCCGTCGCGCCGCGTTTGGTTCTTTTGCGACATCGTGCCCCGCAACCCATGCCGTCCCCGAAGTGATTGGAATCAGAGTCGTCATCATGCGGATCAGGGTCGACTTTCCCGCGCCATTCGGGCCGAGCAAGCCGAAGATTTCGCCTTCTTTCACATTGAATGAGACATCGTCCACGGCAATGAAGTCGCCGTACTTCTTGACAATGTGCTGCACTTCGATTGCATAGGGAGTATCATCCGCAGCCGTAGAGGAGCCGCTCGTTTTAGCGTTTGCATCGACCGTCATGGCTGCCCCGCTGCCGCCGCGCTTTGCGAATTGCTCTCGCCCTTCATCTGCGCTGGCGAAACCAGCACTTCGGCCGTCATCCCCGGTACGAATGCGCCTTTCGGATTGTCGAGCCGAACCTTCAACACGATGGTCTTGATGTCCCGCTTGCGGCGGCTCACATCGCGCTGTGTAGCAAAATCGCCTTCCACTCCTTTGAAGAAAACCTTGCCACTGGTGATCGTTCCTCCGGGCAGACGCACGCGCATCACATCTCCGTAACCGATGTGGTCCGCATAGGTTTCCGGGATAGCGGCTCTTACCCACGTGTCTGTCAGATCGACAATGGTCACAATGGGCGCACCGATGTTGACCACTTCTCCCTGCCGCGCCGCACGCACCGAAACTGTGCCGGTAACAGGCGCATAGACATTGGTGTAGCCCAACCGCACGGCAGCTTGATTTTTCTGAGCGACGGCATTCTTGAGATCAGCCTCAGTCGATTGAACAGTACTTTTCGCTGCATTGGCTTGCTGCGTGCGCGCAATAGCCGAGTTCAGGTCCGCTTCCGCCGCCTTCACTAATTCCTGTTGCGCCTGCGCGGTCGCCTGAGCGGCCTGCAAGTTGGTCTCAGCCTGAACGCGATCCTGATCTGACTGGACACCAGCCTTGGCCAATTCGATCATGCGCCGGCTGTCGCTTTCCGTGCGATCGAGCGCAGCCTTTGCCTGTAGAAGTTGCGCCTTGGCTGAAGAGAGCTTGGCCCGAGCATTGGCGACGTCGCTAGAAGTTGAGCCAGAGGTGGATAGTTCGGTGTGCTGCATCTCCGCTACTTTGTGCTGCAAGCTTGCGATGTTTGCCGCAGCCGCGGCTTCCTGCGTCTCCAACTCGGAGGGATCGAGCACGGCGATCAGGTCTCCGGCCTTCACCGGAGTGCCTTCATCCACCAGCAACCGCTGGATGCGGCCTTCCACCTGTGCGCTGACAATTACCTGATTCGAATCGACCGTGCCGATGAGCACCAAGTCTTTGGAATGGTCAGCGGAGAAGGCATAGTAGATAACCGCGATCACGAAGATGATCCCGAGAAGAATGAAAAAGCGGTTGCGAGCACTCATTTGTGTACTCCTGGTGCGCCGCTGGCACCGGGCAGAAACAGCGCCGCAGAAATAAAATCGAGAACTGCGGCTCGCCGTTCGGCGATACGCTGGGGTGCTAGCGGGTTGAAGTGGACGATCCGGTGCATCACCGGCGCGCTGCTGAAATAGAAAACGATCATGGAGATCATCGAAGGAACGAAATGCGCCGGGTCCACCTTGCGGAATTCGCCTTCCGCGATTCCTTTGCGCAACAGTTCCCCCACCCGCCGGTAGATCGGTTGAAAGTAAGTCTTGACCAGTCTGTCGATATGCACCGAGTTGCCCTCGCGCGCCCGCATCATCTCGCGCTGCATCAGTTTGGGATAAATCTGGTTTGAAGCAATGAAGTCGAAATATGCGCCTGCGTAAGCCATGATCTTTTCGCGCGGCGGCAGGTCGCTGTCGAGCACGTGAAAGACCTTTGCCTTCATCCCGGAAAACGCGTTGTCGAGCACTGCGCCGTAGAGCGTTTCCTTGTCCTTAAAGTAGTAATACAGCAGCGCCTTGTTGACCCGCGCCTCGCGCGCAATGGCGTCAGTGCGCGCTCCGGCAATCCCGTGCTCGGCAAACTCTTGTGCCGCAGCCTGCAGAATGGCGGCGCGGCTCTCCTCCGGCTGCCCGCGAGAACCCATGCGAGGGTGACGACGATGGCGGAAGAGTTGGGCCATGGCTTAATTAACTAGTTAGTTAGATTAAGTATACGAGGATTGGGGCAGGGATTGCAAGTCAAAGTGAATCCGGAAGATTGGAGGTTGCGGTTACCGCGCCCCGCCCGCGATCGAAGGCACGAGCAGGACTTCATCCCCATCCTGGAAGGCATAACCCGGCCCACCCAGAAAGCGGATGTCTTCCTCGTTCACATAAATATTGAGAAAGCGGCGCACCTGTCCAGCCTCGTCGCGCAGATGGGGCTTCAGGTCCGGAAACTTCTCATCGAGGGCGGAGAACAGTTCTCCCAGGTTCGTGGCCGAACACGCGAGTGAGCTTACGCCCGCGGTGTGCCGCCGCAACGCGGTCGGAATTTGTACTGTGATTGCCATCGTATGCCTCCTCTATGCGCCCACAGTGGCCGCCGCTTCTTTCCCGACCTCGACAGTGTCCAGCGTTTCGTGCAGATACTTTTCGAATTCGGCCAGCTTGGGTGCAATCGGTCTCTCGATCTCATATACGCCAGCGAGCACATCCGTCGTCTTCAAGCCGTTGCCGGTAATGCACAACACGGTCGTTTCCTCGGGCAGGATGCGGTCCTGGCGATAGAGCTTGCCTGCACTACCCACGGTCACGCCGCCGGCGGTTTCGGTAAAAATGCCTTCAGTTTCCGCCAGCAGACGTATCGAATCGATCACTTCGGGATCACTCACGTCCTCGCTCCATCCGCCGCTGTGCTTGATGGTCTTGATGGCATAGTGCCCGTCGGCGGGATTGCCAATGGCGAGCGAACGCGCGATGGTGGTCGGTTTTTGCGGGTCGATCTCAGCGCTGCCGGTCTTCACCGCCGTAGAAATCGGTGAGCACCCGGTAGCCTGCGCTCCAAAAAACTTCACTGGCTTCTCTTCGACTAACCCCAGCTTGATCAGTTCGTCGAACGCCTTCTTGACCTTCGTGATCAAAGACCCGCCAGCCATGGGAATTACTACGTTGTCAGGCAGCCGCCAGCCCAGTTGCTCCGCGATTTCGAAGCCGACGGTCTTCGAGCCCTCGGCGTAGTAGGGCCGCAAGTTGACATTGACGAAACCCCAGCGCTGCTGTTCGGCAATCTGCGAGCACAGGCGGTTCACCTGGTCGTAGTTTCCCGCGATGCGGACTACATTCGCGCCGAAAACTTGCGTGCCGAGAATCTTCGCTGGCTCGAGATCGGACGGAATAAATATCCAAGCCGTGAGACCGAGGCGCGCTGCGTGCGCCGCCACCGCGTTAGCCAAGTTTCCGGTTGAAGAACAAGCGACCGTATCAAAGCCGAAAGCCTGCGCCTGTGCCAGCGCCACGGCAACCACGCGATCCTTGAAGCTCAGAGTCGGCAGACATACGGCGTCATTCTTGATGTAGAGATTCTGCGCGGCAGTTTTCGCATCACTCTTATTGCCAGCTAGGCGCGCAGCCAGACGCGGCGCCTGACAGAGCGGCGTAAATCCGACTGGCAGTCGGGGCTCAAAGCCCGCCGGCAAAGGCAGCAATTCGGAATAGCGCCACATGTTCGGCGGCCGTTGCGAAATTCGCTCACGGCTGAACGTTCCTTGGGCTACTGCGTTCCTGATCGCGTCATAGTCGTAGGTAATTTCCAGAGGAGAGAAGCACTCGTCACAGATCGAGCGGGGCTGGTTTCCCCAGCTTCGGCCGCATTCCCGGCAGCGCAGTTCGTATTGAGCCATTTGGCTACTCGCTTTCTTTGGCAGCAGCGAATAGCTGGGGACGAGCCGGGAAAAAGTGCCCAAAAGAGAAAAGGCCTCTTTTCCAGGAAATAGGAAAAGAGGTTATCGGAATGCAAATACAAATAAGCTTCGCATCCGAATCTCATGTTCCCCGTTTCCGGGCGGGAGTTGGCACCTGGCGGTCGGGATATATGATCCCGATCCGGTTGCCGTGGCGTCATAGGGCTCGTCCCTCAGCCACTCTGCATGAAATTCCGGTTTGCCCCGAAAGGCAAACTTGTCCTTATGATGCTACACATCCGAATGTGGATCGTCAAGAGGCCAGCGTATCGCGGCTTGGGCCAGTTGTTCCGAACGCTCTCCATCAGTACACTCTGTTCGCGAGGTGTACATGGGCAAGATGGGAAAGCATTTTGGGCGTTTAACACTGGGTTCGAAACAAGCAATTTTTTGTTTGCGCAGCGTCGTCGTTCTGTCGCTTGTGAGCAGCCTCCTCCTATTTCTTGAATTATGTTCCGCTCAGACCCTCGGTTTGCCCAGCGAGACACCGGCTACGTTCACGCCTGTCACGTCGAGCTTTGACCACATCAAGCGCGATGTGATGATCCCGATGCGCGACGGAGTAAAACTGCACACCGTCATCGTTCTGCCCAAAGGCGCAAAGAACGCGCCGATCCTATTGACGCGAACCCCTTACAGCGCGACTGCACAAACCAGTCATGCCGATAGCTCGCACCTCGGTCCGATCCTGAGTGGCTATGACAATGCGACCGACGCGATCGTCGAAGGTGGCTATATCCGCGTGGTGCAGGATGTTCGCGGAAAGTATGGCTCTGAGGGCGACTATGTGATGACCCGCCCGCTGCACGGGCCGCTAAACCCTACGCCGGTCGATCACTCCACCGACACGTATGACACTATCGACTGGCTGGTCAAGAATGTCCCAGAAAGCAATGGCAAAGTTGGCATCCTCGGCATTTCCTACGACGGTTTCACCACCCTGATGGCATTGGTCAACCCGCATCCGGCCTTGAAAGTCGCGGTGCCCATGAATCCCATGGTCGATGGCTGGATGGGCGACGACTGGTTTCACAACGGCGCTTTCCGCGAACAGAATATGAATTACATCTACCAGCAGGAGGCCACGCGTGCGTCGGAAGAAAAATGGTGGACGAACCACTTTGACGACTACGACGTTTTCATGGAGGCCGGCTCAGCCGGTGAACTCGGTCGTCGCCACGGACTAGATCAAGTCGGCTTCTGGCGCAAACTTCTTGATCATCCGAGTTACGATTCCTGGTGGCAAGAACAAGCGATGGACCGCATTCTCGCCGCTCAGCCTCTGAAAGTGCCCACCATGCTGGTCGACAGCCTGTGGGATCAGGAAGATATCTACGGGGCACCCGCGGCCTACAAAGCGCTCAAAGCAAAAGACGCCAACAACGATAAGCTATTTCTGGTGCTCGGCCCCTGGCATCACGGCCAGGAAATTGGCGATGGCAGCTCGCTTGGAGCACTAAAGTTTAATAGCGATACCGGGCTCTATTTCCGGCAGGAAATTCTGCGGCCCTTCCTGGATCAATATCTCAAAGACGGCGCGCCTAAGGCCGACATCGCGCCCGTTACCGCTTTTGAAACCGGAACGAACACGTGGCGTCGACTGCCCTCGTGGCCAGCTGGCTGCGCAAGTGGCTGCACCGTTCAACCAACGCCACTCTATCTCAACGCCGGTCTGAAGCTTAGTTTGGCCGCTCCCAAGCCGGGCGACGCGGCGTTCGACGAATATATTTCCGACCCCGCCAAACCCGTACCTTTCCGCCGGCGTCCCATTCAACCCATTGGATACGGCGATCGCTTCACTTGGGCGGAGTGGCTGGTCGACGACCAGCGCGAAGCTTCTGGCCGTCCAGATGTCGCGGTGTTCACCTCCGACGTGCTTACCGCACCCATGAAGATCAGCGGACAGCCGGTTTCCAATCTCGTAGCCTCGACCAACGGCACGGACTCTGATTGGGTGGTCAAGTTGATCGACGTATATCCCGACGAAGTGGCCGGCGACGCCGCTATGGGCGGCTATCAGTTAATGATTTCCGCCGACATCTTCCGCGGCCGTTATCGCGAAAGCCTGGAGACCGCTAGGCCCATCGCCCCGGGCCAGCCGCTGCTCTATCGCTTCAACCTTCCCACGGCAAACCACGTCTTCCTGCCCGGCCACCGCATCATGGTGCAGATTCAATCCAGCTGGTTCCCGCTGTACGACCGCAATCCGCAAACTTTCGTTCCCAACATCTTCTGGGCAAAGCCGGACGACTACCGCAAAGCTGCACAGCGCGTGTATCACACGCCCGCCCAAGCCAGTTTTATCGAGCTGCCTCTGGTGAGGACGCCGTAGGAGTCCGAACGATTCCCAGCCGTGGCGAGGGTTTATTATTCAGTAAAACGCCGGCTAAATTCCGGCAATCGGCAACGCTACCGGCTGTACTGATTCCTCTTTTTATCTGCGTGCCGCTCCAGTCCGAACTGGATCAGCCGGTCAATTAGATCCGCATAGTCGATCCCTGAAGCCGCCCACAGCTTGGGATACATGCTGATGGCCGTGAAGCCTGGCATGGTGTTGATCTCGTTCAGAAAAATCTTGCGCGTCTGCGGATCCATCAGAAAATCTACGCGCGCCAGGCCGGAGCAATCCACGGCTTTGAAAGATCGCACGGCCAGTTCCTGAACTTTCTTCGTTTCCGCCTTGGTGAGCTTCGCCGGAATGATCAGCTCGGACCCTTCGTCGAGATACTTGGCGTTGTAGTCGTAGAACTCTTTCACCGGGACAATTTCACCCGGCAGCGACGCTGCTGGTTCGTCGTTGCCGAGCACCGAGCATTCGATCTCGCGCGCCTTATTTTTCTTTCCACCCACGCCTTGCTCGATAACAATCTTGCGGTCGAATTTCGCCGCTTCCTCAATGGCAGGCCCAAGTTCCTTGCGGTCGTGCGCCTTGCTGATTCCGACCGACGATCCCAGATTCGCGGGCTTCACAAAAACTGGATATCTCAACTTGCTCTCCACAAATTTCTGAACCTTCTTCGGATCTTTCTCCCAGGCACCGCGAAGAATCGTGACGTGCTTCACGATGGGGATTCCCGCGGCAATAAACAAGGACTTCATAATGTCCTTGTCCATACCCGCGGCCGAGCCCAGCACACCCGCGCCCACATAAGCGATGTCAGCCAGTTCGAGCAACCCCTGAATGGTTCCGTCCTCGCCGAATGTGCCATGCAGCACAGGAAAAATCACATCCACGTTGATAGCGCGATCACTGGCGCGCCGCGTGAGCGCGGCATCCGTCTGAAAGGGCACAAGGCCGCTGTGCCGATGCACTGGCTCCGGCGGCACCACCACCGCTTCGCCGCGGGCAAGCACAGCCGCGGCTTGGGTTGTTTCGGGATCGCCAGCACGCAGATGACGTGGCTCGATCACCAGCTTGCCCTGCAGCAGATTCTCAGCGTGCTCGGCAGTCAGCCAGTGGCCGTCCTTGGTAATGCCGATAGGCACGACCTCATATTTATCTTTATCGATAGCTTGCAAAACCGATGCAGCCGAAAGCAGCGAAACTTCATGCTCACCGCTACGACCGCCGAAAAGAATTCCGACACGAAGCTTTTTCATAGTCTTTTACAATATCTTTTTTCCGAACGCCGACAGCGCCAACTCCACCGCCAAGTCCGCCGTCTGGTTGTGTTCGTCGATTACCGGATTCACTTCGACGATCTCGAAGCTCAGCATGCGTCCATGATCGGCAATGATTTCCATGGCCAGGTGCGCTTCACGATAAGTAGCGCCGCCCCGCACCGGAGTGCCCACGCCCGGCGCATCCTCCGGATCGATCCAATCCATATCAAGCGAAATATGATAGCCGGCGGTTCCACGCCCGGCCATGCGCAGCGCCTCTTCCATCAC
>Ga0187878_1001956_pt1 | contig 18941 bp, 14 predicted proteins | sample June2016WEW_17_1_FD_132979 | JGI IMG/M metagenome (GOLD analysis project Ga0187878, IMG submission 132979) | Peatland microbial communities from SPRUCE experiment site at the Marcell Experimental Forest, Minnesota, USA - June2016WEW_17_150 | ecosystem: Environmental > Terrestrial > Soil >...
CATCCGCCGTGGTGAACAGTTCGATGACGTCGCGGGCGCTCTCCATGCGGCCCGCGGCGTTGATGCGGGGAGCAAGGCGAAACCCGACGTCGTAGGTTGTGACGTCACTCCCTCCCAGGCCCGAAACCGCCAGGAGCGCCGCCAGGCTGGGATTCATCGGGTCGCGTAGGCCCGCCAATCCAAAGTGCGCGATGACCCGGTTTTCACCCACCAGGGGCACAACATCGGCGATGGTCCCCAGGCAGACGATCTTCAAATAGGATTCGAGGCGCTGCGCGTTCATTCGTGGCCCGAGCAGCGCCTGGGCCAGCTTGAACGCCACACCCACGCCGGCCAGTGACTTCTCGGGATAGGCGCAATCCGGCCGCCGGGGATTCAGAATCGCGCAGGCCGGCGGCAGATGGTCATCGGGAAGGTGGTGGTCGGTAACAATACAGTCGAGGCCGAGTTCGCGCGCCCGCGCCAGGACTTCATGTTCGCGCACCCCCGTGTCCACGCTCAGGACGACGCGAAATCCTTGCGTGTGTGCCTGCTCCACCACCGGCGCCCTCATCCCGTAGCCGTCGGTGAGCCGGTGAGGGATGTACGCCTCGACTTTCGCTCCCAGAGTCCGCAGAGCGGTGAGCAGCACGACCACGGCCATGGTGCCATCCACGTCGTAGTCACCGTAGATCAGGATCTTCTCGCCGCGGGTAATAGCCCGTTCGAGGCGGTCCACGGCCGGGCGCATCTCCGCCATTAGGAAGGGGTCGTGCAGGTGGGTGAGCGCGGGCGAGAGGAATTGCTCCGCTCGTTCCGGGTCGTCCAGGCCACGTATCACTAGCAAGCGCGCCAGCAGCGGCGACAGCCTGAGGTCGCCTGCGAGCTTCCCAACAATCTCCGGGTCAGCAGCAGAAGTCCGCCAGCGCATCGATGAAAACTCTATCTTGACAGACCCCGGAAGTGCTTGCAAGCCCTCCACTGCCGGGCAGCTCCTGCCGGGAAATATTGGTGTATAGTCAGGGGCTCGAAGAAAACGGAGAGGGAGAGAAACCGTGACCTGGATTAGTCGGAGAGACTTGCTGAAGACGATGGGTGGAGCCTGGCTGGCGGAGGGTCTCAGTCCTGCACGGGGCTGGGCCAGGGCAAGCGCGTCCCGCTTCAAGCTGGGCGCAATCAGCGACGGCATCTCGGAGGATTTCGAAGTAGCTCTCAAGATCCTGAAAAGCTACGGCCTCGGCTGGGTGGAGATTCGTAACGTCTGGGGAATCTATAACACCGAGGCGAGTCCCGCGCAAATCCGGCGCATCAAAGAATTGCTTGGAAAACACGAGATCAATGTCGCGGCGGTCGATACCGCGCTTTTCAAATGCACTTTGCCGGGAACCAGGATTATCGTCCAGGAGAAGGATATTTTTCCCTACGCGAAACAGATGGACCTGCTTAAGCGCGCCATGGACCGCGCCCACGCGTGGGGCACCGACAAGCTGCGAGGTTTCACCTTCTGGCGCGTCGCGGACTACGCGGCCATCGAAGGGCAAGTCGTAGAGGAGATGGAAAAGGCCGCCGAGCTGGCCCGCCAGGGCGGCATGCGGCTGGTGATCGAAAACGAGGGTTCGTGCAACGTGGGTACGGCGCGCGAGTTGGCGCGGCTCCTGAACAGGCTCAAGGCCGTGAACGTGGGTGCGAACTGGGACGTGGGCAACGGATACTGGTACGGCGAAGTCTCCTTCCCGGACGGCTACGCCTTGCTTGATCCTAAGCGCATCTGGCATGTGCACGTGAAGGGCGTCGCCTGTGAGGCAGGATTTGAAAAATGCCGCGAGACTTTTGCCGACCTGGGGCAGATCGATCTAGCCGGGCAGCTCCGTGCGCTGCTCCGCGACGGCTACCAGGAAACGATTTCACTCGAATGCGAGTTTGAGGCGCCCGGAATGAGTCATGAGCAGACCACTCGCCGGTCCATCGAGGGGTTCTTGAAAGTGGTGGCGAAGGCAGAGTCCCTCTAGCGCGCCAGCGCACGGGCAAGGCGCCGAGCACAGAGCAGAATCCTCAGAAAAGCGGAATTCGTGGTGGGGAAAGAGGACGGCGGCGGGAGCTACGTGCGAATGCCTTCGCCGGCCAGGGCGATGCTGTCGCGTGTCGTGTTCTTCACCAGGTACATGGCCTCGTCGGCCATGCGCAGGAGCTCGCGGCGCGAGCGCCCGTCCACCGGAAACGCCGCCACACCGAAGCTCGAAGTTACGCTGATGTTCAAACCCTCTTCCTGGAAGAAGACCCTGGCATTAAGCATCACCTTCAGGCGGCGGACCACCTGCAAAGCGTTCTGCTTGGAAGTTTGGGGGAGGAGGACCACAAACTCGTCCCCGCCGTAACGGAAAGCATAATCGATCAACCGCAAGTGGCTTTTGATGAGGTCGCCGATCATCCAGAGAAGTTTTGAGCCGACGAGGTGCCCGTGGGTGTCGTTAACCTGCTTGAAATGGTCGAGGTCGAGGAAGATGACGGAGAACTCGTAACCGTAGCGGGTGGAGCGGTAAATCTCGGCATCCAGGACGAAATTGAGATGCCGGGCGTTATAGAGGGCGGTGCAGTCGTCGGTAATCGTCAGCTCGTGAATGCGTTGAATGTAGCGTGCATTTTCGAGCGCAATGGCGGCGTAATCCGCCAGGCTCTTCAGAATGGGGATGTCCGACTTGCGAAAGCTCTCCCGGCCCAGGCAATTTACCAGCTCGATGACGCCCAGAATCTTCTCTTTGCCCTTGATGGGGACGCAGACGACCGAGCGCGTGTCCATCTGCGTAATGTCGTCGATGCGCGACGTAAAGCGCGGGTCGCGCTTGACATCCTCGATCAGCACCGGCTCGCCGTTCTGCGCCACCCAGCCGGCGATACCTTCCCCCACCTTGAGCCGGACGTCTTTGAGCTTGTCCGCGCCCGCGCCGATGGCAATCTCGAAATAAAGTTCCTTGCCCGCCTCATCGAGCATCAGCAGCGACCAGGTATCGGGCTGTAACAGGTCGCTGATTTTCTCCATGACCGTCTGGAGAATCTTCTGCAAATCAATGGTGGAGGCCAGGGCCTTCCCGATCTCATGAAAGAGCGAGAGCCGCTCGATCTGGCGTTTCAGTTCGACTATTTCCTCGTGCGGTTCCATAGGGGGCCCAACACCTGTGCTTCTCCCACAAAGACCTTCACTTGTAAACCATTGGCAGAACGTTTTCAACAGTTTTTTGAAGCTACCCGATCGGCGCTAGTGTGAAAACCGCCGCCGTCGGGTAGGGGGGCCCCTCGGGAAACCATTTGACACCTTTTGGGAGGCAGAAATATCATCACCTGCTGACCATCCCAGCGAGCACCTCCATGGCCTCCTTCGGCGAAAATCTCCGGCGCGAGCGCGAAATGCGCGGTGTAAGCCTGCAGGAGATTTCCTCCTCCACCAAGATCAGCGTCCGTTTCCTCCAGGCCTTGGAAAACGAGCAGTTTGGTCAAATTCCTGGGGGCGTTTTCACGCGCAGCTTCATCCGCACTTATGCCAAATACCTGGGTCTTGATGAGGATCAGGTGCTGGCCGAGTATCGTTTGGCCGTACCCTCCAGCGCGGAATTCGACCTGTCACGCCTGACGGTGAGCACACCCAACAGCCGCCCGAACCGGGCGAGGGGCCCGGCCGCCGCATTGTTGCTGGCCGCCGTGCTTTTGGGTTGTGGGTACCTTCTCCACCGCTACGCGCGACGGGCCAGCGAACCGCAGGTGAGTCCGGCCCCGGCGGCGGCCCCCGCTTCCAATCCAGCGAGCGGGCCGGCATCGAATTCCGGTTCTCCTCCGGTTGCCGAGCCCACGAAGGTCGATTCTGCTCCCGTCCCCGAGGTGAGCGGGAGTGGTCAGGCCCAGCCAGCTTCCGCCCAGACGACGGCCGCCGGAATCGAGGAGACTCCTCCAACGGCATCTTCGCCCGCGGATGGCCTCATCCTCCAGATTGCCGCGACGGAACAGGCCTGGGTAGCGGTTGAAGCCGATCACAAGACTGTCCTGCAACGAGTTTTCGAGGTCGGCGAGGTGAGGTCAGTACGAGCCCGAGAGTCGGTGGACGTGACCACGGGCAATGCGCTGGGAATTGTACTGACCCTGAACGGCGAGACCTTGCAGCCGCTGGGGCGGCGCGGCGAAGTCAAGTCCATCCATCTCACGCGCAACGACGTTAAGAAATCTTCTCCCTGAGGGTGCAACCATACCTGGGCACCTGATTGACGCATTTCGCGCGGGCACCGTCCCGGAGGTCATCCGCCGCAAGGGCGCGGAAGGGACGCTTACGCTTCCTGAAGAAGACAAGGCCGCGATCCTGGTCTTCCTCACGGACGACAAGGACGAGGCGATCCGCAAGACCGCGCATGCCACGCTGGACACCTGGACGTCCGACGAATGGGTCAGGCTCTGTGCCAGTCCCTCCACGTCTCAGGAGGTGCTTGACTTCGCAGCTGGCCGACTTGCCGCCATGCCGGACGAGTTCTCTGAAGCGCCGGCCGTCGAAGATGCTCCCCCAGCGGCGGCGCCGGAAGGCGGCGGAGAGGAGGGGAATAAACGGGAGACGCTCCTGCAACAAATCGGGCGGATGACCACGGCCCAGAAAATCAAGACCGCCCTGACCGGCAATCAGGAAGAGCGGTTGGTGCTGATTCGGGATTCCAACAAAGTGGTGGCGCGTGCCGTGCTTCAGTCTCCCAAGCTCTCCGACATGGAGATCGAGAATATCGCCTCCATGAAGAACGTCACCGAGGAAGTGCTGCGGCTCATCTCCATGAACCGCAAGTTCATGAAGAGTTACGCAATCATGCGCCAGCTCGTTAACAATCCCCGCACGCCCATCGACGCCTCCTTGCCCATGCTCAATCGCCTGAACGAGCGCGACCTGAAGGGGATCATGCTGAATAAGAACATCCCCGAGGTCATCCGGAGCATGGCGGTAAAGAGTGTCAAGCAGAAGGAAGAAGCCAACAAACCCAAGCTGCCGGGTAAGAAGCACTGAGCCGGAAGCCGTAATCGCCGGCCCGCGAGCTGCGCCCCGCGGAAACTTACCGTCCCCGGGCGAGTGCAGAACGCCCCGTGGCGGCATCCCAGTTTCTATTTTCCAGTTTCCATTTTCTCTTCTCCGTCACTTGCCCGCGATCCGTGAAATGAAAAGGCGGATAAATCGCGCCGCGTCGGAGGTTACAGCGACCCGTACGTTGGGCGGAACCTTTTCAATCCGGTCGATCACGTAGCGGCCGTCACGCAGAACCCGATGGTCGGAGGAATTCGAGCGGCTGGCAACGGTCTCGCCCCGGGTAAATTCACCGCGGGTTTCGATGTCCACGCGCATCGCCTGGGTGGTGATCAGGCTGCGGTCGACGGCGGCGCCGACGGCGAGGGGATCGTGCATGGGAGTCCCCGCCCCACCCAGCTTTTCCGCCAGGCCGACCATAAAGGTGAGAACTTTCACAGCGAAGTCATTCTCCGGCCCGCGAGTGCGGGCGAGCTGATCCAAGTCGGCACGCGTGAAGAGCGTCTGGTGGGTCACGTTCAGCCCGACCATGGTCAGCGGCCAGCCGGCCTCGAAAACGGCACGTGCCGCCTCAGGGTCGTTGTAAATGTTCGCCTCGGCGGCCGCGGTCGCGTTGCCTCCCGTGATGGCTCCCCCCATCAACACCACTTCCTTGACCAGCGGAACGATGGAGGGGTCCTTCGCCATCGCCAAGGCGATGTTGGTGAGCGGCCCGACGGGAACGAGTGTAATCTCATGCGGGTAACGGTGCACGAGCTCGACGATGAGGTCGGAGGCGAAGCGCCCGTCGGCGCGGCAGGTTGGCGCGGGCAGTTCGGCATCTCCTAGCCCGTTCTGGCCGTGAAAATACTCCGCCGTCACCAGTCTCTGCGCCAGCGGTTGCGCTGCCCCACGCGCTACAGGAATGTCGCATCGTCCGGTAAGTGACGCCAACTTGAGTACATTCTCCAGCCCTTGCTCTACCACGACGTTCCCGGCCACGACGGTCAAGGCTTTGATATCGAGCTCGGGCGAATTCAGCGCCAACAGGATCGCCATGGCATCGTCGGCACCGGGATCGGTGTCGATGATGACTTTGCGCGCCTCGCCGGAGGCAGAAGAAACCGGCGGCGCAAGCGCGAGCGCCATCCCAGCCACAAGCGTGAGAAGCAACTCTCTCCTCATTACAGCCTCCTCGTCGCCGGCGCTCGCCACGCAAAGGCACGGAATTGCGCCAACAGCAACGATATCTCAGAATCTCGAAAGATCTTCAGGCGGCCAGATCATGGAACCCTCTGGCAGTCAGAATCATCGTTGGCGTTAGTTTCAGATCGGACATTTGAGTTCCCGGTTTGTTAACCAGATGCCTCAGCAGCATCTCGAAACGTACGCCAGCAGTTTCGCAACACCTTCCCGAAATACTTCTGGCGGCGGAAGGAGGCTGACGACAAGATGGCCGTCCGAGGTGAAATCGTAGAAGTGACCGGGGTGAACGAGGACCTGTTCGCGGGCAAGCAATTCGGCAGCCCAGTCATCGTCGCTGCGGGTGACCGGGACGCGCAGGACGGCGTACCAGCCAGCTTCGGCGCGAAGGCGGCTGACCGGCAGCCGCGCCGAAAGCTGCTCATCCAGCGAGCGCAAGTTGGCCCGGACACGCTCCAGGATCTGCGGCTGGATTTGACCCCGCAGTTCGAGCAACTTAGGCAGGGCATAGGCCACCGGCGCGCTCACCGAAAGATAGGTGTCAGCGACGACTTCCAGTCGCGCCAGAGCCGCTTCCCGCAAGTCGTCCGGGCCTGTCACCACAATCCATGCCAGCTTCATTTGCGGCAGGGCGGAAATTTTTGAGAGCCCGCTGAGCGAAAAAGTCAGGACGCGCTGCTCGGTGGCGTGCGTCCGCACCCGGCCCGAGCCCGGATCCCAGGCGTAATCGGAAAAGACTTCGTCAGCAACGAGGGCCAAATCCTGCTCTCGGGCCAGCGCGGCAAGGGCATCCGATTCGGTGCTTGAGACAAAGGAGCCCGTCGGATTGTTGGGATGGACGATCATGATGGCGCGCGCCTGGCCGCGGGCTGACGCCACGCTGGCGCCGAGCGCCTCGCGATCGATTCCCCAGCCATCGTGGTAGTCGAGCGGATAAGGGATCAAGCGAACGTCGTTCAGTCCCGCCAGAAATTCGAAGAGCGGATAGCTGGGACGCGGGACCAGAATGCTGTCGCCGGGATCGGCGAGCAGGCGAAAAACGAAGGAGTAAGCTTCGCTGGTGCTCGTCGTAAGAAAAAGTTGCGGCGGCGAAAGCTGAACGCCCCGCTCCGAGTAATAATCCACGACGGCCTCGCGGGCGGCCAGCGCTCCGCGCGGGTCGGGCTCGTAAAGGAGGGCGCGCGGGTCGGCCAGCGCCTCCCGAATCAGGTGCGAATCGGTCGCAAAGCCGCAACGGGTGGGATTCGATTCGGTAAGGTCGAGGTAGGCACGGCCCTCGCGGCGCAATTCCTCGAGGCCGCGGGAGAGGCGGTTGGTCGTCAACGACCAGTTAGTACGCGCTGCGAACATCGCTGATGTGCCGCCGGGTTACGGCTGACTGCTTCCCTGTCTCGACTCGCCTTCCGAATGCGCGTGGTGCTACGGGCAACGCAGTCGGAGGCAGGCGATCTCCGGCGGACAGCCCAGGCGCAGAGGAACGAGAACTTTTCCGATTCCTCGACTGACGTAAATCTGCGTGCCGTTGACGCGATTCCAGCCCTCTACAAAGCGCTCGCCAAATTTGGAGCGGCCGTACACCGAGCCGACCAGGGGAAGCCGAACTTGTCCCCCGTGGGTGTGGCCGGAGAGGACCAGATCGACACCGTGCTCCGCCGCCTGGCGAATGCCCACGGGATTATGGCACAGCAGGATCTTCGCCTCGCGCGCCGGCACGGAACGAAGCGCGCCGGGGAGGTCGTCGGCGCTCCACCACAAGTCATCGACACCCACCATCCAGAGGGATCCCGAGCGCGTCCGGAGAGCAAAGTGCGTGTTGCGGAGAACCCGGATGTGCCGCGCCGCGAGCGCCCGGGTGATCTCCTCCGGGTTCACCTGAAAATCGTGATTGCCGAGCACCGCAAAGACCCCCAGGCGCGCCCGCAACTTTCCCAGTGCTTGGGCTACCGGCCAGATGTAAACCGGCGACAGGGTAACGTAGTCCCCCGTGAGCGCGACCAGATCGGGGCGCAGGAGGTTCGCCAGATGTACGGCGCGCTGCACGTCTTCCAGCGGCGTGTAGAGACTATGGTGAATGTCGGTAAGATGGACAATCCGCAGGCCGTCGAAGGCCGGCGGCAGTCGGCGCAGCCAGATGTCGGTCTCGGTGATCTCAGGGTCGGGGGAATAGGCCGCTGGCGCCGGTTCGGTCTCCTGCGCATTCAGGGCAAGAGTAATCAAGCCTCGGCGGCGAAGAATGCGACGCGAACTGAATCGCCTAGCCATTTCGGATCGAAGTCCAATACCAGCGGCGGGGAGTTCGCGGAGAGCGAACCAAGGAACCCGCCAGAGCCGGCACCGTGGCCCCCGCGCAGGGCGCTTAGCCCCTGTTTTCTTTCGCCAGCACCGCGCCGAAGATTTGAATCATCTCCTCGTGGATTAGCCCGTTGGAGGTGAAGATTTCCGCCGCTTGTAATTGCATGGGTCCGCCGGCAAGGTTCGAGACGCGACCGCCCGCTTCCGTGATGAGCAGCGTACCGGCGGCCTTGTCCCAGGAATTGAGCCTCAACTCCCAGAAGGCATCAAAGCGGCCCACCGCCACTGAACAGAGATCGAGCGCTGCCGAGCCCGGGCGGCGAACCCCGTGCGACATCGTTGTGAGGCGGAAAAACAACCGCGCGTTCACATCGTGTTTGTCGTCGAAAGGTGGAAAGCCGGTGGCGAGCAGGCTCTCGGAAATTTTGGCCGTCCTGGATACTCGCATGCGGCGGCCGTTCAAGAACGCGCCCGCACCCTTCTCGGCGGAGTAAAGCTCCTGCCGCGCGGGATCGAAAACCACGCCAGCGATGACCTCGTCCCGGTACGCCAGCCCCAAGCTGACGCAGAAGACCGGGAAGCCGTGGGCGAAATTCGTGGTTCCGTCGAGCGGGTCCACGTACCAGCGATAATCCGAATCGATCTTCTGCCCGCCGCCCTCTTCGCTCACGATGGCGTGAGTCGGAAAGTGCCTCTCCAGGCGCTCGACGATCAGCGCCTCCGATTTTCGGTCGGCCTCGGTGACGAGATCCAACGGCCGCTTGTAGGAGATTTCGAGCGGCTGCTTGGACATCTCGACGAGGAGCGCGCCCGCATCACGGGCAATATCAACTGCAATTTCTAAATAGTTTTCCATGTTCGAACTTGGTTCATAGATCCATCGAACCATTGTTTCATTGGCAAGAGCGAGGAATCCTGAATCGCTTCAATGAATCAATGATCCACTGGATCAATCAGAACTCTTGTTTGTCCTTCGCCCTCCGCCCAGACAGCGCCATCCTCGAAATATTCTTTCTTCCAGATGGGGACAATGTGCTTGAGGCGGTCGATGGCGTAGCGGCACGCCTCAAAGGCGGCGCGGCGGTGGGCGGAAGTCACCAGAATCGCCACGCTGGTTTCGCCGATTTCGAGTCGTCCCAGGCGATGAATCATCCCCAGGCGGTCGATGGGAAACTTCTCGCGGATCTCGCCCCCGATTTCCTCCATCTTGCGGATGGCCATGGGCTCGAAGCCTTCGTACTCCAGGTAGAGAGTTCGTCGGCCCTGCGAGTGATTGCGGACGATGCCCTCAAAGACCACGACCGCACCGTCCTCCGGCACCTTCAAAGCCTCGGCGAGTTCCCGCGTGGGAATGCGTTCGCGCGTGAGGCGGAAGAAGTCTTCCCCCGCCCCGCCGCTCACTGGGGGCATGAACGCAATCTCGTCGCCCTCGCGCAGCACCTGCGAGGGAGAAGCTATCTCCTCGTTGACCGCTGCCAGCAGCGAATCCGCCAGCTCACGCAAGCGAGGGAAGCGCTCTTCGTATTGACGGCGCAAATCCAAGACGGAAACACTTTCCGCAAGATCGAGCCGCTCGCGGTCAAAGCCCGTGAGATCGTGCGCCAGTCCGAAGAATAGAACTTCGACCTTCATCCTCGCCCCATGCCACCGCTCAAGTCAGCGCCCAGAGGAATTCCCCGCCCCGCCCAGGGCGAGGAGGGCGCGTGTGAGCGCCTGCGTGCCGCGCTCCAGCGTGATCTGCAATTGCTCGATCTGCTCGGCGGCGGTTGTCCAGTCCTGTCGCGCCACCGCCTCGCGCACTCCCGGAAAAATCACCGCCGAATATCCAGTATACACACCGGGGGCATAGAAGGCATGGCGAAACCAGGCGCGCTGAGGCAATCCGCCCGGCAGCAGGAAGGCGCGCTCGACCTCCATGAGGGCACGATTCGCGTCCTGCACCGAGCTTGGATCCACGTTTGTGCCGCCGGCCGCTGTGACGGAGCCGATCCGCTGATTGAGCTCCTTCGCAACACCGGTGAACTTCTCCGCCGCAGCTCTGACCTTGTTGAGGGGAAGGCGTCCCGGCTCGCCACTCTTGTTCACTTCCTCTTCGAAGTCAGCGAGGTAGCGCTGCAATGTTCTGCCGTACTCCTCCTGATCAAAGGGCAGGACGTCCGCCTCCGCGAGGCGCAGCGCCAGGGTCCCCAAAATCTGCGCCGCCGCCACGCTGTACTGGAAGTGTGGATCGCCGAAGGTCTCCATCCACTGGAAATTATCGTAAATTGAGTGATAGACGCCGTAGGATCCGCCGAAGTTGACGTCCAGCGCGGGCACGCCGAGATGCTGGAGGAAGGGCGTGTAGTCGGAGCCGCTGCCAAGGTCTCCGATGCGTGCGCTGCCGCCCTCCGCCGGACGCGATGAGTTGAGCACGGCGTAAGGAATTCCGCCCTCCCGTCGCACGCTGGCACCCTCTTTCGTCCACACCGCGTACACGGAATTGCCCGTATTGGGGTCTTTCACTTCCTCCGCTACTTCCCGGATCAGGGGGCCGAGCGACGGGACGGCCGAGGCGCCGAAGTGCGAGCCCGCCACCCCGGAATCCATGTTGAGATAGGCCACGGCGTTGCGGGTGAGCTCCTCAGCGTGCTCCTCCGCCCATTCCGTCGAACCCATCAAGCCGAACTCCTCCGCATCCCAGCTCGCCAGGATGAGAGTACGCTGGGGTTCCCATCCCTGCTTCCGGAGCTCGCCCAGCCCTCGCGCCACGGCGAGCAGAGGCGCCGTACCACTCGAGGGGTCTGCGGCACCGTAAACCCAGGCGTCGCGATGATTGCCCACGATCACCCACTCGTCGGGGTGAGTCGCGCCCGGAATACGCGCGATGACATCCCATATTGTGCGCAGGCGGAAATCCATCTGCAACTTCAAATGAACCTTGGAACTTCCCGGCCCGAGGTGGTAAGTGAGGGGCAGCGCGCCGCACCAAGTCTGGGGCGCCACCGGCCCGCCAAGACCCATGAGTATGGGCATCGCGTCCTCGGCGGAGAGTGGCGCGGTGGGAATGCGGGGGAGAGTAGTGGCGTCTTGCAGCGCGAGCCGTTTCGCCTCCTTCGTCGCTGCTACGCCGGGCGTGAGCGGATCCCCTGCGTAATCGGTCAGGTAAAGGATCGAGCCGCGCTGCACCCCGGTCGCGGGCCGCCAGGGGCCTTTCGGAAAAGTGTCGCCCTGACGATAGCCATCCTCCGCGGGGTCCGAGTAGATCAAGACGCCCGCGGCATGATTCTTCTCGGCCACGTACGATTTCACGCCTCGAAAGCTTTTCCCATAGCGCACCAGTACGATCTTTCCCGCCACATCAATTCCCAGGTCGTGCAGGCGGTCGTAGTCCTCGGGCAAGCCGTAGTTCGCGTACACGACCTCGGCGGTAACGTCGCCGGAAGGCGAGTAAGCGTTGTAGCCGGCGATGACTACCGGGTCGCGCCGGTCCGGTGGCTGATGCCAGCCGCCTTCGGGCGTAGGCCCTTTGCGCCGCACCGGCGCGATGAGGTCAATCTTGACCTCCTTGGGCATGGGCAGCAGGACTTGATACTCGACGAGCTGTGCGTCGAGGCCCGCGGCACGAAATTGCTCCAGCACAAACTGCGCCGTCCGGTAATCTCCCGGAGTGGAGGCGACGTGGGGCTCGGCGGTCAGGAATTTCAAGTCCGCGCGTGCTCGCTCTGGCGTGGGCACGGCGCGGAACCGCTTCTCAAGGTCCGCCTGGCGCGCCGCCGCGGCCGGGAAAAAGCCGCGGATCCCCGCCGTCTGCTGCCCTACGCTCGTCGCGACGGGCATGGCAACTAGGACGCAGAACAGCGTGATGCCTGTAATGCGTTCGTGGATGAGCGACATACTCGGATAAGGGTCTTACGATCCCCGAACCAACCTCACGGCCGGGCCACGCCGCCGAAGAACGTCAAGTACGGTTGGCCGTGAGCTTCGCGACCGAGGAGCAGAGCCAGCTCGCGCGCGTGATAATCGCCCCACAGCGAAGATTCCCCGCAGGGAATCTTGCGCCCGGTGGGAATGTAATCCCAGCCGTTGGGGCGGTGATAGACCGAGTGGAGAATCAGACCCTGGTGCAAAGGGGCGCGGGAAAGATAGGGATCGTCAAAGAGCGTGCGGGCAATGGTGAGCGCTGCCTGCTGGTAACGGCGGGCGTCTTCCGCGCGGCCCGGCCGGTTCCGCAAGTAATTTCCCAGGCGCCACAGCGCTTGTGCCGCCACCGATGCCGCGGAGCTATCCACCGGTTCGTAGTCATTAAACGGATCGGCTGGCTTCGAGATATAATTTCCCATTTGGTCCAGTCCGGGCGCACCGGTATCCCAGTAAGGAATGCCGTCAGCCGCCGCCTGCTCGAGGTAATAATCGCAGGCCGCTTCCGCGGCACGGAGCATCGTCGCCTCGATCGCCGCGCGGCCGCCGAGCGCATCGAGTCCCGCGTCCGCCAACGAGACAAGGAATTCCAGTTGCTCGGCAAACCCGCACATCACCCAGGCCAGGCCACGCGTCCAGGTGGTGAAGGGCGAATAGCCTTGCTGCGAATTGGGGCAGCCGTAGGCGCCGCTGTGAATGTTGAAAATCGATTCGTGTGCCACACGCCCGCGCACATCGTAACCGTCGCGCCCCTCGCCGTAGAAGACAGCGTATTGGGCGGTCACCGAGGCGTGATGTACGATCCTTTCGAGGAGTGAAATTTGCTGGTCGGCTTCGCCCAGAAGGACCTGCCCGAGGCGATGCGCCAGGGCGAGCGAACGCAGCGTGCGCATCGTATCGGCAAAAAGACTGTGCGGGCCGTGGAAAGAAAAGATGTAGCCGCGCCCGTCGCGGAGGCGCGTCCAGCGCGCCGCCTGCACCGCGCCACTCACCTTGAGCGCCAGTTCATAGAGCGCCTTCTCAAAGGGCTGGGCCTCGAACTTCCCTTCCGCGGCCAGGCGGAGCAGGTTGCCGTAGGTGCTCACGATGTTGAATCCGTGATCGTGCACTCCGGTGTGGGAAAGGTAGCGCGCCATGCGCTGGAGCGTCTCGCGGCGGCCGTACTCGAAGAAGTCCCGCTCGCCCGTGGCCTCGAACTGCAGGAGCGCCGAGCCGAACAGGAAACCCATCGTCCATTCGGTCCAGCCGCGCGTGGTATAGACCCCGGCGGCGGTAAACACCGGAGTGCCCTGCGCCGGCGTCCAGGACTTCTCGAGGGTGCGAATCTTCGCCGCCGAGAGGGCCCACAATTCATCGATCCGGGGCTTGAGGCTTTCAGCGGTCAGGGTGGTATCGATGCGCATGAATGTTCAGAGTTGCCGGATGTGGAATCCACCGTCCACGTTGATCACTTCTCCGGTCGAAAACGGGAAGCGATCCTCGGCGATGGCGGTGACGGCGCGGCCGACGTCTTCGGGCGTTCCCCAGCGCCTGATGGGCGTGAGGCCTTCGGCAATCAGCTTGTCGTAATTCGCCTGCACGACCTCGGTCATATCGGTTTTCACCACGCCGGCGCGAAGCTCATAGACATTGATCCCGTGCTCCGCCAGGCGCACGGCAAAGAGCGGCGTGAGCATGGAAAGCGCCGCCTTACTGATGCAGTATTCGGCGCGCGTGATCCCGGGGGCATAGGCGGAAAGCGAAGAGATGATGACAATCCTCGGCTTGCGCGCGCGAGATTCGAGCTCCGGCGCGCGTGAAAGCCAGAAGTTCGCTGCCGCCTGGGTGAGAAAGAACGGTCCCTTGACGTTGATGGCGATCAGGCGGTCGAAACTCTCTTCCCCGGTCTCCAGCACGTCCTTGCGCTCGAGGGGCGCCACACCGGCGTTATTGACGAGCAAATCGATCCAGCCGAAAGCCCCCACCACCTCGGTGAGCAAACGCGCGCGCTCTTCGCGACGGGAAATATCGGCCTGGCAGGTGATGAACTTTGCTTCTGGCGAAGGCGCGGCTGTCTGGCAGAGCTTCTGGCACTCCCCGGCGGCCGCGACGTTGCCTACGAAGTTGATTGCGACGCTCCAACCGAGACGCGCCAGCGCCACGGCGATTCCGCGGCCGATGCCGCGCGACGCGCCCGTCACCAGCGCCACGGGAGGGGAGGACATAGACGGCGATTGTACAAACTTCGCTGCGCAATTGACAGCAGATGTATTAGATTCTTGCGAGGCCCGCGAGCCATGCTTGCAGGGCGGAAGCACCCAAGCGCAGAGGTCAAGAAATGAAATCGCACACCGAATACCTGTGGTTCAATACCAAGAAGCAGCGCGAATTTATCAACATTACGAACGAGGTGGAGAAGGCGCTGGCGAAGTCGCAGATCAAGGAAGGACTGATCCTTGCTTCGGCGATGCACATCACCGCCGGGGTTTACATCAACGACGCCGAGGACGGGCTGATCGCCGACATCGAAGAGTGGTTGGAAAAACTGGCGCCCTTCCGCCGCGACTACCGTCATCACCGGACCGGCGAAACGAACGGTGACGCGCATCTCAAGAACCTGCTCGTGGGCCATCAAGTTCTCGTTCCGGTGACGAACGGAAAGCTCGACCTCGGCCCCTGGCAGCAGGTTTATTACGCGGAGTTCGACGGGCAACGCCGCAAGCGCGTGCTCATCAAAGTGATTGGCGAGTAGGCGCGCAGCGTCACGGGTTGTGCGGGCGGCGGGCGGCGCCACTGCAACCTGATCTACATGGAGGGATTCATGCTTCGCGCTCAATTGGGAGCGCTGGCGATGGCCAGCCTGGCGCTCGTCCTGACAATTTCGGTGCGTACGGAGGGTTCAATGGCTGGTGTCCCCGCGACCGCCCCGCCAAGCGCGGGCGAGGAACTCCGCAAGTTCCTTGCCGCGGAGTGGGACTACGAGATGCAGCGCGACCCGGTTCGCGCTTCGGAACTGGGGGACCGGCGATGGAACGACCGCTGGCCGGACCGGAGCCTGGAGAGTTATGCGGCGGATCGCGCGCACCGCCTCGCGGCGATCGAGAGGCTCAAGACCATCGATCGGGGTGCGCTCTCACCCGCCGACCAGTTGAACTACGACGTCTTCAAGCAGCAGTATGAACGCCAGATCGAAGAGAATTCCTTGCACTGGTTCCTCATCCCCTTGGACCAGCGGGAGGGGATCCAAACGGAATACCTGCTCGGCGATCAACTCCGCTTCGAGACGGCAAGAGACTACGAGGACTGGCTGGCGCGGCTGCGGGCCTTCCCGCCCTACATGGACCAAACCATTACCCTGATGCGGGAGGGTATGAAAGAGCACATCCTGCTGCCGAGGATCATTCTGGAGCGTGTGCAGGGGCAGATCGGCAAGCAGATGGTGAGCGATCCCGCCTCGAGCGATTTCTACAAACCCTTCCGGCAGTTTCCGGAGGGCATCGCGGAGGCGGAGCGAGAGCGACTCGCGCGGGAGGCTCGCGCCGCCGTCAATGACCGCGTAGTGCCCGCCTTCCGGCGCTTTCAGGAATTCTTCCGCGACGAGTACCTACCCGCCTGTTTCGAGAAGGTGGGGATTTGGCAAATCCCTCATGGCCGGGAAATGTACGCCTTCTTCGCGCGCAAGTTCACGACCACCTCGCTGACCCCGGCGGAAATCCACGCCCTCGGGCTGCGCGAGGTCGAGCGCATTCGCGGCGAGATGCAGAAGGTGATGGATCAGACAGGCTTCAAGGGCTCGCGCGCGGAGTTCTTCCGGTACCTGCGCACCGACCCGCAGTTTCACTACAATTTGCCGGACGAACTCCTCATGGCTTATCGGGCGACCGCCAAGCGGATTGACCCGAACCTCGTCAAGGTATTTCGAACGCTGCCGCGCATGCCCTACGGCGTCGAACCCATCGCCGACGCCGTCGCGCCCGACACCACGGCCGCCTATTACCGTCTGCCCGCCGCCGACGGCTCGCGCGCCGGCACGTTCATGGTGAATCTTTACCAGCCTGAGGCACGCCCCAAATGGGAAATGATGGCGCTGGCATTGCACGAGTCGGTGCCCGGCCATCACCTGCAGATTGCGCTGGCGACGGAGGAGAAGGACCTTCCCGACTTCCGGCGCTACACCTATCTCGAGGTCTTTGGCGAAGGCTGGGCCCTTTATGCGGAATCTCTCGGCGAGGAAATGGGGCTCTACGACGATCCCTATTCCAAGTTCGGCGAGCTCACCTACGACATGTGGCGCGCCGTCCGCCTGGTGATCGACACGGGGATCCACGAGATGCGCTGGACCCGCCAGCAGGCCATCGACTACTTCATGGAGAACGCCCCCAAGACCGAACTTGATGTGACCAACGAAGTTGACCGGTACATCGCCTGGCCCGGGCAGGCATTGGCCTACAAAATCGGCCAGCTCAAGATTAAGGAGCTGCGCGCCCGCGCTCAAAAGGAATTGGGATCAAGGTTCGACCTGCGGGAATTTCATGAGGTGGTACTGCAGACTGGCGCCCTGCCGCTCAATATTCTGGAGCAGGTGGTTGGCCGGTGGATCGTCGTACGGAAACAGCAGCCCTAGCCGCGGTCCCGGATTAGTCGTTGTGGTTCCTGAGCGGCGCCGCTACTTCGCCTCCCCCGGCGATTTTTCTTCCGGCCTGTCGAAGAGCTTGGGGTCGAGAGCAGGATTGATTTCGATTTCCTGGATTTCGACCGAGGATTCCTTCTCGCCGCCGCGCGTCGTAACCTCTCTGAAGGGGAACGTCAGGTCCTGGACCTGTTTCCAGTCGGAGTAGTCCGTGACTTTCTCCGACGGCCCTTCCGATCCCGCTTCCTGGGCCGACACGCGCAGGATATGGCCGCTCGCCGGATCCACAAACCAGCGCATCTGCGCCCCGTCCGCGTTCACGTCGAGGATGCGGGCGTCCACTTCGCCGATCTTTTCAGACCCGCTCGCCGCGAAGGTGAACTTGGGGTCGTCGGCATGCTGGACGATGAACAGCGGGTCGCGCTTGAGCTCCGCCAGCATCTCATCTCTTTGGGAAGAGGGAAGGTCGCGGCTTCCCCGCGGGCCCTTCATGAAGGCGGCAGAGGGAGAAGTCACCATAATCATCTCGCCCATGGGTGTGGTCATCTTCTGCCAAAGCCGGTCGGGCGGGACAGTCACCTGCTCGGCCCCCAGAGTGATTTCACCCTGAGGAGTATTCATCTGAACGGTCACCCTCTGGCGGAGGGCCTTCACCGCCTTGACCTTTTGGGCGTCGCCCAGCCCTGCGGCCACCTTGGCGAGCAGAGCGCGCCCCTCAGCGTTCGAGGTGGCGGCGGGTCCCGTCTTCTTTGCCCCCGGCATTTCGGGAATGGAAATGTCCAGCGTCGCTACGGGCCCGAATGTGGAAAGTGGCCGGTCAAAATCGGCAGCCTTGCCGACCACCAAAATCGCCAGCCGGTCTTTGTGGATGTACTGGCGCGCCACGCGCGCGACATCCGCCTGGGTCACCTTCTCGATGCCCGCCCGGTAACGCTCCAGGAAGTCCGCCGGGTAGCCGTAGAATTCATAAGTCATCCGCTCGCGCAGCACCTTCTGCTTCGAGTCCATGCTGAAGATGAAGGAATTCAGGATGGCGTCTTTGGATTTCTTCAGTTCCTCCGCCGTGGGCGGATTCTTCGTCAGACCGTCCACTTCCTCGAGGAGAGCGTCGATGGCCGCGGCGGTGGTGCTGCTCTTGGTTCCCGTCCCCACCTGGAAAACGCCGGGATGATCGTACGCCGCCCCCACGCTGCCGAAGACATAGTAGGCCAATCCCTTTTTGGTGCGGACGTTCGATACCAGCCGTGAGGAAAAGCTGCCCCCGAAGAAATCGTTCAGAACTTCCACGGCATAGTAATCGGGGTTGTCGCGCCTCGTCCCCAGGTGCACCATGCGGATGGAGCTCTGGTTAAGGTCATCTTTGGGGACGAAGTAGACGCCCGGCTTAGGCTCGGAAATGGGAATCTCAACCTTCTTTGCCGCCGGGCCTTTGGGCCAGGCCTCGAAGGCCTTGCGGAGTTTCGCTTCCATCGCCGCCGAATCGAAGTCGCCCACGATGCCCAGGATGATGTTGTTGGGATGGACGTGAGTCTGGTGCCAGTTCGCCAGGTCTTCGCGCGTCACGGCCGCTACCGTGGAGTATTCCGGCACGCGGGCGTAAGGCGAATCCGCGCCGTAGGCCAGCTTCGTCGCTTCCCGCGAGGCAATCTGCATGGGATTGTCGTTGCGGCGCGAAATTTCTGCGCGGAGCTGCTGCTTGGCCAGATCGATCTTGTCCGACCGGAATTCCGGGTCACGCAGGACCTCCAGCCAGACTTTGAAAACATCGTCCAAATCGCCTTTCAAACACGACCAGGAAATGGTGGTCGAATCGCCGCCGTCGTCGGTTTCGACTTTCGCCGCGCGCGCTTCCAGGTAGTCGTCCAGCTCGTCACCCGTTCGGGTCTTCGTTCCCCCGGTGCGCCAGGCCTCACCGTAAATGCTCACCAGACCCACTTTGTC
>Ga0187878_1001957_pt1 | contig 18941 bp, 17 predicted proteins | sample June2016WEW_17_1_FD_132979 | JGI IMG/M metagenome (GOLD analysis project Ga0187878, IMG submission 132979) | Peatland microbial communities from SPRUCE experiment site at the Marcell Experimental Forest, Minnesota, USA - June2016WEW_17_150 | ecosystem: Environmental > Terrestrial > Soil >...
CCTGTCACTCGCATCCGGGGACCACCATTCTGATTGTTCTTTCGACGGCAAGGATGGGCTGCGAAGCAACGAGCAGGAAGATTACACTCAAAATACAGACAGTTGCGAAACGTTTACTATGCTTCATGAAAGGTCTCCTCAGCATTGTTATTCCAGGTTGTTCAATGTTTCAGGAATGATTTCGGAGAGCGCCGGGAAGATGTGCATGTTGTCCGTTATTGATTTGACATCTCCCCCGCGGGCCATGGCATTCACCACCTCCTGGATGAGAATAGCTGCTTCAGGCCCGATGATGTGGAAACCGAGAATCTTCTCTGTCTTCTTTTCCACGATTGCCTTGGCGAAGTTTTCGCTTTCCATCATGGCATCCCCCATCACCACGTCGGAATAATTTGCACGGCCTACAAGGATATCGTGGCTCTTCGCTGCCTGTTCTTCGGTGAGGCCCAGCGAGGCGATCTGCGGGCGCGTGAAAACGGCGTGAGGAACGATACTAAAATCGAAGGATATTTTTTTGCGGCTTGTGGCGTTGCGCCAGGCCACGCGCTGCATCATCTCGCCTGCGTGCGTAAACATCTGGCGTCCTATGGCGTCGCCTATGGCCCATATATTTTTCTTGCTGGTCTGCAGAGTGTCGTCCACTTTGATATAGTTGGCTTCATTCGTCTCCACCCCTGTCTTATGGACGTCCAGAAGGTCCGCGTTGGATACACGCCCTGCTGCGACGAGTACCTTGGCGCCGCTTATTGCTTTGTCATAGCCGGTTTTAAGATTCTTCAAGATAACCGTGTAGAAGCCCTTCTTCTCCCAGACTTCCACGGTTTCCCAATTGGTCAGAATTTCCATGCGCTTCGAGAGTTCGTCCTTAAGGTGGTCCGCTATCTCCGGTTCCTCGTTGGCAAGGAGCCTGTTTTGTCTCTGGACCACAATTACCTTGGTTCCCATGGCTGCAAAGAAGTGGGCGTATTCGACCCCAATATAGCCGCCGCCGATGATAATTATGCTTTCCGGCTTTTCACGGAGATCGAGCAGATTTTCATTAGTCAGATAATCTATCTTATTAACACCTTTGATGGGCGGTATGAGGGGGCGGGCGCCGGAGGCAATGAATATCTTCCGGCCTTTCATAGTTTCCTTGCCGACTTTCAGTGTGTAGGCATCGACAAACCGTGCTTCCTCGTTATAGAAATCCAGTCTTTTCGAGGTCGCGATCTCATTTTCCATCCATGTCCGGCTCTCGCCTATTGTTGCCTTCATGCGATCCATGATGGCACGAAAATCGATGCGCTTCACTTTCGCCTCGATTCCCAGCTTTTTCGCCTCTTCTATATCTGCGATCCTGTCGGCGTGATAGATCAGTATCTTCGAGGGGACGCAACCCACGTTGACGCAGGTCCCTCCCACATTCCCCTTGTCGATGAGGGCAACTTTGAGTTTGCTGGCCTGGGCCTTGAATGCGATGTTCAGTCCAGCGCCGGCGCCTATTACGATGACATCGTATTCTTTCATAAAATTCCCTCCATGGCCGCTCTTGTCGGTGCATCTATTGTAAATGAATAATTTATTTAATCTATCAAAGGATGCCTTATTTTAGGCGGCGAAATACCGCAGTTGGCGCTCAGGGAATAGATGAGCGGGTGAGGGAGGTTATCCTATGTCAGAAATAATCATGATGGTTTCGTGAAGAGTCAAGAACTCCGCTACGTCCAAGGCGGGACTGTGTCATCAGAAAGAGAAATGCAATTCCGAACGCATGTGAGAAATCTATAATATTTATTGCGTTCCCTGCGCTACGCTCAAGGCTTCGGCTGACCAAATTGACAAACTTGAAAATTACGATGCAGTCCACGCGGAATGACGAGGGAAAGAGGGCCGCTATTCATCATAGCCGCCGCTTCCGACTTTTCCACGAAAGACCCAATGCTTGTAGGAGATGTAGGCGAGAATCACAGGAAGGACAATGACAATCACGGCAAGCTTAAAGATAAGGGTCTTGGGCGAAGAGACTGCAGCGCTCTTGATAGTCACCATATTCGGGATGATGTAGGGATAGAAGCCTACGGAGAGACCGATGAAGGCAAAGAATACAAATGCGCCGTTCCAGAGAAAGGGGGCAAACTCCAGCCGCCCGCGCAGGCTTCGGAGGCACATGATAAAAGAAAAAAGGGCAAGGAGGGGAAAGGCGGCGACGTTAAGGAGACTGGGCATGGCCAACCATTTCGCCGCCATGTAAGGATGCCGGGCGATAGTCCAGAGATAAATCGCGGTAGCGATGATAAATGTGAAGAAGGCGGCTATGGATGCATAATGCCTGCCCTGCCGTTGGATTTCGCCTTCCGTTTTCAGGATAAGGTAGTTTGCCCCCAGCATGATGTAGCCTGAAATAACGCCCAGGGTGAAGAGAGCGGAGTAGGGATGAAACCAACTCCACACGGTTCCCGTAAATGTGTGCCCTTCCATGGGGATTCCGTAAAAGATGCCTCCCAGTGTGAAGCCCTGAGAAATGGCGGTCACAAGGCTTCCCAGCCCGAAGGAGAGGCTCCAGAGAGAACACCCTTTGGAGTTGTCGCGAAACTCAAACGCCAAACCGCGGAAGATGAGGCCGAAGATCATAACTATAATAGGCACGTAAAAGGCGGAAAGGGCAATGCTGTAAAAGAGGGGGAATGCGCCGAAGAGTATGCCGCCCAAGACAACAAGCCAGGTCTGGTTCTCCTGCCAGATGTCTTGGAGACTCGCCATCATGGTGCCCCGCTTCTCTTCGTCCCTGGTGGAGAGGGCGATGATACCCACACCGAGGTCGAGGCCGTCGGCGACGGCGTAATAAAGGACAAGAAAACCGATGATCAAGAACCAGATTTGTTCTATGTGGGCATTAAGCCACTCCATCTTTCAGTCCTTTCCGGGATTGGAGTAACTGCCCGCGTTTTCGCTCAGCGGGTCCGGACCGCGGACAATGATGCGCCAGGCAAAGATGAAAAATAAAACCGCCAGAAATGTATAGACCAATGCGAAGGCGGCAAGTGATCCTGCCACCGTACCGGCTGGTATCCGGGAGGCCGCGTCTCCCGTCCGGAGGAGCCCGTGGATCACCCAGGGTTGCCGTCCCAGTTCCCTGGTTACCCAGCCCGTCTCCAGTGCGAGATAGCTCAAGGGAAGCGCTGCCATCCAGGCGCGGAGAAGCCACTTCTGGGCGGCAACGCGTGGGGCATCAAGCCCTCCTTTCCGCCAGGCCCAGAGGGTCCAGAGCATAAGAAGGAAGAGCGCTGTGCCGATGGCCACCATGATCCGGAACGCGTAAAAGGGGATGGCCACGGGCGGCTGGTCTTCCTGCGGGAATTCCCTGAGGCCCCTGACTCGGCCGGTCAAGGTGTGCGTGGTGAGCAGGCTGAGAAGGTTGGGTATTTCAATGGACCAACGGTTATCCTGTTGCTCGGGGTCAGGCCAGGCGAGGACGATGAAAGGGGCTCCCCGCCCCTGGGGATTGGTTTGCCAGTGGGCCTCGAAGGCAGCAAGTTTCGCCGGATCATACTCGTATGCCCCCCGGCCCGCGCCGTCGCCGAGCCAGACCTGTAGAGGTGTTGTAATGATGGCCGCAATTACTGCCCATTTAAAGGAAGCGAGGAAAAAGTCTGTGTGCCTGTTCTTGTAGAGATACCAGGCGCTGAGTCCTCCCACAAAGAAAACGGATATCTCGAGAGCAGCGACCCACATGTGCGGGACGCTCCATACCATGTCCGAGCTGAAGATGGCCTCAAAATGGTTTGTGACGATGAATTTTCCCTTGTCGAAGTGGCCGCCGGCGGGTGTCTGCATCCAGGAATTGGCTACCATGATCCAGAAGGCTGAAAGGGATGCGCCGAAAGCCACCATGGACGTTGCAAAAAGATGCAATTGAGGCGAGACCCTTTTCCATCCAAACATCATGATTCCGATGAAGCTCGCCTCCAGCATGAAGGCCATGGCGGCTTCATATCCCAGCATGTGTCCGAAGAAATCGCCTCCGGCACGGGAGAAGGCGCTCCAGTTTGTCCCGAACTGAAACTCGAGGGGAATGCCCGTGGCTACGCCGAGGGCGACATTGAGAAAAAATAGGCGGCTCCAGAAACGTGCATGGCGATAATACTCCTCTTTCCCTGTCCTTATCCAGCGAGCTTCAAGGAATACCAGAAAGAGACTCACGCCAATTGTAGCAACCGGCCAGAGGATGTGAAACATTGCCGTGAGGGCGAATTGCATCCGTGAGAGCGTGACAGTATCCGGAAGACCATCCATGGACGCATCCTTTTTTCGAAAATTTCAGGCTGTAATCCCGCGGAGACGGGAATCTAATATTTTCTTATTAGCATATTTCATCCATGAGAATCTGGCTATGACAAAAATGCTTCTCTCATCGTCGGTCTCTCTGAATCTTCGGCTGTTAACGTCAAGCAGGCATTAAGATCGGAAGAAATTGTATGTGCCAATATCGCACGCAATGTGCTATTGATGCACACATCCCAAGAAATGAGCTGTTCGGGCATTTGCCAATTTCATGAGAACTTTTGCGTGCACAAACCGCACTATTTTCCTGTTGGTAATGGTTGTCATTCACCGCGTCGCCATCGCATCTATCCAAAGGGCAACTTTCCCAAACTTCGTAATTATCTATGTTTAGGCGACAATTTTGTATAGCGTAAATTTCCTCTCCTGTCAATCTCAAGCTTGGCATCTATCTTGCTGAGCAATAGAATAACGAGACCTCAATAGGCAGGAAGACACCTTTGAGATTTTAATCTGATGAAAGAATTCATGAAAGGCATTGCTCAGGGGTCTCGCTGGACTCATAGTATATGAATAAAACGGTTCATGGAAAAGGAGGAGAAAAAACAGAGTTCACAGAGCGCCGATCAGGAAGAGACGCTGTCACATTCAGAGTTTGGGTTTGTATATGATTTTTTCATACCGGAAGAAAAAAGCAGCAGTGTAGAAAGAACGACAGCGAGAGAACAACCCCAGGAAAAAAGAGAAGACGAGTTAAAGCTTGACGACCAAAGCGTAACATTTTTTCTCCCTGATTTTTTTACCGACGAGACTTAGTTCTGCTTGTAATTTTTTAAGATCGATGGGTGGTTTCCCTTCCCTCCTTTGCCATCCATCGACCCCCTTTCCAGAGATTCTGAGAGGGGGGTCAGCATTCTTGATCCCTTTCAGTATATATAGCGAGCGGGTGGATGGTTCCTTTTTCCCTCCTTTTACCATCCACCCTTTTTTTGTTTCAAGGGTTTGATTCCCACTGTCGGCTAATTCGAATTCAAGACCATTGTGCATCTCCGGCCCACATTCTTCCCTTAATAATCTTCGTTTGTAAATTTCAGTCGGTCATAAATGCTCCTCAGCGGTAAAGTGTCATGAGAAACCCTTTGACATGCACGGTCATTTTCCTTATTCTTCCCCGGAAAAATCTAGGCCGTATAAAAAGAGCATCAGGGCTGGTTTTATTAATCGTAAAAGATCGCAGAGCGAGGAGGCGTATCATCTATGAAATACTCCCAGGCAAAACAAGGCCGCATGTTTGTTATCAGGCTCGAAGATGGAGAAGTAGTTCATGAAGTCATCGAAAATTTCGTCATACAGCAGTCCATAAGTGCTGCTGCCCTGATTATCCTCGGCTGCGCAGACGAAGGAAGCACACTTGTCGTCGGTCCCAGGGAGGGTCGAACACTACCTATTGAGCCCATGACGCACATCTTGCAGAACGTCCACGAAGTGGCAGGTGTGGGAACGGTATTTCCCGATGATGAGCGCAAGCCGGTACTGCAAATGCAAATGGCCTGTGGCAGGAGGGCAGAAACAACAACTGGCTGTGTCCGCCGCGGAGTAAGGGTATGGCATGTGATGGAATGTATCCTCTTTGAAATTCTGGACGGCACCGGCATCCGTCTGCTGGAGCCGGCATCTGGATTCAAACTCCTGAACCCGTAGCATATCGAATTGAGATACAGTGCCGACGAAAGGCGCAGGTGAAAAAGATGTGCATCACGCTTGAGAAAAAAGCAACTGCCCCATGAGAGAAAGAAAAGGCATATTCTGGGGCTGGTATGTGGTCATGGGGGCTTTTCTGATCCCAAGCATCAGTTACGGAGCCCTCTACTCCTTTGGTGTTTTTGTGAAGCCCATGTCCGTTGATTACGGATGGTCCCGATCTGTCGTATCCCTAGGTGCTTCAATTAACATGATAGTCTATTCCGTCTGCGCCATTTTCTTGGGTAGAATGCTCGATAAAGTAGCGCCCAGGTGGATCATCACAGCAGGGGCCATCATTGCCTCAGTGAGCTACACCCTGACCGGTTTCGCCAGAACGCCACTTCATTTCTATCTTGCCTACGGCGTCCTCTGCGGTGCAGGCACTGCATGCATGGGACTGCTCGTTGTCAATTCTTCCGTGGGGAAGTGGTTCATAAAGAAAAGGGGCATTGCCATAGGAATATCCACCATGGGCGTCAGTTTCGGGACTATTGCCCTCACTCCGCTGGCGGGATACATCGTGAAGAACTACGACTGGCACTATGGGTTTATCTTTTTGGGGATCATATTCGTTCTCCTCGGCATTTCACTCTCCCAGTTGTTCATGGGACGCGTCAATCCTGAGAGCCATGGACTCTTCCCTGACGGTGATAGAAAAACAGCTCAGGTGCTGGAACTAGATCATGTCCAAAGGCATCCGGCGCATCTTCTCGTTAAAGTAATTCTTAGAAATTCTCAATTCTGGATCCTTGTGGCCTGCTTCTCCCCGGCGGTCATGACCCTGATGGCCGTCTTCGTCCATCAGGTTGCGTATGCACTTAATACTCATTGTTAAGACTCCTCAAGTGCACTACCTTTTTTACGCTTAGCCAATAAAGAATACCGCATGATCTTATCAGGTAGGGAGGACATTTAATCCCTTCCTAAAGATTTTCCTTCTTGAACATCATAAGCAATTTCAAGCCAGCATGCTCAAAAAATCGCAGAATCATAATTTGAAATATGGTAAAGGTAGCGACACGGGACTATGAGAATATTCGACTACGTTTCCGATGGAGTGTTACCCTATGAACGGGAAAGAAAATCTCAAACATCTGCCGAACAGGACCGACAGCATGTGCTTTGGGTGCAGCCCAGCTAATACTGCAGGACTTCGCCTGGAATTCTTCACTGACCAAGAATCAATTTTTTCATGGGTTAAGGTGCCGGCCCATCTCTGCGGATGGAAAAACCTAGTCCATGGCGGGATCATATCAACCATCCTGGACGAAGTTATGGGGAGGGCCGTTATTCATAAAATGAGATGCCTCGGCATGACCAAGTCCATGACGGTTGACTTCCTGAAGCCCATCACGATTGATAAGGAACTGAAGGCCGTAGGGAAGGTGCTCGAAGTCAAAAATGATCGCGAATGCTTGGCAGAGGCGATGATCTTCAACGAAGCCGGGGGACTTTGTGCGAGATCTACAGGAACCTTTACATTATTCAAACCCAACCACAGCAAGAAGTTGGGAATCCAAGATGAGGATGCGATGGAGTGGTTCAACTCGTATATGAAAGCATAGCGTCAAGTGATCTGACCCTTGAAATTGGCACAGCAGATATTTTGACGATTACGCGTTAAGATGAACAGCGTATCGTTATTGTCGAAGGAAGCAACCCATGAAACCGCCCATATCGTTAGTTCAATACACTGGCAGTCCCGATTCTCTCAGAGAGGCGGTCGAGCTTTGCTCCGGCCTTGAGAAACTGGAGAGAAATGCCAAGGTGCTGATTAAACCAAATCTCATCACATGGGATGATAAGTTCAAGATAGCGCCGTTCGGAGTGTTTACGACGACGCGTCTCGTGGAGGATCTGGTCATCATACTCAAGGACCACGGATGCGGAGAAATATCCATCGGTGAGGGATCGGTTCAAGTTCAAAAAGGCATTGGTACCATGGCAGCCTTCGCAGGTCTCGGATATACCGCACTGGCAAAAAAGTATGGCGTTAAGCTCGTTGATTTTAATGCCGATCGATCGGCGAATTTCAAAATTCCGGGAGGACCCACTCTCCATATTGCAAAAGGAGTCATGGAGTCCGACTTTTTCATCAACTTCCCCGTTCTGAAAACCCACGCCCAGACGAAAGTATCCCTGGGACTAAAAAATCTTAAGGGCTGCTTGAAAACCTCCTCCAAAAAAATCTGCCATCATGCAAGTCCCGGCCTGGAGTACTGCTTCACATTCATCGCTGATTACATAAAGCCGGCGCTTACCATTGTGGATGGTATCTATGCCTTGGAGCGAGGTCCTCTTCATTTCGGAAATGCATTCAGGAAGGGCATTATCATAGCGTCCCGCGATATCCTGGGAGCCGACATAGTTGCGGCAAAAACCATAGGCTACGACCCGCAGGATATCGTCCATTTCGTTGAGTATGCCAAACGTAACGGCAGGTCACTCGACCTCAGAGATTATGATATCAGAGGTGAGGCCTTGGAAAATCATATCAAAGCGCTCAAGTGGGACTGGGGATGGGCGAAAGACAACACCGGCCCTTCTATCTTTGAGAAATTCGGCGTGACAGGCGTTGCCTTACGCAAGTACGATGAGACTCTCTGCTCGGGATGCACCCCGCTCGCCAATATGGTCAATATCCTTGTGCTGTCGGCATTTACAGGCCAGCCTCTTCCGAAGGTTGAGATCCTCAACGGCAAGAAGATGCGGGCGCGACCGGGGTATGATAGTACCGTTCTCATCGGCAATTGCATCATCAAGGCAAACAAGGAAAATGCGCATATCAGGAAGGCGATAAAAGTGGCTGGATGTCCGCCGGACACCAAGGAAGTGATTGACGCATTGAAGGAGGCGGAGCTTCACATCGACGAACTTGCCTATTGGGGCTATATCAAACAGCAGGGCGAAAAATACGATAATCAGGAAGGGTATTCCTGGGATTTCTACAGATAATATGCATGAAGGGATTCCCCGAGAGGCAATAGAGATCGGCTGGATCGTGTGAAGCAGTCAGTATTCCCAAGAAAATCCTAGCACATATGAGCCACGTCATGAAACGGGACACGTGTAGTTAAGGTGCTTAACGAAAGACACATTGACCAGCATAAAATAATATTCGTGAGACCCTCCATGCGGGGCCACCGCAGCTTAGAGATTTCGGAATATATGAAATAAACAAGGAGACGTAAACGTGGCTGAGAAAAAGGACAAGAAGATGGCGCTCGGGCAGGAAAAGGAACTGGAATACGAAGAGAACCGCAAGCATTGGCTAGCTGAAGAGGCAAAGATCTATGAACTCTGGGAGAAGGCTTATAACCCGGGAGGTCAGGCGCAGAATGATCGTCTGGCCAAGCAGGGAAAGAAGCCCCCGCGGCAGCTGATCAGGCAGCTCATCGATCCGGGCACGGAGTTCTTCGAGTTGAGCCGAGGCGCCGGCTTCGGAATCGATTATGAACTCGTGAAGGACGTCCCATCCGCAGGTCTGGTCACAGGGATCGGCAAAATACACGGCAACTGGGTGATGATCCTCGCTAACGACAGCCGGGTGACCGCCGGGGCCTATTACCCGATAAGCTGTAAGAAGCACCTCAGAGCCCAAGAGATCGCCGAGAAGTGCGGACTTAATTTCGTATACATTGCCGATTCGGCGGGTGCTTTTCTTCCCATGCAGGACAGGATCTTCCCCGGGAGAAACCAGTTCGGCCATTTCTTCTACAATATGTGCAGGATGTCGGCCAAGGGGCTGAAGCAATATACTTTAAGCACCGGGGGTAACACAGCGGGCGGCGCCTACATCGTCTATCTCGCCTGCGAATCCATCATGATCGACGGGTTATCGTACTCATTTCTCGGCGGTCCTCCCATGGTGGAATCCGCGATCGGGGAAAAGGTGAGCATGGAAGATCTTGGCGGCGCGAGAGTCCATACCAACATCTCAGGCGGTGCAGATCATTTTGTGAAATCACAGGACGAAGGTATCGAGAAGCTCAGGGAACTGCTGGCCTTTGATCCGAAGCAGAGCCTCCATATTGAACGGCGAAAGCCTCTCGATCCGAAGGTTACAGCCGACCATCTCTACCAAGTACTGCCGAAGGAAACCTCCAGGGGGATCAATGTGCACGAGGTGCTCGCCAGCATTGCTGACGACAGCTATTTCAGCGAGTACAAGCGTCACTACAATATTGGCCGTGGTGATAATATCGTCTGCGGGAAAATTTTTCTGAAAGGCATTCCCGTCGGGGTCATAGCGAGCAACAATAACGGGGTAATCTTTGTGGATTCAGCCCGTAAGGCCATCGAGTGGGTGATACGCTGTTGTACCATGAAGATCCCCATTCTTTACATACAGAACTCTCCAGGCTACATGGTCGGCACTGCGGAGGAATATGCGGGCATCGGCAAATACGGGTCCGGCATGGTTAGGGCCTGCGCCTGTGCGGAGGTTCCCAGGATTCAGTGGATCATTGGTCCCGACCACGGCGCTGCGAACTTTGGCATGTGCGGGAGGACCTTCGATCCTCTGTTCATATTCGCCACCATGCGGGCGAGGACATCGGTAATGTCTGGAGCGACAGCCGCCTTCATCCTTACCAGCCTGGAGCGGACCAACCGGAAAAAGCGTGGTGAAGAGATGGATGAAGAGGCAGCAGGGAAATTCCAGCAGATGATGACCGACAAGTATAACCGGGAGGCACATCCCTTTTATATGGAGGCACGGCTGTTCAATGACGGGACGCTGCCACTGAAGGACTGCCGCGACGCCTTGGCCCTAGCCTTCGAGGTTTCGCTCCTACAGCCTATTCCGGAGTCCAATTTCGGCAACTTCAAGTTCTGATAAAAGAAGAAATATTTGAGCTCAGTGACTAATACTGCGGGAGGGGGTATTATAGGTGTGGAAATGTCGGCTCCAATGCCGGGGACCATATCTGAGATCTTGGTAAGTGTTGTAGATGAAGTTAAGTTTGATGACGAGACTCATCGTTCTTGAGGCGATGAAGATGAATAATCCATCTGTGCACCCACAAACGGAAGAGTGAAAGAGGTCAGGGTATAAAGAAGAAGACAAGGTGAAGACGGGTCGGGTATTGGTGGTTCTGGAGTGAGGTAATTTCTCTGGATTTGACATTGATCGATCATAAAAAAAAGAAACGAAGGACTCAGATTCTATCCGTATGTGGTCAATATTTCAGGAGTGGGTTACAAATAACAGAATTAGAAATAGGAGGAACATCGTGACGGAAGTAATATGGATATCGCCGGAAGAAGCTCATCTGAAAGTAAAATCAGGGGAGGCTGTTCTGGTCTGCGCCTATAAAGACGACGAGGAATATAGCAGGATTAACCTTGAAGGTTCCAAATCACTCAGCGAATTCTATTCCCGGCTTCCGCAATATTCAAAAGACCAGGAAATTATCCTCTATTGAGCCTAACCCAGGGAAAAAACGTCTGTCGGTCGGGCAGAGCATTTTCTAAAAAAAGGATATAGTAATGTCAAGGTCCTTCGTGGCGGTGTCGTAGCCTGGAAGAACGCTGGATATCAAATCAAGTAATTCAGGTTAGCAAAGGTCAATTAAGGGAGAGATAAGCAATGAAATACCTGGTTGTGCTGGGAAGAATATTGTATGCGGCTATCTTCTTTACATCTGCCGCCCCGGGGCATTTCCTAGCAGGGACGATAGCATATGCCGCGGGCAAGGGAGAACATGCTTGCAAAATGCGATCTAAATGACCATGCCCTATATTTGGTTATCTTTACAATAAATCTGGAAATCGAAAAGCTTCTTTCATATCTTCGTAATGGTATCTGAATCCCTCACGTATCGTCGGCAGCGAATTTTTCCATAAACACTCTCAGCTCAAAGTTAGTGCAGAGATTCAATTACCGTTCACTTCCGCTGAGTTGTATCAACGTGCTAGGCTATTGCCGGATGAAACGGCGCCACAAAAATACTTGACAGTGTTCCTTAACGCGCATATCATTAAACTAGGTAGATGCGGTCGTCGGAATTCAGATCTATGCCCCAGTAAGACAACCCACAAATTGATGTAGGAGGTCAAAAATGGCAGTCAAAATTCTTATTAAGAGGAAGGTCGCCGCGGATAAGGCATCGCAATTGAAGGAACTGGTGATGCAGCTCAGATCACTCAGCATGAAACAGCCTGGCTATGTGTCGGGGGAGTCTTTGAGACATGTGGATAGACAGAACGAGTATCTTGTAATCAGCACATGGGATAGTCTTTCCGCTTGGAAAGATTGGCAGTCAAGTAAGGAGAGGGCGAAGATCCAGGGTCAGATAGATACCCTGCTCGGACAGAAGACAGAGTACGAAGTCTACGAGTACCGCCCATAAGTGAGCAGAGAAGATGAAATCAATTTACTACCACCGAGACCTTTGGGCAAGGACGCAGCCTTTGTTCAAAGGTCTCAGCCGTTTATGTCAACCCGCCTTTCTTACTGCTGAGTTCCGCCATGAATGACCGCACTCGCATGGCTATCTTACGCGCATAGCCATTCACATAAATACTTAACTAGTTAACATTCTTCCATAATCTTCCGAGGCATGCCAATTTTCCATACAGTCTTCGTGTCTTCATAAACAACCCGATATGACATTCTTGGAAAAAATTGCAGAATAGTCACAGAAAAAAGTTGACAGAAACGATTTTGGATGATATGAACCGCACCTGATCAAGATCAAGTAGTCCGCAACACTTTCATCAAACTCTTCAATAAAAGAAAGGCAGTAGATTTTTTCGCAGTGGTCAAAGATTTTCCCAGAGAAATTGGCTCCCGCATCAGCGTTTAAATTGTCCACGCAGGTCTTTTATTTCTCCGGTGTCCTACCACTCACCAAATATTTATCAGAACTGACAGCAAGTTAATTTACTATCTAATTAATAATGATTGGAGGTTCATAATGAAGATTCACGAATATCAGGCCAAGAGTCTCTTGCGCGCCTACAAAGTCCCCGTACCCAACGGTGAAGTTGCTGATACACCTGAAAAGGCTCGAGATATCGCCAAATCCCTCAACAAGACATCTATTGTAAAGGCACAGATCCATGCCGGCGGAAGAGGTAAAGGCGGCGGTGTGAAAGTGGCCAAGACACCTGATGAAGCGTATGAGGCAGCGAAGAAGATCCTCGGCATGCAGCTCATTACCCACCAGACCGGTCCGGAAGGAATAAAGGTGCAAAAGGTTCTGGTTGAAGAAACATCGAATATCAAGAAAGAACTTTATCTCGGCATGGTGGTAGATCGCGCGCGTGATAAGGAATGTGTCGTTTTCATGGCTTCCGAAGCCGGCGGTATGGAGATCGAAGAGGTAGCCAAAGCAACTCCGGAAAAAATTATCAAGTGCGCCGTTCCACCCGCAGTGGGATTCAGCCCGTTTGAGGCCAGGAAACTCGCATATGGCTTGGGATTGGGGACTGACAAGTCTCTCAGCGCCCAATTCGCAAACATCACCAAGGGACTATATGAACTATTTGTGGCCAAGGACGCTTCTCTCGTGGAGATCAACCCTCTCGTTCTCACAGCGGAGGGCAACCTCATCGCCGTGGATGCCAAGATAAATTTTGATGATGACGGACTATTCCGCAATCCGGACATCAAGCAACTCAGAGACGAAAATGAGGAAGACCCCCTGGAAGTTATCGCCAAGAATGCAGGGGTAAATTATATCAAGCTGGACGGGAATATCGCCTGTATGGTTAACGGCGCGGGCCTTGCCATGACGACAATGGATCTCATCAAGATGGCGGGCGGCGAACCGGCCAACTTCCTCGATGTCGGCGGCGGTGCCAGTCCTGACCAGATCGAAAAAGCATTTCGTATTCTCACTGCCGACCCCAATGTAAAAGCAATTCTTGTGAACATCTTTGGAGGCATTCTCCGGTGCGACCGCGTAGCCAATGGAATCATCCAGGCTGCCAAGAACATCGATATGAAACTGCCCATGGTGATCAGGCTCCAGGGGACGAATGTGGACGAAGGCAAGAAACTCCTTAAAGAATCGGGTTTGAAATTCACCGTGGCTGACGGTCTCTATGAAGCCGCCGAAAAGGTTGTTGCATTGCTTAAATAACAATAGACTAATTTTAAGGAAAGGGTGAGTTGAACATGGCAATACTTTTAGATAAAAATTCTCGTGTAGTGGTTCAGGGTATTACCGGTTCGGAAGGAACCTTTCACACCCGCGAATCGGTTAAATTTGGAACCAAGGTGGTAGCCGGGGTGACCCCGGGTAAGGGAGGCATGGACGTCGATGGAATCCCCGTATATAACAGAGTCGCAGATGCGGTAGAAAAACAAGGCGCAAATGTTGCCGCTCTGTATACTCCGGCGGCCTTCTCTGCGGATGCGATTATAGAATCAATCGAAGCGGGGATCGGACTCGTCGTATGTATGACTGAAGGCATTCCTGTGACGGATATGATCAAGGTCAAACAGGTGCTGAAAACATCTAAAGCCCGGATGATTGGATGCAACTGCCCGGGAATTACCACTCCCGGCGTGGGCAAGATCGGCTTTATGCCGAGCTTCATCCATAAAAAGGGTAACGTAGGCGTAATCTCAAGAAGCGGAACCCTTACCTACGAAGCGATCTGGCAGCTTACCAATCTGGGAATAGGCCAGACCACGTCGATTGGTATCGGTGGTGATCCCATACCCGGTTCAGGCTTTGTTGATTTACTGGCGCTTTACGAAAAAGATCCGGATACAGTGGCCCTCGTTATGATCGGAGAAATTGGTGGAACCGCCGAGGAAGAGGCCGCGGAATTCATTAAATCCAATCTCTCTAAACCGGTTGTCTCTTTCATCGCTGGAAGAACCGCTCCTCCGGGAAGAAGGATGGGGCATGCCGGTGCGATCATATCTGGTGGAAAAGGAACGGCAGACGAAAAATTCAAAGCCCTGGAAGCCGCGGGCGTCATCGTTGAGAAGAACCCGGCTGAAATAGGAAAGAGGGTACAGGAGATTCTTGCCAAGAAAAAAGGCAAGAAAAAGTAGGACGTTTAATACGACAGGCAGTTAATGCTGAGGTGGAAAACGTTAACGTTACGACCTTCAAACCGTACAAAAAAATAAAACCGACAAGGGAGGTCATTATATGAAAATAATTAAGGTAGACCATATCGGTGTCGCAGTAAACAGTATTGAATCTTCTCTAAAGTTTTTTGCCGGTACATTGGGACTGAAGCTGGAAGGGCAGGAAACTGTTGCCGAGCAGAAGGTGACAACGGCCTTTATGCCTGTGGGTGATACGGAAGTAGAGCTTCTGCAGTCCACTGCACCGGATGGACCCATCGCGGGCTTCATCGAAAAGAAAGGAGAGGGTGTCCAGCACATTGCATTTTTAGTCGACAACATTGAAGCAGCCTTGAAAGAACTGGAAGCCAAAGGCATCCGTCTGATTGACAAGGTGCCCCGTATGGGGGCCGGCGGAAAGAAGATAGCCTTCGTCCATCCAAAGGACACATACGGCGTTCTGGTAGAACTGTGTCAGAAAGCATAACAACTATTTATTAAAGAAAAGGGGAGAGAAGTAATGAGTGAAAAGCCTCCAAAAATTCAGGAATTAGAAAGACGTGAAGCCGTTGCCATGGCTCAGGGCGGGCCGAAGGCAATTGCAAAGCAGCATGAAGGTGGAAAGCTCACGGCGAGAGAAAGGATCGGCCTTCTGTTTGATCCTGGTACGTTTGTGGAGACGGATCTGTTTATGCGCCACAGGTGTACAGACTTTGGCATGGACAAGGTCGAGGTACCGGCAGAGGCAGTCATAACTGGGTACGGTAAGGTCAATGGGCGGACGGTATTCGCCTTTTCCCAGGATTTTACTGCCCGTGCCGGCTCACTGGGAGAGATGCATTCCAAGAAGATCTGCAAGGTCATGGATCTGGCAGTAAAGACAGGAGCTCCCTGCGTAGGCTTTAATGACTCGGGCGGTGCCAGAATCCAGGAGGCAGTAGATTCACTTGCCGGTTACGGCCAGATTTTCTACCGCAATTCCTGCGCATCAGGAACGATTCCGCAAATTTCAGCCATCATGGGACCCACAGCAGGAGGAGCCGTGTACTCGCCGGCCATGACAGACTGGATATTCATGACCAAGAACACAAGTTACATGTTTATTACCGGTCCTGAGGTTATCAAGGCCGTTACGGGAGAGATCATCGATTTTGAAGGTCTGGGTGGAGCGATGACCCACAATACGAAGAGTGGTGTTGCCCATTTCGCCTGTGAGAGCGATGAAGACAACATTAATCAGATAAAGAGACTTCTCAGTTTCCTGCCTTCCAACAACATGGAAGATCCGCCTTATGTAGATACCGGTGACGACCCGAACCGGCTCGATTACAGCCTGGACACGCTCGTACCGGATTCTCCAAGACAGAATTATGACATGAAGATCCTGATTGGCTCGCTCTGTGATAACGGCGATTTCATGGAACCACATATGTACTTCGCCCGCAATATGCTAGTGGCATTTGGGCGTATGGGAGGTCATACTGTAGGCTTCATCGCCAACCAGCCGGCCTGGCTTGCGGGTTGTCTTGACGTAGACGCCTCGGATAAAGCAACAAAGTTCATTCGTTTCTGTGATGCCTTCAATATCCCCATGATCACCATAGCGGACGTACCGGGGTATCTGCCGGGAACAGACCAGGAATGGAGAGGCATCATCCGACACGGCGCCAAACTGCTGTGGTGCTATTCAGAAGCGACTGTTCCGAAGATCACGCTGGCAACAAGGAAAGACTATGGCGGATCATATCTGGCCATGTGCAGCCGCGACCTCGGTGCGGATATGGTCATCGCCTGGCCGACGGCAGAGATGGCGGTCATGGGAGCTGAAGGGGCATGCAATATCATCTTCCGGAATGAGATTAAGGCAGCCGCAGACCCGGCAGCCATGCGGGCAGCGAAAATCAAGGAGTATGAGGATGCCTTCTGTAATCCTTACGCGGCGGCAGGCAGAGGCTATGTGGATGCGGTGATTCGGCCACATGAGACCCGGCGTTACATCATTCGGGCCCTCGATATGCTGAGATCCAAGCGTGAAACAAGGCCACCGAAGAAACACGGCAACATCCCAATGTAGGAATATGATTACATAAAAAAAGGAAACTAAGTATGCAAACAATAGATGCGAAAGTGATGGTAGCCATATCAGCAGCGATAGGCGCCTATCTGGAAGCAGAAGCCGCAGCCCTGACAGTGTCAGCAGCAGAAGCCGCACCCTCCGCAGCACCTTATGCCTCCATTAATATCTGGGCGATTGCCGGGCGACAAGATGTCATGTTCACGCGCCGTATGTGGCAGATGCGGACATATTAAAGGCTTCATCAGCAGATGATAAGTACGGCTGAATTGTTAATTTGGGGATTGAGGAAGTTATTTATTTTAATAACATAAACAATAACAAAGAATAATATATTGAAAGGGAGTTTACTTATGGCAGAGAAGAAAAAGAAAACAGCAGCAAATCCTCTTAAAATCACGGATACAACTTTTCGTGATGGTCACCAGTCTTCGCTGGCGACCAGAATGAGAACGGAGGACATGATCCCAGTTGCGGAAGCGATGGATAAAATTGGTTGGTTCAGCATGGAAGTTTGGGGCGGCGCCACTTTTGACGTACCGACCAGATTTTTGAATGAAGACCCCTGGTCGAGATTGATACAACTGAGAAAGTTGATGCCCAACACCAAATTGATGATGCTCCTTCGCGGTCAGAACGTCGTTGGCTACAGAAACTATGCGGATGACGTGGTGAGAGAGTTCTGCCTTTACACAGGCGAATGCGGTTTGGACATCTTCCGGGTTTTTGATGCGGTTAACGATACGAGAAACTTCGAGGCGCCCTTCCGGGCCATCAAGGAAGCTGGGAAGCACATCCAGGGCAGCGTCTGCTACTCCCTGACCCAGAGGCGTATGGGCGGTGAAGTGTACGATCTCGAGTACTATGTAAAGAAGGCGAAGATTATCGAACAGATGGGCGCGGACTCCTTCTGTATCAAGGATATGGCGGGATTGATATCACCGTATGACGCCTATGAACTGGTAAAAGCCCTTAAGGCAGCGATCAAGATTCCCATAGAGCTCCATACCCACTATACCAGCGGCCAAGGTTCAATGGCACTCCTTAAGGCGGCGGAAGCCGGAGTAGATATTGTAGATACGGCACTGTCTCCCTTTGCTTTGCGTTCCTCGCAGCCCGCTATTGAACCGCTCCTTGTTGCGCTCGAAGGCACGGATCGGGATATCGGTCTGGATCTGAGAAAGATTGTTGAGATTGGCAATTATGTGGAAACGATTGCTCCGAAGTACCGTCAGTTCCTCGACACCACAAGAATGGCAGTCATCGATGCCGGTGTGTTGCTCCATCAGGTGCCCGGCGGCATGCAGACCAACCTCGTGTCTAATCTGAGGGAACAAAATGCTCTGCATCGAATCAATGAGGTGTATGACGAACTTCCCCAGACCCGGAAAGAGCTCGGATATCCTCCTCTGGTCACTCCCACCAGCCAGATTGTCGGAATCCAGGCCGTAATGAACGTTCTCATGGGGCGTTACAAGATGATTACCTCGGAAGTCAAAGACTATTGTTTCGGTCTCTATGGTGCACCGCCCGCACCCATCGATCCAGAGGTTCAGAAGCTGTGTCTGAAAGGTTATAAGCGTGGCGAGACCCCCATGACGAACCGTGCCGCAGACGCACTAGAACCGGAAATGGAAAAAGCGAGAGAAGCGACGAAAGATATCGCGAAAAACAAAGGCGATGTCCTGATATACGCCCTCTATCCGCAGACGGGACTGAGATTCCTCAAATGGAAGTATGGTCAGGAGCCCGTTCCCAAAGAGGTCATGCCGAAGACGCTTGAAGAAGTAAAGAAAGAAGATGAACTGATTAAGAAAGCCCTGGCAG
>Ga0187878_1001961_pt1 | contig 18933 bp, 34 predicted proteins | sample June2016WEW_17_1_FD_132979 | JGI IMG/M metagenome (GOLD analysis project Ga0187878, IMG submission 132979) | Peatland microbial communities from SPRUCE experiment site at the Marcell Experimental Forest, Minnesota, USA - June2016WEW_17_150 | ecosystem: Environmental > Terrestrial > Soil >...
GACAGATACGTTTACAGAAATATGCGTAGCAAGAGACGTTAAGGAGGTTGTTGTAGGTGATTTAGGAGGGATCAAGAAAGAAAAAGACGGAACAGGTAAGAACTGGAATGATAAAGCGAATCAAAACTGGCAACAGTTCCCAATACGAAAACTCGTTACTCAACTGGACTATAAGTTAGCCCGGTACGGCATAAAGGTAGTAGAGCAGGACGAGCGGGGAACATCCAAAGGACGATGCAGTGAGTGTGGCTGTGAGGACAGAAAGAAATTGCATCGAGTCCATAGAGGTTTGTTCCTGTGTGAGAACTGCGGTACCGTTCAGAATGCTGATGTTAACGGTGCTGGCAATCAACTTGCCAGGTATCTACGAGTGGATAAACTCCATAGTAGTAGCGGCTGTCTGGCACAGCCATCGATATGGTTATTCGATAATCACAATTGGGTGGTTAGATGAGCAACCATAGGTCGGAGAACCCCCGCACTTCAGGGCGGGGGATATGTCAGTCAGAAATGTTGTTAAATCATTATTAATGGCATAACACACCCAGAGAAATGCGCGATTGGGTAATAAACCAGTTAGGGATTGCGAACGAGGCGACAGCATGAAAGAATACCACGAAGACGGGATTAATGCAGTAATTGACGGGAACGGTGATGAGCATTTCGAGGCAGCAGTTCTAATTTTCATAACAGCGTATAGGGAGGCAATACGGCGCGGCTGGCCCACCGAAACCTTGGACACATTCCAAAACTTGGAAATGGGTATATTGTTTAGGAATGTGAATCCAGAAATCGCAGGCGCAATTCAGAAGCATTATCGCGACCATTCACACCATAGTCTAACAGAGACTCTTGAATGTATAATCAGAAAGTGGGAGTATATGCGAGATGAGGCAGAAGATAGACACTATAACGACAGGGATTAAAAAAGATATTCTCGAAATGGCGACACCATGAAATACCTACTAAATTCCGCGGTCATCACTTCCCCAGGCACCTACAATTATAGGCACATCACACTCGAAGAGGCCCGCGTCTGGCTCGATAAAGGCGGCTGGGAAAGCACGATAGGCTATCCCGAAACCGCAGAAGCCTTGCAAAATATCACGGGCATCCCGATCCCGGTGAACCGCAACACGATAACCATGCAGGACGGCGATGAAGCTCTGGTTTTCCGACTTGTGTTCCCGAAAGGATTTCGGCCAGACCCGGCGCAGAAAGGCGCGATGGGGCAGGACTTCATTCTCAAAAATTCGGAAATCGGGATTCTCAGGAACGTGACCGGGGACACGGCAGACAGTAACCAAGGGGCATGGTGGGGCGGGGCAGACGCATAACGGCACCCTCTACCCAAGTAGGGGGGACGGTAGGGCAGAAGCGGCGGCGGGGGCATATCCCCGCAAATAAAAAGTATATGTATTAAAGTGCCATTTGATTCCGAGCATTTTTTAGACTTGGTTTTGCGGGAAAGTAGGTCAAAACCACGTTTTTGAGTTGAAACGGTGGTTTGAGATTCGTTTGTTTGTAAAATAACATTGATTTATAAAGAAAGCATCTTTCGATGGTTATATATTTATATAATTATTTACCAATATTATTATAAATAAATCGATTACATAAAAATACATATAAAAAAACCAACTTACCAACATACGGAGTTGGTTTTTTCTAAGGTCAAACTTCATTAATACTGTCTATCCATAAGTCTGTGTCTATTACAAACGATTCAAATTGTCCTACATAAGACGTGTAGTCTGGTTTTATGGACTTTAGTTCACCATCATCCATTTGTAATTTCTTACCATGTCGATGTTTGGAATATACCCACCACTTAATTTTAAGTATTCTAATTATTCTCCTAAATAGTTTTATCCAATCTTCACCATACATTATTTATTCCTCTACTTTAATTATGTGAACATCCTTAATAACATGGTCTGTAGCCCCAATACTCACAGTAATCATGGATAAAATACTTCTGTCTTTACCGATCATCGTAAGCAAATCTGCATCGGTTTCTATTGTGCCCCTTATTTCATATTTTGCCACTGTTTCACCTACTTCAGTTTTCTTCTTCAATCTCTCTATAATCGCCCATAAAAACATTACTCTCCTAACGGAACACTAATTGGCGTTACTTGCGTAGCTGGAGTATACACCTTATCACCAGACTTAAATTCCATAGGAATTGCTACATCATCTCCATTTCTTTCTACAAACAGTTGAGCACATACTCTAAGCCTGAACTTAATTTCACGGCAGGCGAACTCGCACACATAATCTCCGTGAGTACATTCTGTGTTTAATTTCTCGATTATTTTCCCTTTCCAAACCAACATTGTTTCACCTCACGTATGGCTCCCGGATCAACTTAAGCTTAACATCGATTCCTTCCTTCTTCAACCTCCCCACAAATGTATCGAGCTTGTACAAATCAGGCTCTGGCAAAACATTCTTTTTAGGCCGAGAATTAAACCCGATCCAGAGAATCTCAGGTTTAATATCTCTAACATATTTTTCCATAACATCAGCATCAAAATCAATAATCGGTTCAATTGTTATGCTTTTCCTTCCAGCATACAACCGCATCGCCTCATATCTAAGGGCCGCGGACGGTCCCTGCGATATTGGTTCAAAGCCACCATCACCACGATCATAAAAACAGGTAGTTGTTCCCCACGACTGGTCGGTAATTAACCTGTTGGATTCTACCGTTGTCCCTATAATAACATTTGATGTGATCCTGTGTGCGAACTGCAAGAAATAGGCGGGGTTTTTAGATTGTATCAGGAATGTCCTGTCTCCCCACTTTGAACAGTAGTCCAGCACTTCACAGAATTCGTTGACATCCATAAAAGAGATATCCGATGAGAGGCCAACCGTTAAAAACTCTCCCTTTTTAGTTTTTGGCGGCTTCCTCTGTAAGACCCCCATATGCGAATGAGGCTCAAAGTCCCTGCATTTCTGGCATTTCGACAATTTCAACATCTTCTTAAAGGCGCAGTATACACAATTGTAGCGACACCCCCGGAACACGGCGATGTTAGCTTTTCGTTCAGCATACATTTTTTCCATATTTTTGTTCACCCCAATTCAACTCTTATACCATCAATAAATGCAAATATTATAAATTCCACAATGGCTACTATACCCAAAATAAGCCAATATATAACATTACCAGAATATACTATATCAATTAGAGCAACTATAATGAGTTCTACTACTATTGCGTAAAGAATTAACCCTTCTATTAGTTCTCTTGTATGGTATTTCATAATTCTTTATTTTCTTCATCAAACATCTGCTGTAATGCATATTCAATCGCATGCGATCTTGAAGCAAATCTTTTCTTTTTAACATCAGAATCTATCAATTTAAGATACTTTTTATCAATTGAATGGGAAACCTTAATTTTTTTATTAGCTTTTTTCTTCATTTTCGTGCACCACTAAAAAGCGATTTTCCAGCCCTGTTAATCGCTTTAGCTATACGGCGTGCTCCTGTTTCGCACGATCTAAAAAAAACATGATCGTCACAATCTTCCTCAACACCCGTCAACAAGAGCCAGGCAGCCCTTGCCTGGGGAATGGTTAGCTTTATGGTTATTTCTTTTTTCATTCATTCCCCCTTCGCCCATTCATCAGCCACCCCCAGTAATTGCTGAGTAGTAATTGGTTCAGAGAATCCAGGCGGTGCAATGTTACGGCTCCAATCATCCGCAGCTTTCAACAGGTCTGAGGTTTCCACAATACTTTTGTTTGTTCCCAAACTCTTGTAATAATCAATAATAGCGGTATTGGGGTTTGGCACGGTATTCATAAAAGTATCATTATCCAGACCAATGCTTGTATTTTCAGGAACGTTCGTTGTAGTACCATCAGGATTGTGGTATATCCACAAGTATCCCGACGCTATAATGTTACTTCTACTACCCAATATCACAGAATCGTCTATAGTAAGCAAGGGTATCCCACCAACCGATACACCTCTTATAGTGCTGTTCTCGATCCGCAGACCAATATCACACGGGGGACATTCTAAAGGAGCTGGATTATATAGATAAATATAATTTGCTTTAATATTCAGGGCTTCGACAAGAAAATCAGGCGTATCAGAAAAGAAATCAGGTTCGAAAGATATATTATTTATAGTATGCCCCTCACCATCTATATAACTCCCCCCAAACACTTCGATTGTACCGTTAGGTACGTCCTGAGTTAGTGTCCAAACGGCAGGGGGACCCCCACCTATCTCGGCAGTACCGTTTACAAAGTTACTGGCATTTATAGTAGGGGCGTAATCCGCATCAACAACGCTTATAAACAGTAGCGCAAACGTGCACAGAGCCGCTACGAAAACCAAATTGGTTTTATTGTTTTGTTTCATATATATTCACTCTCCTAAATCTATATTTTATATTTTCTCAACTTAGCTCTTAATTCTTTAGCATCTTCAGTAAGTTCTTCATCTGGGCAATCTACATATTCTTTCCATAGATCGCAAAATTCTTCCTTAATCTCATCGACAGCATCATCAAGCGATTTGCCAACAGCTAACAATCCCAAATCATCATTGGAGGCAATATAATCATTACCTTCTAATCTGATATTAACGTCTAAAATACCCTGTTCAAAGAATTTAACATAATTTGTTTTTACCTCAACTCTCTCGAACATGTTCCCCTCAGCAATAACCACCTTAAAACCGAGAATATTATATAAATAGGGGCTTTGCCGATATCCAATCCCAAATCTTCCTTTTATTATTGTTGGCATACTTTTTCTTCCGATTCTTTTTTCCATTCAGTCATTGCTTTTTTCCACTTTTGTACTCTAATGAAAAATATAATGGATATAACGAGAACTGTGAAATCAATGAATGCAGTGACATACGAGATTGTATTTGAACCAATTTTAAAATAGATATTAAGAAACGATACTCCTAAGAATATTGCTGCCCCCACTCCTATAAGCACCCAGTTTCTTAGTTGTTTATGTACTTGTTTTTCAAACGATTCTGTCATCTTACGTCACCTTCCTAAAAAATAATAGGGGACTTCCCCCCATCCCAGCGTGAACACCCCACCGTTGACAACCGATGCATCGCCCCCCTCTTGCACAGTCATCCACACCCTGTAGGATAAATACAGGGGCTTCATTCCAATTATGCTATGAAAAGTATCAACAGTATCAACACTTATCTTCATAAAGTTACCTTTATTGGATGTAGCACAACATCTTCTATTCCTTTTGCGAATGCATCAGGAATTGCTTTTCTTATTATGTTCAAAGCACCCTGAACGTCAGCATTGATTATTATGCCTTTAGCTGTTTTGAATAATCCGCCGTTACGCTTTCCAGCATAACTTTCATGGTGCTCTATCGATTCATTATCTAAAAAAGAGCATTTGCTTGTATGTGATTCTTCCTGCTCGATAACTTTTATCCCTAGCCTATCAAGCTTGTAGACCAGCATTCGAACCAGTGTATAAAAGGGAATGCTAACGAAATTCTGATTATTCTGTGTTCCCATGTTTGACTGCTGCTTCCAGTTTTCATTGTATCCAATGACTACTATGCCTATATTCTGTTCTTCACAATAATCAGCCACACACTTGCTTATTTTATGCATTCTGTCTTTGATCTTACGGTTACGGATATCAGTTAATCGCAACAGAGACGATTCGCATTTATCAACAATTCGTATTCTTGTTCCGGGGAATTTGATCTTCTCGGCATTATCCTTGCCCTGCTGGAACTTTGCTCTTTGTTTATTATAGAATTGATTAATGCTTTTCAAAACACCGCCTTTAACAACAATCGGGACAAGCCCAATATTGTTTGCTATGGTTACAGTATTTCGTACACCTAAATCAATCCCTAAGATTCTATTTTTATTATTCAGTCTGCTATACCATCTTTTATTTATTATCTCCTCCTCATCGAGTGTATTATAAACGATCTCATAAACATAACCTGTACCTTTTGGAATTATCCTGACTTCTCTCAGGTCGGTACTGTCGGGTAATCTTGTTTTTATAGGGTCAAGATTTAAAGTTGGTGGGAATTGTAACCATCCGTTGATAATCTTGCATTGCTGGTTAGTGAATATCAGGAACGATTCACCATTTTTAGGTTTATAATTCGGTGGTTTTGGCATTCCCAGATACTTTTCAGGATGATTTTTCCAGTCTTTAATTGATTCCCAGTACGATGTCCATGATCTAGCTAATGTTTTTAGAATCTGTTGAGATGTCTGTGCATTCAATGCCTGATAATTTTCCGATGTTTTAAAATTGCCACATAAAACACTGTAAGTAGGTATATTTTGTTTTGGCTCTTCGGGGTTATACTGGTTATAAAAATAAGCCTGTCTGCATGTGTAATTAGCTTCATTCCACAGGTTTTTAGCCATGTGGCTGAGGTTGCTGAGTACTGGTGTTCCAGGATTCCAGATTTGTTCGGTTCTAGTTAACATAATAGTTCAACATCTAAGCAAATACTTAATATGCTGTAATACAATATATAGTTATGCCCTGCCCTAATTCAGCATCTAAGCAATGCTTTTTTGGCAGGGCTTTAAGATTGTAATATCTTTTGGAAATGGTTGTTAAAAGTGTTATCATAATTGTGGACTATATCTTGTCTGTGCTCAGTTCGGGCTTTGCCTGCGCGGTTGCGGATGCAGCCGTTACAAGCAAGGCGAACACGACGAGCAGACCGATTGCTTTTGATATTTGTTTCATATTTTTAACACCTCTTTTATCATCAACAATAGGAGGCTCCAATTTCCAGCTATAATCACCCAACATCCTCAAAGATCGTTTATTAAAAACCAATGCTTCACATAAGTCTGTATCATGTATGTTATCTTCCATAGCATCAAGTAATTGCTTGCGCGTTGCATCGATGGCCTTACCAATAGTATAGCCTTCCAGAATTCTTTTCGCAAGAGACAATAAGCACTCTTTATGTATTTCATGAGCGTTAGACTCAGGAAAAGGGGACATAACAATAACCTCTTCACTGAAACCCACCACAACAAGGCATACCGCCTGAATCATTTTCTCACCTAACCGACCTGCTGAGTAACACGAATAAGCAACGACGGCCATACTTTTTAATACACCAAGATTACTAGGTCTACTATTGCCCGGTGTAAGCGCACACTTAATAGGCCCGCCATCTATGAAGTCCCCAATCAAACACTCTTTTGTACCTAAAGTGAAGTTAAATAAAATAGATGGCTTTGTCTGTGTCAAAATCTCAGTAATACGCTCATACGTCAAATCCGAACCACTTATATCAATTACATTATAACCCAGATTTTTCGCATACTCTTCTAATTCAAGTGCCCATTTATTTATCAAGTCATATTGGCCCCACATAAATTTTGCGCGGGCGATTGCGATTGTTTTGTTCATTGCTTTTTGATTCATAGTTTCATCTCTGCACTCATATTAAGGAGGCTCTAATCCCCAGTCAGCATCTCCCAACAATGTCAAAGACCGCATATCATGAAGTAATGGCAAAGAAACGTGTTTAAGATCTTTGTATTTAACAACTTCTTTCGATAGATCACAGGAAGCTCTCTCTATAGCCTCACCGATAGGAAAACCACGGAGAACTCTTTCAGAAAGTATCAATAAGGATTTTTTGAATACATCCAGTGTTTTGGCACCATCCGACACGAACATAAACAAATCCTTGAAACCCACAAGCGCAGGACATCCAGCCTTTATCATGCGTTCACCCAACTCACCCCCGGTAAAGCTGGAATAGGACACAACAGCGATGCCCGATAGCACACTTAAGTTCGATGGCATTCCATCACCTTGCGTAAGAGTGCACTTTGTCATCCCATCAATAGGATTGCCCATCAAACACGTTTTTCGACCATACGAGAAGTTGAACAGGGCAGCAGGCTTTGTTGTTGCCAGTATTTCCGGCATTCGTTCATACGTCAGATCAGGCCCACTTATGTCAATTACATTATATCTCAAATTCTCCGCATATTTTTTTAACTCAATAGCCCACCCATCTATTTCACGCATGGCACCGCCAGCTTGATCTGCATGGGAGATTGCGATTGTTGGTCTCACAAATTTTTGTTTCATATTTCAACTCCTATGTTCTCTTCACAGTATCTATGACCGACCCCATTCCAACAGATTTGACTATCACATAATGTTTAGCTACTTCAAGAAAACCAATCGTCTCTTGCGGACTAAGCCCCGCAGTTTCGAGAGAAAGGCCGCCGTCGCTTATAGTTATAATAATGTGCCTATGTACGGAGGCATTTTTATCAGCAACATTAACGGTATTGTCAACACCAACTGTATTGTCGTTGGTGATAGTGTCCTGAGCGGGATTTTGAATCTCTTTTCCAACATATATAATAAATAATCCACTACTAATAGGAGCCATAGATATAATAATAGATACTAAAATTAGCAAAACGCTAACATGAAACAGCGAAGTATATACAATGGTAATTGGAATTATAGCAATGCCGAGTAATACAAGTACCATACCAACTAACAAATTCCCTTTGTTCATATCCAGCACCCGATTTCACTGCCCCCATATCCGGGAAGCCATTTTTGCCTTTCCCCACATCTCACGCATGTTCTGGTAGGCGTGGAATACTTAGAGTCGAACGGACTCGGAAACATGTCGTATCCTGTCAGCGGTTTTGATTGAACCCACTTATGCAGCCCTATTTTACATTTTATATTACGATAGTTTATTTTCATATAACTTTACTCTCCCTTCTGATAGCAAATTGTATCTATCTCAAAGCGATCTCGCTTCTTCGAACAGGATGACCCGACACAAGCAATGACAGAGTTGATCTTACGAGCATCATCCACCCTCTCAACGGGAATGCTTTGCAAATTCTGGCAGCGAGACATTTCAGGCCACCACCAACTGTTGCTGTACCAATTCCTTTTTATCTCCAAGCCTCCGCAAATTAGCTGGACTCGGAGCAACCTTATCTGGCCAGTAGCCAAGAGTCTGATCAATTGTAATTTTGCTTCTTGTACCAAGTCCATCTTTGACGACAACGGTATTACCATTCCGGCGAGCAATGATCTCAGACCGTGTGGCACCATCCTTGTTCACATACTGGATACGAACACCCTCGGCAAGCTCAGGATATCGTTTGTGATTAGGAGCCGTGCGGCGCAGGGAGGTTTCCGCGCCCGCACGAGTGTTAATCGTAATTGCCATAATTATTAATTTATACACCCAATGTATATAAGCTTAACGTACTGAGTATATACCGAGCGTAACATATTTATATACTAATAACGTTCTATTGTACAACAATGAAAATCAAAATACCCAAAACAAACAAACACTTGGTAACAATTCCAAATACGGAGTGGGATTTTTGGGGACTCCAGCCCGGCGATACTATAGAGGTGAAGATAGTCGGTGCGTGGAATCCAGACGGAACACCTAAACGCGCAATGTCCACCCAGGTTAGGGTGGCATGATGCTAAAGCTCGATAATTGTAAGCACTGCCCCGCAATTACATACCTGCCGAAGATGAGCGTCCCCGATGCGCTCGATGGCCTTATGCACGGCGATCTGGGGTGATGGTTGTGCCAGGAAGATGGAGAGGACGGAAAAGAAGTGTGGTTATACGAAGGTCAAAACGTGATTTGGAAGGGATATAAATGATATTAATGCCAGATGAAACAAACGAAAGCACAATCTACAGAACGACAACACACCTAAAACGGCGCGGCGTAATAACGTTAGTTATCCCGAAAGCAGTAAGAGAAGCATATGGTCTATCAGAAGGGGACAGCGTAGGCATCGCGATTTTCCGGCCAGCGAACGACGAGAAAGTAATCGAAAAAATAACCTCGCGAATGGGAAAAATCAAGCACATCAAGAAAGCGATTAATGGCTTGCAGGAAACACACACAGATGGCAAACTTTATGTCAATTTCGCTATCCTTACAATAAGCGCGGGCGAGGCTGGAATAGAAGAAGCTGAATTGGCAGAGATTCTGGAGTACCTCAAGAATTGCGGGGATGTCATAGAACTACCGAAAAATTGCTGGAGGCTGGTATAAACATGGTCAAAGTTTTAAAAGTTGGAAAGACGGCACGAGAACTCGAAAAAATAGAAGCTGATCAAAAGAAAATACGCGAGGATCAATATAAAAAAGAAGCCATTGCATTTTTGGAAGCGCATACTACATTAGATTGTCGAATATGCGGTTCAGTACTGGGGATTGGAATCGAAGATTTGGAAACGGAAATTGGTATTTTTTATTTTATAAGATGCCCTAATTGTGGTCATAATAACCGCCTCGATGATTATGAAGATTATAAATATTATAAGGAACTATGAATTATAAACACTTTGTTAGAAGAACTAGTATTAACGAGTACCCATATAAGTGTTCTATATGTGGTCTATATTGTATGTCAACACCACAAGAGGTAATCGACCACATTAAAACAAAACATTTTGTAATTTATACACCAGAACGCCTAAAGCCGTGGAAAGACCCAGAATCCTTATTTTGCGATACTAAGTTTCTTAAAAGAATAATAGGCAAAGAACCACTAAAAGGAGACGAATGCAAGGATGATTAACATCAACCTCCCCGACAACTTCGTCTGTCCTATCTGCGGGCGCAGCATCCCAAAATCTGCGTACCTGCACGAAGTATTTGCTGGCGACGTGTGGGCTGAATATGCTGCAAATACCGTTACGCATTATCGACATGAGCATGTTCATTATTATAATCGGTCATGCGATTTCCGCGGGTATAGGGATTAGAACCCCGAATACACGAATTATTATGATTTCAAGAAAATCGTCAATAACAGGGCGAAGCGGCAGATTATCAGAGCTGCTATAAAACAATTCACCATAGATGCGTCGTTGAGACTAATAGAAGGATTTCTGAAGCTTCAGTATAATGATGAGAAAACCATTGCACTGATCAAGAAAATCGTGATGAAAAAACCAGAGGGGCAGAGGACGTTATGACAAAATACAAAAATCGTGAAATTAAATTCAGGGCATGGGACAACGATGATAAAAGGCTACTGGATGTCGTAGTATTATCGTGCAACAAAGAATTTGAATTCAAATGCTATTGTCATGTTGGTGAATTTAATGGGAAACCGACTGGAAAATATTTAAAAGAAGAAGGCTGTGAGATTATGCAGTTCACAGGCTTGCTCGATAAGAATGGTAAGGAGATTTTTGAGGGAGATATACTCGACACGTCATCCGGCAATAAATATAAAGTGATATTTTATAAAGGATGTTTTGTTTATACTCACGTATTGGACGACGACCCACGCATGCCGATATACGAAGTTGCAAGTAGTTGGTGGGTCATCGGCAACATCTATGAAAACCATGAGCTTTTAGAAAATAAAAACCACGAGGGCAACAGTTAACAATGAACTTCCCGCAGAAAAAATATAGATGTATCTTGGCAGATCCACCGTAGGAATATCGAAGCAAGCATGCGGGATATAAAATGAGGCATGGAGCCTCCGATAAATACAACACCATGTCATTAGAAGAGATCATGCAGCTCGATGTCCAGAGCATTTCTGAAAAGAACTCCTGTTTATTTCTCTGGGCAACTACACCAATGCTACCAGAAGGATTTGAGGTTATGAAAGCGTGGGGATTCAAGTACAAGACTTCAATATTTTGGAGGAAAATCATGTCTTTGGGATTGGGTTATTGGTTCAGGGGGCAGGTCGAAGTATGTTTATTTGGAATAAAAGGAAACATCAAAGCCTTTCGCTGTCAGCGTCCAAATTTCATACAAACAAAAGCGAGAAAGCACTCTCAAAAACCCGATGAACTCTATGGACTAATAGAATCGCTTAACCTAGATCCCAAGATTGAGCTTTTTTGTAGGAATAAGAGGCAGGGATGGGATAGCTTCGGAGACCAGGTCACGAAGCATACTCAGATGGTGATAGCATGATCCACCGTTGCAGTCCTACTTACGTCAGAACTCGGTCTGCTACCCCTTTTAATTAGTGTTCTAGTTTTTGCGGGATGAATGTTGCAGTCCTACTTACGTCAGAACTCGGTCTGCTACTTCACCTCTCTGATATCGGTTTCATAGTCGAATTCTGTTCTTCCTTTGAAATTATTTTTCCCTTTATATAAGGAAGAAAACCCGTTTTCTGGGGCACTGCCCACTTGGTGGATTTCTACCATAGGTTGAGCACTTCCGCACAGGATACTCCTATTATCCTCAGCTTGCGCTTCGGTTTTCGTTTCCACTGCTCCTGAGTTCTCAGGGCAAACTGCAACGGTCTCGCTTCTACGAGTCTTTATACTTTCGATACCTCTCATTTCCGTAGGTATAGGATTCAAGATATTTTCATCAAGCTGCTCATCAAGGTCTGCAACGACCCTCACTTTTTGCCCATATAGAGCAAAAAGTCCCTTAAGGGCAATATTAATACTGGCGTTCACGTCAGCATTATATTGCCCGATTGTGCCTACCGGACTCGAACCGATACCGAGACCACATCGTTCACATTTGAATCCAATGCCTTCTCGTATTCCAATTGCACCACAATGACTACAAATCTGGGAAGTGAACATTGGGTTTACACCCATTGTCCAAATCCCATAAAATTCAAGCTTATACTCTATTTTACGTCGAATTGATCCATAATCCCATTTAGATAACATTCTGCGACTGCCTTTACTATTCTTTTTTCCGTATTTATGCCTCCTCTTTTTCTTTTCCATGTTAAGGTCTTCAAAGAACACCACAGGATTACGAAATTGTGATATGAACTTAACGGCTTCCGCTGAAGTTTGATGGGCTATAGTATCAGAAATATTACGATACCTGTGACCGGCTTCCTTACGTTTTTTCTGCCGCTTCTCACTGATTTTTTTTAAAACGTTTTTTCTTATCGTTAGTATTTGAACTTTTTATAACCTTAACCCCTACTACGTTTGCACTCAGGCTTCTTAACGACCTGAACAGTTGTTGGGAGATAGCAGGTTCATTTAAAATATCTTGATACTCTTTTATGCCGTTTAATTTAAGAGTATCTATAAATATAGCTGAAATCACTAAACTGTTCCTGACACCTCTATCTATTCCTATGAAAGTAGTTCTTGTATCCTTCTTTTTGAATTTCGGAGTTTCGACAGTGTGTGGAATTGAGAAAGTGTTATCCCGTAAATTATATGTTATTGCGCCGAGACCTGCCTTTACTCCTTTTTCTTTATTTTCATTTTGGTGCTCTTTTCGTTTCCTAACGAGGTCTTTATTTCGTTCTCGTTTTAACTCTTGCATTCTGATACCGATGTCTAAATGATCTCGAACTCCCCACGCCGTACCCTTTACTTTACGTCTATCTTCCTTTTCTGGCGCATTAGTAACGAGGGGTATAGTGATACCATCCTTTCCCCCTACGTGAATGGCATATGTTGTTTCATTGATTTTGATGATCTTATATTCACGGTTCTCAAATTTTATTATATTTGGTTCTTCAATCGTAGACATACTTCTTTTTTTCTGTTTTAATGGTTTTATTGTTTTATAGTTTGAGCACGCATCTTTTAGAGCGTTTAATATCTGTAATCCACTTAGAATCGGTGACTGAATAAACTGGGTATTATTTTCATTCTTTTTTATCCACTTTGTATAAAGTTCACTCGGATTCTCATATTTCAAGTATTTCTCTGGCAAAGATGGAATAAGTTGTGATGCTGTGTTATATATTCGAGCATATTCATTTATCCTTTCGACCAACCACTCTATTTTTTTCTGTGTTAAATCAAGACAGTGAACTTTGAAGGTTGTTGTGCTCATCATATTGTATGTTCTATATTAGCTGTTATTGTTTATATATATTGTGGTCATATTTCCTACTATAAAAAAGTATATATGGTTTTAATTACATAATGTGGTCTAATGGCTAAAGCTACGATTAAATATTTAGATGGAAAAAAGCGAAGAATAATATTACCAAAAGAGATTGTCGAAGTCGAGGATTTGCATGTTGGAGATTATATGGAGATAGAAGTTAATAAAATAAAAAAAAAAGAAAATCAAGAGATTTAACTGAACTTTCAGAGGATATTATAACAAAACAAGATAATAGCAATATAATATATGATTCATCTAACAGCAGCCGACCTCCGTCGCATTAAGAGGATGCAGTCACAGCAGTCGAAAGACGTGCGCGACATTCGGCAGAGTGGTCAAAGGTCGCAAGTAAACTCAGCGGCCAGCCGAACATCCCCGTGTACAGACGGGAGGAAGATGCACAAGAGCTTCATCAGGGAGCTGACACTGGTGAACGGGAAATATGTGGGGGAGGACAGGCCGATGGGCGCGGAGGAATGAAAATGAAAGATGAGTATAAAAAAGCAATAGAATTATGGGCAGAAATATATGTCAGAGAAAGCGAACTTAAAAAATTAGAAGAAAAATACGAGTCCCTTATGGATGAGATACTTCCGAAAATTTGGGAAGACTATGCCGATGGTAAATACTGGGAGAAAAATGAAAAATACCATTTAAAATGCCAGGTATGCAATGAAAAGGCCATATCATGCTTGATTGATGCAAGACTTGGAGCGAGAGGATGATCAAGAAATCAAAAAATTTCACGGCAATCGACCTTTTTGCAGGCTGTGGGGGCATGTCATTGGGATTCATTAATGCGGGGTGGCATGTCGTTGCTGCAATGGATGCCAGTATTCAAGCTTTACACACATATTACCACAACCTATGTGACGAGGATACGAAACTGATAGGCAACTTCACACGGAAAGAACAGGCAATGTTAGAGGAAAGCCGCAGGGATTGGCGATTGTTCGACCAGCACGGATATGATGCCATGGTAGGCCCAGGGCACCGGAGAGCAACAATACACCAAGTAAATCAAGAATGGGAGTTCAGGGATATGCTTCCAATAAGGGAGGAGGACGGTAGACCACATTATAGGCACGAGTATCATCCAGCCGTCGATGTCCTATTTTATAAGAAAGCACAGGACATTACAGGCTATGAAATACTTGATGCTGTAATCGATGTTACAAAAGGTGAGCAGATCGGGGTAGTTATGGGTGGGCCTCCATGCCAGGGCTTCTCACGCTCAAATAAGAACCGACACAACAGAGATACCAGGAACTTCTTGGTGTTTGAGTTCGGCAGGCTGGTGATGGAAATCAACCCGGAGACGTTTGTAATGGAGAACGTGCCGGATATCCAGAAGATGACCCTCCCAGACGGCAGGAATTTAATAAAGACATTCACGCAAATGGTAAACGAGAGGGATTGGGATACTTATTACGATGTCCAGGCTCTTTATTTAGACGGCAACATGGACCCGGAAGGGGAGTGCACGATAGTACCACAGGAGAATAAACCAATGCAAATGACGCTGTTTTAATAGCATGAGTCTTAAGCAATCCATCATAAATTTAACCAGGAAGCTACTACCCCGACCAATCCGCTATGGTGAGATGCAGCCCCCCAAATCTGAACTGCAAGACCATTATATGTATAGAAACGGCGCATATGTCGGCTATGTGAAAGCCGACGAGTACCGCATAGAGAAGGGTGCGTGCGTGCTCTTAGTTAATGGGTGCCGAATCGGACTGATAAGGGATGTTGATCAGGTGGCGGTGCGGTAGCTAATAAAAATCAATACGGAGGTATAAAATATGGATCAACTAGACGAAAGAATAGAAAGAGCTTTCAAAGGCAGAAGTAAAACAAGTAAAGAAGCAGCGTATATGATACGTGAAGCACTGGCAGGTTCTAAGCATTTGGAGCACGATACTCTTTTTGCTGTGGTCGCGTGCCTCAATTAAATAGATACTCTTGATTGCATGGTTACTATGATGAAAGAAGGGGACATGAAAGCGGTCTACGTTATGGGGGAAAAGTCGCCCGATTCTAAAATAAACCTAGACGATTATATTCTTTATCTTACCGAGGATGAGGAAGTGGTAAAAAGCAAAGACCCAAGGATTGAAAAGAGGCTTAAAGAGTTGGAAGAGGAAGCCAATAAAAAAAAGAGGTGAATGCCGTGCAATAATGAATAAAAATATCGAGAGGATAAGTTATCTTACAAGGAAGGGATATCTCTACGGGCTATCAAGAGGAGAGCAAAGCGAATTAGCGACTTTGCTTGGATGCAATCCAGAGGAATTTAAAGAAGACAATGGATTGAACTTGTTGATTGTCAAAGGTCTGGTAGCAATGGCCGTAAATATCATTATGGAAATAATCGATGCGTATTAAACATTTGAACCATTGTAGAGTTCAGCATGGCGTAATCGTACGAATCATCAACGCAATGCCAGCTTGTATAATTAAGGACACCGGGGAGGTGCTACATAGGGGAAACAGGTGCCGTGAATGCAGGTTAAGCGATAATCAAAAAGAAGATTAAAAAAAAGAAATCGGGCATATTTATGAGGTCGTCGCCGTTGGTGTTGGTTGTGTTATTTGCGTCGGTTGTACTGTCTGCCCCATCGCTTGATTCAATACTATAGGCTGTCCAGACGGAATCACCCATATAACATTGTTCTGGCCCTTGAGCGCATCATACAGTGCCAGTTTAGCATTGAAATCAAGTTGCTGTTGCGATACGTCCTTTAACAAATCTGCCTGACTCTTCTGCGCCTGGGCTATAGTCTCTATTGCCAATGCCTGATTTTTTGCAGCATTAAGGTTTCCCTCAGACGTGGCCTGTATTGCCTGTTTCTGGGCAAGGGCATCGAGAGCAATCTTCGTATATGTTGGCCGAAGTAATGACATCGAATTTATTTTTATCCCAAACTGTTTATCAAGATCAGATTCTCTTAACCTTTGCAATAAAGCGTCATCTATGTCCGTTACATGAGACGTTATATTATCAGCCGACTGGGATTGTAAATAGTTGAATACCACCGCATCGAATTCTTTCTGTAACTGCTGCTGGGGATTTGTGTTCTTCACTCCATATTGAAATAAATCAGTGATTTCATAAGCCATCACAGCCCCGGTATCCACGACTTTATCATCTGTGGTCTTGATATCATATCCGATAGCTCCAGCCTGTTGGTCGCCCTGGAATTTTGTCTCCAAGTCAAGATAATCTTCTGGAAAGTACATATTATTGTTCACGATGCTTGTGATCTGGATGTCTGACAGAAATGGAACCCTTACATGCCAGCCGACATCGGTAACTGCACTCCTCATACCGCCAGCACCAGTCAGTATGCCGCCCTGCCCTGTATTAATTCTGTAAAATGAACCTGTTAGGGTTGCAATTACTAAAACAAAGCAGAGAATCACGGCTATGATAAATCCTATTGCCTTGACACCATCACCGTCGTCCATTACTTATCACTCCTAGAATCATACCCACACTTAATACATCTAAACGTCCCATTCACTCTTACCCGAATGTCCCCCTTCAGAGGATCGCACGCCGGGCATGTTGGTTTTTTTACCTGCTTTTCTTGCGTCATAAAAACTCACGAATATAAACACATTCATAAACATACATAAACATTTCTAAACATATAAATAAACATACATAAAGATTTATAAATAAATAAATACTATAAAAACATTATATTGATACACGGAATATCACTAACAGGAGTATAATCATGGCACCACCCCAGGGATATGCATTAATATGGAATGATGAGTTTGATGGAACTGTATTAAATACAAATAAGTGGTTCCTCAGCGGCAAAACATGCGATTATGCTAATTTAAATCCTAATAATGTATATTTGGATGGTAATTCAAACGTTGTGCTTGAATGCAGTGACTCAAGTAATGGTGGCGGGATCGCATCTGTTTGCGACAATAATGGCGCAGTACATTTCGATTTTCTATATGGGTATATAGAAGTTAGGGCTAAGTTAGGAAACACAAACCATATAAAAGGAATATTCAGTGATATTTGGTTAAATGGGTCAGCCACATGGCCACCTGAAATCGACATTACAGAAACGGGGAGCGGGCCGTTCAGTGATAGCTGTTCCGGTACACAGTATATGGACATGACACTATGGTATGGCAGCGGCAACGGTTCACAGGTATCAAACAATTTCGCAATAAAGGATGCTAATGGCAATCCAGTAGACCTGAGTGCTAATTTTCATATTTATGGGATGGAATGGACTTCTTCGATGGTTCGGTTCCTTATGGACGGGGTTGAAACATGGAGGATAACAAACGCAGGTCAAATCCCTTCAGCAAGGATGTATTTTAATTCATCCATTTATCCCGATACTGATAATAGTATATGGGGTTGCGGTACGAATTTTTCACAGATACAGTTCCCGGTAAAGATGTACATAGATTATGTACGAGTATATCAAAAATCTACGAATACCGGCACTCTTGACGTATCATCATCGCCGGAAGGTGCAGAAATATCCATTGATGGAGCAGACCAGGGAACAGTAACGAAATCTCCATACCAACAGATCAGTAACATCACAGCAGGCAGCCACACGTTAACGCTAACACTTGTCGGGTATAATCAATACACTACAACCTTTACTATCACTGCGGGCCAGACAACAACCCTTAGCCCAACACTAACACCAGTATCATCAACGACAGGCACTCTGGATATTTCATCGTTACCAGAAGGTGCAGAAATATCCATCGACGGAGCAGACCAGGGCAAGGTAACAATTGTTCCGTATCAGCCAATTATCAATATCCCTGCCGGCAATCACACCTTAACGCTGACACTTGCCGGGTATCAGACATACACTGCAACCTTCACAATAACTGCTGGCCAGATAACAACACTTAACCCGACACTAACACCAGCAGTAATACAAAAATGCCCTTGCAGTATTTGGAGTCAGTCTTCTGTACCTGGAACCATTACAGTTTCTACAGACCCTAATGCAGTAGAGCTTGGAGTAAA
>Ga0187878_1001962_pt1 | contig 18932 bp, 20 predicted proteins | sample June2016WEW_17_1_FD_132979 | JGI IMG/M metagenome (GOLD analysis project Ga0187878, IMG submission 132979) | Peatland microbial communities from SPRUCE experiment site at the Marcell Experimental Forest, Minnesota, USA - June2016WEW_17_150 | ecosystem: Environmental > Terrestrial > Soil >...
AAGGTGGTGGGCCTGGGTAGAGTTGAACTACCGACCTCACCCTTATCAGGGGTGCGCTCTAGCCACCTGAGCTACAGGCCCGCGACTTGCATGTTCGGATCTGGATGTCGTGCGATCCTCGCAAGACCGCAACCCGAACAGTATAGGCTGCGGGAAAGCAGTGTGCAAGTTCTTCTTCCGGGAACACTGCCGTATCGGCCACGCCGCCATGGATTCTTGTAGCTCGCGGGCAAGACGGAAGTCTGAATCGACGGAGACCACGAACCTTATCAGCGGGTGACATTCCCAAGCGCGAAATAGGCCCGATATTGTTATCCTTCCAGGAGCCTACAAACCTCTTTCTGACCAAGCCGCAGTTAGTGGTAGAATGACGCATCCTTATGAATCAGAAGTTAGGGGCACGATAGACATCCGATGGAGCGCAAACACCACCGCAAGTATCCTCGTGTTAACGCGAAGATTGCGGTTGAAGTCACGTTGGGAGAAGTTACCGAAAAGACGAACGCCCTCACTCTCGGTGGAGGCGGGTTGTTCCTGGGAATCGCTCAGACCATTCCTCTCGGCACTGAAATAACCGTCCGTTTCCGCCCCGCCAAACACCTCCCGGTCATCGCGGCCCGCACCAGAGTGCTCTACCACGAACCCGGAAAGGGCGTGGGGATCGAATTTACAGAAATCGACCCGAAACATCGGGAAATGATCCTGCGCCTCATCCTTCACCGCATGGAAGAGCGGCGTCGGTACCCGCGGGCCCCCCTCGCAACTCAGGTCGAATATCCCGATGGGACGCAGATCGGCTTTTCAAAAGACATCAGTGCCGGCGGCATGTTCATCGAGCTTACCACCCCCGTGCCGGCCGGTTCGCGCATCAACCTTCTGTTCCATCTCGACGACGGGGAGGATGCGGTGAAGACCGATGCCGAGGTGCTTTACGCCGTCCTCAAGCTGGGCATTGGAGTAAGTTTCGTCGACCTGAGTCCCTCCTACTATCGCCAGATCGAAGCCTACGTGGCGAAAGCGACCTCCTAGCCCCCCACCTCCTTCCGGACTCACGCAGGTTGCCCTCGCGCCCCCCGCAGCCGCTCCGGGTGGTTTGCCAACCCCCCTCGCCTTCCCCGCCGGCATTGACACACAGCTTGCCTTCGACACGTCAGAGGACTAGACTGCAATCACTATGGATGAGCGCCGCCGAGTTCCACGCTATTTTGCCGATCTTTCCGCCACCCTGGAACCCCAGCCATCTGGCGCTAGCCATCCCGTCCAGATCGAGGTCCTCAGCGTACAGGGCTGCTGCCTCCGCGGCGAGAACATTCCGGAGTCCGGGCGAAAGTGCCGCCTCACGCTGCATTGGCACGGAGAAGAAATCTGCACGGGAGCACAGGTGGCTTGGAAGAATGCCCAGGGATTGGCGGGCCTCCGCTTTCTCGACGTGGACCAGAATAGCAGTGAGGTTCTGCGTGAGCTTTGCTCGAGCTTGCGCTTGCAGCCTCTCATTCCGTGGACAGCCCGCGAGAACCCCTGATCCCTTGGCGATCCGGAACCGTGCGAGAGGAGTCTGGCGTCAGGCCCGCTGTCTCCACTCGCAGACCCTCAAGTGAAAAATCGGGCGTTGGAGTTCGGGTCCGCATCGCGCTGTTGTGTGTCCTCTGCCCCGGAGGCAAGGGCGGCGAAGCACCGCGTCAGGCCGGGCCCGATTGACGCTTCAGGGGGTGGTTGCTAAGATGAGTAGTTTAATGTGCGTCAAGGAGAGATCCCTGTGGCCCATATCAGCCGCCACGAACTAAAGGAAGACCAGCTTCGCTCGACGTACGAGGAATTCGAGGAATACTTCAAGACCCACTACCGGGAGATTGCCACGGTCGTAGGCATCGTGATCGTGGTGGCGGGGCTGGCGGGCGGATTCAAATACTACCAGGACCGCCGCGAGGCGGAGGCCAACGAAGCGTTGGGAGCAGCCCTCAAGACTTTCCGCGCCTACGTGGGTAGCATCCCGCAGGGCAGCGCCCTGCCGGGTGGCTTCCAGTCCTTTGCGACGGCTCGCGAGAAATACAAGAAGGCCGAAGACCAATTCCTGGACCTGATTCAGAAGTACTCGCAGCCGCCCGAGCCCAAGGCGGTTGCCGTGGCGCGCTACCACGTGGGCCTCTGCCAGGCGTTGCTCGGCGATCAGAACGCCGCCCTCAAGACGTTGCGCGAATCTGCCGGCGAGTCGGACCGGGAGATCGCTTCCCTGGCCCGGTACGCGCTGGCCGGGGAGTTGGTGAAGGCGGGGAAGACCGACGAGGCGGTGCGGATCTATCAGGAGCTGGCGGCGCGGCCCACCTCGGCGGTGCCGGAGACGACGGCCAAGCTGGCTTTGGCCGACGCCTACCGGGTGGCGCAGCCGGATAAGGCGCGCTTGGTTTACCAGGAACTGGAGAAGAAGTTCAGCTCCGACACCGCCATCACGCAGGTCCTCAAGGACCAGATGGCCACCCTGCCCAAGTAGTTAGGCCCTTCAGTGCCGGGTGTCGGACGCCCGCGAGGGGTCGATCGTCCTTCCTTTTTGGTTTCCACTGAGGTCCGGTGAGCATGGCGGATCCTGAGCGCGAGCGGCTGGAGACGGACGTCCTGATCGTCGGCGCCGGTCCCGCCGGCCTGAGCTGCGCATTGCGCCTGGTTCAACTCTACAAAGCTCACAACGACGCGGTCCAAACGGGCCGGCAAGCAGGCACGACTCTCAGTCCTGAGAACATTTGCCTTCTCGAAAAGGCTAGCGAGCTTGGCGCCCACTCGCTTTCCGGCGCCGTGCTCGACCCCCGCGCCCTGGGGGAGTTGATCCCGGATTATGAGGCGCAAGGCGCCCCGCTCGAGTCGCCGGTCACCAAGGATTCGGTCTATTACTTTACCCGCGGCGGCCAGCGGAAGCTTCCCATCATTCCTCCCTTCCTCCAGAACCACGGCAATTACATCGTCTCGCTCAACAAGCTCGCCAAATGGCTGGGCGCGCGGGTGGAAAAGGAAGGCGTGAACATTTTTCCGGGGTTTGCCGGTATGGAGGTTCTGTACGAAGCCGACCAGGTCGTAGGCGTGAGGACCGATGACAAGGGCCTCGATCGCGAGGGCAAACGCAAATCCAACTTTCAGCCGGGGTACGATCTGCGAGCCAAGGTCACTGTCTTCGCCGAAGGACCCCGAGGCTCGCTCGCGAAGGAACTCGTCCGCCGCTTTGCCCTCGATCGCGGCTGTAATCCTCAGGTTTACACCCTCGGGGTGAAAGAGCTCTGGGAGATTCCCACGGGGCGCGTTTGCGCTGGGGAGGTGGTGCATACCGCCGGCTGGCCGCTCACCTCCCGCCAATTCGGCGGCGGCTTCGTCTACACGCTTTCGGACGCTCTCCTTTCCGTGGGACTCGTCGTGGGACTCGATTACGAAGACCCGCGGTTCGATCCGCACAACGCTTTTCAACAGTTCAAAACGCATCCCTGGGTCCGGCGGCTACTCGAAGGCGGCAAGATGGTGCGCTTCGGAGCCAAGACCATCCCCGAAGGCGGCTACTTTTCGATTCCTCACACCGCAACGAACGGGGCGCTGATCGTCGGCGACTCCGCCGGCTTTCTGAATTCGGCCCGGCTCAAGGGCATTCATTTGGCGATGAAGAGCGGGATGCTCGCCGCCGAGGCGGTCTTTGAAGCCCTGCTCAAGAACGATTACTCCGCCGCGACCCTGCAGGCCTTTGAGGCCAAGTGGCAGTCGAGTTGGATCAAAGATGAGCTCTGGAAAGTCCGCAATTTTCACCAGGGGTTCGACGGCGGCTTCTGGCCGGGTGTCTTCCACGGCGCGCTGCAACAGGTGACGGGCGGCCGTGGCGTTCGCGCCCGTTACACGACTCATGCCGGGCATGAACGGATGAGATTGCTGGCTGAAGTCGAGGGCGAGTCCGTCGAAATAACAAAACCCGATGGCAACCTCACGTTTGACAAGCTCTCCGACGTCTATCACTCCGCGACCCATCACGAAGAGGACCAACCGTCGCATCTGAAGATCGCCGACTTCGACATCTGCAACAACCGCTGCACGCGCGAATACGGCAACCCCTGCCAGCACTTCTGCCCTGCCGCGGTTTACGAGATGGAGGTCGCCGCCGACGGGTCCGGCAAACGCCTCAAGCTGAATCCCTCTAACTGCGTCCACTGCAAGACCTGCGACATCGCCGACCCGTACCAGATCATCACCTGGGTCCCGCCCGAAGGCGGAGGCGGGCCGCACTATGAGGGGATGTAGTGAGGCAGTGAGCAGAAGGCACTCGGCAGTCGGCAGAAAACCCCCACGCAGACTCCATCACCCCACGGTACGTGAGCCTGTGCTATAACCAGCCTGTACACAGATGCCGGAAGAATCCGCAAACCAGCTCAGAACCAACGATCCCGACATCCCGCCCGAAGACGGCGTGACCCTGGCCGAGAATCCTCGCGGGTTTACGCTCTGGCAGCGCGTGCAGATTGCTGTGGCCAGCATTATGGGATATCTCGCCGTCTACCTCGTGGGGCGCACGCTGCGCTTCGAGGTCCACGGCTGGGAGAACTGGGAAGCCGCGCACCGGCTCGGGAAGGGCCTCATCTACACTTTCTGGCATCGCGAGATCTTTGCCGCGACCTGGTTCTGGCGAAAGCGCGGCATCGTCGTGATGACCAGCCAGAATTTTGACGGCGAGTACATCGCGCGCATCATCGAGGGGCACGGCTACGGTGCGGCACGCGGCTCGAGTTCGCGCGGAGCGGGCCGGGCGCTGGTCGAGTTGATTCGTTGCCACCGCGCTGGCCGCGATACCGCGTTCACCATCGACGGTCCGCGCGGCCCGCGCTTCGTCGCCAAGCGCGGCTCCGTGATCCTCTCACGCGCCACCGGCGCGGCCATCCTGTGTTTCCATATCGCGGTGAAGAAGGCTTTCGTCTTCCACAAGAGCTGGGACCAGACGCAGTTCCCCTACCCGTTCAGCAAGGCTGCGGTCTTCATCGCTCCGCCCATCGTCGTGCCGGAAGCGGCCGGCGACGCCGAGCAAGACACGAAGCAACAGGAAGTCCAGCGCACACTGGATGAGCTTCGGGCAAGTGGGGAGGAATGGCTGGCCAGCAAAAGGCCGGAAATTGGAAATTAGAAATTGGAAACTGCACCCTATTGAACAAGTTTCTATTTTCCAATTTCCAGTTTCTTTGAGGCGTCGGTGATTTTGTGGAGGTAGGCAAAGAGTTCACTCGCCTGCACTCGAGTTTTTTCCAGATCGCCCGAGCAATCGATGACAAAGTCTGCGTGGCGGCGTTTTTCTTCCGCTGGCATTTGGGCGGCGATGCGGCGCTCGGCTTCTTCGCGGGAGAGGCCGGTCCTGGCCATCAGCCGTTCGAGTTGCTGTTCGGGCCGACACCAGGCCACGATGATTTTGGCGAAGTGGCCGGTTAGATTGGCCTCGTAGATCAGGGCCGCATTGACCAGCACGACGGCCTGCGGGTCCTGAAGTTGAAATGCTTCGGCAAGTTGGTCAGTGCGCTCGATGACTCGGGGGTGGACGATGGCATTGAGCGCGCGAAGTTTCTCAGGGTCTCGAAAGACAACGGCGCCCAGGCGCTTGCGGTCGATCTCACCCTGCGAATCGAGAATTTCGAAGCCAAATTGGTGAACGATTTCGTGGTAGGCGGGTTGCGGCGACCGAATCAGTTCGTGGGCCAGCCGGTCGGCATCAATGATCTTCGCGCCGAGTTCTGCGAACATCCCGGCGACGGTGCTTTTGCCGCAAGCCACGCCGCCGGTCAATCCGAAGGTTCGACCGAGTTGACTCATGAGGATTAACGACAGGTCACGAGTGACTAGTGACAAGATTTAGAGATTGAGTGATTTAGCGATTTAGTGATTTGAGGTATTTGGCGCAAAGGAGGGGACTGCATTTCAATCACTCAATCACCAAATCGCTTAATCACAAATTGTCTCCGCTCGTCACTCGTCACTTTCCACTCGTCACTGCTTTCAGGCCGCTGCGGCGCGCAGTCCGCGCCGGGCGCGCGCGGCCTTCACGGTGTTCACCATCAGCATGGTGATGGTGAGCGGGCCGACGCCGCCGGGGACGGGCGTAAAGGCGCCGGCTTTCTCCATGGCGTCCTCGGGCTGGCAGTCGCCGATCAGCACCTGGCCCTTGGCCTCGAGCTTCTTCAGCGCCTCGGTGGGGTTGTGGTAGATCTTCTTCACTTCGTCCGCCGTCTTCAGGACGTTCTGCCCCACGTCGATGACGATGGCACCGGGCTTGATGAAATCGCCGGTCACGAAAGCGGGTCGACCAATGGCGGCCACCAGGATGTCGCCCTCGCGCGCCACGGCGGGCAGGTCGCGGGTGCGGGAGTGGCAGATGGTAATGGTGGCGTGCTCGTGCATCAGGAGCATGGCGGTGGGTTTGCCGACGATGTCGCTGCGGCCCACGATCACGGCGCGGGAACCCTTGAAGGTCACACCGCTGCGCTTCAGAATTTCGATGACCCCGGCCGGGGTGCAGGGCACCAGTCCCGGCCGCCCGCTCACCAGGTAGCCGATGTTCATGGGATGGAAACCATCGACATCCTTGGCGGGACTGACCGCCTCCAGGACCCTTTTCGAGTCAATCTGGGAAGGCAGCGGAAGTTGCACGAGGATGCCGTCGATGTCCTCCCGTTTGTTCAGCCGGTCGACGAGGGCCAGCATCTCCTCGGTGGTGCTCGTCACCGGCGGCTCGATCTTTTCGCTGAACAAGCCGAGTGATTCGCAGGTCTTCACCTTGCTGCGCACGTAAATCTGCGAGGCGGGGTTTTCTCCCACCAGGACCGCCGCCAGTCCTGGCACAATCCCGGCCGCCTTTAGGGCTTCGATTTCCTTGCGCAGGTCGCTCAAAATTTCGTCACGGATTTTGTTGCCATCAAGAATGCGTGCACTCACGGAAGTTCTCCTTGGAAGGTATTAAGACGAGCGAGTTTAGCACAGCTCGCCGCGTGAGGTCATGCGTGAGGAGAATCGCGGAAGTCCCCGGCATTCGAAGGCGACAGGCGCTCTACTGGACCCGGCGTTTGGAGGGCGAGCGGGTTTCAACTATAATGCGGGAGTGTCGCGAGCCGGGCGGCGAGCGCCGCGGCGGGAATCCCGTGCTTGGCCTGGGCATTCCATTTTCTTGGGGATGGTGATTCGTGAGCGATTCGGTTGCAGCGCAGCCTTCGGAAAAAGGGTATGTTTACGGCATCCATGAAATTCTGAAGTTCCTTCCCCACCGCTATCCGTTCCTGCTGGTGGACCGCATCCTGGAATTGGAAGCGGACAAACGCATCGTGGGATTAAAGAACGTCACGATCAACGAGCCCTTCTTCCCCGGCCACTTCCCCGGAGCGCCCGTGATGCCCGGCGTGCTGATCATCGAGGCCATGGCCCAGGTGGCGGGGGTGCTGATTTATCGCGACCTCCCCGACAAGGAAAAGAAGCTCATCTACTTCACGGGGATCGAGAGCGCGAAGTTCCGTCGGCCCGTACTGCCTGGCGACCAGTTGCGCATTGAAATGGAGCTGCTGGCGCGCCGGAGCAATTTCGGCAAGATGCAGGGTCGTGCCACCGTGGACGGCAAGCTCGCCACCGAGGCGATCGTGCAGTTTGCCATCGCCGACCGCCCAGGTAACGCCACGAAATGAAGGTACATCCGACCGCCATCATCCATCCCCAGGCCCGGGTGGCTGCGAGTGTCACCGTCGGCCCTTACTCCGTGATCGGCAAAGGTGTTGAGCTGGGCGACGACTGCGAAGTCATGTCGCACGTCCTGATCGAAGGTCCGGCGACCCTCGGCAAGCGAAACCGGATTTTCCCTTACGCCGCCGTGGGCTTCCCCTGCCAGGATCTGAAATACAAGGGCGAGCCGACGCGGCTCGTGATCGGCGACGACAACATCTTTCGGGAGTTCATTACGCTGCATCGCGGGACGGTCGAGGGCGGCGGGGTGACACGCATCGGCAGCCATAACTTTCTGATGGCCTACGTGCATATTGCCCACGACTGCAAGCTGGGCGACCACATCATCATGGCCAACGGCGCTTCCCTGGCCGGACACGTGGACATCGGCGACCACGCCACCATCGGGGCGTTTTGCGGCATCCACCAAAACTGCCGGATCGGCGCGTACAGCTTCCTGGGCAGTTACAGCGTGGTGAACAAGGATATTCTTCCTTACGCGAAGACCACCGCCGACCGGCCTCTCGGCGTTTATGGCGCGAACCGTCTGGGCCTCGAGCGGCGCGGGCTGAGCAAGCAAGACGTTGATGAAATCGACCAGGCGCTGCGCCTCCTCACCCGCTCCAAGCTCAACACCTCCCAGGCGCTGGAAGCGATCGGCGCCAAAGGATTCCAGTCGCCGCACGTGCGCGCGTTGGTGGAATTCGTCAGGACCTCCGAGCGTGGCGTGGCCAAGTAAGAGAAACTCGAAGCCGGGAAAGCGCGACCCGTCCGCCGACAGCCCACGAGTTCCCAGTTTCCGATTTTGAGTTTCCAACCACTAACCTTCTCATGGCAGAGCCAGCCAGTTCGACACCTCGCTACGCCGTAATTGCCGGCAACGGGAGCTTTCCCTTCCTGGTGCTGGAGGCGGCGCGCGACCAGGGGATCGAACCGCTGGTCATCGCCATCAAGGAAGAGACCTCCCCCGAGTTGTCACAGAAAACTCCGCAAATCCACTGGCTGAGCCTGGGCGAAGTCTCCAAACTGCTCGACTTGCTCAACGCCGAACAAATTCAGAAGGTGGTTCTGGCCGGCCAGGTCAAGCACGCCCAACTGTTCAGTTCGATCAAGGCCGATGGCCTGGTCCGCCGCGCCCTGGCCGGATTGCACCGGAAAAACACCGACGCGCTGATTGGCGCCTTCGTACGGATGTTGGAAGGCCGCGGCATTCACGTCGTGGATTCAACCCTCTTCCTGAAGCCGCTCCTAGCTGACGTTGGCACGATGGCGCAGCGGCCTCCCGACGAGAGCGAGCTCGCCGACATCGCCTACGGCCGCGAAGTGGCCAAGAAGATCGCCGGCTTGGATATTGGCCAGACGATCGTCGTCGCGGACCGTGCCTGTGTGGCCGTGGAAGCCATGGAAGGCACCGACGCCACCATCGAGCGCGCCGCCACCCTGAGCAACGGTCGGCGGCTGGTGGTCATCAAAGTAAGTAAGCCCAACCAGGACATGCGATTCGATGTGCCCGTGGTGGGCCTGAAGACCATCGAGGTGATGCGCCGCGCCCACGCCACCGTGCTCGCCCTGGATGCCGGGAAGACATTGCTTTTCGAGCGCCGCCAGTTGATCGCAGCCGCGGATGCCGCCGGCATTGCGGTTTTTGGAATGAAAGATCGAAGTTGATTCGCCCTCACTCCTCACCCTTCGCCCAGAGGGAGTGTGGGGAGCGGAATCAACCGGTTTGTTCTGCCCCCCGCCCTCCGGGGAGAGGGTGATCCCGTGCAGCGCGACGGGGTAATGAGGAAGCAGCGCTTTGAAACGAGGCTGAGTTGAGCGAAAGAATTCCTGTCGCCGTCATCGGCGTAGGAGAACATGGCAAGAAGCACGCGCGGGAATTCCGAGCCGTGGCGGGCGCCGAGCTCGCGGGAGTTTATGATCTGCGTCCCGAGCGCGCCCGCGAAGTGGCCGCCGAGCTTGGCGTGCGCGCCTATGTCAGCCTCGATGAAGCCCTGAGTGCCGTTCGAGCGGCCAGCATTGTGATTCCCACCACCCATCACGCCGAGGTCGCCCACCAGGCCTTCGCGCGGGGCGTCGACGTTCTCCTCGAGAAGCCCATCACCCGCACGGTCGAGGAAGCGGACGGACTGATTCGTCAAGCCGGGGAGCTTGGCCGCATCCTGCAGGTGGGTCATCTCGAGCGTTTCAATCCCGGTGTCGTGGCCGCCAAGACGGTCACGCGGAACCCTCTCTTCTTCGAGGTCCATCGTCTGGGAGTGTTCAGCCCGCGCAGCCTGGATGTGGACGTGGTCTTCGACTTGATGATCCACGACCTCGACCTCGTCCTCTGGATGGTCGATGCTCCCGTCCGTGACGTGCGGGCCGTGGGCCTGCCGGTCCTTTCCGATAAGGTCGACATTGCCAACGCCCGCGTAGAGTTCGAGAATGGTAGTGTGGCAAATCTGACGGCCAGCCGCGTGAGCACGGAGCGAGTGAGAAAGTTCCGTTACTTTCAGCCCAGCGAATACGTCTCTATTGATTTTACGCGCCGAGACGTTCTGGTACTGAGTGTGAAACGCAACGAAGGCGGCCCGAAGATCGGTTTCAAGAAGCTGGAGACGCAGCCCGCCGAGCCTCTGCGCGCGGAACTGGAGGCTTTCGTCGAATCGGTCCGCACCCGCCGGCCGCCCCTGGTGGGAGGAGATGCCGGAAGGCAGGCACTGGCGCTAGCCGAGCGCGTCATGACGTGCATCGAAGCCCATGCGGCACAGGTGGGAATCCCGCTGACTCGCCCGGCGGGTCAGAGCGGAGAACTCTGAAGGGGTGTTAGTTTTTGGATTAGTGCTTTGGGATTGGAAATTCGCTTACCTGGTTGTGGTCCTTAAGGGTTGGCGATTCCGCACCGGGTGAGAGTGTAACGAGTTTCCAATTTCCAGTTTCGATTTTCTGATTTCGCTTGACGGTTGTGCCTATGGCTGGGGAACCTGAAATTCATCTCCTGCTGGAGCTGGAAGCGGAAGCGGCCCGCTGGCGGCGGCGGACGATGTTGCTGCTTTCGGTGTTGCTGCACGCCGTGATGATCATCGTTCTCCTCGTGTCCCCCAGCCTCTTTCGGCGGGGCGCAGAAATGATGGGCATCCGCTTCCAACCTGAGCCCAAGAAGGAGACAACATTTCTGTGGCTTCCCCCCGACCTCTTGCGCCAGTTGCAGAAACCTCCGCCGGACACCAGCAATCTGTCTGACCGCGATCGCCGCGCGCAGGGCCGTTCACCGATCATCAATCCTTTCGGCAATCGGATGCCGTACTCCCAGGGCAACACTCCACTTCCCGAGATCGCCGGTGGTGCGCCGAAGCTAGCCCCGCCGCCGACGGCGCCACCCTCGCCGCCAGGCGGGGGCGCGGCGCCCGCCCCGCCGCCGGAGAACAATGAGGCTCGGCTGCATTTGGCGGATGTCCCTCCTGCCGGCAGCGGCGATTCGCGCTTGCAGCTCTCGACGACCAGCCCCGGCGACGCCATCCGGCAGTCACTGGAAGCGGCCGCGCGCGGACGGGCCAGCGGCCCCGCCGAGGGTCCCGGCGATTCCCCCATGCAACTGCGGAACTTCGACCCTAACTTTTCCACCGAAGGCCCGATTATTCTCTCGGACACCCGCGGTGTGGATTTCGGGCCCTATCTGGCGCGCGTCGTGTACAACGTCAAGCGCAACTGGTACTCCATGATTCCGGTGGCGGCCAAACTGGGCCAGAAGGGCCGCGTGGGGGTGGTGTTTGAGATCCTGAGAGACGGTTCGGTGCCGCAACTGCGGCTGGTCGCGACCTCCGGCGCCGACCCTCTGGATCGCGCCGCCGTGGGATCCATCCAGGCATCGAACCCTTTTCCGCCGCTCCCCCAGGAGTTTACGGGGGAACACCTGGTGCTTCAGTTCATCTTCCTCTACAACATCGGGTACACCCCTTGAAGCCCTCCGCTCGGTTGACTAGAATGCCCTTGTGGCAGGCAAGGCTTCGGAGGAGGTGGATCGTCACCCTGGTGGCGCCGGTCTTCACGCGCTCCCTCCCAATCCGCTCCTCCTCGTTTGAGTTCTTCTGATGATCCGCTTCTCCAGAGCCCAACTTCTCGGAGGCTTCGTCGTCCTGACGGGCATTCTGGTGCTACTTCTCATCCGGTATCTGCGGCTGGTCTGGTGGGCGCGATAGTGGAAGACCATCCTCTGCTGGCCATTGTGGGGCCCACCGCCGCCGGGAAGTCCGGCCTGGCTATTGCCCTGGCCAGGCGCTGGCACGGCGAGATCATCAATTGTGATTCCGTTCAACTCTATCGTGGCTGCGACATTGGAACAGGAAAAGTCCCGCTCCAGGAACGCCACGGTGTTCCCCACCACCTGCTGGATGTGGTCGATCCCGGTCAGGCATTCACGGCGGGCGACTTCCGGCAGGAAGCGGAACGCGTTCTGATGGGCGTTCGTCAAAGGAAGGCCCTCCCGATCATCGTGGGCGGGACGGGCCTCTACCTTCGCGCCTTGCTGCTGGGCCTCTTCGAGGGGCCGCAGCGATCGGAGGAATTGCGCGGGCGGCTCAAGTCCCTGGCCGAGCGACACCGTCGCGAATTCCTGCATCGGATGCTGAATCGGCTGGACCCGAAAGCGGCGGCGCGCATTCACGAACGGGACACTCCCAAGATCATCCGCGCTCTGGAGGTCTGCATCCTGTCGCGGCAGCCGATTTCGGCGCTGCACGAGCGGGGCCGGGTAGGATTGCAGGGGTTTCATATCCTCAAGGCGGGGCTCTCGCCCGACCGCCAGCAACTCGCGCAGCGCATCAACCGCCGCGTCGAGCAGATGTTCGCGGCGGGCCTAATCGATGAGGTTCGTGGTATCCTGTCGCGGTCGGACGAGAATCGCATCAAACCTCTGGAAGCGCTGGGATACCGCCAGGCCGGCGCGATGCTGAGGGGAGAGTTGACGCTGGAGGGTGCGATCCGCGAGACGCAAGCCGCCACGCGCCAGTACGCCAAACGCCAGATGACCTGGTTCCGGCGCGAGGCGGATGTGGAATGGTTCGCTGGCTTTGGCGACGACCCGGCGATTCAGCAGGGAGTTTCAGCCTGGCTGGAACGGAAACTGACAACCTCTGCGCCTGGTGCGCACTCACTGGCACACGAAACGCCGGCGCTCGAAACTGGTAACGGAGAGAAACCATGAACACGCACGTCCCCGGGGAAAAACCAAGAGTGGAGAAGCAGACGCAGAACATTCAGGACGGCTTCTTGAACAACGCCCGCAAGGAAAGGACCGCCGTTACCATCTACCTGTTGAGCGGCGTCAAGCTTTCCGGCCGCATCCGCAGCTTCGATAAGTATTCGGTTGTTTTGGAAAGCAACAACCAGGAGCAGCTGATCTTCAAACACGCGATCTCGACCGTCGTGCTGCCGCGCCCCGGCGCCCCCGCGCCGGCCCCCGCGCCGGCGGCTTCGGAGGGCTAGGAACATTCGTCGTCCGGAAGCGTTGGAAAAGGCGTACCTGGTAGGTTGGGCCTCCGCCCGGCGCGGTGGGACGACCGGGCGGCCGCTCGATCCCGAGGGGATGCTGCTCGAACTCCGCGACCTGGCAACGAGCGCCGGAGCCACCATCGCCGGCTCGGCCCTGCAGCGTTCGCCGGAGCCTGACCCCGCCACGCTGATCGGCCGCGGCAAGGTCGAGCGCGTTCGTTGTGACGCTCAGGCCGCTGCGGCGAACCTCGTAGTCTTTGACCACGACCTCACTCCCACCCAGCTCCGCAATCTGGAGGGTGCTCTCGACCTCAAGGTCCTCGACCGCACGCAACTCATCCTCGACATCTTTGCCCGTCGCGCACGCACGCGCGAAGGCCAGCTCCAGGTGGAGCTGGCGCAACTGAACTACCTTCTCCCGCGGCTGGGTGGCCGAGGGACCCTGCTCTCCCGGCTGGGCGGCGGCATCGGCACGCGCGGCCCTGGCGAGCAGCAGCTCGAGTTCGACCGGCGGCGCATCCGGGCGCGCATTCGACGGCTCAGCGAGGCGATCGAACACGTGCGCTCGCAACGCGCCCTCCACCGGGCCCACCGCCGCGACCAGAACTTCCTGACCGTGGCCTTGCTGGGCTACACCAACGCCGGCAAGTCCACGCTCTTCAACGCCCTTACTCGCTCAGGCGTGATGACCTCCTCGCGCCTCTTCGCCACGCTCGATCCCACGGTTCGCGCCCTGTCGCTCCCTTCGCGGCGCCCGGCGCTCCTGTCGGACACCGTGGGATTCATCCGCAAGCTCCCTCCGCATCTGGTGGCCGCATTCCGCGCCACATTGGAGGAGTTGCAGGAAGCGGATCTGCTCCTGCATGTCACCGATGCTTCCCACGCGGATCATGAAGGCCAGGATGCCGCGGTCGCCGCCCTGCTCGAGTCGCTCGAGGTCACCGCCAAGCCCCGCATCCACGTCTGGAACAAAATCGATCTGCTGGAGGCTCGGGAACTCGCGCGCCGCTCCGCCGCCGATTCCGCCGCCGCCCATTCCCCGGCTCGCGAGGGCTGGGATGTTTGGGTGTCAGCGCGCACTGGCGAAGGTCTGGCGATTCTGCGGAGCCAGATCGATGTCATGCTGCGCGAGGATCCCCTCGTGGAAGAGCAATTCGTGCTGTCGGCCGCGGACGGGGCGCGCCTCGCCCTGCTCCATCGGATGGGGACGGTACTCTCCACGCATTTCGAAGCCAGCCGCGTTCTGGTCAAAGCGCGCGTCACAGCATCCCTGCGCGACCGCCTGCTGGCCTCTCTCCCCCCTGTTGCTCGAAGACCTTCCAGAGGCTGAAACCCCTGTGTTTGTGCGGCTCTCCTGCCTGTGGAAAACTCTGTGCATAATCGACAAAGCCCACGACCTGCACCGGGGAGCCACAGGACCCGCGAAAAATGAGGGTGCCGTGCATATTACCCTTGCATCGCATTGATTCCCAAGTACTTACACGACAACGGAGAAGAATTAGGGTTTAGTTAATGGGCCGAGCAACGAAGTTAATCCCTCCCATAAGGGGGCGAAAGTTTTGCACAATTCTGAGGCACTCCCAGGCCGTGCATTTGTAGCCTGGCATCGCGCGGGTAGCCGCTCGGAATCAGCCTTTTCTTTCACTAGCCTCATCGCGTAGCCAGGTTGACAGCCTCGCAATTGCTCCCAGGAAGTTTGCTCCTCGATGATGCACTCTCCACCACCACGGCGGGTGTACTCCTGCTCTCGCCGCCCGGGAGGCGCGCTGCTCCTGTTGATCACCACGGTCCTCGGCGTCGGCCAATCGGATCCTTCTTGACGGAAGCTCTGACGTGTATGGATTTCATCGCAGGTTTCAGGTACCATCGCGCTGCTGAACTCGCGTCGGGACTGGTTGGCGTTTCGTGGGGAACACGGCGCAGAGGGATGGCAATTGCGAAGCAACCCACACGCAATCTTATGGGGCGGCCGCAGCATCGGAACTGAGGGGCGCGACGGGAGCGGTAGATGATGGGCATCGCCATTCTGGCGGTTCTGGTCGTAGTGCTGTTCGTGGTGGGGATTTTCATTTACTTCATCACCATCTATAACAGCCTGGTGCGCCTGCGGAACGATATCGACAAGGCGTGGTCCAACATCGACGTGCTGCTCAAGCAGCGCCACGATGAGCTGCCCAAGCTCATCGAAACCTGCAAAGGCTACATGCAGTACGAGCAGAAAACCTTCCAGCTCGTCACCGAGGCGCGCACGGCGTTCCTGCGCGCTGGCTCGGTCGCGGAGAAGGCCCAGGCCGACAACATGATGACCGGCGCGCTCAAGACGCTCTTCGCCGTGGCGGAAAATTATCCCGACCTGAAAGCCAACAACAATTTCATGCAGCTTCAGGGACGCATCTCGGAACTGGAAGAGAGAATCGCCGACCGGCGCGAGTTCTTCAACGACGACGTCAACACTTACAACATCCGCATCCAGCAGCTTCCCGACGTCTTCGTCGCCAAGCTGCTGAGCCTCCAGCGGCGCGACCTGTTCAAGGTTTCGGAAGAGGATCGCCGCGACGTGGAAGTGAAATTGACCTGACGGGCGTGGCGCCACGCGCCAGGGCCCGCCGGAGGAGCCGGCAATGGGAATCATCGTTACGCTCGGAGTGCTTCTGTTCTTCGGCCTGATTGTGGTAGGGCTGATTCTGTATCTCGTCGGCATCTACAACAGCCTCGTCACGCTCAAGAACGATATCGACCGCTCATTCTCCAACATCGACGTGTTGCTCAAGCAGCGGCACGACGAGCTCCCGAAGCTCATTGAAACCTGCAAGGGCTACATGCAGTACGAGCAGAAAACCTTCCAGCTCATCACCGAGGCGCGCGGCGCCTACGCTCGCGCCGGCACGCCCGGGGAAAAGGCCCAGGCCGATAACATGATGACCGGCGCGCTGAAAACCCTTTTCGCGGTGGCCGAGAATTATCCCGAACTCAAGGCCAACACCAACTTCATGCAGCTCCAGGGCCGGATCACAGAACTGGAAACCAAGATCGCTGGCCAGCGCACCGCTTACAACGAGGACGTGAACGTCTACAACATCCGCATCGCCCAGATTCCCGCCAGTTTCGTCGCCGGCTTCATGGGCCTGCGCCCCCACGCACTGTTCGAAGTCGCCGCCGCTGACCGCGAAGACGTGCAAGTTAAATTCACTTGATGCCAGGGCACGGCGCACCGTGCCCACCGGCTGCCTGCCGGTCATGATTCGCCGATGGAGAGGAGCAGGACACCGCGTCCTGCACGGCGGGTTTCTTTTTAGCGGAGCGTATCGAAAAAAAGGCCCGCCTTGGGGAAGCGGGCCTGGGGAAAGGAGGAAACCTGGGATCGATCTCGAACTATCTCTTCTTCTTCTTGGCCTTTTTCTTCGCTGCCATTGATTAGTTCTCCTTATTGGAATAGTTAAGGTGCGCGCGATGGCCAAGATGTAGAGGCCGGGCGCGTCCGTGGCCCTATATGTAGTAGTATCCGCAACCTTTGTCAAGAAAAATCTGATGCCTCGCCCCTGACGGCCCGACTCGTGGCACACTGGGCCCGACATCTTCCGATTCCTCCAAGGAGGTTCCATGCGATTTCTGACCTCACGCCGCAGTTTCTTTTGCGGATTGGCGGGCACGAGTCTTATCACCCGCGCGCGGGGCGCCTTTGCGATTCCGGCGACATCAGACCTGGCGCGCGTCCCGGTAAGCTACGTCGATGCCCGCAAGGTGCTGCTCTGGGAATCGACGCGCAAGGAAATCCGCGAGGCCCTGGAATCCGGCCGCCTCAAAGCCGCCATCCTTCCCACCGGCAGCACCGAGCAGCACAACGAGCACCTGGCGATGATCCAGGACACCGCCAGCGCCGTGCTGGTGGCGCAGCAGGCGGCGCTGCAACTCTATCCGCGCGTCACCGTGGCCACGCCCGTGGCGGTAGGCATTTCGCCCTACTGGATGGAGCGCCCGGGGACGCTGACGTTGCGGCCCGAAACATTCCTCGCCATGGTGTACGACCTCTGCGAAAGCCTGCGGCATCACGGCATCAGAAACATTCTCATCGTCAACGGCCACGGCGGCAACGACCAGCCGCTCAAGAGTCACGTGGCGGAGTTCAGCCAGAAGCTGGATGTGAAGCTCGATGCCTGTTCCTACTGGGACGCCTTCGCGAGCGGCGCGCCGCGCGAGGAGGCGAAGAAATACATGGAGACGGGCCTCGAAAATATTCCCGGCCACTCGGCGGAGTTCGAGACTTCCTTTGCGCTCGCGGCGTTTCCCGAACGCGTTCACCGCGACGGCGTGGACTACGAAAAGGTCAACCTGAAATTGCAAGACCCTAAAGACGCGGCCGACGACCGTCGCTACTACTCCGAATCGCTGAAAGGGCGCGCCGAGAAGGGCGAAGCGTTGATCCGCCTCGCCGTCGATTGGGTCGCGGCGCGGGTCGGCCGCATGATCGAGACTTCTTGATGCGCCCATCGGCGGGCGCGAGCCAGCGGGCGGTCGAATCGCGCATGACGACCTTTCCCAGTCCCTAGTCCCCAGCCCCGAGCCCCTACTTCTCGCCGCGTTGCTGCTGAACGTATCGGCCCACGTTCTCCACCGTGTCGAGCCACAAACCGTTGGCGGGATCCTTGGCATACTTCGCGAGCACTTCGATCGCCGCGGTGTCGGTGACCTGAAAACCCTTCTTGCCGATCTCGTGTCCCACGAAGATGACCCAACGGCCTTCTTTCGCCGCCTGGTCAACGATCTTCTGCATCTGGGGGAAGTCCATGTCGTCGAAGGCCGTGCCCATGGCTTGCGCCAGGTCGCAGAAGGCGGGATCGTTCGCCGCTTCGTCGAGATAGCCGCGCGCCACAAGGTAGCGGTCGGCGATCAGCGGGACGTAGCTTCGCACGTCGCGCCCTCGGCCGACGAACTTCAGCCCGCAGGGATAAGCAAACGTTTTGGGCTTCACGCCCAGCAGACGCTCGATCTCGGCGCTCCCGCCGTCGATGTCCTTCGCCATGCGGTCGAGCGTGTAGTCTTCCAGAGCGTTCTTGAGCGAGAACGCGTAGTTGCCCGTGCAGGGATGCGTCTGCGAGTGGTTGCCGATCTCGTGTCCGGCGGCCACGATCTTCTTCCAGCCTTCCAGCCTCTCCGCGGCATTGCGCGGCTCGACGAAGAACGTCGCCTTCACGCCGCACTTCTCGAGCAGCGGCAATCCCACCTCCGGCTGGCTGAACCGCGCATCGTCAAACGACAGGCTGATCGCCGCGCGCTTCCCCGCCGGCCACTGGAACTTCCCCCCCGCCTCGGCCGGCGAAGCGGCCAGTAAGTCCGCACACGCCACACCCAGAATGGTCAGGCAAATCCCCATCCCAACGGTCAAACTGTCAGATTTTCTCTGAGACATAAGACGCTCCTTGTTCTTGACGCCGTTCTTTGTTTTCAACAACATTCTGGCTTCGTTCCTCGAGATTTTGAGTTTTTTTTCGAAGTCGCGGCGCTTCGATTGTCGGACTAATTGCCACGGAGGTTCCGAGACCACAGAGGGATCTTCTGACTCCTGACCCCTCCTCTTCCCCCTACTCCCTATTCGCTACTCGCTACTCCCGCCCTTCCCCTCGTCACTCGTCACTGTCTCTCCAGCCCGATCCTTTGTTTTCTATAACATTCTGGCTTCGTTCCTCGAGATGTGAATATCAAGCTAGCTCCGGTTCTGCCACTAAGTCTTTGTAGGTGATGGTGTTGGTGCTGAGGCA
>Ga0187878_1001967_pt1 | contig 18914 bp, 16 predicted proteins | sample June2016WEW_17_1_FD_132979 | JGI IMG/M metagenome (GOLD analysis project Ga0187878, IMG submission 132979) | Peatland microbial communities from SPRUCE experiment site at the Marcell Experimental Forest, Minnesota, USA - June2016WEW_17_150 | ecosystem: Environmental > Terrestrial > Soil >...
GGGAACTGGCAATGAGCGCAGCTTTCCTTGGGTCGAAGGCCGGAGGCCGAGACAGGAAACCGCTGGGTTTCCTAGAAGCGGAGCGTCCCAAACCGGAGACTGGGACGAACCTGGTTCGGGATTTTTCAGAGAGGGGCGAGCGAGTTATCCACAATTGCATCCCTTTGCGGTTGGAACTACAATGATAGTTCGGATATGTTCCTGGCACAATTAGCGGCGAAGTCGCTTGTGAGTGCCGGGGTCTTTTTTTCTTAGGATAAAGTCAACAATTTCGAAATATGGCCGACCAACTCACTCCAATTCAAGAAACTGAACTCACTGGCTTGCTCGAAAAACAAGAGATCACCGAAAACTACGGCCACGGTTTGTCTTGGCCGAGATTATTCGGCAATGGCGATCCATACGCCGGTATAAATTGGGAGGTCAGAACGGCAAAAATTGTCAAAGGCGATGGCCAGGTCGTTTTCGAACAAAAGGATGTTGAGGTGCCGGATTTTTGGTCCCAGACGGCGACCGACATTGTCGCTTCAAAATATTTCCGGGGAAAATACGGCAGTCCCGAGCGAGAACACAGCGCCCGTCAGATAGTTGATCGCGTCGGCGACGCCCTAAGCGCCTGGGGTTTGAAGGACGGCTATTTCAAAACCCATCAGGATTATGAAAATTTCCGCGACGATCTGAAATATCTGCTCATCAACCAATACGGCGCTTTCAATTCGCCTGTTTGGTTCAATGTCGGCGTCAGAGAACGGCCCCAATCGTCGGCATGTTTCATCCTTGCCGTCGAAGACAACATGCAATCAATTCTGGATTGGTATCGAGACGAGGGCTGGATTTTCAAATTCGGTTCGGGCTCGGGAGCGAATTTATCAAAATTGCGCTCGTCGGGTGAACCGTTGTCGCTGGGCGGCTATTCTTCCGGGCCGGTTTCGTTCATGAAAGGCGCCGATGGCATTGCCAATTCAATTCGTTCAGGCGGTGAGACAAGACGGGCGGCAAAAATGGTGATCTTAAACGCCGACCATCCTGATATTAAAAGTTTTATTTATTGCAAAAAATATATCGAGGACATGACCAAGGTTCTGGAGGCCAGTGGCATCAAAGCGTCAATTGACGGCGAACTTTTCAATCCTTATACCTTGCTTCCGTATCAGAATGCCAACAATTCGGTTCGGGTTCCCGATGAGTTCATGCAAAGAGTCGAGACCGACGATAACTGGGATCTGAAAGCCGTGATCGGCGGAAAGACCGTCGAACGGCTCAAAGCCCGAGAGGTCATGGACTGGATCTCCGATGCCGCTTGGCATTCGGCCGATCCGGGCATGCAATTTGACACCATCATCAACGACTGGCACACTGTGCCCAATTCCGGCAGGATCAACGCTTCCAATCCCTGCTCGGAATATATGTCCTTAGACAACAGCGCTTGCAATCTGGCCTCAATAAATTTGCTGAAATTCCTGAACGCCGACGGTTCTTTTGATATTGACTCATACAAAAAAGCGATCAACGTTTTCATCACCGCCCAAGAGATCATCGTTGGCAATTCTTCCTATCCCACCGAAAAGATCGGCCAGAATGCCGTTGATTTCCGGCAATTGGGTCTTGGTTATGCCAATCTCGGTTCGCTTCTGATGAGCATGGGTCTGGCTTACGATTCCGATGAAGGCCGTAACATCGCGGCGGCCGTGACTTCCATTTTGACCGGCGAGGGATATCTGATGTCGGCTAAGATCGCTTCCATCAGAGGACCTTTTGCCGGCTATGAAAAAAACCGAGAGTCGATGTTGCGGGTCATCCGAAAACATCTGGCGGCGGCGGAAAATCTTTCTTCAGCTTTCAAGCAGATGTCTTTGCCGCTTGGCGGAAACGGATTTGCCGGCGGTTTTGACCACCAAGAGACCGGCCATGAAACCGGAACATGGAGAGAAGTAATGATGACCGAATCGCTGAACGTCTGGCAGGAGGCATTGGCCTGGGGCGAAAAGTACGGCTACCGGAATTCCCAAGCCACGGTTCTTGCGCCCACCGGCACCATCGCTTTTCTGATGGATTGCCAGACGACCGGCATCGAGCCCGATCTGGCTTTGGTCAAATATAAAAAACTGGTCGGCGGGGGAGTGTTGAAACTTGTTAATAATCACGTGCCGGCGGCTTTGGCCCGGTTGAATTATTCCCAAGAAGAGATCCAAAACATCGCCAACTACATCATTGACAAAGAAACCATTGAGGGCGCGCCAGCCATCAAGGAAGAAGATTTGCCGGTCTTCGATTGCTCTTTCAAAGCCAAGAACGGCGTCCGGAGCATTAACTATATGGGCCACATCCGGATGATGGGCGCGGTCCAGCCGTTCATTTCCGGAGCCATTTCAAAGACGGTCAACCTTCCTGCCGATGCCACGGTGGATGATATCAAAGACGCTTTCATGCAGGCCTGGCGGCATGGACTGAAAGCCATCGCCGTCTATCGCGACGGCTGCAAGTCGGTCCAGCCGCTCAATACTTCCGCCGACGACAAAAAAAGAATTGAAAGAATCGACGGTTACACCAGAGTAAAACTCCCAGCTGAGAGGAATTCGATAACCCACCGGTTCTCGGTTAACAATCACAAAGGATATCTCACTGTCGGCCTTTATCCGGAGACGAACAAACCCGGCGAGACCTTCATCACCATTGCCAAAGAAGGCAGTACTTTGTCCGGACTTTTTGATGTTATCGCTACCTTGACCTCGATCTGTCTCCAGTCGGGCGTGCCCTTGAAATCATTGGTCCAGTATTTCAAGGATTCGCGTTTCGAACCGTCGGGTTTCACCTCGAATCCCGAGATTCCGTTCGCCAAATCATTCGTTGATTACATCTTTCGATACATGGGCAACAGGTTCTTGAATGAAAAAGACCGCGAAGAGATCTTCGGCCATGCCAACGGCGGCGTAAAAAACGGCGATTTTGAGCTCAATGGTTTAAATGGTAATAACACACCTTTAACTAAAACCAAAACCGAGGAGATCAAGCCCGTCGCCACGACCGCCAACTGGGATGAAAGTGCCAAAAATGCCGGAACTGATGCCCCACCCTGTGAAAAATGCGGTTCAATGATGTTCCGGGCCGGTTCCTGCTTCTCTTGCCCCAATTGTTTCAACACGACCGGGGTGTGTAACTAGGAATTGACCGGCCGCGGCGGTAGCCGCGGCCGGTCCAGCCGTTTTTCCCCAAAAACATTATCCACTTGGCTATTTTTTAGTTGTGGTATAATGAATTCAGTAAATAAGTCGCTTTTCAGTTTGTCGGAATCACCGGTGAACCGTTAAGCGTTCAAAAAATGAAGAAAAACGATAAGAAGGTTCTCATGATAGGGGTGATAATTTTGGTTGTGGTTATCGCCATATTCGTTTGGTCGAGCAATCAGGAGCAAACAGCGCTCAATGGTGAACAGAAATCGATCATCAAACCCATTCCAACCAACCATGTCGTCCTCAAAAGCCGGATCACAAACGGCACGAATCAGCCTGCGTCGACTCTGACCTACACCCAGGCCACTGCTGCTTATGTCGGCAAGACGGTCCAATTCAATGACAGCTGCCAGGCTGTACCTTCGGGCATGGCCATTAAGCAAAATACGAAGATTTTGTTTGACAACCGTTCCAAGATCGCCAAGACGATAATTGTCGACAACATGACTTTCGCCTTACCCGCCTATGGTTGGACCATCAAAACCATCAGCGCGACCCAGGCGTTGCCATATGCCGTTTCCATCAGCTGCAAATCGGCCACCGGAGCTCAGGGCGGCGGAACACTCATGCTTGAAGCGAATATCTCCAATCCGGCTAATCTGAAATAATTTTCGCCCAATTTCTGCCACCAAAAAGCAAGAGGCCTCTCGACGGAATCCCGTGAGAGGCCTTTTTACTATTTCCTGTAGCTCTTGTGGAGCACCAGAATAATCCCCGAAATTCTCTGGAAGCATTCCTTGTTCCCCATCGGTTCGTCATCGCAACGGGCTATCGGACTGAGAAAACAGCACTCAAGACACGGACCCAGGTCGCCGATCTTGATGATGTCCGAAGCCGCGATGGCAGAGTTAAATGCTTTTTCTTTCTTCATCGGAACTGGCGCTTGCGACTCGACTCTCATAGCCACCTCCTCGAAAGAAATTGGTTACCAAACAACTATTTCCATCCTATATATTTTGACCCGAAAATTCAAGAAAAATAAAAAAGTGCGAGGTTATCGCACTAGTTTTTCAATTTTGCAATTTTTCTGTCTAACTTGCTTCTCTCTCTTCTTAATTCCGAGAGTTTGCTTCTCCTCTGATTTTCTCTCTGCTTTATTTCTTTTTTCGCGGTAACTTCTTTGTTAAGCCTTAGTAGATATCCAGCCTGAAGTTTTATTTCTACGCCGTCCTCTGTTACAAAATATCCGGTAGTTTCAGAGTAAGACTCCATGTTTCCGCATGCCCCTGTATGAACATCGGCTCGCACAAGGCCACCCTCAAATACTGCTCCGCCGGGTAGAATCATATCGTAGTATTTGTCGAATACTAATTTATCATGTTGTTCCTTATTTTTCCTCTTGAATTCCTGGTCTCTTTCAATTAAATAGAAAGTGGTGGCCCAATCTGGATCGATTGCTACTTTTTTAAAACCTCGCTTTGAATTCATTGTTTCCCTCCTTTTTTAACGAACTTGAAACCGCGTCCCATGATAGCACGGCCTCCAAGGGCCGTCAATGTCTTGTTGCGGGGGTTGGAATGTCACTCGCTCCGGCGCCGAGTCGCTTCGCTACCGGCGCCTCCGCTCTTGGAAACCAAGTGGTTTCCAACTTCCTCATCGGGGAACCGTCATCGTTCCCCGACCCCTTCGTTTGGTTCAAATCCGGCTTCACAATTTAGTTAAAACAAAACACCTCAAACGAGGTATTTTGTTTTACAAGTTGCGGGGGCCGGATTCGGTCGCGCCTCTCGCCTCGCCGCCGCTCGGCTCGGGCTGACCACCAGCTCACGATTCCGCCTGCTGGCGGAATATCGTTCCGCTGTTCGAATCCAAACGGAAATGACGCAGGTCATTTCCTCCCCTCGTCAACATTTTATGAAAACAAAAACACCCGGAGGTGTTTTTGTTTTCATATGTTGCGGGGGTTGGATTCGAACCAACGACCTCAGGGTTCTTGATGTTTTCCCTTTCGAGATACAACTGGGATTACTCCCAGGTTCGGACTATCCCATCATCCTCCGTTAATTAACGGATTGGATGCTCCCATTATAGTCTCTGAACGTCATTGCCATTTGGCAAGTTTCGCTGCTGATTGCCCCAAAAGATATTTTTTATCTCATAGGGTTTCCGGCAATTTTGAGAGTTTTCCATACCACGTTACCGCGATAGGTCACAATTTCTTATGAGCCCTGCGAGCTACCACTGCTCCACCCCGCGGCCTCACACCTAGTCAGGATTATCGGGATACGACGCCATGAGCGTTTATCCCGACTAGGTGTGAGGCCCGCGATTTATTGTGCAATCGAATTATAATCTCAACCTTGAAATATGTAAAGAAAAAGATATAATATGTTTACGATTGCCGGCGTAGTTTAATGGTAAAACAAAGGACTCATAAGCCTTGGAAGATGGTCCGATTCCATCCGCCGGCACAAATGTTAGCAACAAAAAAGCTCAAAAATGGGCTTTTTTGTTGTATGAATATATGGTAAAATAAATATACAAATGACCCAGATTTTTCTATCAAAAAGAGTCAAAGAAATTGAACAAAAATGGCAAAAACCACTGATTGTTTTGTTTAAACAATGGCATTGGAATAATAACTTAATGCATAAGGAGATAGCTTTAAAAGTTGGGGTATCACGCCCAACCATTACTCGATGGTTTCACCAATTTAAAATACCCACACAATCTTGTTTTAGGTTTACTAATCTTAACTTGTTAAATACTGGCCCAAGAAAAACACCACCGGCAAAACCCAAAATTAAAAGAGAATTTCCATGGAAATACAACAAAGAATTTTTCAACAAATGGTCAAATGAAATGGCCTATGTATTGGGCTTTATTTGTTCTGATGGTTATGTTTATAGAAATCCACGAGGTTCAAATTATCTAGGATTTATTTCAACAGATAAAGAAATTATTGAAAAAATCAAAAAAACACTTAATTCCAATCATAAAATTGGATTTAAGGATAAAAGCGCTCAAAATAAGAATTGGAAAAAATCTTATGTGCTTCAAATCGGCGGGAAACAACTGGTAAATAAACTTAAAGAATTTGGAATAGTACAAAATAAAAGTTTGACTATCAAATTTCCTGATGTTCCCAAAAAGTATATTGGCGCTTTTGTAAGAGGATATTTTGATGGTGACGGATGTGCTCATTTCAAACAATATTTTAAAAAAGACAGGAATAAGTTTAATTGGGTTTTCACAACAGATTTTACCTCCGGCAGTAAGAAATTTCTTATTGGACTTTGGAAAAATGTTAAAACTTACACAAAGGGAGGCTATCTTAACAAAAAGAATGGCGGTTATACTTTGGTATTCTCGAGACATGACAGCGTTGCATTATTTAGATTAATGTATAATAATGTATCATCTAAACTATTTTTAGAGAGAAAATATAATACTTTTCTGAAAGCGTTTAGAGTTTTAAAATACAATATTGCGGGCGTAGCTTAGCCTGATTAAAGCGTCTGCCTGTAGATTACTGCAGCCTCAAGTGGAAACGCTTGAATGAACACTTCGGGATAACGGTGAAGCCCTAGAGATATGAAATTATCTCATAGGGTAATACCGTGGGAACCCAAAGGGGACTCCGTAGAGACTAGATACCGAAGGGCCTAAATCTGTCGATTGATAGACATGGTGAAGATATAGTCCATGCCATTATGTAAATAGTGGATTGCATGCACGCAGAAGATCACGGGTTTAAATCCCGTCGCCCGCGCAATTGACAAAATACCCCGCCGAGGGGTATTTTTACATTGCTCTTTACAAAGGACGGGGGTGGGTATGAGCGATGAAAAAAAAGAAGAAAAAGAAGTCCGGTTCGCCACGGGAGCTAGTTTCTCTCCTAGCTTTGACAGTAGTGCTGAAAAAATAATCATAACAAAAAAAGCGGGCAAAATATCCATTGAGGGATTGCATATATCGGCATACAGACCAAGCTGGATAAAAATGGGGTTTAATGGCATTCAGTTGTGGTTCGAATTATTGGATGAAAAGGGTGAAAAGCTTGGGAGATATTCCATCCTCAATGATTTGCCAGAGGGTCAATATAGCGGCGGTGAACCTCATCACCCGCCATTGCCGATAAGAGAAATGTTCGAGGCCTTGAAGGATTAATTTCGCCAGTCCTGATCCGTCAGGACTTTTTTATACAAAAAACGGCAAGTTATTTGCGGTTTTTTTGCAATTTCTCCATAAAATGATATAATTTCCGTGCAAATGAACATAACTATCGACTTAACTGAAGAAAAAAAGATTCGCTCCGAACTGGATAAAAAACATGACGCCGAAAGCGAGCGTATAAAAAGGTATCTGGCCATGCCTGATTTGTCGCGGACGCCGGGGAGTCCGATAAAAGAAATCGTAGACCGAGCTTCGAAGGTCAAAAGTTTGGAAGGATTCGATGTCATCGAAATACCGGAAATAATTTCCACCCATATTTTGTTCGACCTTTTCAATATGCCTCCCGGCCATCCGGCCCGAAGCAAGTCCGATACTTATTATGTTGACGACAACCATGTATTGAGAACCCACGACACGGTTTTTTGGTATTATTATTTGAATCATCCGGCAATCAAAAAAAGAATTGAGAATAAGGAAACGCTTGGCGTCATTTGCTACGGCAAAGTTTATCGCAAAGACGAGATCGATCGGAAACACATGAATGTTTTCCATCAGTTCGGCGGGCTCTATATCGGTCCGGATGATAAAGTGAAGATCACACCGGATGATCTGAAAAATACCATGTCGGAAGTCGCCCGAAGCGTTTTTGGCGATATTAATTTCCGTTTTTATGAACATCATTTTCCCTATACCGACCCAAGTTATGAAATGGAGGCCGAGATCAACGGCCAGTGGATGGAAATGGTCGGCTCGGGCATGGCCCGAAAAAGTGTCCTGGCGAACTTCGGCCTGACCGGCTATCACGGCTGGGCTTATGGTTTCGGCCTTGAGCGTTTAGCTATCGCCAGTATGGACTTGCCCGACATCCGGCTTCTGTGGTCAGAGGATCCGCGCGTTACCAAACAATTAAAGCTCGGCCACAAATTCGTGGAAGTCAGCAAATTCCCGCCCATCACCCGTGATATCTCATTTGTTGTCGGCGACGGATTCCAGCCTAACGATTATTTCGATCTCATCCGAGATCTGGGCGGCAACATTGTTGAAGAAGTGAAACTTTTAGATACCTACAAAGATGAGAAAAAATTCGGCGCCGGCAAAGTCAGTTACACTTACAGGATCATTTATCGGAGCAACGAACGGACTTTAACCACGGCCGAAATCGACCCGATCCAAGACCAGATCTACAAGCAAACCGTCAACCAATTCGAGGCTCAGATCCGCTGATTTTTGGGTTTGCCCTCAACTATTAAAAATGCTATAATTGGCTTAGCTAAAGCCCCTGTTTGAACTTCCAAAAAATGGCTGAAAAAACAGCGCAAAATTCATATACCGCCAAAGACATTCATGTCCTTGAAGGCCTTGAACCGGTCAGGAAAAGACCGGGCATGTACATCGGCTCGACCGGCAATGACGGCCTCCATCATTTGATTTGGGAGGTTTTTGATAATTCTCTCGATGAAGCCGTGGCCGGTTTCGCTAAAAATATCACCATTGACCTTTTGCCCAGCGAACAGGTCAGAATCTCCGATGATGGCCGAGGCATTCCGACCGACATTCATCCGAAAACAAAAAAGTCGGCGCTCGAAATGGCCGCCACTCAGCTTCACGCCGGCGGCAAATTCGACAACACCACTTACAAAGTTTCCAGCGGCCTTCACGGCGTCGGTCTTTCGGTCGTGAACGCCTTGTCAAAATGGATGAAAGCCGAAGTCAGGCGCAAGCCCGACATTTTCGTCCAGGAATACAAACAGGGCAAACCGCTTTACTCGGTCAAAAAATCCGGCAAAACCCAGGAAACCGGCACGACCATCACTTTCGAACCGGACCCGGAGATTTTCAAGGAGCTCGGTTTCAATTGGACATTGATCCTGAATCATCTCCGCCAACAGGCCTATCTGACCAAAGGCGTTAAGATCGTCATCAGCGACGAACGTCAGTCGGCCGAAAATCATCCTTCCCACACTTTCTATTTCGAAGGCGGCATTGTCTCCTATGTTTCCTATCTCAACCGCCGAGAAGACATCATCCATCCAAATGTTTTTTACGTCGGCAAAGATCAGGACGAGATTTTTGTCGAAGTCGCTTTTCAATACACCAAGGACATTCAGGGCCGGGAATTGAGTTTCGCCAACAACGTTCACACGGTTGAGGGCGGCATGCACTTGACCGGTTTTCGCTCGGCCATCACCCGAACCTTCAACGATTACGCCCGCAAGAACGGCTACTTGAAAGAAAAAGAAGAGAATCTGACCGGTGAGGATATCCGCGAGGGTTTGACTTCCATCGTTTCGGTCAAACTCAAAGACCCGCAATTTGAAGGCCAGACCAAGTCCAAACTCGGCACGCCCAATGCCCGGACAGCGGTTGAAAATGTCGTCAATGTCGAACTCGCCGACTGGCTTGAGAGAAATCCAGCCGATGCCCGCGAGATAATGGGTAAAGTTTTGCTAGCGTCAAAAGCGAGAATCGCCGCCAAGGCCGCCCGCGATACCGTCATCCGAAAGGGCGCGCTGGAAGGTTTCACCTTGCCGGGCAAACTTGCCGACTGCCAATCAAAAGAACCAGCTGAATCTGAGCTATTCATCGTTGAGGGCGAATCCGCCGGCGGATGCTTTTCCGGAGATACCAAAATTGCGTTGCTTGACGGCAGGAATATTTCTCTTAAAGAATTACCCGAAGAAGAAAAGCTAGGAAAGAAAAATTATTGCTACACAATTCGAAAGGACGGTCACATTGGAGTTGCTCCAATTTTGAATCCAAGAATCACCAAAAAGAATGTCGAAGTAATTAAAATCACATTAGACAATAACGAAGAGATTACTTGCACTCCTGATCATAAATTCATGCTCGTTGATCGCTCATTCAAAGCCGCCGAGAATCTGCTTACCACTGATTCCTTGATGCCTCTGTACCGCAAACATTCAAAAATCGGCGGAAGGATTACAATCGAAGGATACGAGATGGTTTTTGATAAATTAAGAAATTATTGGATTTTTACCCATTTACTTTCCGATGAATACAACTTAGAAAATGGGATTTATTATGAAAAAGACGGTATTCAGCGCCATCATGTTGACTACAATAAACTCAATAACAATCCCGAAAATCTTTCACGGCTTTCCCGTGACAAACATTTTAAGGTTCACCAAGAAATAGCTGGTACCGTTTTAAGAAGCCCCGAGGTGCTGGAAAAATTACGAAAAATAAGACAGACGCCAGAATATAAGGAAAAAGTCAGAAAAAGCATGCTTGCATTGAGTCCAATGCTTAGCACCCGAGCTAAAAAACAATGGCAAAATCCTGAATACAAAAAATTCATGACCAAAAAGTTTTTAGAATTTTACAACTCAAACGCGAAATATAGAAATAAAAATAATGAATTACTTGATAACTTACAAAAAAATTATTGGGCAAATAAAGAGAATCGCCAAAAACAATCCGAAACGACCAAGAGATACTACATTGACCATCCAGAAGATAAGGCATGGCGGTCTGAATTATCCAAGAACCAGTGGCAAGACGGAGAACTAAAGAAATGGCGAAGCCAAAAAACAAAAGAACAATGGACTCCGGAATTCAGAGAAAAAAGAAAATTAGCTTACGGCCAAACTTATTTGAACAAAGCCCTGAATGTTTTACATGGCATATTTGAAAATGATGGAAGGATTGATTTTGAAAAATACGAATCAATCAGAAGGAAAACAAATGATAAAAATTTGATCAGATCGGAAACCATTCTGACAAGGTTTTTTGACGATAAATCTGAATTATTCACTGAGGCAGTTAAACATTATAATCATAAAATCAAAAAAATCATCAGATTAACAGAGAGGGCGGATGTTTACGATATTGAGGTGCCCGACACTCATAATTTTGCTTTAGCTAGCGGGGTTTTTGTCCATAACAGCTCTAAGCAAGGCCGCGACCGGAGGACTCAGGCGATTTTGCCGCTTAAGGGCAAGATCTTGAATGTCGAGAAATCACGCATTGACCGGATGCTGGCATCTGAAGAGATCAGGGCTCTGGTCATCGCTCTTGGCACGGCTATCGCCGAGGAATTCGACCTGACGAAACTTCGCTACCACAAAGTCGTCATCATGACCGATGCCGATGTTGACGGCGCTCATATCCGGACTTTGCTTTTAACTTTGTTCTTCCGGTATTTTCGGGAGTTGATAGACAAAGGATTTATTTATATCGCCCAGCCGCCGCTTTATAGAATCCAAAAAGGAACCCAAGTCCAATATGCTTACAACGACGACGAAAAAGAAAAAATTCTTGCCCAATTTATTAAAACATCGGGTGAAAAAGAACAGGCGAAGAATTCCAAGAAAAACGGGAAAGATAATTCCGGTTGGGAGGTGACCAGTTTGGCGGAAAAAAATAAATCTGGAGAAACGGCATCGGCTTCGGAAACCGGAGATGGAGAAACCGCGGAAGTCAGCGACGGTAATGGAGAGATAAAAGTCGCCGGCGTTTCCATTCAGCGCTATAAAGGCTTGGGCGAAATGAATCCGGATCAACTCTGGGAAACGACCATGAATCCGGCCAATCGGGTGTTTCTGAGAGTGACCATGGAAGATGCCGAGGAATCTGACAAAATATTTGATATCCTGATGGGTTCTGAAGTTTTACCCAGAAAGAAATTTATCCAGACCCATGCCAAGAATGTCAAGAATTTGGATATTTAATTTAATTTGACCCCGTAGTAGATTTTCCGATTGAGGCATGGCCGCGAATCCAAATATTGGAAAATTCACTACAGGGTTGACTTGTGGTTTCGGTGGTGATAGTATGGGGTAAATAAGCCCCTGCGGGGGTTTTAAAATCCGAAAGATGAGCAAAATTATCAATTTTCTAAAAGATGTCCGCATTGAATTGGCCAAGGTCAGCTGGCCGACCCGCAAACAAACCGTCCAATACACCGGCGTTGTTATTTTGATGAGTGTTTTGGTTGCCGCTTTTCTTGGCGCTTGGGATGGACTTTTTAGCTTTATTTTGAATAAACTTTTAATTAAATAGAATGCCCAAACAAGCCACAACCGGAGAACGGCGCTGGTACGCTCTTCACACTTATTCGGGTTACGAAGACAACGTTTGCCGTAATCTCCTGCAACGCATCGAATCCCTCGGTTATGAGGATAAAATTTTTAACGTCTTGGTGCCCAAAGAAAAAAAGATTAAGATAAAAGCCGGCAAAAGGGAAGTCATCGAAGAAAAAATTTATCCCGGCTATGTTTTGGTGGAGATGATCGTCAGCGACGATTCCTGGTACGTCGTCCGGAACACGCCCAATGTCACCGGTTTTATCGGCGCCGGCGTCATTCCGACGCCATTGTCGGCCGAGGAAGTTGAAAATTTGATGAAACGGATGGGCGTCGACGAACCGAAATATACATTTGACATCGTGCCAGGCGATAATGTTAAGATAACCGACGGCCCGTTCAAAGACATGGACGGCCGGGTTTCCGAAGTTGACGAAGAAAGAGGCCGGATAAAAGTTCTGGTCACAATGTTTGGCAGGGAGACGCCGGTTGAACTGGACTTTTTGCAGGTTAAAAAAATCTAAAACAAAAACATGGAAGGAGAAAAGGATATTTTTCCAAGACCAAAGGATAAACCAACCTCGCCTGACGAAAAAGTCGAAAAGATGGTTGAGGTAGTTAAGATCTCGACGATTTTCAATGATCCGAAGGTTCTGGAAAAAATCGCTGATGAATTAATTTCGGCCGGGATAATTTCGGGTTTCAGTATCGAGCCAGTAAAAGCTGGCTACATTTACAAAGGAGCCAAGATAGAAGAAGAACAATATCAACTGGAAATTTTGTTGGAAGCCGGCGCTGGTCAGGAAATCAAGGATAAAATTCATTCAAAGATCGAAGAGATAATAGGAAAGAAATGGGATGTTCCGGCGGTTATCGAGGAAGATGTTAGGGTCAATGAAAAATTTTTGGGTTTTATAAAAAGAGCGGAAACAGAACATAAGAAATTCAAAAAAGAAAGAAATTTGAAGTTAACGGTCGGTTTAGCGGCCTTACTGAGCATATCGGGAATGATAGGCATCTTGACGAGAAAATATGTTAATGAAAAAAGGGAGGAAGTTGCGTCATCTGAAAGGGCGAGAAATTACAAAGAGCTTGAGGATTTACAACAGAAAGTTCAACAAAAAGTTCAGGAATTGGATAGGAAAATTTATATGAAAAAGCCGCTTCATGAAAGCCCGACAGACATGGCTGCGTTTGCCGGTTACGATGAGACATGGGAGATAATTAACCTGGTAAGAGATGCCGAATTCGCAGCTCAAAAATTAGCCGAACCGGAGAGATTTAAAGACATAAAAGATTCAAAATAACAAATAATTTTCCCGCGCTTTTCGGGAATTGACAATACAAAAATGGCCAAGAAAATAAAAACAATAATCAAATTGCAGATCGAAGGGGCGAAAGCCACGCCGGCGCCGCCGGTGGGCACGGCTTTGGGTCCGCAAGGAATCAATATCGGCGATTTCGTCCGCCAGTTCAATGAGGCGACCAAAGACAAAGCCGGCGAAGTCGTGCCGGTGGAAATGACGATCTACGAAGACCGCAGTTTTTCATTTATTCTGAAGACCCCGCCGGCCGCGTTTTTACTTCGCAAGGCCGCCGGTATTGAAAAGGGTTCGGGCGTGCCGAACAAAAACAAAGTCGGTAAAGTTTCCCGCGACCAGGTTCGCAAAATCGCCGAAACCAAAATGGTGGATCTCAACGCCAACGATATTGAGGCCGCGATGAAAATAATCGAGGGAACAGCGAGGTCAATGGGCATCGAAATCAAATAGTTGCATTTCAAATTCAATTGTGTAGAATAAAAACAACCTGAAAAGGTTGTTTTAGTTTCTTAACAACAGGAAAAGACAACGAGGGGGCAACATGAATTCATGGAATGATATTTTCGGACCAGGTTCTAATTTTGAAAGACGATACATCCCGGACTATGCTCAACTTGCCGAGCAGGTTTCCGCCTTAAGAAAGCTTGGAAAGAAAATAGTTCTGGCCTCCGGGGCTTGGGATCTTTTCCATATTGGCCACGCGACATATCTTGAGAAGGCAAAAGATCTGGGAGACATCCTTATCGTCGGTGTCGATTCTGATGAAAAGGTTAGGACAAGAAAGGGTGAAAATCGCCCAATAGTTCCTGAAAGCGAACGCATGATGATTTTAGCTCATCTGCGACATGTAGATCTGATCACTCTAAAGAATATCGACGACAAAAAATGGCAATTGATCAAAACCATCAGACCGGACATCTTGGTGATCAGTAAAACAACAAAAAGCCACACTCAGGAGGAAATCGAAGCAATGAAAGAATATTGTGGCGAGGTTGTCATAATGGAACCGCAAGCTACAACTTCAACATCGGCTAAAATCCGACTTTTGTTGCTCGATATCACCGAAAAAATCGAAATAAAATTGCAGGAAGTTTTGGAATTCGTCCGGCAACTTAAAGGGGGTTTATCGTGAAACAGATCATTATTGCTTATGTGCCGGTGGTTCATCGTGGATATTTAGAACTATTTAAAAAATATCCTGATGCTCAAATATATATTTTTGGGTCAGACATAATCAGTAGATTTCCTCAGCTGAGAAAAGATCTTAGGGCTCTGAACCCAAATGAAATCAAACGGATGCTGACTGCGACACTGGCGCTGGCGGAAGAAGTTAGAATCCTAGATTGGCGTGATCTCGATTGTTTTTGGCGTGCTAAGAAAAACAAACTATCAATCATTATGCCCGGTGAAGATATCTGCCGCGACTTGGCAGAAAAATACTTGCCTGGAATAGAAATTCAATTCGAGAATGTTTTTCTTCGATATGACAAAACAAGAACCCTTAAAGAAGATCTCGTTGATCCCGATGTTGTTATGTCGTGCGATGAGCTTGACCGGCATTTCATGGGCATAGCGGTAGGGGAATCGCAAAAAAGCGAAGACTGGTGGCGGCAAGTTGGAGCGATTTTAGTAAGAAAAAGCTACAACGGGTCCCAAGTAATTCTCGTCCGCCATAATGAGCACATGCCAACCTCTTACAGTTTGTACATTCAGGGCGACCCTCGCGGCAACTATTCAAAAGGGTTAAATTACGAATTTTCGACAGCCATACACGCGGAAGCTGGGGTTATCGCCACCGCGGCAAATTGGGGAATTTCGACCCACGGTCTATCCCTTTACACTTCAACCTTCCCCTGCCCTCCATGCGCCAAAATTCTGGCTTTGTCCGGCATCGAAAATTTGTATTTTAGATCTGGCTATAGCGTCTTAGGTGGCCAGGAATTGTTGAAACAACACAATATCAGGATTATTCAAGTAAAATAAAAGCCCCACGATTTATTCGGGGGCGTTTTTTTATCCGATCTTGAAGCGAATCTTATCTTTTTTATTCTTAGTTTTTTTGGGATCGGGAACGATAAAGTGCATGTGCAAATGCGCGACCGTGGCGCCGTTGAAACGGATATTACCAAATCTCATAGCAATACCGCCGCTTTCGACCTGGAATCTTTTTTCAATCCGGCAACAAAGGGCAATAAGCTCTGCTCCGGCATTATTTGGAATATCGGAAAATTTTTCTAAATGTTCCTTGGCAATAATGATCAGATGGAGCTTGGTATTCTCGTAGGGCCATTTGTTCTCACGAACAGTCCAAAAAAAACCATCTTCTAGAACCGGCATTAGGGTTTTAGCCTGGGTTTCCGTGCAAAATGGGCACTGACCGCTATCGAGATACTTCTCCATTACTTTCTTCTGCTCATCGACTCTGGCATTGTCCATGTTTAGACCGGAGTCCATATTCTTCTCCTCGGCAATTGGGGTCGGTAATCAGAAACCTGAAAATGATGCTGTCGAAAGTCAAAAAGATTTTTTACATCCGGGTTAATGGTTACCATTGGTAATACTTGGGGCCTGGTACCAAGCATATCCAGTACATCTTTTTCTTGCTTGCAATAAATGTGTGTGTCGGAAGTAGTAAATACCAGCTCTTTCGCTTTATAGCCGGTCACTTGAGCCAGCATCAGTGTTAACGCGCCATATTCGATCAGATTACAAACCAGACCCACGGGCACATCGCAGCTTCTTTGGAAGTGATGCAGGGAAAGCTCGCTGGTCATAGTATTGATCAAAACATGAAACCAACCATGACAAGGAGCGACAACAACTTTTTGCTGTTTTCCCTTGCCCCGACCGATGAACTGCGGAATCCAGGGTGATACAAAGTGGGTGCGGAGGTGAGGCAATTCGGTAATCTGCTCAAGAAGATGAGTAATTTGATCAAACTGGCAAGAAGTTCCATTCCGAGAATCGGGAAACCTTCTCCATGCTGCGCCGTATGAACCAGGACCAAGATCGCCTTCGGCCAAGCCTCTCTTTTCGCATTTTTCCTTTGTAACCCAGCGGCTCCACCAGCGACAACCCCATACCTCAAGTTCTTTCTGTGTTTGAGCGCCATGTAAAAAAGCGAAGAGTTCACCAAGAGACTGATTGAATACTGACCATTTTTCTTGTCCGGGGTTTGCTGAAACCAAATCTCGCTCGGTGATAATCGGAAAGCCATTACTAAGATCAAACCGCATCTGGTATCCTAAAATCATCAAGGCTTCTTCCTCTTGTTGAGGCAATACTTTCACGCCTTCTCTCAATATTCTAGTCAATAAATCGCGATATTGAAAGTCGCTGATCCTTTTATTTATTGGCCTATATTCCATAAAACCTCCAATTGATAATGAGCTCAAAAGAACCGCCTTTCATTCTATGTGTGATTAATCCGAATGTCAAACTTTAAAAAACATCTGTAAAATGGTAAATTTTATCTATGTCATACGAACCGACGATTGGGTTGGAAATCCATGTCGAGCTGAAAACCAAGACCAAGATGTTTTGTTCATGCAAGAATGACCCGGACGAGAAACATCCCAATGTCAATATTTGTCCGGTGTGCACCGCCCAGCCGGGCGTGCTTCCGGTTATCAATCGTGAGGCAATAAATAAACTTCTTCAAGTCGGTTTGGCTTTGAATTGCACCGTCGCCGATCTTTCCAAATTCGACCGGAAAAATTACTTTTATCCCGACTTGCCGAAAGGTTACCAAATTTCTCAATATGACCTGCCGCTTTGCAAAGACGGATTTCTTGAAATTGGAAATGGGAAAAAAATCCGCATCCAGCGAATCCACATGGAAGAAGATACTGGCCGGCTCCAGCATGAAAATAAAGATGGTGGGACGCTCGTTGATTTCAATCGCGCCGGTGTGCCGTTAATGGAACTGGTTACCCATCCGGATCTGGAAACCGGCGAAGATGTTGAAAAATTCGCCAAAGAACTCCGGTTGATTTTACGCTATCTTGACGCCTCAAGCGCCGATATGGAAAAGGGTCAGATGAGAGTTGAAGTAAATATTTCCATCAAGAAACCGGAGCACAAAGAGTTAGGGACCAAAGTTGAAATTAAAAATATCAATTCAATAAACGCCGCCGCCCGTTCGGTAGATTTTGAGATCGACCGTCAATCGGAACTTCTTGATGATGGGAAAAAGATCATCCAAGAAACCCGCGGTTGGGACGAGAACAAGCAAGAGACATTCAGCCAGCGGCTGAAAGAAGGTTCCGCCGATTACCGATACTTCCCGGAACCGGATTTACCACCGATGCGATTTGTGAAAGATGAGATCGAGGAGATCCGACTTGGATTGCCGGAACTTCCGGCTGACCGGCGCGTTAGATTCAAAAAAGAATATGGTTTGACCGACGCTCAAATCGAGATTTTCACTATCGCTAAACATTTTGGTGATTACTTTGAAGAGGTTTCCAGTGAAATCGACGCCTGGTCAAAAATGAAACATCAAGGGTTGTCCGAAGCAGAAATTGAAAAAGAGACTCATGCGCCGGGAAGGTTGCATTCCCTGGCGGCAAATTATCTCATAACTGAATTTCCGCCGATGATGAACGCCGTGGGTTTGGAAATCGATGATTTGGAAGGATTAAAAGTTACACCGGAAGGTTTCGCCGAATTGATGGTTAAGATATTCCATCAGGAATTGTCATCAACTGGAGCCAAAACGGTTCTGAAGGAGATGTTCGAAACTGGGCTGACGCCGGATGAAATAATCCGGAATAAAAATCTTAGCCAGGTTTCCGATTCCGGCGAATTGCAAAAAGCCGTCGAGGAAGTCATCGCCAAAAATGTCAAAGCCGTCGAGGACTATAGAAAGGGGAAAAAAGAAGTGGTAAAATTCCTTGTCGGCCAAGTTATGGCTCTGACGAGGGGCAAGGCAAATCCGCAGATTGTTGAAAAACTGATCATAGAAACAATTAAGTAGGGCAAAGTCCCGTCCCGATCCGTGGGATCGTGGACGAGGATCCTCGATTTTGTAACACGCTTCGCGTTAACAAAATCGGGACAAACCCGCAGGTAGTTCGAGCTCTTTTGGAAAAAGTTCTTTCATAAAAAGGGGGTAATGTGATGCTGGGAAATATGACTCGAGAGGGTCTGGTAGTAGAGTTCATCAAAATGATTCGCAATTTGCGGAGATATATTTCGGA